>Ga0302319_10010000_pt1 | contig 18143 bp, 22 predicted proteins | sample Bog_T0_2_FD_203319 | JGI IMG/M metagenome (GOLD analysis project Ga0302319, IMG submission 203319) | Peat permafrost microbial communities from Stordalen Mire near Abisko, Sweden - Bog_T0_2 | ecosystem: Environmental > Terrestrial > Soil > Wetlands > Peat | place: Sweden: Abisko, Stordalen Mire...
GCTGTCGATGGGGGAGAAGTGATCAGGATTCGCCGCGCAACTGCCCTTCGAGCAGCGCCAGCACGGAAAGCGCTTGTTTGAAATCGCGGTCCGACTCCCTGTCCGCCGCCCGCCAATCCGCGATGGCGCCGCGGACCTCAACGACGATGTCGCGGGCGTCTTTCTCGCTCAACGGCTCGTTCAAGTCGTAATCGGCGTCATGGCGACTGGATTGCGCATCGACGAAAACGGCGCCGAGGTTGCGAGCGAAATCGGGAGCGGCGCTGGCCGCCCCGGAGGCCGAACTGGGCGCGAGGAACTCCGCGACCGATGCGTCCATGGCGCGACCGCGCAGCTTGTCGAAGGTCCTCCTGAGCCCGCGGTGAGAAAGGGTCCGAGCGAGAATCCGCCGCCGGCGGCTCAAACTATTGTGCGTCCCGATGACGCGCCGGCAGACTTCGTCCAGAATGAAGTGGAACAGCGCATAATAGGTGGTCGAAATGCTCCGGCGTATCCGTGCTTGCGGTAACGGCCCGCGCTGCCGGCTTTCCCGGTGCAGCAGGCGTTCGGCCGTCTCCAACAAATCGAGATCGTACGAGGCCATCAGTCGGCGTCCGAGAACCGGACGGCGGGAAAGCGCTCGTCGAGATCGGAAACGTCGTCGCGAATGGCCCGCTTGAGATCGACCAACTCCCCGTCGTCGATTTCGTCGAGGCGCTTCATCCGAACCCGGACGCGCAAGATATCGGAGCCCCATTCGTCCTTGCCGGGATCGAAGACGATGTCCTCGATGCGGCTGCGCAGGGCGCTGCGATCCGCGGCGGCGAAGGCGATGCGTTTGAGAGTTTGCAGATCGGCTTGCATCGGGACCCTCGGCGAGGCGGTTTCGAGTTCGATCCTATCACGGAACGCTCTTCACCGCACGCCCGCGCCTCTCGACGAACCGCTGCGCTGGCTCGGAATGGCGACGGGATACGAGACTTGCCGTCGATCTTTCGGTCCCGCACGTCGGCGGCGAGGACGCCGCCGCTCCCAACGCCCCTACCCGCTCGCGAACAACCTCGCGCCGCGCAACTCCGAAATCACGTGGCGATTGCGCCCGCGGCGTTTGGCCTCGTAGAGCGCTTCGTCGGCCAATTTCAACACTTGCGCCAGGGTTGCCCGACCGGAGTCGCCGCGAATCGCCGCGCCTACGCTCACGGTGACGACGCCGACGCCGTCCGAGCGGCCGGGATGGGATATCGCGAGCCGCTCGACGGCCTTGACCAGCATGGAGGCGACACGCGCCGCGGCGAGAGGATCGAGATCGCGCGCGACGAGCACGAATTCCTCGCCGCCAAAGCGCGCGATCAGACGCTCGCGGCCTTCGACGAGCCGCACGAAGGCGCCGGCGACCGCGCGCAGGCAGTCGTCGCCAGCGGGATGGCCGAGCGTGTCGTTGAACAGCTTGAAATGATCGAGATCGATCATCATCACCGCGACAGGCCGGGCGTCGGCGAACCACGCTTCGAGCGTTCGGTCGAGATGGCGCCGGTTCGGCAGCCCGGTCAGCGCGTCGGTCTCGACGAGATCGCGCATGTTATCGATCGCCGACTCGGCGGCTTCCGAACGCAGACTGGCCGTGAGCTTGCCCAGATAGTCGAGGCAACGCCGCTTCTCGACGCGCCGGTTGGCGTCGAGCGTCAAGGCGCAGGCGGTGGCGTATTGGGCCAGGAAGGCGACGCGCAACGTGGGATCGAGACCGCTCTTGAGCAGCACCGCCGTCACGGCGGCGGCCATGCCGATCGCGGTAAAGGCGATGGCGTCGCGAAAGCGCAGCGTCATCACCATGTTGCCGAACACCAGCATCAGCGTTTGCTCGCCGAACGTGTACGCCCCATGAGTGGATTGAGTCAGCGCGAACAGCAGCATCGGAACCAGGGCGGCGCCGCTCATGGCGGCGAACATCAGCGCCTCGCGCTTTCGCGCCGAAACGCGCCCGATCATCCACAGCGCGGCGAGCGCCGAAGGCGTCACCACGCCCAGACGCGCCACGATCGCCCACCAGAACACGTCGTGCGTCAGCATGTAGCTGGTGACGCCATAGAGATTGTAGAGAACGAGCCCGAACAGCGACGCACTTCTGAGCGCGGCGACGCGCTGCGCGCCGGCCTCCCGCTCGTAACGGGCTTCCACGGCGGGCGTGAACCTCAACCAGCGATCAAGCCGAAGTTTCGAGGCGTCGATCGCGATGTCGGAACTCGTGAAGGCCATCCGGGCGGCGTTGGGGCTCGAGAGAGTGGTACTGCCGAGCTTAGTCTCCTAAAAGTTGCGTTTCTATTTAATGACTCGTTTTAGTTGTATTTTTCCGGCGCGGCGGCGGCGCCATCGCATCCGCGTCCGCCGCCAGTTCGACAATTTCGTTGGTGATCTCTTCCTGCCGCAGCGCCCGCGCGCGGCCCTGCAACCGCTCGAGCAGCTCGTCGATATGCGAGCGCGCGTTGGTCATGGCGCGCAGCCGCGCCTCGTTCTCGGCGGCGAAGGAGAGGATGACGGCTTCGGCGACTTCGGCGAACATATACTCGTCGGCCAGCCGCGCCAGCAACGCGCGCTTGGGCAAATGAACGATCGGCTCGGCGGCGAGTTTTACGCGAGGGAAGCGGGTGAAATCGAACGGCGCCAGCGCGCGAGCGACGATTTCCACTTCGCCCGAGCCGCGGGGTTCGGCGTAGACGGTCGCCACGCGGCCGATCTCATGCGACGCCATCCCTTCGAACAGTCGGGCGACGATCGCCTCTGCGAGCGCCGGCGCGCGGTCGAGATGGCCGACCATCGGATGCGACCAGTCGACCTCGATCCCGCGCTGCCGCGCGGCGGCCAACGCGCGGTTGCCGACGAGCAGCAGTTTCGCCTCGCCCGAGGCGACGACGGCGTCGAGGATGCGGGCGTTGAACGGACCGGCGAATCCCTGCTCCGCGCCGAAAGCCAGAACCGCCAGCGCCCCGCGGGGCGCCCCGTGCGCCGCATGGGCGAATTCCCCGTCGGCGAGCGTCAGCGCGCGGCCGATCGCCTCGCCAACATCATGCGAATAGGCGCGCGCCGCCTCCAGCCGCTCCCGCGCGTCGCGGGCGCGGGCGGCCGCCAGCGCGCGCATGGCGCCGATGACGGCGCCGAGTTGGCCCACCGATTTCAAACGCAGCGAGACGTCGGCGAGCCGTTCGGTCACGTCGCCACGCTCCCGACGATCCTGGCGAGTTTTGCGCGCGCGTCGTCGCTCAACGGCTTGCCGCCCATCACCTCGGCTGCGACATCCGCCGCCTGTGCGGCGAGCGCTTCGGCCAATTTCACGCGCCCGCGCGCCACCGCTTCCACGGGCAGGGAGTCGAACACGCCCGCCTCTAGCGCCGCGATCAGCGCGACTTCTTCGACCCGCCCGAGCGCGGCGAAGCGCGGCTGGGCGAGCGCGGCGCGGATGCGCTGGCCGCGCGTGATCTGCTGCGCCACGCGTTTGTCGGCGAGGCCGCCGAAGCGGGTGAACAGCTCCAACTCGCCGAATTGCGCGTAATCGAGCCGGAGGCGCCCGGCGACGTCGCGCAGCGCCCTCGCCTGCGCCTTGCCGCCGACGCGCGACACGCTGAGGCCCACGTCGATGGCGGGGCGCTGGTTGGCGGCGAACAGCCTGGAGTCGAGCACGATCTGGCCGTCGGTGATGGAAATGAGGTTGGTCGGGATATAGGCGGCGAGATTGCCCGCGTCGGTCTCGGCGATCGGCAGCGCCGTCAACGATCCCCCGCCCAGCGCGTCCGACAGCTTTGCCGCACGCTCCAGCAGTCGCGCGTGCAGGTAGAAAACGTCGCCGGGATAGGCCTCGCGGCCCGGCGGCTCGCGCGTCAGCAGCGCCAGTTCGCGATGGGTCGCGGCGTGTTTGGTCAGGTCGTCGATGACGATGAGCGCGTCGCGGCCGCGGTCGCGAAAATATTCGGCGATGGTGAAGCCGGCGAACGGCGCGATCCATTGCAGCCCGGCGGGCGCGGCGGCGGAGGCGACGACGAACACGGTGCGTTCGGGCGCGCCGTGATCGTGGATCGCCTGGATCGCCCGTTCGATGGCGCTGGCGCGCTGACCGACGGCGACATAAACGCAGACGACATTCGACCGCTTCTGATTGATCATCGCATCGAGCGCGATCGACGTCTTTCCGGTCGCGCGGTCGCCGATAATGAGTTCGCGCTGGCCGCGGCCGAGCGCGAACATCGAGTCGATGGCGAGGATGCCGGTCTCCAGCGGATCGACCACCAGCGCGCGCTCGACGATGGCCGGCGCCGCGCGCTCGACCGCCATCCGCGGGACGGCGCCCAGCGTGGCCCCGCCGTCGAGCGGACGCCCCAGCGGATCGACGACGCGGCCGAGCAGCGCCTCGCCCACCGGCGTATCGACCGCCTCGCCGGTCGCGGCGACCCGGGTTCCCGCTTCGACCTTGACGCTGGGGTCGAGCAGCACGGCGGCAAGCGTGTCTTCTTCCAGGGTCAGCGCGAAACCGCTCTCGCCGCCCTCGAAGCGCAGCAATTCGTTGAGCCGCGCCTCGGGAAGCCCGGACACATGGGCGACGCCGTCGGCGACACGCTCGACGCGCCCGACCGACTGCGCGGAGGGACCGACGGCGGCGCGGCTCAGCGCGTCGTGTTTGCCGGCGAGCCAGGCTGAGTCAAGCGTCACGGGCAAACTCCTTGGCGATGGCGTCGAGATCGGCGCGCCAGGAATTGGCGACGCGCGCATGGGGCGCGTCCAGTTCGAGCCCGGCGATCAGCTTTTCGTCGACCACGAAGGACAGCTCCACGCGCCGGCCGAGCATTTCGGCGAACTTCGCCCGCAAATCCTGCCGCTCTTCCTCGTCGAGCGGACGCGCGCTCTTGAGGGTCAACGCGGCGTCGTCGCCGATTTCCGCGCGCGAGGCCTCCGGCAGCGCGGCGACCGCCGCGGCGAGGCCGTCGACGAAGCCGGCCGTGCGCACGGCGTCCGGCAGCCGCGCGAGCAGCTTTTCGGCGATCCCGAGCGCGAGATCGCCGGCCTCGCGCCGCGTAGCGACGGCGCTTTCCGTCCGCGCCCGCTGCGCCTCGTCGCGGCCTTTGGCGACGACGTCGGCTGCTTCCGCGTTGGCCGCCGCCAGCAGGGTCTGGCGCTGCGCCTCCACGTCCTTGGCGAGGTCGGACAAGGCGGCGGCGCGCTTGGCCTCGATCGCCTGCGCCTCGGCCTCCACGCTGGCGCGCGCCGTCTGCGCTTTCGACTTCTCGGCTTCGGCGTCGGCGAGGAGGCGCACCGCCTCGGCGCGTCGGCGTTCGATCATGTCGGCGACCGGGCGGAACAGGAATCGACCGAGGATCCCGATCAGGATCAACAGATTGATCGCCTGCAACGCGAAGGTCGTCCAGTCGATGCGCATTACTTCACATAGGGGTTGGCGAACAGCACCAGCAGCGCGATGACGAGGCAATAGATCGCCATGGTCTCGATCATCGCCAGACCGACGAACAATGTGCGCGAGATCGTGCCTGCCGCTTCCGGCTGGCGCGCGATGGCGTCGAGCGCCGCCGCCACCGCCCGCCCCTCCCCGAGTCCGGGTCCGATGGCGCCGAGGCCGACGGCGAGCGCGGCGGAGAAAATGCTGACGATTTGGATGGCGTCGTTCATGGGAGGACCTCGGAGGTAACTGTCAGCGGCGCGACTCTCTCTCCCCGCCTGCGGGGAGAGGGTTGGGGTGAGGGGCGGCGACACGACGAGAGCTCGGAGAATTCCTGCGTCGCAAGAGTGCAAAGCGACGCATACTGCGATCCGCCCCTCACCCTAGCCCTCTCACCGCAAGCGGGGAGAGGGGACTCGCGGCTACGTCTCATCCCCGCCCCCCTTCCGTCCCTTCGCCCACAGCCGCGCCGATAAACACGGTGGCGAGCACGGCGAAGATGTAGGCTTGCACGGCGCCGGTAAGCAGCTCCAGCGCCATCAGCGGGATCGGCACGAGCAGGCCGGCGAGCATCAGCATGACGGCGATGACGAACACGCCGCTCATCACATTGCCGAACAGACGCACGATCAGCGAAAAGGTGCGGGTGATCTGTTCGACGATATTGAGCGGGAGCATCGCCCAGGTCGGCTCGGCGAAGGTCTTCAAATAGCCGAGCGGACCGCGGTTCTTGACGCCGAAATAGATCGTCGAAACAAACACGATTCCCGCCAGCGCCGCGTCGGTCTCCAGCCGCGACGTCGGCGGCTCGAGGCCGGGAATCAGGCCCAGCCAGTTGGCGCACAGCGTGAACACGAAGATCGTGCCGATCAGCGAGCGATAGGGCGCGGGTTCGACGCGCACGATCTCGCGGATCTGACTGTCGATGGCGTCGACCAGCATTTCCAGGGTCGCCTGGGCCTTCGACGGCCGCATTTTCAATCGCCGCGTCGCCAGGAACGAACCGCCGCCGATCAGCGCCATCAGCGCCCAGGTGGTGACGACCGGCGCGCTGACGGCGACGGGGCCGATGGTGAACACATTGGTCAGGATGAGCGGCGAGATCATGCCTCGCTCCCGAGTTTGGCCACTAGCACGCGCCGCGCCAGCAGCGACGCCGCGCCGCCGGCGATCAACGCCGCCGCTCCGAACTGCGCAATGGCGTAGAGCCCGAGCCCCAGGCCGGCAAAGCGCAGCAGATTGAGCAGGAGAAGCCGCATAGCCGGAGCGGCGGCGACCACGAGGCTGTCTTTCTGCGGCGAGGACGCCGCCGCTCCGGTCAGCCAGCCTACGCCGAGCCACAGCGAGCCGAAATAGGCGAGCCCGAGGATAAAACCGCCCGCGGCGCCCAGCGCCAGATGGATCAGGACCGATGCATCCATCGCCAAGCCATTCCCATGCCAAGACACGCGCCGATCATGATCGCCGGCGCGGTGAAGAAGATGCCGGTCGCCAGCCAATGGTCGAGCCAGCGGCCGAGGACGAGCAGGATCATGACAGGAACCACGATGACCCAACCGAGTACGCCGATCTGGCCGAGCCGCACCGCCAGCGGCGGTTCGGGATTGGCGAGACCAGCGCGATTGCGCTCGGCCGCGCGGGCGGCGATTTCGGCGAGATCTTCGGGTCGGCGGGGAGTCTCGCTCACAATACGCCCTCCCCGTCCCCACCGAGCAGCCGCATCAACTGACGCACCGCCCGGGCGTGCAGCTTGGTTTCCTCGACCTTGGCGCGCCGCGCCGCGTCGATTTCCTCGGCGCGCAAGGCTTCGACTTGCGCCTGCAACTTCGGCAGATCGTCGCCGAGCGCCGCGGTGCGGACGGCGACGTCGACGCGAGCGCCGTCGCGTACATTGAGCACGCCGCCGCTGAGCACACAGAACCGCCAGGGACCGTCCGCGCCGCGCCAGCGCAACACCGAGGCGGGGAGCGCGGTCAACAGGTCCGCATGGCCGGGCAACACACCGAAGGCGCCGCTCTCATCCTCGGCGCGCAGCGAGGCGACCGCCGCGTCGTCGACGACGATCGCCGAGGGAGTGACGATGCGCAGGCGCAAAACGCTCATGGCGCCTGCTCCTTGGCGCGCGCTTCTTCGAGCGAGCCGACCATATAGAGCGAACTCTCGCGCCAGCCGTCGCATTCGCCGGCCAGGATCGCGTTGCAGCCGGCAAGGGTGTCGGCGATCGAGACGGAGCGCCCGGGCTGGCCGGAAAAGCCCTCGGTGACCGCGAAAGGCTGGGTCAGAAAGCGTTGCAGCCGCCGCGCCCGCTCGACGATGCGCCGGTCTTCCGCGCCCAGTTCCTCCATGCCCAACAGCGCGATGACGTCGGCCAGTCCCCGATAATGTTCGAGGGCGCGCCGCACTTCCATCGCGACACGCGCGTGCTCTTCGCCGACGACCAACGGATCGAGCAGCACGGAAGACGAAGCGATCGGATCGATCGCCGGATACATGCCCTCGGCCGCCATCGAGCGCGACAGCACGACGATGCTGTCGACGTGGCTGGCGATCGCGGTCACGGCGGGATCGGTGAAATCGTCGGCGGGCACATAGACCGCCTGCACCGCCGTCATCGCCACGCCATTGGCGCTGGCGATGCGCTCTTGCAGCGCGCCGACTTCGCTCGCCAGCGTCGGCTGATAGCCGACGCGCGACGGCAGCCGTCCCAGCAGCCCGGATACTTCCGCGCCCGCCTGGACGAAGCGGAACAGATTGTCCATCAGCAGCAGTACGTTGCGCCGCTCGACGTCGCGGAAATGCTCGGCGATGGCTATGGCCGTCATCGGCACGCGCCAGCGCGCGCCCGGCGGCTCGTTCATCTGTCCGTAGACCAGGACGGTGCGGCCGATGACGCCCGATTGCGTCATGTCCGAGAGCATCTCGTGGCCCTCGCGCGAGCGCTCGCCGACGCCGGCGAACACCGAGACGCCGTCGTAGCGCTCGACCATGGCGTGGATCAGCTCCATCACCAGCACGGTCTTGCCGACGCCGGCGCCGCCGAACATCGCCGCCTTGCCGCCCTGCGCGATCGGCGTCATCAGGTCGATGGCTTTGACGCCGGTGGCGAACAGCTCGGGCTTGGCGGCGGCGCTCTGCAGCCCGGGCGGCGGGCGATGAATCGGCGCGCGCGGCGTGTCGGGCGCCAGCGGCGCGCCGCCGTCGCCGATCTCGCCGAGCACGTCGACGAGCCGACCGAGCAGCGCGGGGCCGACAGGCGCCATGACAGGCCCGCCCGTCGGCCGCACCGCGTCGCCGCGTTTCAGGCCCCCCGTCGAACGCAAGGCCAGCGCGCGCACCGAATGGGCGTCGAGATGGGCCTGGCACTCGGCGACGAGGACGCGGCCGTCGTCGGTCTGGATTTCCAGCGCGTCCTCGATCGCCGGCAGCGCGCCGCCGACGAAGCGCGCATCCAACACGGCGCCGCGCACCGCGACGACGCGTCCGAGTTCGGGAGGGCTGTTTTCGATGGCCACGAACACGCCTCCTTCGGGGCCGCCAGTATAGGCCCGTCGCGGACGCCAGGCGCTATGACGTGGGTCAACGGCTCGCGATGGCGTGATTTCACGCAGGGGAATCGGGTGAACGGAAATAGATGGGGGTGGCGGTTGAAGTCCTCCCTCCCCCCCTTGTGGGGGAGGGCCGGGGTAGGGGGTAGCCGCCACGGCGACCGCTAAATATTGATCGCCGTCCAAGCCGAACCGCCCCCCACCCTAACCCTCCCCCACAAGGGGGGGAGGGAATCCGCCTCCTTACGATCCTTCGCCGGTTCTTCGCCCGATTGCCCTGATTTCACGAGTTTCCGCTTGCATTCAGAGTCGCCTCGACTATAAGCGCGCGGTCCGAAGCGTCCCGCTGGGGGCTGAACGGAGGGTTGTCTGCGCCTCGCAGACGACAGGACCTGACAAGTCCGGCTTCCCGTGTCTCCGCCTTCGACAGAACCGGTTCGAGCCTTATACGGGGCTCGGAGGGCTTTGCGCGGGATGCGTTCGGCGGAACTGGAAAGGCTCAACATGGCTCTCTACGAGCATATCTTTCTGGCGCGTCAGGACGTGACCGCGCCGCAGGTGGAAACCCTGACCGAACAATTGAAGACCGTCATCGCCGCTCAGGGCGGCTCGGTTTCCAAGGTCGAGGCCTGGGGTCTGAAATCCCTCGCCTATCGCATCAAGAAGAACCGCAAGGCGCATTTCACGCTTCTGAACGTTACGGCGCCGTCCGCCGCGATCAAGGAGCTCGAGCGCCAGCTCTCGCTCAACGAAGACGTCATCCGCTTCATTACGATTCGGGTCGAGGAGCACGAGGCCGGTCCGTCGGCGATGCTGCGCAAGCGTGACGACGCCGACCGCGACGAGCGCGGCCCGCGGGGTCCCCGCGGCGACCGCCCCGACCGTGGGGATCGTGACCGAGGGGATCGCGGCGACCGCCCCGATCGTCCCCGTCGCCCGCGCGATGACGCCCAAGCCGGAGCTATCTGATGTCGACCGCCCCCCGTCGCCCCTTCTTCCGTCGCCGTAAGTCCTGCCCGTTCACCGGCCCGAACGCGCCCAAGATCGACTTCAAGGACACGCGCCTGCTGTCGCGCTACATCTCCGAGCGCGGCAAGATCGTGCCCTCGCGCATCACCGCCGTCAGCGCCATCAAGCAGCGCGAGCTCGCCCAGGCGATCAAGCGCGCGCGTTTCCTCGGCCTGTTGCCTTACGTGATCCGCTGAGCGCTTCGGCGCTTCAAAGTCGCCCGCGTCGCTCGTGACGCGGGGACAGTTGGGCGGCGCCCCGTCGCCGCCCTAACCGCTTCGCACCCGCGGGACAGCGACCCCTTCGATGTTGCCCACCATCGGCATAGCTATCGGCGCCGGCGCCGTCTCGGCGTTGTTGTTCTCCGTCACCATGAAGGGGACGGCGATAGCGATGGCGCTCGCCTATCTGGCGCCGCTGCCGACGATGATCGTGGCGCTCGCCTATGGCTGGCAGGCCGACCTGATCGCCGTCCTGGTCGCCAGCGCGGTCGTCGCCGGCGTCGTCGATCCGATCTCCGGACTGATTTTCGCCGCCACCATCGCCGTTCCCGCCGGGCTGCTTTCGGGGCTCGCCGGACTCGACCGACTCAACTTTTACGACCGCGAGCCCAAACCCGCGAAACCTTACAGCGCCGGACCGGGAACGCTCGCGCTGACCGCCGCCGTTTTCGGTTTCCTCGTCAGCGCCGGCGCCATCGCGATCATGATCGTCGCCAACGGCGGCTATGCGCCGGCCATTGCGGCGTTCCGCTCGACGTTGCAGCCAAGCCTCGAAGAGGCGTTGTCCAGCGGCGTCGATTTCCCGTCCGGCCTCAGCGCCGACGACCTCGGCCGGCTCATTGTGCGATTCGCGCCGGCCGCCATCGCCGCTTCGACGGCGCTGTTGCTGCTGATCAATCTCTATCTCGCCGCGCGCACGGTGCAGCTTTCGCAGCGGCTGCAGCGGCCGTGGGCCGACCTTCCCTCGACGCTGAGCCTGCCGGCGCTCGCCGGGTTGGTCGCGCTGGCCGCGCTGGTCGGCTGGTATTTCGCGCCCGAACCCTACAACCCGTTCCTGGCCGCGCTCGCCGCGCCGCTGGCGCTGATCTTTCTGTTTCAGGGACTGGCGACGCTGCACGCGCTGTCGCGCCGCGCCCCCGGCCGTCCCGCAGTCATCATAGCGCTCTATGTCGCGCTGTTGCTGGCGCCGCGCTGGATCGGCCCGCTCGTCCTCGCGCTCGGGCTCGCTGAAAGCGCCCTCAAATTGCGGGAGCGCGCCGCCAAGCGCCCCCCGCCTAAGCCGCCCGCCAATCGAGAATGGAACCCTTAAGGAGAAGACGATGGAAGTGATTCTGCTGGAACGCGTCGGCAAGCTCGGCCACATGGGCGAAACCGTGAAGGTCAAGGACGGCTACGCCCGTAACTTCCTGCTGCCGCGCGGCAAGGCGCTGCGCGCGACGGAAGCCAACAAGAAGAAGTTCGAGGCCCAGCGCCACGACCTCGAAGCCCGCAACCTCGCGCTCAAGGGCGACGCGGCGGCGAAGTCCGACAAGCTCGACGGCAAGAGCTTCGTCATCATCCGCACCGCCGGCGAGACCGGCCAGTTGTACGGCTCGGTTTCGGCGCGCGACATCGCCGACATCATCGCCGCCGCGATCGGCTTCTCCGTGCATCGCAATCACGTCGCGCTGCTGGCGCCGATCAAGACCCTGGGCCTGCACCGCGTGGCCGTGCATCTGCACCCGGAAGTCGAGGCCACCGTCATCGTCAACGTGGCGCGTTCGGCCGAGCAGGCCGAGCGTCAGACCAAGGGCGAGGATCTCTCGGTGCGCGAGACGACGTCGATGGACGACCTCGGCCTCGAAGTCGGCGCCGCGCTCGCCGCCGCCGGCCCGGGCGAGAGCCTCGGCCGCGAGTGATCGGGAGCGTCGGCGTCCACGCCGACGAATTTTGCGGGCGTCCTGTCGCGAAAAACGGCGGCGACGACGCCGCCGCTCCGGGCGCCGGTCGCGCCCCTCACGAGCGGAACCGGAACTCGCTCACATGCCGATATTCCTCGTCCGAGCGCAGCACGCACGGGGTGAAATGGCGGCGGTTGGGCGAATCGGGAAACACCTGCGGCTCCATCGCGATCCCCGCGTGGGAGCCGTAGCGCGCGCCGTCGAGGCCGGGCACCGGAACGTTCAGGCCCGCCGCGTCATAAATCTGCACGCCCGGCTCGCTGCTGTGCAGTTCCAGCGCCAGCCCGTTGTTCGGCGAACGCAAGGTGGCGAGCCACGCCAGACCGTCGGCGTCCGGTTCGCGCGAAACCACAAAATTCATATCGTAAGTCTGCCCGGCCGCATTGCGGATCGGCCGCGCCGCACGGAAATCGAACGGCGTGCCCGCCACGGCGCGGATTTCGCCGGTCGGGATCAACTCCGCGTCGGTGGGGGTGTAAAAGTCGCAGCCGAGCTGCAACTCGTGGTCGAGAATGTCGGGCGAGCCGTCGAGATTGAAATAGGCGTGCTGGGTGAGATTGACGATCGTCGCCTTGTCGCAGACGGCGCTCAGCTCCACCCGCAGCGTCGCCGGTTCGACGAATCGATAGACGCACCTCGCCGTCAGATGGCCGGGAAAGCCGGCCTCGCCATCGGGCGAATCGAGTTCGAGCGCGACCGAGGACTCGTCGTTGCCGACCAGCTTCCAGATCCGCCGCCCGAAGCCGTTGGGGCCGCCGTGCAGCGTATGCATGGCGCCGGGCGCGAGGTCGAGTTGATAGCTGGCGCCGTCCAGGGTGAAGCGACCGTTGGCGACCCGGTTGGCGAAGCGCCCGGGAACACAGCCGAAACTCGGCGAATGGGCGAGATAGTCCTCGATCCGGTCGAAGCCGAGCGTCACCCGTTGCACGCCCGCCCGCGTGGGAACGACGAGATCGCGCAGCACTGCCCCCCAGGTCAGCAGTTTCGCGCTCGCCCCGGCCTCGGAGCGGATGCCGATCTCCATCACCGGCGCGTCGCCGATCATGCCGAAGACGTGAACGCTCATAGTCCTCTCCCCACTGCCGCCGTTAAGCTCGGGACGTGCGATCGGAGAGATAAGTCCGGACGGCGCCGAGCGCCTCGCGGAACATCGATTCGGTGAGCACGCCGGTATTAGTGTTGTAGCGCGAGCAGTGATAGGAGTCGAAGAGGACGGGGGCGTTCGGCCCCAAATCGTGGCGGGCGCCATGGGCGAAGGGATATTCGGCCAGACGCCGCCCGAGCGTGCGCAGAACGCTGTCGTGGGCGATGCGACCGAGCGCGAAGATCGCCGCCAGCCGCGGCAACGCGTCGATCGCGCCTTTGAGGAACGGTCGGCAATTGCCTATTTCCTGCGGCGTCGGCTTGTTTTGCGGCGGTACGCAGCGCACGGCGTTGGCGATCGCGCAGTCGACGAGCCGCAGCCCGTCGTCGAGGCGGCGGTCGTAAACGCCTTCGGCGAAGCCGAACTCGATCAACGTCGCGTAGAGCAGATCGCCGGCGTAGTCGCCGGTGAACGGTCGCCCGGTGCGATTGGCGCCGCGCAGTCCCGGCGCGAGACCGACGACGAGCAGACGCGCGTCCGCGTCGCCGAACGACGCCACCGGCGCATTGGCGAATTCCGGATAGGCGACGCGATTGGCGCGACGGAATTCCTCCAGCCGCGCACAAATCGCGCAATCGCGCCCGGGGCCGCGGTCGAACGCCACGTTCCTGTCGCTCTACGCGCTAAGCCGCCGGGCGCTGGCAAGCCAACGCACGGCGGTTCAGGGCCTTTTGCCGTCGCAGGATTCTCATCGGAAACCGTTGATCCCCTTCGGAAATCCTGCTTGAGCGACGTCAGTCGCGATGCGGCTCGTCCGCCACGACCGGAGCCGCCGGCACAGGCGAGGAGGCCTGATTCATGAACGCGGCGCGCCGCATTTCGGAGGAACGGGCGACGCGCTCGCTGGGATCGCGACCGATGCGCGGGGCCAACGCCAGCAGATCGACAAATTCGTCGGCCTGACGGCGCAGTTCGTCGGCGACCATGGCCGGCTGAGTCGCGACCGTCGACACGACGGAGACGCGAACGCCTTTGCGCTGAACCGCTTCGACCAGCGAACGGAAATCGCCGTCGCCGGAGAACAGCACCATGTGGTCGATATGGCTGGCCATCTCCATCGCGGTCACCGCGAGCTCGATGTCCATATTGCCTTTGACCTTACGGCGGCCCGTCGAGTCCACGAACTCTTTGGTCGGCTTGGTGACGACCGCGTAGCCGTTATAATCGAGCCAATCGACCAGCGGTCGGATCGAGGAATATTCCTGATCCTCGACCAGAGCGGTGTAGTAGAAGGCGCGGATCAGCCTTCCCTTGGCTTGAAACTCCTTGAGGAGCCGCTTGTAATCAATATCGAAACCCAGAGACTTGGCGCTTGCATAGAGGTTGGCGCCATCGATGAAGAGGGCGATACGTTCCTGATCTGGCATGGTTCAATCTTTTCGTGGCGCGCGGCCGTCGGGGACCGCGCATGGGCTAACGAGGTCATTTCCTCAAGTCTGTGGGTCTTTCGCGCCCCACGGGACTCCTTAGTGGCATATTATACTAACGACGGTAAATTTGTAGAACAATTATGCGACGCACTAGCGCTTGCATCTTCGTCCTCCAACACCGGCCGACCCGCGCCTCCCCGGAATCGAGACGCGTTCCCGCCGCGCTCCGGATTGCCGCTTTGTCGTCCTCGCGACGGTAGATATTACCGCCCACACCCCACCGGTTGCATTACGACTCCCGTGTCCGGGGGTCAAGACATGCTAGCGTGATTTGCTCGGAAAACCAGGCTTTTGGGACGACAGCCCTTGCCTTCGCGCCGCGCCGAGGACAACTCTCAGCGACTCGTATAGACCTTCCTTATGGGCTCGAAAAGATCGCTTTGGGCGTCGGAGAAATGAAATTCCGCAGCACTAAACCAAATCTGAATGCGACAGCGTTCGAATGCTGCGATCTCCATCGTGGGACAGGGCGAATCGGCGTGCGCGCGGCCCATCATCCAAACCTGGGCGAGACTGCTTTGGAACGAATCGCAAAATTTCCATTCTGGCCCTGCGGAATATTCGGGCGATGAGCGACCGCCCCCTCCTGCGCGCCTGGGCCTGGACCGCCGCAGGCTTGGCGGCGCTGCACGTAGTCGCGTTCGCCTTACTCTATCTGCGTTATCGAATTCATGCCGGACAGTGGTTCGCCGATCTGCCCCTGGTGATCTTCTCCTGGCCGTTTGTCGCCTCGATGACCCTGCTGACAGGCGGGGATTTCGACTATGCCGGCGACATGACGGCGCGCGTCGCCGCGGCGGCGCTCGTCGACACCGCGCTCGTCTATCTCGGCGGCTGGGTTTTGGAGATCAGCGCGCGCGCGTTGGTTGGGGCGCTGCGGGCGCGCCGTCCCGTTTAAAGCATCTTGCCCGGGTTCATCAGCCCCTGCGGGTCGAGCGCGCGCTTGATGGCGCGCATGACGTCGAGCGCGACGGGGTCTTTGGCGCGCGCCAGCAGCTCCCGCTTCAACTGGCCGATGCCGTGTTCGGCGGAGAACGAGCCTTGGTAACGCGCGACCACGGCATGGACCACCTCGTTCATCGCCTCCCACTTGTCGAGGAATTCGTCCTTGTCGGCGCTGATCGGCTGGCTCACGTTGAAGTGAATGTTGCCGTCGCCCATATGGCCGAATGCGCATACGCGGGCGCTGGGGAGGAATCCGAGCACAGCCGCCGTCGCCTCATCCAGGAAGGCCGGGACCGAGCCGACCGGCACGGAGACGTCGTGCTTGATCGAACCGCCCTCGAACTTCTGCGCGTCCGACACGAATTCGCGCAGGCGCCAAAAATCGTTGCGTTGGGTGAGACTCGTGGCCAGCGCCGCGTCGGCGATCAGCCCCTGCTCGAACGCTTCCTCGAGCGTCGCCTCGACCGTCTCTTCCAGCCCGCTCTCGGTTTGCGAGGCCGCCTCGAACAGCACGTACCAGGGATGAGGCGCCGCCAACGGATCGCGCATGTCGATACCGTGGGCGAGCACGAAATCGAGGCCGATGCGGGCGATCAGTTCGAACGACACGACCCCCTGCCCCAGCCGATCCTTGGCGATCCGGAACAGTTTCAGCGCCTTCGCGGGGTCCTCGACGCCGACGAAAGCAGTGACGCGCGCGCGCGGACGCGGATAGAGTTTCAGCGCCGCGGCAGTGACCACGCCCAGCGTGCCCTCCGCGCCGAAGAACAGGTCTTTCAGGTCGTAGCCGGTGTTGTCCTTGCGCAGTTTGGAGAGCGCGTTGACGATTCGGCCGTCGGCGAGCACGGCTTCGACGCCGGTCGCCAGCTCCCGCGCGTTGCCATAGGCGAGCACCGCGACGCCGCCGGCGTTGGTGGAGAGATTGCCGCCGATGGTGCAGGTCCCCTCGGCGGCCAGCGACAGCGGGAACAGCCGGTCCGCCCTCTCGGCCGCCGCTTGCGCTTCGGCGAGCGTGGCGCCGGCTTCGACGATCATCGTGTCGGTGAGCGCGTCGATCTCGCGAATGCGCTTCATGCGCGTCAGCGAGAGCACGATCGCGCCGCCGCTCGCATCCGGCGTCTGGCCGCCGACGAGGCCGGTGTTGCCGCCCTGCGGCACGATGGCGACCGCGTCCGCCGCGCAGGCCTTGACGACTTCGGCGACCTCCGCCGTCGAACCCGGCCGCACAACGGCCAGCGCCGCCCCGCGGAAAAGTCCGCGCGGCTCGACGAGAAACGCGGCCGTCATGTCCGCTTCGGTCAGCACATTGCCGGCGCCGACCACGCGTGAAAGGGAGGCCAGAAACTCGGCTTTGCGTTCAGCGTTCACCCGAAAACCCCCCTGCGCTTGGCTTCGCGCTTGCGGCGAAACACGGCGACGATCTCCACATGCGCAGAATAGCGAAATTGGTCGATCGGCGTCACGCTTTCGAGCTTATAGCCGCCGTCGACGAGCGTGCGCGCGTCGCGGGCGAATGTCTCGGCGCTGCAGGAAATGGCGACGACGGTCGCAATCGCGCTCCTGGCGATTTCCTTGGCCTGGGCGAGCGCGCCCGCCCGCGGCGGATCGAACACGAGCGCGTCGAAGCCGGCGAGCTCGTCGGCCACGAGCGGTCGGCCGAACAGGTCGCGGGCGAGCGCGCGCACATTGGCGCCGGTTTTCTCCAGCGCCCGGATCGCCGCGGCGTCGTTGTCGACGGCGAACACGTCGCGTCCCGGGGCGAGCCGCAGCGCAAAGGCGCCGGCGCCGCAGAACAGGTCGGCGACCTTTTTGGCCTTTCCGATCGCTGCGATGGCGAGCCGCGCCATGGCTTCCTCGCCGGCGTCCGTCGCCTGCAGGAACCCGCCCGCGGGCGGCGTGACCCGCGCCTTTCCGAACGCGACGACCGGGGCGCGGCGCACGATCACGTCGCGGCCGTGATTGGAAACGCGGGCCAGATCGAGCGACTCGGCGGTTTGCGCGAGCTTCTTCAGCTCCGCGGTCTGCAGCGGGCCGGAACCCCGCAGGTCGATATCGAGCCCGGTCAGCGTCGCCGTGACCTGGATGTCGAGCGGCTTCTTCGAGCCCCGCAAGTCGGCCGCCAGCGCGCGCGCCGCCGCGACCGCGCCACGGAGCCCCGGGCTGAACAGCGGGCAGTCGTCGATCTCGACGATGTCATGGGCGCGAAAGCGCATGAAACCGACTTCCTCCCGGGCTTGCGGCAGGAAGCGGGCATGGAACGTCGCGCGGCGCCGCCCCTCGCCGTGGGAGTCGACGAGTTCGCCAACCTCCGCGGCGACGCCCGCGCGTTGCAACGCGGCGCCGACGAGGCCGCGCTTCCACTGCGCGTAAAGCTTTGGCCCCATGTGCTGCGTCGCGCAGCCGCCGCAGACGCCAAAATAGCGGCATACAGGCGCGATACGGTCGGGGCTGGGCTCGAGGATCGTTAGCTGGTCGTCTCCGATTCCCTCTCCCCGTGCGCGAGCAACGGGTGCGTGCGCCCTTGAAGCGTCACTGGCGATTTCTCTTTTCTCAGGGAAAAAATTAAAGGGCTCGCCGGTTGCTTTCAAATTATCGATTTCCAGCCCTGCAGGGTCGTTCTCGATCATGCGAGGATGCAACACCCGCTCTCCCCGTAAACGGGGCGAGTCGGAATCCAGCCTCACCGTCTCCCCCGGCAGCGCGAAGCGCACGA
>Ga0302319_10010001_pt1 | contig 18142 bp, 15 predicted proteins | sample Bog_T0_2_FD_203319 | JGI IMG/M metagenome (GOLD analysis project Ga0302319, IMG submission 203319) | Peat permafrost microbial communities from Stordalen Mire near Abisko, Sweden - Bog_T0_2 | ecosystem: Environmental > Terrestrial > Soil > Wetlands > Peat | place: Sweden: Abisko, Stordalen Mire...
GGTGGCAACGACTTTATAGCTGTAGACGGGAGTTTGGGCCGACGCGGAGCTCAGGGCGAAGAGTAGGGTCAGGGTGATAAAGAGGGCGCGGCGCATTAGGTCAGGATATCGGAAAGGCGAGTGGTAGAAGGAGACGGTGAACAGTTAGGCGACAGCGGACGAGTTGAAGCGAGGGGCCGTGGGGTTCGTGGCGCTTCCGAATACAGGGGTCTCTCCACTGCGCTTCGCTCCGGTCGAGATGACGGGCTTTTGCAGGGTGCGATCACGGGCACGGGTTAACGGGGCTTTTTGATGGCGGCGAGGATGGCGTCTACGGTTTGCGGGATGGTGAGCGTGGCGGTGTTGATGGTGTGGGCGGCGATGCGCTCATAGTGCGGACGGCGGAGGCGGAAGCGACGCTCGGCGAGGTTGAGGTCGGCGAGGTTTGGGCGGGCAGTGGCCGAAGGGTCGGTGGCCTGGGCGGCGCAGCGTGCGAGAAGGAGGTCGAAGTTTGCGGAGAGGTAGACGACGGCGGTGTGAGGTGTCTGCTCGAGGAGGAGGCGTGTGCCGAGCTCTTCGGGGGCTCCTCCGCCGAGGGCGAGGACGAGGCGCCGCTGGCCGAGGAGGGAGGCGAGGGCGAGGCACTCGAGGTGGCGGAAGTAAGCTTCGCCGCCTTGGTCGCCGGTTGCGGCGAAGATCTGGGGGACAGTGCGGCCGTTGCGACGCTCGATCTCACGGTCGAGGTCGACGAAGTTCCATCCTAGACGCTCGGCGAGGAGCGCGCCGGCGGTGGTTTTGCCGGAGCCCATGAATCCGGTGAGGACGATGCGGTCGAGGGTGTCCGGTTTGCGAAGGGCTTGCGCGCTGACGGGTTTGGGTTTGGTGGCCATGTCCTGGATTGGCTCGGCGAGGGTTGCTGTACTCATTGTCGTCTCCGTGGGTGGTTCGGTGGAGCAAAGTTTGGGTTTGGACAAAAGAAAAACCGCAGACCCTGTGGGCTGCGGCTCGGTGGATGGCTTGGGTTCTCTGGGTTAGTCGGAGAAGCGCACAAGGCCGCCGGGCCGCTGGGGATACCAGTAGCAATAGGTAAATCGGCCGGTGGTGGGGCGCAGGTTCATCGGGATTGATAGTAGCGCGAAGTTGCCGTTATGGCAAGCATTTGTTGGATCGCGGGGAAAGTTCATCGAAAGAAAGCAGGCGGCAGGTTAGCTCTGGTTTCGGGCAAGGGAGTCCCTTGCCTGATGCAACGCTGTCCAGGCGGGGGCGTATTTCAGTGCTTCGTTGAATTTGACAAGGGCGTCGGCGTTGCGGCCTTCGCTCAGAAGGACGTCGCCCCAGGCTTTCAGGGGGTCGGCCCAGTGCGGCGCCTTGGCGCTGGCAGTGGCGAGGTCGGCTTCGGCGTCCTTGAGATCGCCGCGGTGTTGTTCGGATAGGCCACGGCGAAGGTAGATCCAGGGCAGATCCGGAACGACCTTCAGGCCTTCGGCCCAGACACGCTCGGCAGCAGCGAGATCGCCAGCGTGCTCCAGCGCATCACCGCGATATGCCCAGCAGCGCGAACGGGAGGAGCCCATGCGGGTGAAGACCTCTTCGGCGTCGGAGGTGCGGCCGACGAGCCCGTAGGCAAGGCCGAGGAGGCAGGGGTTGTCGTAGTAACTGAATTGGAGACGACTGTCAGCCTGCCACGCCGTCCAGAAGGCCTGCAATGGGGGAACGGCGGCTGCCGCGTCGCCGCGATCGAGAGCGGCGTAGGCCTTGAGTAGAAGGGCCTCAGCCCTGGTGCTTGCATCTTCGGGGTCGCTGGCGGCCATGTAGCGCGCAGCCTGGGCGGGATCGTGCATCAGCGCATAGGAATCGGCGAGCCCCGGTCCCGCGATGGTGGTGGACGCGCCAGTACCGCTGTTTTGTTCCGCCTCGGCCTGGTTTGAGGCGAGCACCAGCGGCAGATCCCAGGTGATCTGTGCGGGGTTGTACAGCAGCCTGACATCTGGCCGGTCTTTCTTCGGCGTGGACTGAACGGCCTGCAGCATCGCCCGGCCTTCCCTCCACGCGGCCTCTTCGCCTTCGGCCCCTGGGAGAATTCCTACGAGATTGCCCCAGGACTTCCAGAATCGTGGCTCGAGCGCCATCGCCATGCGGTACTTTTCCATCGCTGGCAAGGGCTGATTGAGGTTGGCGAAGGCGTCGCCCCACTCATTGGCGAACTCGGCCCGCTCATCATCGTCAGAGGCGCGGGCGAAGGCTCCGGGGAGGAACGCAAGAGCGTCCTGCGATCGGCCGATACCGTTGAGGTAGTGTACGAACTGGAAGGGCTGCGACTGGCCATAGAGATACTCGGCTGCCTGGGTGGTGAGCTTGTCGAGGTCGGCCGCAGGTCCGGAGAAGGTGTGGGGCGAGATGCCATCGCCGCGCACCGTGAGCGCGAGTCCTCCCTGCTCTGTCTGGACCAGACCTCCCTCGATGTGCAGGTCATGGCCGAAGCGTTGATGCAGGAGGCGGTTGATGTCGCCGATGGAGAGTCCGGTCTCGGGCACCTCGATCTTGACGTCGGTGGACCAGGCGCTCTGAACGTTGAGCGCCTTGCTGGTAGAACGGGTGGCCTCCCGCAGTTTCTGCAAGGCGTCGAGTACGCCGGTCGCGACTACCTTGCCGGTCAATCCGCGATTGGCGAGAGCGGCGGGTGCGTCGAAGGACTCGATGACCACGGACTGCGAATGGAAGGCGTCATGGACCATCACCAGAAGGCCGGCGCCGATTAGGATCGCAACGAGAGCGGTGAGCGCCTGAAGGGCGATGCGGAAGCGCTGGCCGATGCGGCGGAGTTTGCCCTCCATGGACTGGTGGCGAAGATGAGCGAGGCGAAAGGGGTGCTCGTCTTCCAGATGTCTGACCTGGACATCGAGCAGTTGGCCCTGCTTTTCCAGGAAGGCCTTGGTGGCGTTGGCCACCGAGGGGTCGTCAGCGGATTGCGAGACGGTGATGGCGGCGGCGAATCCATCGGCGGCTATCAGTGAGTCGCTTGTACTTTCAAGTTCTGATGATTGTTCTTCGCCGTCGTCGAGGATGCCCCCGACTATGCCTCCGCCTTCCGCCATTTTGCCCCCTGCTTGGTTTGTAAAAAAAGTCTTGCAGCGCGGGCTTGGCGTGTCAACCGAGGAAGGCTTCCAGAGGTTAAAAGCAAATCCCTTCAGATCCCAAAATGGCGAGAGCGCCATTTTGGGATCTGAAGGGATTTTGGGTGGTGGCTAGTTTTCTTCGTCGGTGGGTGCTTCTTCTTTGAGCTTGCTGGCGATGTTGGACCAGACGGCGTCGCTGGGTTCGGGCCCGGACTCTTCGCCGCTGGGCTCGAAGAGGCTGCGGGCTTGTTCGGCGATGATTTCGAGGTCGCGGACGAGAGCTGCGCAGTCGGGATTGGATTGGAAGAACGTGGCAAAGCGTGGATCTTTGCTAATGGAGCCGCCGCTGTTTTCGAAGAGTTCAGGGAGATATTCTTCGAACTCCGCGGTGGTCATGTTGTCGAAGTTCGCTGTGGTCAGGTCTTTCATCGTGCATTCACCTTCTGGGCTGCGGGCTCGGACGCGGCGGAGAGGGCCTGGGATTCGCGAAGGAGTTCGCGGAGCTTGAGGCGAGCCTTGTGGAGCTGGGATTTGCTGTTGCCGGTGGAGCACTCGAGCATGGTAGCAATCTCGTTGTGCTCGAAACCTTCGACGTCGTGGAGGACGAAGACCATACGGTAGCCGGGAGGAAGGAGAGCCACGGCGCGCTCGAGGGTGACGCGGTCAACCGAACCCGTGAGCATGGTGTCGCGCGAACCGAAGTCACGCTTTGGCGCGTCTTCCTCGGAGGGGTTGATGGTCTCTTCGAGCGAGACGAGCTGCAGGCCCTTCTTGCGCAGGTGCATGAGGACGAGGTTGACGGTGAGGCGGTGAAGCCAGGTGGAGAACGCGCTCTCTCCACGGAAGCTGCCGAGTTTGCGGAAGAGGTGAAGGAACGCCTCCTGCGTCATGTCTTCGGCTTCAGAGACGTTGCCGAGCATGCGGAGGCAGAGCGTGTACACGCGGCGCTTGTGGAGAGCGTAGAGCTTGGCAAAGGCATCGGGATCGCCGTTCTTGGCGCGGTCGATCGCCTCGGCTTCACCGGCTATTGGAGCGTTCCGCTTGAAAAAGCCGGGGTTCGGTTTGGTTTGCATTCTGGGTAGGCCTTGAAGATCCATGGTGATTGTCCGCTCTCGGCTAAATGAACGGCGCAGTTTTTTTGACGTACTTGAAAGTTGGAACGCTGCGCGGTTGATAAAGGTTTCAAGAGCTTGGACTGATGAACGTGGCCGAGGGTTGTCCGGTGGAATAACGGCTTGGATAAGATGCCTGATGTGTATGAGATGCGTGCTGTTGGCAGTGTACCTTGTGGGAGACGAGTTGTCAGTTAACCGGAGCTCTGTGTGTTGGAAGCTAGCTGCCGATGAAGCGGGCGTAGAGGGAGCGGGCGAGGCCGACGTCCGTGGTGCCTTGGATGAGAGCTCGGCCGTCGGGAAAGACCGTGAGGGTGTAAGGGGCGTAGGTGAAGCGCAGGAGGAGGCCGTTGGCGCGGACGGAGCCCAGGGGTTCGAGGCGGGTTTGCAGCTCGGCGAGGTTGAGGGGGAGGTGGTGCTGGTGGATCTGAACGGAGTTGCGGCCGCAGAGGGTGATGTGGGGGCGTTGGTCTCCGGCGAGCGCTCGGAAGATGCGCTGGTCACAGACTTCGCAGCCGACGCGGGGGGTTGAGGTGTTGATTTCAGAGCGGGTGTTCTGCCAGAGGTCGAAAGAGAGGAGGGTCCGGCGCATCGACTGTGGCTGGTGGGTCAGGAACTTGAGGGCTTCGGTCACTTGGAGGGAGGCGGCGAGGTTGACCGCCGTAGAGAGGATCCCGGCCGTTTCGCAGGTGTCGACGTTGCCGGAGGGTGCGGCGGGGAAGATGCAGGCAAGGCAGGCGGTGGGATGGAATGGGGGATAGGGGATGGGGGATAGCGGTACGTCGCTTCGCTCCGTCCGCAAATTCAGGAGTCCTTCGACTTCAGGCGGCGCCCTTCGCTCAGGATGACGGTCATCTTCGGTAGAAACGACCGGTTTGGGGAGGATGTTCATAGTGGCGGCGTAGGAGCCTACGGCGGCGGCGTAGATCCAGGGGCGGTGGTCGCGGACGCAGAGGTCGTTGATGAGGTAGCGGGTTTCGAAGTTATCGGTGCAGTCGAGGACGATGTCGGCGGAGAGGAGGTCTGGGGCGTTGGCTGGGACGAGGTCGGCGATGTGGGCGTCGACGCGGATGCTGGAGTTGATGCGGGCGAGGTGGCGGCGGGCGGCTTCGGCCTTGGGAAGAGAGGCGCGGGCGTCGTCTTCATCGAAGAGCATTTGACGCTGGAGGTTCGAGGGCTCGACGAAATCGCGGTCGATGAGGGTGAGGCGGCCGACTCCGGCTCGGGCGAGGAGGCTGGCGGTGGCGGCTCCGGTGGCCCCTACTCCTACGACGGCGACGTGAGCTCGGACGAGAAGTTGCTGGCCGGAGGCTCCGATGGGGGCGAAGAGGATCTGCCGGGAGTAGCGGTCTGCGTCCGGGATTTGCTGTGCGCTGGCTGCGCTGGGAATGAGGGGATCGGTGGCGGTGAACGCAGGCATAAGCGAAGTATACGTTTGGGGAGGGGAATCCGGAGGAGTCGTGCAAGCGGGAGCGAACCCGGCGCGGGTAGATTGCATCTGTAAAATGATAGCTATAACGGGATGGAAGAAAGCCGTACGTTTCGGCTGTGCGGGACGAGTCGCCGCAGGATGACGGGTTTACGAGATGGGGCGGCTTGCGAATTTGAAGGTTGAGAGGACAGCGGCGTTGGCGCGGAGCGAGTGGTTGAGCGAGCGCAAGATGAAGCGATTCTCCGCGGGCCTGCTGGGGGTTGGGTGTGGGGCGCGGCCGCGAGGGTGGATGCGCTGGGCGATGCTTCTGGTGCTGGGATGCGCGTGCGGGGTGGTTCGGGCACAAGCGGTGGACACGGTCGCACAGGCGACACAGAGTCAGAGTGCGGTGAATCAGAGTGGGCAGTCCGTGACAGAGGCGCTGCCGGCACTGCAGACGAGCTTGTGGTCGAAGGCGGGAGAGACCGTGACGGCGGTGCGGTTTGCGGGAGTGACGTTCGGGGAGAAGAACCCGATTGTTTCGGAGTTGAAGCAGAAGGCAGGCGAGCCAATGGACCCGGACAAGGTTCGGGCGGATGAACGGCGGCTGTTTGCTTCGGGGCTGTATGTGAATATCAGCGTGAATGCGGTGACGTCTGGCAGTGGAGTGGAGCTGGTATATGTGGGGCAGCCGCAGTATTTTGTGGGGCGAGTCACGATCGATGGGGTGAAGAACGAACGACTGGCGGCGTTGCTGGAGTTTGCGACGAAGCTGGATCCCGGGGCGCCGTTCAATGCCGGTGAGTTGACGACGGCGGTTGAGTCGGTGAAAGAGTCTCTGGCAGATAACGGCTTTTTTGTACCGAAGGTCGTTCTGGCGACGGATGTCGATGCGACGGCGAACCAGGTGAATACGACGTTCACGATCGATCCGGGGCCGCAGGCGCGGGTGGGGACGGTGGCGGTTGCGGGGGCTGACGCCGGGATCGACGTTCCGACGTTTCGGAAGAAGGGCCATCTGGATTGCGGTTGGCTGACGACGAGATGGGACAAGACATTTGGACGGGTGTGCGATCTGAAAGTGACGCGCGATACGGTGAGCAATGCGCTGTCGGGCGTGCGGTCGTACTACGAGAAGGAGAACCGGCTGGAGGGAACGATCAGCCTGCAGAAGTCGGCGTACGTGATGCCGAGAGAGCAGGTGGATTACAACTTCACAGCGAACCAGGGGCCGGTGGTCGAGGTGCTGGCGAATGGAGTGAAGCTTTCGAAGGCGCGCATCAAGCTGCTGGTTCCGGTTTATGAAGAGGGTGCGGTGGACATTGATTTGTTGAACGAAGGGGCGTTCAACATCAAGGACTACCTACAGCAGAGAGGGTACTTCGATGTGACCGACAAGGTGGAGTTGGTGGGCAAAGATACTGGGCATGTGCAGGTGGTGTACACAGTGGATCCGGGACGGAAGCACAAGGTCACCGAGGTGAAGCTGAAGGGGAACAAGTATTTCGATCGGAGCACGCTGGAGGATGTGCTGCGAGTGAAGAAGGCGGACGCGTACCAGCGCAGTGGACGATACAGCGCGCAGTTGCTGGCGGAGGACGTGAGCTCGATTGAGTCGCTGTATCGGGCAAACGGGTTCAGTGCGGTGAAGGTGACGTCGGACGTAACGGATGAGGACAAGGGTCCGCATGGGACGGCGTTGAAAGAGGCGAAGATCCGGGTGGCGCTCACGATCATTGAGGGGCCGCAGCAGAAGTTTGGCGAGGTGGAGTTGACGGGCGTGGCGGAGGAGCGGAGGAAGGCCGTGCGGGTGCTGCTGAGCTCGCAGACGGGGCAGCCGTTCTCGTTGAATACTCTTTCGGGGGATCGCGATGCGATCCTGGCGTACTACCTGGCGCATGGATTTGACCATGCGCGCGTGGAGATCGCGCAGCATGTGGAGAGCGAGAACAAGTCGCGCACGGATGTAGCGCTTACGGTGACGGAAGGGCAGAAGGTGACGGTGGAGAAGGTGCTGCTAACCGGAATTGTGCACACGCGGCCGAAGGTGGTGGAGAGCCAGATCCTGGTGCATGCGGGCGATCCGCTGGACCAGGCGGCGCTGTTGCAGACGCAGAGGAACCTCTACAACCTGGCGCTGTTTGCGGAGGTGAATGCAGCGGTGCAGAACCCCCTTGGAAATGCTCCGGAGAAGAATGTTCTGGTGCAGTTGACGGAGGCGAAGCGCTGGGATGTGACGTACGGGTTTGGGTTTGAGGCGCAGACGGGAACCCCGGGAATTACGACGGGACAGACGCGGGGAACGACGGCGGCACAGAATGGCAAGGCCGGCGTGAGTCCTCGAGTGTCTCTGGATGTGTCGCGGATTAATCTGCGCGGGACGCAGGATTCACTGACGCTGCACTCGGAGTACGGGTTGCTGGAAGAGGTGGCGACGCTGAGTCTGAATGTGCCCCAGCTGTTTGGGCATCCCAAGCTGACTGGGTTGGTTTCGGGCGGATACTCGAATGTGCAGGACATCACGACCTTTGCTTCGTCGACGCTGCAGGGCGATCTGCGGGTGGTGCAAAAGGTGAAGCGGGCGGACACGTTTATTTACGACTTTGAGTATCGGAGGGTGTCGGTGAATCCGGACTCGCTGGAGATTACTCCGAACTTGATTCCGCAGTTGTCGGAGCCGGTGATTGTGGGTGGGCCGCAGGTGACGTTCATCCACGACACGCGGGATCCCAGCCCCTTGAATGCGCAGAAGGGGAACTATTTTTCGATGACGGAGTTCGTGTCGTCCTCGAAGTTCGGATCGCAGACGGACTTCAACAAGGTGGACGCGCAGGAGTCGACGTACTACACGTTTGGCAAGCGGAAGTATGTGTTTGCTCGCAACTTGAGGGTCGGATTTGAGAAGTCTTGGGGGCCGAATCCGAATGCGTATGATGCGGGCAGTCAGATTGGCGTGGCGTCGACGGCATGCTCGGGCGATTTATTGAATACGAATCCGACGTGCAATGCGGTGCCTCTGCCGGAGCGGTTGTATGTGGGTGGAGCGACGTCGCATCGCGGATTCGGTATCAATGATGGTGGGCCGCGAGATTTGACGACGGGGTACCCGGTTGGCGGATCGGGAGCGGTGGTGAATACGTTTGAGCTGAGAATGCCTCCGCCGACACTGCCGCTGGTGGGGAATAGCATCTCGTTCGTGATTTTTCATGACATGGGTAATGCGTTTGAGTATCCGGGCGACATGTTCAAAAGCATTACTCACTTTCATCAGCCGGATAAGGCGGCTTGCCGAAATCTGGCAGGACCGCTGGCAGTTGCGAGTGGCGTTGCGGCGAATGCCGTGGGTTCCTGCAACTTCAACTATTACTCCCATGCAGTGGGACTTGGGCTGAGGTATGGGACGCCGGTCGGACCGATTCGCGTGGACTTCAGCTACAACTTGAATCCACCGATCTATCCGGTATTTGACGACTATACGGGGGCATTGCCGTACGTGGGGCAGGGCAGCCACTTCAACTTCTTTTTCAGTATTGGACAGAGTTTCTAAGCGATGACGCGACGCGAGACACAACACGGGAGTGGTTGGAGCAGGGCGATACGCCTCTGCGCGCTGCTCTGCGCGGTTCTGGCGTGGGGAGCGAGCTGTGAGGCGCAGAGTGTTCCTCCGGCTACCCCTGCTCCTACGGGAGCGACGGCGGCTCCGGCAGTACCAGCGTTGCCTCCCGGGTCAACTCCTTCGGTGGCACAGTCGCATGCGGCGGCGACGAAGATTGTGGCACCGATGTTGCCGTCAATGCCGGAGGCAGAGGGTCAGCCGGTGGATCGCGTGGTGGCGATCGTGAATGGCGACTTGATTTTGGACAGCGACGTGGATCGGGAGCGACGGTTTGCGGAGCTTCTGCCGTATGGCGAAGCTAGTGGACCGTACAACCGGGACGAGGCAATTAAGCGGTTGATCAATAGGGATTTGATCTTGCAGCAGGTAGCGTTGCAGCCGGGTGACGAGGTGACGTACCAGGAGGCGGCGAAGGACCTGGACTCGCTGCGGAAGTCGATTCCTACGTGCGCGAAGTATCACTGCGAGACGGAAGAGGGCTGGGGCAAGTTCCTGGCGACCGAAGGGTTTACCGAGCAAAGTTTGACGACGCTGTGGCAGCAGCGGATGGAGGTGCTGGCGTTCATTGAGCTGCGCTTCCGCATGGGGACTCGGATCACCCCGGCGGAGATTGACGAGTATTACACGAAGACGTTGCTGCCAAAGTATGCAGCGCAACACGCGAAGGCTCCTCCGGTGCGTACGATCTCGAGGCGGATCCAGGAGGTGCTGCTGCAGCAGAGGGTGTCGAAGCTGCTGGATGACTGGTTGAGCAGTCTGCGGGCGCAGGGCAACGTGGTGGTGTTGCACGCCCAGGATCAGACGGGGAAGGGGGCGCAATGAGTGACGATACTGGAGTGCGGCCTCCTGAAGAGCCGGTGATCTTGCCGACGGAGCCGGAACATGAAAAGGCTTCGACTGTTAGGAAACGGCGTCGCGTACTGAGGGTGTTTGGATGGATCGGGCTGTCGCTGGTAGGGCTGGTGGCGGTGCTGCTGTTGGTCGCGACCTGGTACACGGGCACGGCGGACTTTCAGCGCCGGGTCGGCGGCGAGGTGGTGAGCACGCTGGAGGAGGCGACGGGCGGACGCGTGGAGTTGCGGTACCTGTCGTTCCACTTGTGGCACCTGGCGATCGAGGCGGATGGGCTGGTGATTCACGGGACGGAAGCTCCGGGAGAGATGCCGTACTTATCGGCGTCGAAGATATTTTTGCGGCTGCATTTCAATATGCTGCTGACGCATCTGCGGGGGCATGGGCCTCAGTCGCGGATCAGCTTGCGGTATCTGCGAGTGGAGCAGCCTCGCTTTCATTTGATTGTGGACAAGAATGGACACACCAACGCTCCGGTGCCGAAGCATAAGAGCACGAGCACGAAGCCGGTGCAGGATACGCTGCTGGATCTGCAGGCTCGGAAGGTGGAGTTGGTGGATGGATTGGCGGTGCTGAATGACCGGGCGATTCCATTTAATGTTGCGGCGAAGGACGTGAGCGCGGAGGTCCATTACGAGTCCAAGCCGGACCAGTACGGAGCGACGATTGACCTGGCGGATCTGCAGACGAAGCTGGCGAACGAGCCGGAGGTTCAGTCGAAGCTGCATATGACGGCGGAGCTGGGGAGGGACAAGTTTGCTCTGAAGAGCCTGGATTTTTCGACGACTCCGAGCGCCGGGTCGACGACGAACCTTTCGGCGAACGCGCTGGTGCAGCACTTTGCGAGCCCGCAGTGGCAGGCATCGGTGACGGGCAACGTTGGAGTAAAGCAGCTGAGCTATCTAGCGGATGTGCCGGGGCTCAAGGATGGAACGATCGAGCTGGCAGTCCACGGTCACAGCTGCTCTGTGACGCCACAGGTTGCGCAGCAGAATCCTCATTTCTGGCAACACAGGAAACCTCTGCCACCGAGCGCGAAGGTGTTGCCTCCTGATCCGAACTGCGCAGCCGGATATCTGCTGGTGGGACGGATGAAGGCACACGACGTTACGTATCGTGACGAATACGTGCGGGTGCCGAACATTAATGGAGGAGCGGACCTGCACATTACGCCGACGGAGTTACTATTTACGGCGCTGAGCGGATACTTGCCGGATGGGGGCGACGCAAAGGGGCAGTTAAAGATCGAGAACTGGCTCGGGGAGACCTCCGGGCATGCTGCAGCGAGTTCGGCGACGACGGTGGCGGCGGCAACGACGGTGAACGCGGGAGCGAAGAGCATCGGGGCGAAGCCTCCGGTGACCTCGTTGAACTCCGCCCCGGTAGCGCGTGCGCATGCGTATCTAACGGTGGTGGTGGAGCACATTCCGCTGCGCACGATTATGGATATAACGGCGCCGGTGGGCTATGGCGATCTCGGATTCGACACCTCCATCACGGGACCGACGACTGTGGAGTGGGGCGGGCCGGCAACGGATATCTCGGACACGGTGCAGGTGCAGGCGCATCTGATCTTCGCTCCAACGGGTGTGAAGCGGAAGGGAGCACGGTCGAATCTTCCGATTTCGGGCGAGGTGGTGGCGCACTACGACGGGCGACGGGAGGTGGTGAACATCGCGCAGCTAGCGTGGCAGTCGCCGGAGAGCTCGCTGACAGCTACTGGGGTGCTGGGTGTGAACGTTGGGGATCCTTTGACGAATCTGCAGGTGAATCTGCAGACGCGCGATCTAGGAGAATTTGACCAACTGCTGAACACGCTGGCGTTCCAGGCGAATGGGAAGAAAGGTGCAGCAGCGATTCCACTGGTGCTGCATGGGAACGCCGACTTTGCAGGAACGGCGAAGGGGCCGATACGCAACCTGGAGGTGAAGGGTCATGTGACGGCGAGTGACCTGGTGCTGCGTGCGAGTGACCTGGCGAAGAGTGTTCCGGACGTGCACATTGATTCGGTGTTGGGGAATGCAGATTACTCGCCGGATGGAGGCGTATCGGTGGTGTCGTCCACGATCACGCGTGGGACGGCGGTACTGAATCTACTGGGGACGTTCAAGCCTCGTCGCGCGATGGTGCATGGGGCGCCGACGTATGTGTGGGATAAGGATCTGGCGATCGACGCGTCGGCTAAGCTGGCCAATGGGCAGGCGACGGATTTGCTGCAGATTGCGGGAGTGCAGTCGAAGGTTCCGGTGACGGGAACGGTGAATTTGGATTTGAGCGCGAGTGGGACGATTCACAACATCGTCGGTGGTGGCGCGGTGACGCTGACAAATGGTGTGGCGTATGGCGAGACCTATCAGAAGATTGCGGTGAATGTTGCGGCCGAGGGCGAGCAGGTGAGCCTGACGAAGGTGCTGCTGGAGGCCCATGGGCTTTCGATTACGGGGAGCGCGGGGTACAACCTCAGCACCAAGCAGATTCGCGGGCAGGTGAGCGGGAACAAGCTGCAGCTATCGAAGTTCGACACGGTGAAGAAGGCTGAGCCGGATGCGGATGGTGTGCTGTCGTTTACGGCGATTGCGAATGGGACGCTGGAGCAGCCGGACCTTCATGCACGTCTGACACTGGCGGACATCACGATGCAAGGCAAGCAGCTGGGTGGGTTGGAAGCGAAGGCGGACAGCAAGGGATCGACGCTTGAGTATGAGCTGCAATCGAAGCTCGTGGGAGCGCAGCTGGATGCGAGTGGAGAGACGTCGCTGGTGGGGGATTACCAGACGAAGGCGAAGTTGACGGTGAGCGGGCTGGACATTGCGAACGTGATTGCGCTGGTGGCTCCGGGCTCGTTCAAGGGGAGCTCGGCGATTGCGGGGACGGTGATGGTGTCGGGGCCGGCGGCGAAACCGGAGTTGCTGCAGGGGACGGCGGAGTTCAATAATGTCGACTTCAAGCTGCAGGGTGTGGAACTGAAGGCGGCTGAGCCATTGCGGGCGAGTCTTCGCAATGGAACGGTGACGCTGGACCAGATCCACGTAACGGGCCAGGATACGGACTTGCGGGCGGCGGGAACGGCTGTAGTGTTCGGCGACACGAATCCTCGGGGCGGGCGGCTCAATTTGAGTGCGAATGGCAGCGTGAGCATGGCGCTGGTGAGCACGTTCGATCCTGACGTGATCAGTTCGGGCAAGGTGACGTTCAAGGTGGCGGCGGATGGTCGGATGAAGAAGCCTTCGCTGACCGGAGATGTGCTGCTGCAGAATGTGAACCTTGCGGTAGAGGGCGTGGCGAACGGACTGAGCAATCTGAACGGGACGCTGGTGTTCAACGAAGATCGCCTGGACGTGCAAAATGTAACGGCGACGACAGGCGGAGGGCAGCTGAAGATTGGCGGATACCTGGCGTATCAGAAGGGCCTTTTTGCCGACCTGACGGCGACGGGCGATGTGGTGAGAGTGCGATACAACGGGCTGAGCGCGACAGCGAATGCGAGCTTCCGTCTGCAAGGGCAGCCGCAGTCGCTGCTGCTCTCCGGAAATGTGCTGGTGACGAGATTTGGTGTGGGAGCGGATGTGGACTTTGCGGCGTTATCGGCTGCGGGAGGTGTCCAGGCTCCTCCCGATCCGAACGCCGCGATGAACAAGATTCGGTTGGACGTGCATATTACGAGCTCTCCGCAACTGGACTTTCAGAACTCGTTTGCAAAGCTGGCAGGATCGGTGGACCTGACGATTCGTGGAACGCTGGCGGTGCCGAGCGTGCTGGGGCGAATACAGATTACGGACGGAAGCGCGACGTACCTGGGGACGACCTATCAGCTGGAGCGGGGAACGATTTATTTCAGCAACCCGGTGCGCATCGATCCGACGATTGATCTGGATGCGACGGCGCGGGTGGAGAACTACGACCTGACGATTGGCGTGCATGGAACGGTAACCAATTTGAAGCCGACGTATCGGTCGGAACCTCCTCTGACGGAGGCGGACATCTTCAACTTGCTAGCGCTGGGACGGACACAGGAAGAGGCGCAGCTGAACCAGGAACAGCAATCACAGATTGGCGCCGATCCAACGACAGATGCGCTGCTGGGCGGCGCACTGAATGCGACGGTGGCGAGCCGTGTCGGCAAGCTGTTCGGAGCGGGGTCGGTGAAGATTGATCCTGCGTTTATTGGGACGCTAGGAAACTCGTCGGCGCGCATTACGGTGCAGGAGCCTCTGTCGAAGCAGGTGACGCTGGTATTTGCGACGAATGTGAACGAGACCGCGCAGCAGTTGATCCAGGTGCAGTATCGGCTGAATGCGCAGTACTCGCTGGTGGCGACTCGCGATGAGTCCGGCGTATTCTCGGTGGTGTTCAAGATTCGAAAACGGTATAAGTGACGCGGCAAATAGGGGGTCCGAGGATTCCCTCCGGGGCCAAAGCCCGGATGGAATTGGGCTTCTTTTGGCATGACTGAAGTTGTGCCCCTTCAACGCGAGGCCTATTGGAAGAGAGGATACTGCCGCTTCCAAGCAAGCGATGGGGGGAGGGCAGATGAAGGATTGTTCAGGCTGACGTACGTGCGCGCATGCAGCCATTTACGATAGAGAGTAATGGAAAACGTTCTTCGCAATACGCGCGTTACGCTGGAGATGATCAAGTGGGAGCACTCGATCTTCGCGCTGCCGTTTGCGTTGACGGGCGCGATGCTGGCGGCGAATGGTTGGCCAACTCTGCGGACGCTGGGACTGATCGTGCTGTGCATGGTGGCGGCGCGGTCGGCGGCGATGGCATTCAATCGGCTTGTGGATGCGAAGCTAGACGCGGAGAATCCTCGGACGGCGATGCGGGCGATTCCGGCGGGGCATCTGTCCTCTGGATTTGTGCTGGTGTTTACGATTGTTGCGTCGTGCGTCTTCCTGGTGGGAGCCGCACTGCTAAATCGGCTGACGCTGGAGTGTGCTCCGTTCGCACTGGCGGTGGTGCTCTCATACAGCTACATGAAGCGCGTGACGCGGTGGTCGCACCTGGTGCTGGGATTGGCGCTGGGGATCGCTCCGGCGGCGGCGTGGATTGCAGTGCGTGGAACGTTTGCTCCTCGCGCCGCGCTGCTAACTGCGATCGTGATTCTTTGGGTGGGCGGGTTTGATGTGCTGTATGCCTGCCAAGATTTTGACTATGACCGCAAAGTGGGGCTGTTCAGCGTGCCAGCGGCGTTTGGGCTGGACGGTGCCTTCTGGATCGCGCGCGTGATGCATTTGGGTGTGATGGTGCTGCTGTTCGTGATGCTGCACGTGTTTGGGCTGGGAGTGATTGCGCTCGTAGGGATGTGCGCGGTGGTGTTGTTGTTGGCGTATGAACACCTGATTGTGAGCCCGCGGGATTTGTCGCGTATGAATGCTGCGTTCTTTACGTTGAACGGGATTATTTCCGTGGTGTTTTTTGTGTCGGTGGCTGCGGATGTGCTGCATCGCCGGTAGCGGGGCAAGAAGGCCTAGTGTGAACCCAAGGCTCCCTCAGCGGCTAAAGCCGCACCGCGATGCTTGAAATTGCGGCGGACTAAAGTCCCGCCCCTTCAAAGCGGAGTCTTTCCTTGCGACGGGATCCATTTTAGGAAGAGCCTGATTCGGATTTCGGCGGAAGAAAAACAAAGAGGCCCGCTTGCGCGGGCCGTTTGTTTCAGGGTGACTTCAAGCTGGTTTACTTGTCGTGCTTGGCGCGGTAGTCGTCGACGCTGTCCTGGATCTTGTTCTTGACGTTCTGTGCGGTGGAGGCGATGGACTCGCGGACGTCGTGGGCCTTGTGTTCGCCTTCGTTCTCGTGGATGGCGCGAGACTCGTTTGCGTGGACGCGAGCATCGGCAGCGGTGTCGCTGGCTGCAGATTTAACGGATCCCCATGCTTGCTCGGCGTGGCCCTTGACCTGCTGCGCAGTGCCTTTGTTCGCGAGGCTGTCATTGTGAGTTGCTTCGCCGACGGATTGCTTTACCTTGCCAGCGACTTCGTCGAACTTGCCCTTCAGTGTGTTTTCAGTTCCAGTGCTCATAGCGTAATTTCCCTTCTCAAGCAGGACACGAAGAAAAGTTCCGCTTGTATGACGGTTGATCGGCCAGCGCATATCGCTATGCCCTGGCCGTGTGGAATCGGCGCAGCGAGTGTACTAGAGTGCTCGCCTACCCGAAAGAAGATTGAAGATTAGAACAATGACGGCGAGGACCAGCAGAAGGTGAACCCAGCCGCCCAGGGTATAACCGCTGACGAGGCCGAGAAGCCAAAGAATTACCAGGATGACAGTGATCGTCCAAAGCATAAGAAACGCGCTCCTAAATATCGTGGGCAGGGTAGAACCGCACGAGAATCCCGCCGGCAGTATCGCAGCGTTCGTTATGGTAAGGTGCCGGGGATAGAAGCGAGGTTGTCCTATGCGTGGGAGAATCTTTAAGACGGCGCGGGAGTTGGATAGTGAGCGAAGAAATTTTGAAAGAGAGTACAACCCGGGCTGGGATTGGTCGGGTTGCGAGGCGAATTCCGAGACGGATTGCGATTCAGGGGGAGCGCGGATCAAACAGCCATATGGCGGCGATGGAGATGCTGGGTGAGGTGAAGGTGGTGGCGTGCAGCGTGTCCGCCGAGGTCATCGACGCGGTGCTGACGCAGAGGGTGGATGCGGCGGTCTTGCCGATTGAGAATAGCCTGCATGGGTCGGTGGCGGAGCATTATGATCTGCTACTGGCAAGTGCGGTGCGGATTGCTGGAGAGAGTCTCCTGCGGATTCGGCATAACCTGATTGCGGCACCGGGGGTGGGGCTGGAGGAGATTCGGAATGTGCTGTCGCATCCGGTGGCGCTGTCACAGTGCAGAAAGTTTCTTGGGGAGTTCAGGCAGGCGAAGGCGGTTCCGTATTACGACACCGCCGGGAGCGTGAAGCACTTGATGGAGGCAGGGCTGCGGGATATGGCAGGCGTGGCTCCGATACTGGCGGCGAAGGAGTATGGGGCGGAGGTGTTGGTGGAGGGAATCGAAGACCATGCGCAGAATTACACACGCTTTCATTTGCTGCGCCGGGATGAAGATGCGCGGCCGGAGGGGTTCGGGGTGGCCAATAAGTTGACGCTGGCGTTTGCGGTAGAGCATCGGCCAGGAACGCTGGTGTCGGCGCTAGAGCGGTTGCGCGATGCGGGGGTGGATTTGACGAAGATCGAGTCCCGACCGGTTCCGGGGAAGCCCTGGGAGTATGTGTTTTATGTGGAGCTGCGGTATGCGGGGGAGGCGATGGCTGATCGCGCGGTGGGGGCGCTAGGGGCTTGTTGCGGGATGGTGAAGGAGTTGGGGAGGTATGCCGCGGCGTAGGTAACTCTAGATGACGCGCTGGTAATTTCTCTTGCGCTTAGTTGGTGAGAGACCTATAGTTCCCTCACCAACTAAACGAAGCGGAGCGAGTCCCTCCAGCGTTCCCTCAGAGGCTAAAGCCTCGCTGATCGGGTTGGGGTTGCGGCGGGACTAAAGTCCCGCCCTTTCAAAGCCGGAGCTCTCTACCGGGGAACAAGCCTGTTGATTCGGATGCCCTGAGTGTCGTGAACTAAAGCGGCGTGAACAAGTCCGTCCAGCACTCCCTCAGAGGCTAAAGCAGGGTCATGCGGAGGCGGGGGCGCTCATTACTTTTTCGAACGCTGTCTGGAAGACGGCCATCTCGTGGGGCGTGCCTACGGTGATGCGGACGTGGTTGGGCCAGATGGGCCAAGTGCGGCCTATGAAGACATCTTGCTGGCGCATGGCGGCGATGACCTGGCGACCGGGGCGGCCGGTGTCGATCATGAAGCAGTTGGATTGGGACGGGATGTATTTATAGCCCTTGCTGTCGAGGAAGGCGAAGGTTGAGTTGCGGGTGTCGGCGATGACTTTGCGGCGGGTGACGACGAGGTCTGGCTGCTTGAGGCTGGCGGACGCGGCGGCGAGGGCGGTGACGGGTAGTGCATTGCGGCCGTAGAAGCTGAGTTTCTGGATGAGGTCGGGTCTGCCGAAGGCGACGCCGCAGCGGATGCCCGCCATGCCGTAGATCTTGGAGAAGGTGCGGAGGACGA
>Ga0302319_10010004_pt1 | contig 18139 bp, 5 predicted proteins | sample Bog_T0_2_FD_203319 | JGI IMG/M metagenome (GOLD analysis project Ga0302319, IMG submission 203319) | Peat permafrost microbial communities from Stordalen Mire near Abisko, Sweden - Bog_T0_2 | ecosystem: Environmental > Terrestrial > Soil > Wetlands > Peat | place: Sweden: Abisko, Stordalen Mire...
TGCGCCGGCGGAATGCCGCACTCCCCTCCCCCCCCCTCGCACTCCCCTCCCAATCTGACCCTATGATGCCCCCTCCCCGAGTCTCCACCGGCCGCATGGCGGCGCTGCTTTTTTCACTATTCGCGCTCGGTTCCTCGGGCGCGGCGCGGGCGGATGAGTACAAGTTTTCCTTTGGGCCGGCTGCGGGACAGGGCTATACGCAGGTGACGAGCCAGGATGCGTACGATGCATCGAAGGGGTACGGGTTCCTGAGCACGGGCGGGACGCCGGCAATCGGGGGCGGGGGGCCTGTGGTATCGGTCTTTGCGGTGGATGTGCCGGAGGGGAATTATGATGTGACGATGGTTTTCGGGGATCCCTCGAAGGCGACCTCGACGACAGTGAAGGCGGAGCAGCGCCGGCTGGTTTTCGAGAAGGTGGATACTGCGCCGGGGAAATTCGAGACGCGGGAGTTTACGGTGAATGTGCGGTCGCCAAAGATCATCACGGGCGGCGAGGTGGGCATTGATGGACGCGAGAAAGGGCCGCCTGTGGTGCCGGACTGGGACGATCATCTTTCGTTCGAATTCAACGGAAAGCAGCCGGGCGTGGCATCAATCGACGTCAAGCCGGCGCCGGATGCGGTGACGGTGTTCGTGGCGGGCGACTCCACCGTGACGGATCAATCCGCGGAGCCGTGGTGCACCTGGGGGCAGATGCTGCCGCGCTTCTTCGGGCCGGGGGTGGCGATTGCGGATTACGCGCAATCCGGGCTGACGCTATCCTCCTTTGAACATGAGCGGCGGCTGGAAAAGATCCTGAGCGTCATCAAGAAGGGAGATTACTTGCTGATCCAATTTGGCCACAATGACCAGAAGGACAAGGCGCCGGGGTCGGGGCCGTTCACGACCTACAAGGCGAACCTGAAGCGTTATGTGGATGCGGCGCGGGCGAAGGGGGGAATCCCGGTGATCGTGACGCCGATGGAACGGCGGCGCTGGCTGGGGACAGTACCGCAGCCGACGCTGGCAGATTTCGCGGAGGCTGGGCGACAGGTGGGGTCGGAGAATAATGTGCCAGTGATCGACCTGAATGCGATGAGCCTGAAGTTTTATGCGGCGCTGGGGCCGGAGGCCTCAACGAAGGCATTTGTCCATTACCCGGTGAATACATTCCCTGGCCAGGCCAAGGAATTGAAGGATGACACGCACCACAATGCGTACGGCGGCTATGAACTGGCCCGCTGCGTGGTCGAGGGGATCAAGTCGAATGTGCCGGCGCTCGTCCCGTTCCTGAGGCCGGACGTGCAGCCATTCGATCCGTCGAAGCCGGATTCCGTGGATACGTTTGATGTGCCGGCCAGTCCATTTGTCGTGGCGGCGAAACCGGCGGGGAGCTGAGGAACCACTGATTACATGGCAGGGGTAGGCTCCACGGAGGGAGAACCTCGTTACCTTTCAGGAGTCTTTACAAGTGCTCACTATTAGTCAATATTAATCAATAGTACTCGACGGCCATGCTTGCCTCCCCCACTCTAATCGCTCCCGTCTTTACACGCTTCACCCCTCCAGAGCCCCGTCCGTCTGTCCCGCCTTGTCCACGATATTCCCCAGATCTCTAAAAACCAGTAACTTTTGGATCGCCTTACATCATAACTGAAACACGTTCAGTAGATTAGGAAAATAAAAGGTAGCTAAAAGAAGCCGAAATTTCCGGCAAAATAGCCTCAAAATCCCGCCCAAAAGTGTCGTAAAAGCGACACCAACTCTCAAATCAATCTCCCCTCCCCCCATGCGCGCCTTTCTCCTCCTCATCCTCGCCTTATCCCTCGGCGGAATAGTGACGGCACCCGCCGCCGATGCTCCCCCAGTGCAACTCCACTGGCTCGAGGGCACCCCCGGCCTTTCCAACGGCGTCACGTGGGGCGTCCCCTGGCCCAAGGGGACACTGCCGAAGGATACCTCCTTCGCGCTGAAGACCGCCTCCGGTGAGGACATCCCGGTGCAATCGTGGCCCCTGGCGACGTGGCCGGATGGGTCGTTGAAATGGAGCGCCCATGCAATCGGCGCCGACGCCGGTCTCACGGAGGGGCTGACGCTGGTGGCGGGGACGAGCACGGCCCCGGCGAAGCCGGTGACAGTGAAGGAGGATGCGGCAACGATCACGGTGGACACCGGCGTCATGCAGTGCGTGCTCGCGAAGACGGGACAGACAATCATTGAATCGATCAGCCGCGACGGGAAGTTGATCGCGAAGGATGGGCAACTGGTTTGCATGAGCCGCGACCAGGCGGACATGCCGGCGGAAGGGACCTGGACGCAGGAATCTTTTACGGGAGAGATCGGCTCAGTGTCGGTCGAACAGCGCGGACCGGTGCGCGCAGTGGTGAAGATCGAGGGGAAGCACGCGGGCGCGGCCGGGCGGAAATGGCTGCCGTTCATCCTGCGGCTCTATTTTTACGCGGGCGGCGACTCTGTGCGGATCATGCACACGATCATTTATGACGGGGATGCGAACAAGGATTTCATAAGCGGGCTGGGGCTGCGTTTCTCCGTGCCGATGAAGGGAGACCTCTATAATCGGCATGTGCGATTTGCCGGGGAGGATCACGGAATGTGGGCGGAGGCGGTGCAGGGGTTGACAGGGCTGCGGCGGGATCCGGGCCAGGCGGTGCGGGCTGCGCAGGTCGCGGGGCAGGCGGTGCCGCCGGCGGATTCGTGGGGCCAGGAGCGCAATGTGGATATCCCCTCGCATCTGGCGCTGGTGCCGGCGTTCGGGGATTTCTCGCTCTACCAGGCGACAGCAGATTCATTTACGATCCGAAAACGGACGGAAGCGGGATACACGTGGCTGAACTCGGCGTTCGGGAAACGGTCGGCTGGGCTGGGCTATGTGGGGACCCCGGATGGCGGGATGGCATTCGGCATCCGGAACTTCTGGCAGAGCTACCCGAGCGGGCTGGATATCCGCAACGCCGCGACGGACACCGCCCAGGTCACGCTCTGGCTATGGTCGCCGGAGGCAAGCCCGATGGACCTGCGCTTTTACCACGGCGACATGGGGGAGACGACTTTTGCGAAGCAACTGGAGGGGCTGGACATCACCTATGAAGATTACGAGCCGGGTTACGCGACGCCGTATGGAATTGCCCGCACCAGCGAGATGACGCTCTGGGCGCTGCCGGCGACGCCGCCTGCGGAGGAGACGGCGAAACTGGCGGATGCACTGCGGACGCCACCGCAGATCGTGGCACGCCCGCAGGATTACCACGCCGCCCAGGTGTTCGGCGGGCCGATCTGGAATCTGGCGGACCGTTCAACACCGGTGAAGGCGCATATCGAGGATCAACTGGCGTGGTACTTCGACTTTTACAACAAGGAGATCGAGCAGCGGCATTGGTATGGGTTCTGGTACTTCGGGAACGTGATGCACACCTATGACACGGACCGTCATGTATGGCGGTACGACGTGGGTGGGTTTGCTTGGGATAACTCGGAGCTCTCTACCGACCTGTGGCTCTGGTTCAGTTTCCTGCGCACGGGGCGGCCTGATATTTACCGGATGGCGGAAGCGATGACGCGGAACACGGGCGAAGTGGCTGTGTATCACATCGGCCCATTCGCCGGGCTCGGCACACGGCACGGGGTGGTGCCGTGGGGGGATAGCGCGAAGCAATTGCGTATCAGCACCGCGGAGAACCGGCGGTTTATGTATTACCTGACTGCGGACGAGCGCATCGGCGACCTGCTCTGGGAGGAGGTCAACGCGGACCAGAAGCTTGCCGGCGTCGAGCCGGGGCGGAAGCTCGCGTCCCGCGCGCCCGCCGGGACACCCGCTGCCACGCCTACCGCCACCCCGGACACCTCGCCAAAACCGTACAAGATGACCATCGGCGTCGGCACGGATTGGGGCTCGGTTTCCGCCGCGCTGATCACTGCTTGGGAGCGCTCGGGCGACACGAAGTATCGCGACAAACTCGTAACGAGCATGAAGAGCATCGCCGCGCTGCCCCACGGCTGGTTCTCCGGCGGCGGCGGGTACGATCCGGAGACGGGCCGGTTTTTCCCGGCCAACAACAAGTTCGACGTGGGCCACCTCAGCATCGTTTTCGGTGGGTTCGAGGTGAACGCGGAGCTGGCGCAATTGGTGGATGTACCGGAGTACCAGCACACATGGCTGCAATACTGCGAGCTCTACAACGCGCCCGAGGCGGAGCAGATCAAGGCCCTGGGGCAATCGCTCGGCAAGCTCAACCTGGGTCAGGGACATTCACGGGCCACGGCCTATGCGGCGTACGAGAACAAGAGCCCGGAGCTGGCCGCCCGCGCGTGGAAGGAATTCTTCGGCGCCGCTGCCGGCCTGAAAATGCTGCCCGAACCTTTCTCCGAGCGTCATATCGCGGGGCCGCTGGTCTTGAACCCGGTGAATGAAATCGACGTCAGCACCAATGCCGTCAATCAATGGGCGCTGGCGGCAATTGAATGCCTCAGCCTCGTGGGAGACCAGATGCCCGCGCAGGAGCCAAAGTGACAGAAGTTTGAACCAATTATGAAGACCGAAGATTTATCCCTCAAGACTGGCAGTTTCACCCTTCCCGGGGAGTCGGGCTACGAGCGCCTGACGCTGGAGCTCGCGAAGAAATGGGGCGCGGACACCATTCGCGACAGCGACGGTACCCAGCTATCGCCGGAGATCGTCCAGGCGGGATACGACATTTACTCGACCGTTTGCCTCGTGCGTTCCGTCCAGCCGTGGGCACGGCAAAACCTGGCCAAACTGCAACAGAACTTCCTGATGAGCTTCCCGCTCGTCGCCGAGCGCGCCACTCTCAAGATCGAAGTGCTGAAAGGATACTTTCCCGAGCAATTCGTCGTGAACTTCATCGACGACCCGAAACGGTGGTGGCAGGTGTTTGACCGCACGACCGGTGAAGAAGTCCTGAAGAAGCATTGGGACTTCGACGCCAAGCGCGGCACGGTCACGATCAGGGAGGCTGCGAAGGGGCACAAATACACCGTCAATTTCCTCGCGTTCCGCATCTGGGAGGAGATCTCGATGTACAATCACATCACCAACAACTGGGGCGACCGCGAGCACCTCGCGGCGGTGGACCCGATGCACCCGGAGACCCAGAAGGTATTGCTGGCGTTCCTCAAGAAATGGCTCGTCGAGCACCCTGACACATCCGTCGTCCGCTTCACGTCGATGTTCTACAATTTCTCCTGGTTCTGGGGGGACGACCCGAGCCTGCGGTACATCTACTCCGACTGGGGCGACTATGAGATGACCGTGAGCCCGCGCGCACTGCGGCTCTTTGAGAAGCAGTATGGCTACAAGCTCAATTCCGAGGATTTCGTCAACGGCGGCCTCTACAACTCCACCCACAATGCGCCGTCGCGCCGTTACCGCGATTACATGGATTTCATCCACGACTTCGTCATCTGGTTCGGGCGCAAGTGCATCGATCTGGTCCACGAGCATGGAAAGAAGGCGTACGTGTTCTATGATGACCATTGGATCGGCGTGGAGCCGTACAGCCCGCGGTTCAAGGAGTTCGGCTTCGATGGGCTGATCAAATGCGTATTCAATGCCTTTGAGGTCCGCAAATGCGCCCATGCCACAGGCGTCAAGACCCACGAGTTGCGGCTTCATCCCTATCTCTTTCCCACGGGATTGAAAGGGGAGCCGACCTTCAAGGAAGGGGGCAATCCCACGCTGGACGCCAAAAATTTCTGGATCGATGCCAGGCGCGGGATCATCCGCGCGCCGATCGACCGTATCGGCCTCGGAGGATACCTGTCGCTGGTGCAGCCCTACCCGGAATTCCAGGAATACATCGCGCAACTGACCCAGGAGTTTCGCCTGCTGAAATCCTTCCACGAGGGGGACAAGGCCTACACAGCTCCCTTCAAGGTGGCGGTGCTGACGGCATGGGGCAGCCTGCGCTCGTGGCAGGCATCCGGCCATTTCACGCCGGGGGTAGATTACAATGAGCTGATCGAGTCGCTGGCCGGCCTGCCGCTGGACGTGGTGTTCATCAGCTTCGACGATCTGCTGGAAGGGGGCGTGCCCAAGGATGTGAAGGCGATCATCAATTGCGGCCGGGAAGGCAGCGCATGGAGCGGCGGACATTATTGGTACGATCCCAGGATCGACGCAATCCTCACCCAGTGGGTGCAGGCGGGTGGCGGCTTTATCGGGATAGCCGAGCCTTCCGCCGCGCCGGAGCCGGGTCAACTCTTCAAGCTGTCACACGTGCTGGGGCTGGACCGCGACCGCGGCGAGCGACTGGCCAACGGGAAGTACAAGTTCGTCCCGCAGACCGGCCCCCATTTCATCACCGCGGACCTCGAGACCGAACTCGATCTCGGCCGGGAAGTGGAAGGCATCTATGTCCTCGGGCCGACCACCCAGGTGCTGGCAGCGAAGAATGATTCACCGAGGATCGCAACGAATACGCTCGGCAAGGGACGCAGTGTGTACCTGGCCGGTCACAAATTTGCCCCGCAAAATACCCGGCTCATACATCGTGCCATCCATTGGGCCGCGAACCGCGAGGCCGATTTCCTGAAATGGAATTCCTCCAACATCCGGACCGAATCCGCGTATTTTCCAAAGAGGCGGAAGCTGGTGGTCATCAACAACAGCGATGCCGCGCAGAAGACCGAAGTAACCGATGCGCAAGGGCAGGGCCGGGCGGTGTCGCTAACGGCCCACGGGATCGCGATTTTGGACATTTGATAAAAAATGTCAGTTGCGGTCGGGTCGGACCATGGGTAACGGTATTATACCATTCCCGCCCAGAATGCCCGCTACGTTCATACCATCCCTTAAGAGTGACCGAACCCCCGGGGTAATCAGCGTTTTCCAGGAAACCCATGTCCAAACGATCCTGGCCAGAAGCTTAACACCTGTCCCACGCAGAAAACGATGCTCCGATATCTAAGCAGTGGCATTCGCCGCTTCGGAACGAGGCCCATAGGCCAGCACGCCCGGGTCAACTGGGAGTTCTATGCGGTCGTGAGCGGGCGGTGCGGCATTATGCTCGCGGATGGGGAAAAGCTTCCGTTGCGCGAGAGATGCCTCTGGGTGTTTCCGCCGCAACATGTCCACGGGTGGTATGGCGAGCGGCGTCATTGCAGGGTGGTTGTGATGCACTACGGAACGGTGCCGCGCCAACTGGCGCAGGCGATCCCGGCACGCGGATTTCTGGAACAAGCGCTCACGGAAGCCGAAAGCGTAAAGGTGGAAGAATGGGCCCACGCGCTCGAGCCGGATTTTCATCATCAGGACACGCTGAGCGAACTTCGGTTCGACAGGGCGGTCCTGGATTTGACTTTGCTCGCTCTCGGCGATATGCCGTCGCTGTCCCGCAGCCCCGCGGACCGCCGCATGGCGGAGAAGGTGGATTCCGCGATTGCATGGTTCCGCCGCAACCTGCGGGAGCACCCGTCGATGGAGGATATCGCGGCGGCCGTGCATGTTTCGCCAAGCCATTTGCGCCGGCTCTTCATGACGGTCCTCAAGCAGAACCCGCGCACCGTCCTGGGCAATGCCCAGATCGAGATCGCGATGCGCCTGCTCTCCGGGTCCGACCTGAAGATCGAGTCCGTCGCCGCGGAAGCGGGATTCGCGAGCGCCCGGGATTTTTCGCGCGTGTTCAGCTCTCACAAGGGTTGTTCGCCCAGCGACTGGCGCACCAGGGTGCAACCGCCGTACAAGGAGGAAGGGCAGGAAAGCCAATGGCCCGAGAATACCTGGAACGGCAACTCCAAATCCATTTCGCCCACGGGGGCAAACGGCCACGGCAAGGCGGAAGAGCAACACGCTCAAGCCTGACCCCGCTGATTGCGGCGGGACCGCTGCCAGACACAAAGCATTCCCATTCCGGCCACGATCATGGCCCAGGTGCCGGGCTCAGGAATCGCGACCAATTGGAGATCAACATCGCTGCCGGCACCAGCGTCGCCGCTGGCATCCACATTATAGAGGATGTTGAACACATCGCCATGGGGATCCGTGATTTGCGATCCCTGGGCAAATTGCCCGCTGATATTGCCGATGGAGGCGGTTCCTCCATTGACGATCACGTAGATGAATCCGACGAACTGCTGGGCGAAATCGGGATCGTCCACCAATTGCAAGTTCGCGCCGGCGAGGGTAACCAGGTCACCGGAAGCCACGGCCAATTGATCACTGCTTGAGGCGCCAAGCCGGATCGAGAACGTCGAGTTCGCATCGAGCGAGACGGCGCCATTGGCGGTCAGAGTCCCCGCATCGGCATTGGTGATGGTGCTGAGACCAGGGGCCAGGGTCGCCGCGGTGCCCGTGACCGGGCCGACAGAACCGGAGCCGGAGAGTTCTCCGCTGACGGTGACCGGAATGCTGTTGTTCAGCGAACCGTCGACCTCGAGATTGGAATTGGCAGCGACGGTGGCGGCGCTGGTCCCGGTAAGAGAACCGCTCACGATCAGCGTGCCGGCGGTCACCGTGGTGGCGCCGAGGTAACTGTTATTACCAGAAAGGATCTGGCTGCCGGGCCCGATCTTGGTGACGCTGCCGTTGCCGCTGATCGGCGCGCCCGACGAAAGATTTCCAAACGGGTTGTAAATGAGGCTCCCATTGTTCGTAATGCCGCTGGTGGAAGCTATTGAGCCATCATTGCCGCTGGTGCCGTTCCCCAGTTGCAGCGTAGCCCCGGTATTGATGGTGGTAAGGCCCGTATAGCTATTGACGGCAAGGAGCGTCTGGCTGCCGGGGCCCGAGATTGTCACGTTGCCGGGGCCTGATATGGCAACGCCGGAGCTCAGCGCGCCGAACTGGTTATAGATAAGCGTGCCGTTATCGGTAATTCCCGAGGTATTGAGGATGGTGCCGTCATGGCCATTTGTGCCGTTGCCGAGTTGCAACGTTGCCCCGCCGTTGATCATGGTCGAGCCAGAATAGGTCTCAGCCGCGGTCAATATCTCGGTCCCGATCCCCTCGACAGTCACATTGCCCGTGCCGCTGATGGCCACCGGGGTGGTGGGCCCGCTGAGCCGGTCGAAGATAAGGTTTCCATTATCCGTAATCCCGCTGCTGGCGGTAATGTTCCCTTCATGGCCGGCAGTGCCATTCCCCAATTGCAAGGTGCCACCCGCCGCGATGGTGGTCGCTCCCGTGAAGGTGCTGACTGCAGTAAGGATCTGGGTGCCGGGACCCTCGAACGTCACATTGCCCGAGCCGGTGATGACCAGTCCGGAGGTGAGAGTCCCAAAGCGATCGTAGATCAGCGTGCCGTTATCCGTGATGCCGCTACTGGTGGCAATGGTGCCGTCATCGCCGCTTGTACCGTCACCCAATTGCAGCGTCGCGCCTGAGTTGATGGTTGTCACACCCTGGTAGCTATTCGCACCAATCAAAGTCACGATTCCCGGTCCGGAAACCTGGAAATTGCCCGTGCCGGTAATGGGCGTGGCGAAGGAGGCGTTCGCAAAAAGGTCGTAGATGAGCGTGCCATTATCGATGAGGCTGCTCGTGTCGAGGATGCTGCCGTCGTTGCCGCTGGTACCATTGCCCAATTGCAGGGTACCGCCGAGATTGACAGTGGTGGTGCCGGTATAAGTATTGGTGGATGTGAGAATCTCCGACCCTGGTCCGGAGACCTGTACATTGCCGCTACCGCTTATGACGAGATTGGAGGTCAGGTTGCCAAACCGGTAGTAGATCAACGTTCCATTATTCGTGAGGCTGCTGGTGGTTTGGATCGTGCCATCGTTGCCAGTGCTGCCATTACCCAACTGCAGGGTACCGCCAGAGGCTATGACAGTGGGACCAGTATAACTCTCGACGGCCGTGAAGATCTGGGAGCCAGGACCCTCGATTGTCACGCTGCCGGTGCCGCTGATCGCCACTCTCGAGGATTCCCCGCCGCCAACGTCATACACCAGGCTGCCGCTGTTTGAGATGCCGCTGCTCGCGGCGATGGTGCCGTCGAAGCCGGCGGCCCCCGTGCCGAGTTGCAGCGTCTGGCCCGCGGGGATGGTAGTGGCCCCGGTATAGGTGCTGGCGCCGGTAAGGATCACAGTGCCACCCGCAGTGCCAGTCACGGTCAATCCGCCATCCACGCCGGTGCCGGCATGCACGAGCGCTGGGCCAATGGTGATCGAATTGCCATTGGGATTGATGATCGCACCGCCGGTGTTTACCTGGGCTGTCAATGTAGCGAAGGCCGGCAGGAAGTCCGTCCCGCTTTGGTCGCCCAACAATGCCTCCAATGTGCCTCCATTGAATACAATGGTTTCCGCATGGGTCGCGCCGCCGCCCAGGTCGGTGAAGCTTTGCAGTGCCAGCACACCGCCATTAAGGTTGGTCGTTGAATTCCCAGCCGTGCTCCCCTCGTCGTGCATGATATCGTAGGCGCCGTTGATGGTGATAATGCCAAGGCCTGACACCGTCACGGAGTTGCCCGTCGGCACCCGGGTCCCATTGCCCATCGAGAGACCACCAACAGTCAAGCTCGCCGTACCCGTCACCAGGAGGGTCCCGGTGGCGGCATAGGACGCGCCGCCCACGCTGTCAATTAGCAGAGTCGCCGTCCCCATGTTCACATTGGCATTATCATCGAGAGTCAATCCATCCACCCCATTGGCTCCGGTAATATTCACAATACCCGTCAGGCTGCTGCTGCCGCCAAGAACCAGAGTCCCTTGATTGATGGTAGTGGTCCCCGCGTAGGTCGCCCCGCCCACGCCAAGCGTGCCGAGGGTCAGGGTATTCGAGCCGTTCTTAATCAGCCCTCCCAGTCCGCTCAGGTTACCCGTGTAGGTATCGTTCCCGGCGCCGGCGGTCCCAAGGGTCAAAATCAACGCTGTTCCCGACTGATTCGTGAGCGCGAGATTTTGCGTCCCCGTCAACCCGGCAAAGGTCGCGGCGCCGAGGGTGCTGAAGTTGATGGTCCCGCCCTGGTTGTTGTAATATAGCGTACTGTCCTGCAGCGCCCCGGCGTTCTGCAGCTCCAACTCCGAGGCAAATGATGCATTCGACCCCGTGATCGTCGTCACCCCGGTGAAGGTGTTTGCCGCAGTCAGGATCAGCAGTCCGCCGCCGTACACATTCAGGTTCCCGATCGCGGTCGCCTTGGTGCCGCTAAGGTCACTGACGGAACCGGTAAAGGTACTGATAGTACCCGCCCCACCCACATTCAACGTCGTCGCCGATCCCGCCCCCGTCGCGTTGCCCAGGATGATATCCGCCCCAACCGACGTACTCGAGTTGAGGGACGCAAGCATCGGGTTGGCCGAGGTAAAGGACACAATGGAGGTCCCCGTTGCATTGGAGATCGTCAGCCCGCCGTTGGCCGCCACCGGATTGCCCAGGGCGTAGTTGTTGCTCACCGTCAGGTTGCCACCAGCCACGGTAGTCAGACCGTTGTAGCTGTTCGAGCCGGATAGGGTCACGTTGCCCGGGCCGTTGAAAGTAAGCGCAAGGATGACCCCGTTGACAGGAGTCCCCGCATCGGTGATCGTACCACTAAAGGTGGACTGGCTGCTGTTGTTCAATGTTAGCGTTGCCGTTCCGGTCGAAGAAGTAATCGCGCCCGTGGCGACCCCTCCATCGGACAATCCCGCCTGGGTCTGGCTGGTGCCCGCAAGGTCAAAGGTGCCCGTGCCTTGTACGGTCAAGGTTCCCGTGGTCAGCAGGCTCCCAGCCGATCCCATCATCAAGGTGCCCGCGTTTACAAAGGTTCCCCCGTCATACGTCTCGGCGTTATCCAGGATCAAGGTGCCGACCCCGGTTTTGATAACTGCATCGCCGCTCCCGGCCACCGAGTCCGCAACCACGCCGTTCACAGTCAACGGGTTGGCGCTCGAGTTATCGATCTCCCACGTCTGGCTGCCTCCAAGGTTAATATTTACGCCGACCGTGTGGGCCGCCGATCCCGCCTGCACGACCAGTCCGATCCCGGCCGCATAACTGTTGCTGTTTCCATCCACATACGCGTTCTGGGCATTAAGCGTCAGGGTCGCCCCGGTGCCCGCCGTGAGATCGATTGAAGAAGTGCCCGCAGGCGTGCCGGCGCCGGTAAAATTCAGGCTATTAATGGTGTAATTCCCATCCATGGTCTCGGTCGTGAAGTTCGACGCCGAATTCGCGGTCAGGAACACGTTGCTCACCGACCCAAGTGACCCGCTCTGCGTGCCTCCGGAGGGACCCTGCACAAAATTGCCGATGTTGTTCCATGACGCGCTGTTTGCACCATTAAAGTAATAATTCACGGACGCGTTGGTCAGTGTCAGCAGTTCGCTTTCGTCATTGCCCGAGGTTGACAAAGCCATCGTGTAAGTCTGTCCCCCGATGATTATCGTGGTCGTCCCAAGGCTGAAGATCGCCGCGCCCAATCCGTTGGGATCCGTCAGGAGCGTGTACTGCATCCCGGAGGTCGGTGCCACCGAACCAATGCCGTACACGTCAATAATTCCGCCGGCGGTGCCATAGGTAACATTGCCACTAACGGTGAGGCTGTCGGGGGACAAATTGTTCACCTCGATCTTCAGGACCGCCGCGGTCGCTCCTCCTATGGTCAGGTTTCCGTTGAGTGCCAGCGATCCTACCGAACCATCAACCATGGAGAGGATAGAGCCGCCGCTCAGTGTCAGGCTCGCAGTCCCCGTCCCAATTCCCACGTTACCGGCCTGGGCCAGGAAGGTTGCGCCGCTGCCCACCGTGATGGCGGTATTCCCAAGTCCGCCCCCCGCGCCGAGGCCTAGGGTGGTGGTGCCGCCAATACTGGTCGCACCGGTGTAGGCGTTCGCTCCGGTCAGGATCGTGGTGTTGGTTCCCTGAGTTGAGAAGCTCACCGGATCGGTCGTGCCACTCCCGCCGTTCTGGATGACGCCGCCGAACGTATAGATCGAGCCGGTCGAACTGTTGATGTTCAATGAGGCCGCGCCGGTGGTACTGGTAATCGTGCCGCCGCCGCCGCTCAATGCGCCGGTTGTAATGCTGTTGCTATTCAGGTCCAACGTACCGCCATTCACCGTGAGCGCCCCGCCCGCTCCTAGCGCGGTTGCGTCCCCGCTGCCGACCTGTAACGTGCCCGCGCTCACCGTGGTGCCTCCGCTGTAGGCATTCACCCCAGTCAGCACCCAGGTGCCCGCCCCTGTTTTCGCGATCGCCGTCGTGCCGGAGCCCGATCCAAATGAAGCGTCGAATATCCCGTTTGCCAACGTATTGGCGCCGGTGTTAACGCCTGTTAGTGTCAGCGTCCGGTTCCCCGTCCCGGTAAAAGCGTCGGCCAGGATGTTGTTGAAGTTTACCGCCCCGGAGCCTGATGCATCGATGGAGCCGCCGTTCTGGTCCAGGGTGAAGGTGCGGTCCGTCGTGGTGGTCGCGCCCGTGTATTGCAAGGTGCCTCCATCAAGAACCAGGGCCGGTCCCGCGTTGTTGGAGTCGCCGATGCCGCTGGCCGCCGTTCCCAATCCCGCCGAGCCTTCCGTCAGCAAGCTCGCGATGCTCAGCACGCCTCCACTGATGATTGTCGATCCATTATAGGTATTTAATGCCGTCAACTTCAGCGTCCCTGAGCCGGTTTTGATCAGCGGCCCGTAGATGTTCCCAAACTGGTTGGCGATAACGCTGGTGACCGTCAGCGTATTGCCCCCAGTCACATTGAAGGTGCCCCCGCCGCCGCCAATTAGAATCCCTGCCGTGCTTCCGCCCGCCAGTGAGAAGGTCGCGTTGGCCTCCAAGGTTCCCCCGTTCAGGACAATCGCAGAGCCCGCCGCCGGCGCGCCCAGGTTATTGGCTGCGGTGATGATGGTGGTGCCGCCCGTCAGATAGGTCGCGCCCGTATAGGTATTCGCGCCCGCAAGGGTCAGGGTCCCTGTTCCAGCCACGGTCAGGGTCGAGGCCCCGTTGCCGTTTGCAATCACCGAGTTGATAGTCAGCCCGCCGTTTCCAAGATTCTGAATGATCAGGTCGGAGTTGGTTGGCGTTCCACTCACCAGTGTTCCATCCCCGACAGTTGCCCCTATGGTAAAGGGGGCGCTCCCGGTAAACAACAATCCGCCTGCAGTCAGCGTTACGGTGCTGCCACTCAACGCGAGGGATTGCGCCGCCGTGTTGTTGATCTTCAGCAGGTTGGTCGTGTAAGCCCCCGTCAAGGTCACGTTCCCTGTCGTCGCGGTGTTGATCAGGTCGTCAGTCGTATCGGTACCCCCGGCGAAACCGGAGGCGATGGTATTGTACCCGCCATAGTTGGTCAGGGTGTAAGCTCCGCTGGCCAATGTCCCGGTCGCCCAATCCGACCCGTAGGTTATCCGCGGCCCATAGCTGCCATCAGCCCCGGGCGCCGTAGTGGTCGTGATGATGGCCGTCCCGCTGCCATAAGTTGCCGATGTGGGCTGGATATTCAGCGTGCCGCCAGCCACCGTGTCAACCAGCGCCCCTGTCGTTAGCGTCGTGGATGCACCCCCGTTAGGGTTCACGATCAGCACGCCTCCCCCTCCACCGGTCAGGTTCACAGTGCTCATCGTCTGTGTGGTCACGCCCGAGCTTTTACCGACGATATCCAGGGTGCCACCTGCGAAATCCAGGAAGCTCGTATTGGAGAACAGCCCAGTCGCCAGTTCATTCACCACCACGGTGCCCCCATCGAAGGCGTCAAGCCCTTGCTGCGCCGTTTGAAGTCCATTGGTCCATTGCGTTGCCCCAGAGAGAGTCAGTGTCCCGGTGCCCAACTTGATAAATTGAATCGAGCCCGTCGTGCCGGCATTCAGTGAGCCATAATAGGTCGTGGAAGTATTGGCCGAGCCCACAATGACTCCGTCGTAGGATGTGTTAGACACACTGGGGGTCCCGAACCCCTGCCCAGCCGTGGCCGCCGTGCTCTCGATCGCCCCGAATACCATGACCTCCGCCGCATTCCGTTGGTAGATATTGCCACTGGTCGCCGCAAAATTGAGCGTGGCGAAAGGCGCATACGTGTTCGATTGGAAGCGCTCACCATTGTTGTTCCCGAAAGTCACCACCCCGCCCGCGTCCCCATAAAAGTTCGCGGGAAATGTGGTCGAGTTGCCAGTATTGAAGGTGATATTGCCATTGCCACCAATATCCTGGGTGCTGTTGCCGCCCGATTGCGTAAACGAGGAACTTCCGATATTCGCGTACACATAATTCGTGGCCGTCATCAATTGGTTGGTCGTCAATGTCGCGCCGTTCTCAAGGATGAAATTGGTGGTGGCGGCCTGACCGATCTGCACACTCAACGTGGAATCATTAACAATATAATCCCCGGTATACGTGGACGCGGTGGTGTTCAGCAACACAGTACCGCCCGCCGTCGAAAATCCATTCCCAATCGTGACATTGGCCGAACCTGCAACCGCCCCGCTAATCGTCAATGTATCCCCGGATTTAACAAACCAGTTTTGCGGCGCGCCAATCTGAAGGGTATCGGTCGCCCCCCCGTACGTAAGGCTTTGTGTGGCGGCAGACATATCGATGCCCACATTCAGCCCGCTTGAATTGCGCACACCATCGAGCAGCAGCGTGACGGCCGCTGAATCCCCGCCAATCGTCACCGTCCCAGTGGGATTGGTAACCTGGATTTCTCCCAGCGTAAGAGTGGCGCCCAGGGAACTGCTCAATGATGATACGCTGTTGAAGAGTCCAGTATCCGTCGACCCGGGAACGGTTCCAGTGGCTCCAGTCCCCGGCGTCCAGCTTGCGGGAAGGTTCAATGCCCCGGAGGTCGCCGTCCTCGTATAGGTCGCCGCCAACGCCTGGGGGTTGAAACCAAAGAGCGAGAGGGCCGCCAGCCCTGTCGCCGAAAGCCGGAAAACACACTCCGGCGCCATCCGGGCCACCCTCCCCAATCGAATGATCGCACGGCGAAGGAAGCGTGCCGCAGGGGATGAACCGTGACAGAGGGATTTCGATAGGAATGGTTTCATGGCAGGAGCGGCTGCGGACCCGGCAACTGGGGCGCAGGGAGGGACGGAGCGATTGATAACAGGATTCATGGGGGTGGGTTTTAGGGAGAGCGAAGAAGGCAAAACTCAGAAGTTGATCAAAAAAATAAACTTTTTTTCTTGATTCTTTAGACCGAATTCGTTTAGATTCCTAAAAGGGGGTATGGAATCACGGTTCGAAACATGAAAATCAATAAATACATTTTCTTGACGCTCGTGCTTAACGGGGAGAAACTACCGTAGATGTAATCTCCATTCGTGAGTCTCTCAAATGCATCGCCACTTGCAAGGCTTGGCATTGGACAAAATAGCTCGTCCATAGGACAATTGGAATCATCCGGATCGCCGCCCTGTTCGGCATTATAGCGCTATTCCGCCTGCTTCCCCGGAACACATCTCCCCCCGGGAGATGTCTTCTTTCAAGCGATCCTACAGACATCATGCATTGCGGACCAGCCCGCCTCTATCCCATTATCCGGATTACTCCTTCATGCCTCCCCCTTTTCATCCCCGCTCCGTCCTTCTCCTACTGACCCTCGCATCCAGCGCGGCCCTCGCGGCCACTCCCGTCCCTCCCCCCCCTCCGCCTTCCATCCCGGTTGCTACATTTCCCATTACCAACTTTGGAGCCGTAGGCGACGGGAAGACCATGAACACCACCGCTTTCGGCAACGCCATCGCCGCATGTGAGAGCGCGGGGGGTGGTTCGGTAGTCGTTCCCGCCGGCGTCTTCCTCACCGGTCCCTTCCGGCTCGCGAGCCACATGGCACTGGTGGTCGAGAAAGGAGCCACCATCCAGGCATCGAATAAGTTCAGCGACTTCGGCCTCCCCGATCCATTGCCGACAACCCAGGACGAATTGAACAAACTGCGCACCGCCTTGCACCCACTTATCAGCGGAAGTGACCTGACCGATGTCGCCATTCGCGGCGAAGGCACCATCGATGGAGCCGGCGCGCCCTGGTGGGGTCACTCCGACCGAAACGCACGGGACCATGGGGGCACCTTCGTTCCCAGACCGAACCTGATCGTGATCCAGAGGTGCACCCGCCTGGAGGTAACCGGGGTCACCCTTTCAAATTCGCCCCAGTTTCATCTCGTCCCGAAGCTTTGCTCCGACGTGCTCATCGACGGAGTCAAAATCCACGCGCCGCCCGACTCGCCGAACACCGATGCCATCGATCCGAGTAATTGCCGCAACGTCCTCATTCGCAACGTCACAACGGACTCTGGAGATGACAACATCGCGTTCAAGGCGAACCACGATGGACCCACCGAAAATGTCACCGTCACCGATTGCACCTTCCTCCATGGGCATGGGGTGTCTGTGGGCAGCGAGACGGATGGCGGGGTGCGGAATATCCTCGTGCAGCGCTGTACATTTGAGAATACCGGCACGGCGATCCGGATCAAATCCGACCGGGATCGAGGTGGCGTGGTGGAGGATGTCACCTACCGGGACATCACGATGAAGAACGTGGACCAGGCGATCTATATTAACCTCTACTATAACGACAAAGCGGGCGCCAAGTATCCACAGCCCAAGCCGGTCACGCCGAGTACGCCCATGGTGCGGAACATCCTGATCAGCAATATCACCTGTGAGAATGCCAAGGCCGCGGGAGAAATCACGGCGCTACCGGAATCCCCCGCAACCAGCATCACACTCGAGAACGTCCGCATCACCGCGTGGACGGGGTTCAATCTTCAGGATGTCAAAGGCATCGAGTTCAGGAATGTCTCGTTCACCACGTCGCCGAAACCGCCGGATGCGGTAATCCCCGCGACATCGCCGAAACCTTCTGCGGTACCCGCCAGTTCCCCGGTGCTGACGCCCGCGGTGAAGGCCGATGTATTAAGTAAACACGTCACCGTCGCTCCGGACGGCAGCGGGGACTTCCGTACCGTCCAGGATGCAGTAAATGCGGCACCCGACGAGCCTCAAGGACCGAATCCCTTTTTGATTCATATCAAGCCCGGCCTGTACAAGGAGGCGGTAGTCGTTCCAGTCCAGAAGGGATCGTTCGACTTCGAGGGCGATGACGCCGCCACCACGACGATCACCTACGCCAATGGCGCAGCCACGCTCGATGCCACCGGCAAGCCGCTGGGCACCTTCAAGAGCGCTACCGTCTCCATCCAGGGTGACGATTTCTCGGCAAGCAATATCACGTTTGAAAACAGTTACGGCGAGGGCAGCCAGGCGC
>Ga0302319_10010005_pt1 | contig 18139 bp, 12 predicted proteins | sample Bog_T0_2_FD_203319 | JGI IMG/M metagenome (GOLD analysis project Ga0302319, IMG submission 203319) | Peat permafrost microbial communities from Stordalen Mire near Abisko, Sweden - Bog_T0_2 | ecosystem: Environmental > Terrestrial > Soil > Wetlands > Peat | place: Sweden: Abisko, Stordalen Mire...
TTCACAAGGACGTGAAGGATAACGCCTGGTTTGTGGAATACGCGCCGTGTTACAAACCCGAGATCGTGATCGCGGTGCTGTGGGAGAATTGCGGGCTGCACGGGCAGTTTGCCGCGCCTATCGCGCGCGACGTGATGGTGTCGTACTTCAATAAGAAAGAGCGAATCGCGGAGGCCCGGAAGATCGGGCAGAGTCCCGCTTCGGCACTGGCGAATGCCATGGCCCCTGCCGCTCCGCCTTCAGCGCCGGAGTCGTCCCCATCTTCGACATCCCCGCCGGGACTGCCGCCCGTCATCACAGAGGTTCCGTAGGCGTGTTCCAGTCCGCTAACACAAGAGATTTCGACTGGGCGATGCTGTTCGTCGTTCTCGCGATTTGCGGGCTGGGTGTGTTGCAGATCTTCAGCGCTACGCATGACTCGGCGCTCTGGCAGGGTTCCTGGTGGAAGCAGGTCATTTTCATAGCCGCGGGCATCCTGCTGATGTGGATCGTAACGCAGATCGATTACCACGTCATGATGCTGCGCATTTACCCGGTCTACATCGCCTCGGTCTTGCTGCTGGCGGCGGTACTTGTGATAGGCAAGACTGCCTGGGGTTCCACGCGCTGGATCGTGCTTCACAAGGGGATCAACCTCCAGGTTTCCGAATTCGCCAAGATCGTGATCATCCTGATGGTGGCGCGTTTTCTGACCGAGATGAAGACCGACGTTCTTGAAATCGGCGACCTTCTGAAACTGGGCGCGCTGATTGCCGTGCCGATGGCGCTGATCGCGAAGGAGCCCGATCTGGGAACAGCGCTGACGTATTTGCCGATTCTGGCGATCGGGGTGGTGCTGGCGGGTCTTCGCTGGAAATACTGGCTGGCGATCGGGATCGTTGCGTTGATCGTGGTCCCGATCGTTTTCGCGAACCTGCAGCCTTATCAGAAGGGCCGCATTGTTAGTTTTCTCGACCCGGAGCGCGACCCGCGCGGTGACGGATATCAGCTGATCCAGTCGAAGATTGCCGTCGGTGCGGGCGGCACATGGGGCAAAGGGATCACCCAGGGTACCCAGACGCAGCTGCGCTTCCTGCCGGTGCCGCATACCGACTTTATTTTCTCCGCGTTTGCCGAGGAGCACGGATTCGTGGGTGTGGTTTTCGTCCTGATCCTGTACTTCGTTTTGCTCATGCAGGTGGTCCAGGACGCGCAAACCGCTCCGGACCGCGCCGGGATGTATATCTGTATGGGTGTCGCGGCGCTCCTTTTGTTTCATATACTGGTAAACGTAGGTATGGTGGTAGGAAGGATGCCGGTGACCGGGATTCCCCTGCCCCTGATGAGTTACGGCGGGTCCAGCATCTGGTCTACCTTCCTGATGCTGGGGCTGGCGAACAGCGTTCGTGTTCGAAGGTTTGTGAACTGATTCGGTTCGCGGACCGGGCTTAAAAAAGATTTGTTAATCGGGTTACAGGTTTTTGTGTTGCAATGGTGAAGGCGGATGTGAGGGAGTCGGGCGATGGCGCTGCTTCCGGAATCCGTTTTGAGTTTTAACGATTTTTAAAATTTTGAATGGGTAGTTGGGAGCCATTGGAGATTCTCGGATCTGGCCTTTTCCGTCCTCCCCGTATTTGAGGGTTGTGAGGCGAATCCAAACGGCGTGGGGTTCCCCCGTGGCCGAAGCTGGGTGTCGAGCGCGAAGCTTTTTGACCGTACGTGTTTTGTCTGGGCGTGTTTCAGGCGGGACGAGCGTACCTCCACCCTCCGGTCAGCGTGAGTTATTTTTTGTCGGTCGAGTAAGCAGCCCGCTCTCGCGGGCGCCAGACGATCCTTACGCGGAGCGCGGCAACTTCCTTCCGGGTCCGGATTCTCTCGGTTCGAGCTTCTTCCAGGGGAGCCCAACGGGAGATATGCATGTCGAAAGAACTGATCGTCTCTGCCGGAAAGCATGAGACGAAAGTAGCGATTCTTGAAGACGACCTGCTCGTGGAGATTTTCCACGAGCGCGAAAAAGAATATTCATTAGCCGGGAGCATCCACAAAGGGCGTGTCACCCGAGTCCTGCCGGGAATGCAATCCGCATTCGTGGATATCGGTCTCGAACGAGACGCCTTCCTTTACGTTTCCGATTTTTTTGAAGACAACGAAGAGTATGACGCCGTTGTCAGCACTGTTGAGGAAAAAGTCCTCAAGATGGAAAAGAGCGGCGCGAGTTCGCCGGACCTGATCCGTCCGGTCATCTTTGAAGCGCCGGCGCTGGAAGCGGGCGAAGAAGGGGAGGTAGATTCGGCTCCTGTGGTTGTGGAGGGGAACCGTGAGCCTCGACCGGATCGCGGTGGGCCTGATCGGAGCGGTGATCGAGGTGGAGATCGTGGCGGCGATCGGGGGGGAGACCGCAGGGGCCGCCGGGGACGTCGTCGGCGCGGTGGGCGGGGGCCGTCGGGATTACCCGAATCGAAATTTTTCTCTCCTCGCGCCGAAGGCGAGAAGACTTCGGAAGAAGCGGAACCCGAGGTAGCCGAGGAAGCACCGGTAACGGTTTCCCGTTTCAGCGCCGCGGAAGACGACTTCATGGTCCTTCCCGGCGAGTCGCTCGCGAAGTATGTCGAGCAAGCGCCCGGCGCAGTTCATTTCCACGAAGAGTCCCCAGAGCCGGAAGAAAGAGAGCCGGAAGAAGCCGTGCATGAAGAAGTCGTTGAACCGGAGGAGGCCGAGCCGCAAGTCCGTCCCGAGCCTGTTGCGGTCGCTGCCGCACCCGAGCCCGAACCAGAACCTGCGCCGCAACCGCCGCCGCTGCCTGTTTCTTTAGTTCCTCCGCCGCTTCCGGAGACCGCCTCGATCCAGCCTCCGCCCCTTCCGCCGTCTGCTGCGATCGTCGACCAACACGAGTTCACCGAGGCAGACTCTGCGACGGCCGCGCCTGAAATCGAAGAAGGCGAGGAAGAAGCCGCCGCTGAGATGGACCCCGATGCTTTCACCGCTGAAGACAGCGAGGCATCGGAAAGTGAAGTCGCGGCGTCCCCTGAAGATGAAGGGCCGGAACCGGCGCGCATCCCGACCAGCCTCACGGCCACGCTGCGAGAGCAGGGGCATCGTTATCCCCATCGCGTTTCACGCCGCATGCGCCGCAAGATGCGGGGCGGAGAGGATCGCGAAAAGCCGCAGGGCGGTCCGGCCCCGACTGAAGTCGATGGCAATGTGGCGCCCCCTGAGGCTGCCGCCACCGAGACCCGCACTGCGGAGCCGCGGGAAGAACGTAGACCCGAACGGGGAGAGCGTGGAGACCGCGGCGGTCGGGATCGCGGACGGGACCGCGGGGATCGCGGCGGAGACCGCGGTGAGCGGCCGGAACGCTCTGAGCGAAGTGCCGAGCGACCTGCGGTCGAGCGAAGTGCCGAGCGCCCTGACCGAGAGCGGCCCCCGATGCCCTCGATCGCGGACCTCCTCAAAGAGGGCCAGGAGATTATCGTTCAGATCGCCAAGGAACCCCTTGGACAGAAAGGCGCGCGCATCACGTCTCACATCGCGCTGCCCGGCCGCTTCGTGGTCTACATGCCTACGGTCGACCACGCGGGAGTCTCCCGCAAGATTCCGTCCGAAGAAGAGCGGCATCGTTTGAAGCGTGTGCTGCAGACGCACCGCCAGGGTATTCCCGGCGGTTTCATCTGCCGGACTGCGGCCGAGAACAAGAGCGAAGAAGAGCTGAAGAGCGATATGCACTTCCTCTACAACCTCTGGCTCGATATGCGCCAGAAGGCGGAGCGGAAGCCCGCGCCGGTGCTGCTGCATCACGATCTCGATCTTGTCCAGCGCATTCTTCGCGATCAGCTCACCACCTCCTTCAAGACCATCTGGGTCGACAGCGAAGACTATTACGAGAGCATTTTGCGTTTTGTGCAGCGCTTCCAGCCGTTACTTGTGGGCCGGGTGAAACTGTATACCCGTGGCAATCCGATCTTCGACGAATTCGGCATCACCGCCGAGCTCGAGAAGGCGCTGCGGCCGAAGGTGTGGCTGAAGTCGGGCGGCTATATCGTGATCAACCAGACCGAAGCGCTGGTCGCGATCGATATCAACACCGGCAAGTACGTGGGTAAATCGAACCGCCTTGAAGACACCATCGTCAAGGTAAACACGGACGCCATCAAAGAGATCGTGCGGCAGATTCGCGTGCGCGATCTTGGCGGCATTATCGTGGTCGACTTTATCGACATGGATGAGCGCAAGAATCGCCAGAAGGTGATGCAGGCGCTTGAGGAATCCATGCGCGCCGACCGTGCGCCCTACAAGATTCTGCAGTTTAACGACTTCGGGCTGGTGGCGATTACCCGTAAGCGCGTGAAGCAGTCGCTCGAGCGGACGCTCTGTTCGCCCTGCCCGTATTGTGAAGGCGCGGGCTACATCAAGAGCGTTCAAACGGTGATTGGCGAGATTCTGCAGGAGGCCCAGCGGATGCGCAAATCGCTGGACGATCCGCAGAATAATATTGTGCTGCGCGTGAATCCGGAAGTGGCGAAGGTGCTCAAGAGCAATCACAACCAGTTCCTTCAGGAGCTCGAAGAGATCCTCGGCAAGAGCGTACTCGTGAAGAGCGATCCGCTGCTGCATCAGACGAAATTCGATCTGGCATAGCGGGGGACGATAACGTCTTATCCGCGTCGCGCCATTCATCCGGCGGACGAAAAACAGCAGGCTGTCAAATTTAGGCGCCGGGCGTCGTTAAGCCAATGTGCCTCCGGAACTGGATATGCCGGCTGTGAGCATGGAGTCCGCCGGACTCGACGATTTCGATAGCTTCTTCGCCTCCCATTACCCGACGCTGGCGCGCCTGCTTTACAGGGTTGTGGGCGATTTTCAGACGGCCGAGGAACTGGCGGCGGAGGCATTCTGGAAGCTGCATTCGAAACCGCCCGGATCGGATCGAAACACCTTTGGCTGGTTATATCGGGCCGGCCTGCGTCTGGCCCTCGATTCGCTGCGGAAACGCCGCAGGCGAAGCCATTACGAAGCGCGGTCGGAGGCTCCGGCTGCGCCCCGGAGTCCGTTTGAAACGGCGCAGGATCGTGAGCGGAGGGAGCGGATTCGGCACGCCCTGGCGTCGCTCAAACCGGATCAGGTGTCGATGCTGATCCTGCGCAGCGAGGGATACAGCCTGGCTGAAATCGCGTCGATGCTGTCGCTGAACCCAGGCTCGGTCGGTACGCTGCTGGCTCGCGCCGACGTGGCATTACGAAAGGAGTACCTCAGGCTTTATGGACACGAATGAATCGGAACAGATGCGGCTTCTCGATCCGCCGGCGGACTGGCAGCCGGATGCGACGGCGGCTCTTGTGCGGTTGAAGGCCCGGATCGAGGCCAGGCCCCGCGCGGCTTTTTGGTGGAGATGGCCGTTTTGGGTCGCGGCCGCGATTCTGATTGCGAGTGCGCTGTGGCCTGCGGGGCAAGGGGTTGCTCAACAGTTGTGGCAGATGTTTGCCGTGCCTAAGCTGGCCTTCGTGCGAGTGAACGCGTGGCCGGAAGGGGTTCCAGGGCCTGAGATCGAGCCGATCGGCATTCCTCTTCCCCCGCAGCGCGTGAGCGATGTTGACGAAGCGCGGCAGCGAGTCCGCTACGAACCGCGGCTGCCACATTCCGGGGTGCTGTCGGGTTCAGCTCACCTGACCACGACCTTGCCGGTTGCCGCGGGAATGATGATCAGGACAGCGGATCTGGCGCGAGCCCTGAAGACTGTGGGTGTTATAGACCAAACTGTGCCGCCGCAGTGGGACGGCGCCAGGCTGACGCTGTTCACGGGTTCCTTAGTGATTGCGGAGTGGCCGGACGTAGTGCTGGTGCAAAGCCCGCCGCTGACGCTGACCACTCCGCCGGACTTCGACTTCGAACAATTCTCGGCGTTGATTCTGCGGGTCGGCGGGGTAAGCCGCGAGGATGCCGCGAACCTGGCGAAGACCTCCGATACCATTCCGCCGTGGCTGGTACCCATTCCGCGTGAGCTGAAAGCGGAATCGACGATTGAGCAGATTGCGGTGAACTCAGGAACCGCCACCCTGGTGAAGGATGGTAAGCGCGTCACCATCATGTGGACCGTGCCCGACCGCGTGTACCTGCTGAGCGGGTCGATCGAGCGCGGCCTGGCGATTGCGGTTGCTAACGCCGTGCAGTAAGTAAGGCTACTTCGGAGTTACTACGTAGTCCTTAAAGTAGCTCGTACTGTCGGTCTTAGACCAAAGGCCGACCTTACCGGCGACCGGGGGCCGCAGCACCGGGTTGTTGACCGGGAACAGGTCGGGATTCGGGGCGCCTTTTTTGCCCGCCACGGGATCGACACCGAGGGTGTATTCGATCCCCTGCACGCCATCGAGAAAGCCTTTGATACTGGCGCCGTCGACAACCAGTTTTAGCTCATGCCAGGTCGCGCGATCCGGTGTAAAAGGCTTTTCGCGGTCGCTGAATCTCAAATTGCGGCGGATGCCATTGTGAAACTCCCATAGGGCAATGTTGTTTTCGGTGTCGTTATAGCGAAACGTCAGCCATTCGCCATTGGGCTTGACATTGAAGAGAATCCCGGAACAACGGTCGGCCTCACCGCCGATGGTCTTGAACTTCACAGTGATGGTGCCATTGGAAAAGTTATCGAGGCCCTTCAATACTGCCACCGGGTAATAGGCGAATTGTTTGGCGTTGTCCATCAGGTCTTCATTTGAAGTGCCATAGAGCTTTCGTGCCGATTCCACCAGTAGCTTAGTTGGATTGTCCTTGCTGGCAACCCAGGGACGGCCGTCGAGCATGATTACCTTTTCGCCACCGTCCTGCGCCATCACCCACGTTCCGACTACCGGTTCGAATTTCGAGGGTGCCTTGCCGACCTGTTCGGTCTTAAGATCTACCTTGATCTCGGCTGCGAAACAAATTACCGCTAACATACCCAGACAAATCTTCTTCATATCAGTCTCCTTCTCAGAACGATTGCACTGCTCAGAAATACTGCGGGCCAAACGACGTAAAACAGAGTGCCCGCGCCTCTGGGGGCAACGGCGAGCGGGTGACCGCGGAAAACATCGTCATCCGATTCCACCGGCGGCTTCACCTGAGCGATCGCGTAAATTGCCTCAAGTACTCCTTCGGCCGTGGTCGCGCGGCTCATTGTCTTGCGTCCCGCCACGTCATACCAGATCTCGCCATAGCCCGGATTCGATTGTTCGAACAAACCGATCGCTGTAGCGGCCACGTAACGTACCTGGGTATGAGGAAGGATCCGCATGAGTTTTGAAAGCGCGCGGTTTTCCAGATCGACGCGGCGGGGATCTTCCTGGGCCAGATGTACCTCGATCGACAACGGCTCGCGAATACTCCTGAGCGCGCGCTCGTCGGATTCGGGAAATGAATTGGCTCTGTTCTCCGACGAATCCCAGCTCGGAGTGAGCCAGGTACACGCAAAGATCGCGACAGCGACAGCGGTGACGAGCGCTGCCGACTCGCAGATCCGCCGGCGCTCGGCCACTCCCAAACGCATCCAGATCGCCGCGAGGCCAGGCCCGCAAAGCGTCAGAATCAGGGCTATTGAAATCACGTCGAGTCTTACCAGACCGCGCTGTAACTGAGCCACCATTGCAGCAGGCGTGTAACCCGCGGCGCGCTCCCACCAGCCGCCCTGGATCGAGCCGAAGAAGCTGACAATCCAGGTACCTACCGTAAAACCAAGTGTCAGGATCGCCGCTGTCGAAGGGTGCTCCGTGAAAGAGGCCATCGAGCAGGCAAGGCTGATGGTAAGCCCCGCGTTGAGAATGTGGCCCAGCGCCAGTGTGAAGAGCTCGGGCGCATAGGCGCTGCCGCCGTAGATCTTCCACAACAGAATGGCGCTCAACGGAGCCAGCATCGCGACCATCCAGCCGGCCAGCAGGACCAGCGCTTTGACCGCGATGCGCGCAGCGGAGCTCATCCCCTGCTGAAGCTCAAGCCGGAGCGCGCCGCTTTGCCGGTCGCCCGCCACCAGTCCAATAGCCACAAACGGGAGCAGGAAAACGGCCGCCAGTTCACAGGCGCTGAAGGTGGGCGCCCAGACCCCAGAAAGCGGCGCCAGTGCCTCCCCGACTCCCGCTGCGGAACCGTTGAGTCCGCTCACCTCGGCATAGGTCCTCGCGGACGCGATAAATGACATTCCGGTAAGCGGTCCTATAGCCAGCAGAAGCACCCACCAGGACTTAGACATGACAAGCTCCCGGCACTCTTTTTCCAGCAGCCAGCTCAGTGCGGACCTAGGTGAGCGCAAGAAACACCTCTTCCAGATCTCCGCTTCTGCCCGCGAGCGCGGCAAGCTCGTCGACAGTGCCTTCCCCGCGTACGCGGCCGCTATCGAGCAATATAAAGCGATCGCACAAACGGGCGGCGTCGGCGATTTGATGAATGGAAAGAAACATCGTGCGCCCTCGCGAGGCATGGACTCGCAAGGCTGCCGCGATGTCCCGCGCTTGCCGGAGATCGAGTCCTTCAAAAGGCTCGTCGATCAACAATGCCGGCTGTGAGGTCAGCAGCCCGACCGCGAGTAACGCGCGCTTGCGCTGCCCCTTGGAGAGAGTTCCCAGGGGCTGGCGGAGTAACGGGCCAAGGTCGAGTTGCTCCACCACTTCGTCGTAATGCGATGCGCGTCCGCCCAGGAAGCCGACCGTGAATTCAAGCGCCCAGCGGACCGACTGAGTGGGCCACGGCGCGATCCAGTCAGGTACATAGAACAGTACCTCACGCACTCTCCGCGTACCGCATTCAACGGAACCTTTGTCGTAGGGCAAAACCCCGGCCAGGCACTCGAACAGCGTAGATTTGCCGGCTCCGTTCGGGCCAATGAGACCGAGCACTTCACCTTCGCGTACCTGGAAGCTGACATTGATCAGCGCCGTAATCCGGCCAAACCGCTTACACAGGCCCCGCACCTCGAACAGCACGTTTAAAAGGATACTCTGGCGGAAAACTGCAGGCTTCGCGCAGGTAACTGCGCCGTGATTCCGGCCAGCGGAGCGCCAAAGCCGGCCCCGGCCGCGGCACCATTGCCATAGGTGCCGCTGAAGCCGACGAAATTGGCGTGATTCAGAGCGTTGAACGCTTCCGCGCGCAGCGTAATATGCGGGAAGGAGCGCTCAACGAACGGCGCGAAATCATAGATCGGTGTGCCTCGCCCGGTGTTGCGGCCGATTACAATTCCGTTGATGACCGGCCGGTCAGTCGTGCCGCCGGTATCGCCACTGTTGTTGACGCCGGTTGTGACGTTGTAGGGAAGGCCGGTGGCCAGGGTAGTAACAGTTCCGACCGTAATCTTAAGGGGCCCTACCCAAAAACCGCTCAGCACAAACCGCTGCCGCTGATCGAAAATCGCGTTTCCCTGTTCGACCCTGCCGGTGAAGTTAGCATCGTTAGGATTCTGGCTGGTGGTATCGGGATCGACGTTGTCGATGGCATGAGACCAGGTGTAGCTGGCCAGCATGCTTATGCCATGGCTGAAGCGGTGGCTGAGGTTGACATCCAGGGCATCGTAGAAGAGATAGCCGCCGCTTGAATCCGTTTGCACAACCGCGTAGGGCGGTTGGGGATTGGTAGCGGTCACTGTATTGCAAACCAGGCTGTGCTGCGCATACCAGAGAATCCAGTAAGGCCGGGTGCAGTTGGCAGCCTGCGCTGCCCGCGTCTGGCCGGGCTGGGTTCGGATGAACGGCGTGGGCGCATCCACGTCGAGAGGCCGCGTGATTCTTAGCGTATGGGTGCCGACGTAATCCGCGCTGAGGATCCAGCCCTGACTGATGCGCCGCTCGGCGCCGATCGACCATTGCTCTGAATAAGGGTTCAAGAGTTGTTTGGGATATCCGGTTAAGCCAAGAGCGGCAAGGGTGGGATCGCCGGGCCGGAGATAAATCGTGCGTACGGGAGCAACGGCTCCCGTGGGGAACGAAGGCGGCAGCGGCGCGGCGGAAACGCTGACCGGAAAGCCGACCTGCCCTGGCGATGCAGTGTAATTAAACACGCCAGTGACTCCCGTCAGCGCATAGTTGGCGTCCGAGTTATCGACAATCTGGGAATAGTAGATCCCAAAGCCCCCGCGCACCACAGTCTTGCCGTCGCCATTTACGTTCCATGCGAATCCGATTCTTGGGGCAAAGTCCTTGCGGGAGTCGGTGAAGCTTTGCAGTTCATAACGTAAGCCGAGGTTAATCGTCAGATCGGATCTGAGATGCCAGTCATCCTGCACAAAGAACGAAGACAGAGCGTCGTTGACTGTATAAGAGGCGTTTCCGAAACTCTGGGTATAACTTTTGACATTGGCGATGTTACCCAGGTAGGCCTGGCTTTCACAGTAAGAAAGAGTTTGGGTGCAGGTATTGTAACTGAACTGGCCAAGGTAAATCGGACCGCCAAATTCCTTGCTGTTGCCGCCGGTGTGGGCAAAAATCATGTCCGATCCAAACCGCACATTGTGCTTCCCCTTTACCCAGGAAAAGGTATCTGCAACCTGATACTGGCGGTTCAACAGAAGCGCGTTTTGCGAAGTGCCTGTGGTGAAGGTTCCTCCAGTCGAAATGGGTACCACATACTGGGTTCCGTAAACAACAGGATCGAACTCGGTAATAGGCGAGGCAAGCTGGAATTGCAGCCTGAGATTGTTAACCAGATTCGGGCTGATTACCGCAGTTTCGCCGATCTCCTCAGAATAAGTACGGCGACGAAACGTTCTGGCCACAGTGGGCAGGGTGTTGCCTCCCACAATGCCGTTGGGATTCGTATCGTGAAAGCCATCGAGATTGCTGTGAAAGAAAAGCCTGTTTCGCTCGTCCAGCTTATGATCGATTCGGAAGAAGCCAAGCCAGCCTCGATAGTGGCCTACAAAGTTGCCCGGCGCGACAGGAGAAATCACAGGCGAAGCGCGGTTCTCGCGGCTGTCTTCACCGGACAGAAAGTACTGCGTGTTTTCGCCGCTGCCGATGGGCCCGGAAACGGACGCGGCTGTCTGACCCAGGCTGTCAGTCGCGACATCGTTGCCGCTGGCCGCGTTTGCAGCGTTGAACCCCGACAGCGCCGCGGTAGTAGTCGAAGGCCTCCACAACTCCAGCAAGCTTGCATGGAATTTCTCGCCGCCGGTTTTGGTGACGATATTCACCGCGCTGCCTGTGCTGCCGCCGTATTCCGCGGTAAATGCGTTTTCGAGAATGGTCATTGCCTGAATGGCGTCGATCGGGATGTTGCTGAAGGTGGTCTGTCGCCCCCAGCTGTCGTTGTCGGTACTGCCGTCCACTTCGAACCATGCCTGCCGCCGCCCCGCTCCATTCGAGGTGAAGAGGTTCTCGTTCATAAACACGTCGCCCTGGTTGATCGCGGGACGGTTGGCGGCGTTCAGCATTGGCAGCCAGGTCAAGCGGCGGTTCGGCAGGGGAGTTTCCTCAATTGCAGTGGAACTGAGGTAGTCGCCGAGTTGCGGTTCATCGGTCCGGACTTCGCCGACTACGCCTGTGACGCTTACATGAGTCTGACCGCCGGCAATGTCGAGTTGAAGGGTGATGCCGGCTGCGGTCCCGCCCTCCAGAGTGAGTCCGGCCACGCTGGCGTCGGCGAAGCCGGGTTTGCGGGCGGTGACGGTCCAGGTGCCGGAAACGGCGAGTCCTTCGAGCGAGAAGTTGCCAGAAGGATCGCTCTGCGTCGATCGCTCGGCCTTGCTTCCGGCGTTGGCAGCAATGATTTGCGCTCCCGCCACCGCGCCGCGATTCCGATCCAGCACCTGGCCGTGAATGGAGGCTGTGTCGGGCGTTTGTGCGAACAAAAGCGTGGATCCGACGGTAAGAATTGCAAACCCGAAGCACCTGGACATTGCCACAGGGTACCCCGAGAAACCCAAAACTACCAGCGATAGTAGATCAGCGGATCAGCCCTTCGAGCAGGGACTGCACCAGCCGGAGCGTTGCGGGATTGAATGCCAGAACCGCAAGGCAGCCGGCAAGAAGGAGCGCGGAAACCGTTGTCCGCTGAGAAGAAGCCACGCATGGACGCGGAGCGAGCAGACGGTCCACTCGTTCCGTGAGATCTGTGGTGTTGCCGAGGAAAAAGATGGCCACGGCCGACTTTTCCACGATCGGACCGAAGCGCGAGACGCGAACGAGCGCAGAGGCAAGGGCTACTGCTCGCATGGCGTCGCCAGCGACGGCTTCTTCATCCGCGGCAAACTCGGCGAAGCGGACCCAGGCGCGATCGAGAGAGGCAAATCCCGGAGTCAGAGACATCAAGAGGCGTTTGAGGTTGTCCCAGGATCCCCTGTGGGCGCTTTCATGGCTCAGCACGGCCGCGAGTTCCTCCTCGTTGAGTGCTTCGACAATCCCCAAAGACATGATGACGCGCGGGGCGACAATGCCTGCCAAAGCCACCAGCGGCCGCGGGCTTCCGATGACCAGCGCCTTCAGGTCATCCCTGACGCTGCCGGCTTCCCTGCACCGACGCAAAAATCGCAGCGACCGAACACATCCGAGCAGCCCGCGGATGATCGCGATCCCCGCAATTGCCGACCCGGCAATCGCCATGGCCAAACAAATCAGGCTCACGCGCTCGTCCACCCGCTCCGGTTCGAAACGCAAATAGCTGGGCGCGCAGATCCCGACCGCACAGAACGCTGCAAGTCCGAGAGGCATGAGTTTCAGCGACAGGACTAACCGAGCAGCCGGCCGTGGTGCGAGGCTTTCGGCTCTGCGAAGGGCGCGTTGCGCACTCATGGCAACCGCGAGAGCCGTCGCGGCATGCGTCAGAAAGAAGCAGGCCAGCACCAGACAGGCGAGGCGCGGCAGGTAAGAAAGAATCATTTGCGCGGACCCTCCTCAATCTCGCGCCGCTTGCCCCGGATCCGTTCCTCCAGATCGTCCAGCAGGGCGGCATCGTGCCTGCCAACGGCATCCACGAGGCACGAAATTAAGAGTTCTCCCCGGCCGCCGGCATCTTGCAGAAAGCCCGCCACCAGATCCTCCGCCTGCTTCTGCTGCCACTCCAGCCGCGTCAGCCGCGCCGCATAGAAATAAGCCCGGTCGATTTTACTCCGGCTGAGCAGGCCTTTCTTATACAGCCGGTCCAGGGTTGTCATCACAGTGTTGTAAGCCAGCCGGCGATCGAGGCACAGCATCACCTCGTGGACGTTCGCCTCGCCGCGAGCCCAAAGTGCTTCCATGACAGTCAGTTCCAGATGGCCCATGAAAGCGAAGATAATAACATGGTCCGCCGCCGGGGAACCCGCGGGCTCTACTTTTTGCTTTCTTTATCAGCCGTTGTTTATCCAGCGCATCGAAACTTCTGAATTCGATACTATTGACATTTCCCGGACGTTATTCTAGTCTTGACTACATTCGCATCAGGCTCTTCTCAGTGGATACGACCCGCATTGGGGATGGTCGTTAACGAGCCCCTTAACTTGCGAAGCGCACTGCTCCGTCGCTGATTTCATCTCAAAGCTGAGAGTCACACGATGCTCGTCCCGCCGCGGATCTCATCGCGATGCGCCCCTGCGGGCAAAATTCGTTCAGCCACTTTTCCGAAAAGAGAGACACATGCGCGCACGCCTGTTTGCTGCCATTATTTTTTCCACTTCGTTTCTGACGTTGTCGACCGCGCTGCAGGCGCAGAATTTTCAGGGGGGTGTGCGAGGCATCGTGAGCGATCCGGGCGGAGCTGCCGTCCCCGCCGCTAAGGTGACTCTGATCGACGAAGCAACGTCTGAACAGCGCGCGACGCTGACAAACGCCACCGGAGAGTATACGTTCACGGCCGTCAACCCTGCTACCTACACGGTGCGGGCCGAAGCTCCGGCATTCAAGAAGTTCGAAGAACTCCATGTCGTTGTCACCACGCAGGGCTTTCCCACTGTCGATATCAAGCTTGTGGTTGGCGATGTGACTCAAACCATCGACGTCAGCGGCGAAGCACCGCTTGTCGAAACCGCCAATGCCTCTACGGGCCAGGTGATTGACAAACAGAAGCTGGACGATCTTCCGAATATGGGCCGAAATCCGTTCTATGAGACGGTTAAGGTTTCGCAGGAAGTAACTCCTGCCGGCGATCCTAAATTCAATCGAATGGAGGATCAGAGCGGATCGTCGCAGATTTCTATCAACGGCGGTCCCGTGACCGGCAATAACTACCTGCTTGACGGAATCGCGATCACTAATTCGGCGAATCAGGCCGTCATTGTACCCACCATTGAAGCGACTTCGGAGGTCAAGGTTCAGATCAGCACCTACGATGCCGAAGTAGGCCGTACCGGCGGCGGGACCTTCAACATGTTTTTGCGATCCGGCACCAACGATTACCATGCCGCGGCGTTCGGTTACCAATGGGTTAATCCTCTGATCGCGAATAACTATTTCGCGAATGCAGCCGGTATACCCGAGGTGCCCCAGATGTGGAAAAACTTCGGGGGGTCCGTTGGCGGGCCGCTGATCATTCCGAAAGTCTATAACGGTAAGAACAAGACTTTCTTCTGGATCGCGGGGGAAGCCTATCGCCAGAACCAGACTTCATCGACTACGACCGCGCTGCCGACTCCGCTCGAAGTAACCGGCAATTTTTCGCAAAGCAAGTACACCAATGGGACGATGCAGACTATCTACGATCCTTCGTCCACTACCTTCAATGCCAACGGCAGCTATTCGCGGACAGCGTTCCCCGGCAACATCATTCCCCTGAATCGGCAGAGCCCGATTGGCCAGAAAATCGCATCCTACTTTCCCTCCCCGACCGCGCCAGTCAGCTATTACGGGCAGAACGACTTCTCGGTCACGACGCCTCAGTATGACCGGGCCAATCAGCTGGATTTCAAAGTAGATGAGCAGTTCACAAGTTGGCTGCACGCTTCGGCGTCCTACCTCCACTACAGCAGCCGGGAGCCCAGCTACGCTTACTGGAACCAGACAGCCGACGCGATTGCCGGTCCGAATCAAACCATACTCTACCGGAAAGTGGATGCTACTCAGGCCAATGCGACGATTACCGCCTCGCCTACGACCGTTGTCTCGGTACGCTGGGGATTCAACCGTTATCCGAACTCGAACATTGCCGATAGCCAGGGCTTCAATCTGGCCTCGCTCGGTTTTTCGCAATCGCTGATCAATACCTTCCAGCTCACTCCGGCTCAGGATTATTTCCCGTCGATCAGCATGGGCGATCTCGAGAGTTTCGGGGGCGCGGGGCCGAACGCGACGCATTACTACTCAACCAGTGTTTCCGGCACTGTCTCGAAATTTGTGGGACGCCACACTTTGAAGTTCGGCAGCGATTTCCGAGTCATCCACGTGGCCGGAACGCCTTCTCCGTCGGACGGTTCATATAGCTTCAGCTCCGGTTTCACCAACAACGAGAACGCATCCGGTTCGGCAATCCTGGGCACGGGCGCGAGCCTGGCCAGTCTACTTCTTGGTTTCCCTTCGGGCGGCAGCGCCGTGACCACCGACAGCCTTTCGAATTTGGTCCATTACTTCGGCGTGTACGCTCAGGACGATATTCGCCTCACCCATAAGCTGACTTTAAACGTTGGCCTCAGGTATGAATATGAGACCGGGGTATCTTCGCCTAATAACGCTTATAACCCGGGTTTTTGTACAACCTGCGTGAACCCCCTGCAGAGCCAGATCCCGAGTCTCAACCTGAAAGGCGTACTGGAATACGCGGGCCAGACAGGCTTCGGAACCGTAGGAGGCAGAACTAATGCCGACAAGTTCGGACCGCGCGTCGGTTTTGCCTGGACAGTTACGCCTAAGACTGTGATACGTGGCGGGTACGGGCTGTTCTGGGCGCCGTTCTCGTTTAGTCTGCAATCGGCGTTCGGATACACCGCAACCACCAGTTATGTGTCCAGTCTGGATGGCGCGACTCCCGCCAACTCGCTGACCAATCCTTTCCCGACCGGCGTTCTGCAGCCTTCCGGCAACATGCTCGGGCAACTCGCCGGCGTCGGCGGACAGAACATCACCGCGCCCAGCAATAGCTCTCACTCAACGCGTGTTCACCAGTATTCGCTGGATATTCAGCGGGAGCTTCCCTTCGGAATTGTCGTGCAGTCCGGTTTTGCCGGATCGATTTCGCACAATCTGATCCAGGGCACGCCCAGCATCAATATCAACCAGCTGCCCGACCAGTATTTCTCGCTGGGCAGCAAGCTGGCGTCGAAGGTTACCAATCCTTTCTACGGCACCTCGGGAGGCGTGGTGAATCTCGCCGGCGCGACTACACCTCAGTATCAGTTATTGCTGCCTTATCCGGAATTCGGCACGGTGACGATTTCGAGCACCGACCAGGGACATGCCCTTTACTACTCCTTCTTTACTAAAGCGCAGAAGCGCCTTGGCCACGGCTTGAACCTGCTGACCACGGTTACCTGGTCGCGCAACGAGAACGATTCCAACAGTTCCAGTAACACCTATGTTCCCAGCGGATCGGGCGTTCAGGATTACTACAACCGCGGGGCGGAATGGGGCTTGTCGATCGTCAACACTCCCTGGCGCTGGACCTCGGCGATCAATTATCAGCTTCCGTTCGGGAAAGGTCGACAGTTCCTGAACAACAGCCGATTCCTGGATCTGGCTGTGGGCGGTTGGAGCATGAACACGCAGCTCACTATGCAGACGGGATTCCCCATAGCGGTCTCTCAATCGAACCTGAATTCGGCTGAAGGCACCGGCGGGCAGCGTCCCAACGCGACCGGGGTATCGCCGGTTACCAGCGGGTCGCTCGAGTCCCGGCTTAACGATTACATCAACCCGCTGGCCTTCACTCAGGCTCCCGCTTATACCTTCGGCGACGTGAGCCGCACGATCCCAATGCGCGGCCCCGGCCAGGCCTCGACTGACTTCTCGATGAATAAAACCTTCGATGTATATGAGAAGTTCAAGGCGCAGTTCCGCTTTGAGGTGTTCAATCTGACCAATACGCCGTTGTTTGACGGTTTGAGTACAACCTTCGGCACCGCCACATTCGGCACCATTACCAACCAGGCCAACTATCCTCGTATCGTTCAGCTGGGATTACGCTTCACTTACTAACAGGTGGTTTACTTCTTGACCGCCCGCATGTAGGCCGCCACAGCGGCCTCATGCGCGGCAAGCGAGTCTGAGAAACGATGGCCTCCCGAGCCGTCGGCTTTCGCAACAAAATATAGGTACTTAGTTTCCGCGGGAGCCAGGGCTGCTTCGATAGAACTCAAGCCCGGATTAGCGATGGGCCCCGGCGGCAGACCAGGATGCCGATAAGTGTTATAGGGGTTTTCGCTCTCCAAATCGGAGCGATGAATAACACCCGCATAACGATTCTCCAGCAAAGCGGCGTAGACAGTGGTAGGGTCGCAATCCAGTTTCATCCCGATCTTGAGTCGATTGCTGAATACCGAGGCGACAGTCGGCCGTTCGTCCGGCCGCCGCGCCTCGCGCTCCACCAGTGAGGCCAGTGTGACCGTATTGTGCACGTTCGCCTTCGTGTTCAGCGCCTTCCATTGAGCGCGAAACTCACCCGTCATCTGCAGGCATAGCTGTTGGGCAGTTGTATGGCGGTAGATGCGATACTTATTCGGAAACAGATAGCCTTCGAGCGATTCGGCCCGCGGATCCAAATCGCGAATCGCGGCGGGATTCCTGGCCGCGGTGAGAAAGGCCGAGCCTCTGATGAAGCCCTGCGCTTCCACCGCCTCGGCAATGTCGAAAAGATTGTAGCCCTCCGGCACCAGGAGTTCCAGATAAAAAATGTCTCCCCGGGCGATCCTGCTGTAGACCTCGGCGGTTGAGGCGGGCTTATCGAATTTGTATTCGCCCGCCTGCAACTGTCCCCGCTTCATGGCGCGGGCTGCCAGAAAAAGCCAGGGCGCCCTGATGACGCCCTTGCGCGCCAGTTCGGCCGCCATTGCAGAAGTGCCTGTACCGCGAGGGAAATCCACGAAAACGGGCTGTGAAAAGCCCTGATAAGGCTGGGACAGCAGATGAGATACATAAGCGGCGGCGACCAGAACGGCCACTGCCGCGAGCGCCAATATCCTGAAGAAGAATTTCATGAGAGTCGAAAGGAATCGAGATAACTTTGCAGCAGAATCACGGCGGACAGCTTGTCGATGGTCGGCTTGCGCGCTTTATTGGCCACGCCGGCGCCGCGAATGGTTCGCTCTGCT
>Ga0302319_10010007_pt1 | contig 18138 bp, 12 predicted proteins | sample Bog_T0_2_FD_203319 | JGI IMG/M metagenome (GOLD analysis project Ga0302319, IMG submission 203319) | Peat permafrost microbial communities from Stordalen Mire near Abisko, Sweden - Bog_T0_2 | ecosystem: Environmental > Terrestrial > Soil > Wetlands > Peat | place: Sweden: Abisko, Stordalen Mire...
CAAGGCGCGGACACGCTGCCGTTCGCGGTAAACCGCTTGCCGACCGCCACGCGGGCAAAGGTGGCCCTGGTGGCGCTGCTCGGCGTCTCCGCGCATGCGCTGTTCGAGTTTCACCTGACGAGTTGGGTGGCGGACGATCAGTCGGGACCCGAGACCGTGCCCGAAATAAGGCAAATGCCGCCGACGCCGGTGCTCTGTGTCTATGGCGCCGAGGAGGCCGATTCGCCGTGCCCTGGGCTCGATCGGGCGCGCATCGCGGTCGTCGAACTCAAGGGCGGACACCATTTCGACGGCGACTATGGCGCCCTCGCGGCGCGCATACTGGCCGCTGTGCCGCCGGCGACGCCCATGCCGTAAATCCCGTATCTTGAGTCTTTTTTCGACAGGCGGGGCACGTCGTGTCAGAATCCGCGCCCTGTTTCGCTTTATGGACGTCTGTTATGCCCCGTACCACCCCGCTTTCCGATATCCGCAATATCGGCATCATCGCTCACGTCGACGCCGGCAAGACGACGACGACCGAGCGCATTCTTTATTACACGGGTCGCAAGCACACGATCATCGACATCCATGATACTAAGGACCTCAAGACCTCGACGACGACCGATTACCTGGAACAGGAACAGAAGCGCGGCATCACGATCCAAAGCGCCGCCGTGTCGGCGTTCTGGCGCGACAAGAAGATCAATCTGATCGACACGCCGGGACATGTGGACTTCACGATCGAGGTCAACCGCAGCTTGCGCGTGCTCGACGGCGCGGTCGTGGTGTTCGACGGCGTCGCGGGCGTCGAACCCCAGTCGGAGACGAACTGGCGTCTCGCCGACAATTACGGCGTGCCGCGCATTTGCTACGTCAACAAGATGGACCGCAGCGGCGCGAATTTCCTGCGCTGCGTGGACATGATCAAGAAGCGCCTCGGTGCCCGCCCGTTGCCGATCCAGATCCCGATCGGTTCGGAGGACAACTTCAAGGGCATGGTCGACCTCGTCGAAATGAAAGCCCTCGTCTGGGATTCGGACGACAAGGATGCCGAGTGGCAGGTGCTCGAATACACCCCGGATCTCGCCGACAAGCTCGGCATCACCGTGCCGTCCGATCGCGCCCTGCTCGCGAGTGTGCCGCAGTGGCGCACCGAACTCGTCGACACCTGCCTCGAGCAGGACGACGCAGCCATGGAAGCCTATTTGACCGACGGTACCGTGCCCTCGGGCGACGTGCTGCGCAAGGCGCTGCGCAAGGGCACGCTCAACTCGGCGTTCACGCCGGTCCTGTGCGGGTCCTCGTACAAGAACAAGGGCGTGCAGCAGGTCCTCGACGCCGTCGTCGACATCCTGCCGGCGCCGACCGATGTCGCCTCGATCAAGACCGTCGATGCCGACGGCGAGGTGATCGGCGAGCGCAAGTGCTCCGACGAAGAACCATTCTCCGCTCTCGCCTTCAAGGTCATCAACGACGCCTATGGCGCGCTCACGTTCATTCGCGTCTACTCCGGCGTGCTCACGAAGGGCGCATCGGTGCAAAATTCGACGCGCGGCAAGCGCGAGAAGATCGGCCGCATGGTCGAAATGTTCGCCAAGGAGGCCAATCCGGTCGAAGAGGCGCGCGCCGGCGACATCATCGCGCTCGTGTCGCTCGCCGACACCGAGACCGGCGATACGCTCTGCGATTCGGCCGACCCCGTCGTACTCGAACGCATGCGTTTCCCGGACCCCGTGATCAGTGTTTCGGTGAAATCGAAGAACAAGGCCGAGCAGGAAAAATTCAACGCGGCCCTCGGCAAGATGGTCCGCGCCGACCCATCGCTGCACTTGGAGACCGACCGGGAGACCGGCCAGACGATCCTCCGCGGCATGGGCGAATTGCACCTCGAAGTGACGCTCGATCGCATGCGCACGGAATTCGGCGTCGAAGGCACCATGGGTGAACCGCAGGTCGCTTACCGCGAGACCTTCACGAAGAAGCTCACCGAGCAATACATCCACAAGAAGCAGACCGGCGGTTCCGGTCAGTTCGCCGAAGTGTGGATCGTGTTCGAACCCCTCGAGCGCGGCGCGGGCTACGAGTTCGTCGACAAGACCGTGGGCGGCTCCGTGCCGCGAGAGTTCGTACCCTCGGTCGACAAGGGCCTGAAGATTCAGAAGGAGGATGGCGTACTCGCCGGGTATCCGACCGTGGACTTTCGCGCGACGCTCATCGACGGGAGCTACCACGACGTCGACTCGAATGCGCTGACCTTCGAAATCGCCTCCAAGGCCTGTTTCCGCGAGGGAATTCGCAAGGCCGGCCCGATCCTGCTCGAACCCGTCATGAAGGTCGAGACGGTCACGCCGGGCGACTATCTCGGCGACGTGATCGGCGACATCAACCGTCGCCGCGGCCAAATCCTCGATCAGCTCGAGCGGGGCGCGAACATCGCGGTCGTCGCGACCGTGCCGCTCTCCGAGATGTTCGGCTACATCGGGCACCTGCGCGGCATGACGAGCGGCCGCGCCTCGTACACGATGGAGTTCTCGCACTACGATCCCGTGCCCCGCAACGTCGCCGACGAAGTCATCGCGGAGAAGGGCAAGGCGAAGGCCGCCACGGCCTGAGGCGAAGCGGACGGGCTCTTATGCCTGGGTCCGGCCGCGAAGAGTCCGCAGCATGAGCGCGAGCAAAGTCAAGGGCGGCGAGGAGCGCGGCTGGATCATCCCGATCGGCGGCGCCGAGGAGAAGGAGAATTCGCCCCAGATCCTGCGGCGCTTCGTTGAACTGGCGGGTGGCGATGCCGCCGACATCGTGGTGATTCCCACGGCGAGTTTATCGCCGTCGACCGGGACGCGCTACGAGCGCCTGTTTGCAGAACTCGGCGCGCACCGCGTGATCTCGCTCGATTTCGATACCCGCCGGGATGCCGAGGAGCCCGGGCGGCTCGAGCGCCTGGGGAAAGCGACCGGCATTTTCTTCACCGGCGGCAATCAGCTGCGCCTCTCGACCCTCATCGGCGGGACGTCGGTGGCGCGCGCCGTCCGCAAAATGAATGCAGCCGGCGTCACGGTCGCCGGCACGAGCGCGGGCGCCGCCTTCATCAGCGAGCACATGATCGCCTTCGGCGACGAGGGCAGCACGCCGGTTGCGGGCTCCGTGCGGCTCGCACCGGGCTTGGGATTGACGAACCGGTTCATCATCGACCAGCATTTCCGCCAGCGCGACCGCCTCGGGCGCCTGCTCACGGCCCTGGCCTACAACCCGTTCGCGGTCGGCATCGGTCTCGACGAGGACACCGCCGCCTTCATCGCGCCGGACAACACCATCGACGTCGAGGGTTCCGGCGGCATCACCGTCGTCGATGCCGCGGAAGTGCGGTTCTCCTCCATGGACAGCGTCAAGGAAGGCCGGCCCGTTTGCCTGCTCGGCGTGAAGCTGCATATTCTCACGCAGGGTGCTACTTTTAACCTCCACACGCGCGAGGCCGACGCGGGTATTCTGGGTCAATCCCGGGCCTGAGCATTCAGGGGGCCGAAGTCGAACAGGGAGAAGGCATGCGCATCCTCGAACGTAACGTTTATGTCGGACCCTCGCTGTTCGCGAGCTTTCCGGTCATCAAGGTGCTGCTGGATCTCGGGGCCCTCGAGCAATGGCCTACGGTGAAGCTGGGATCCTCGTTCATCGACGGACTCGTCGCGGCCCTGCCGACGCTCGCGGAGCACGGATGTTCCTATCGCACCCCCGGCGGCTTGGTCCGCCGCATGCGCGAGGACGAGGGCACCTGGCTCGGCCACGTGTTCGAGCACGTCGCGATCGAACTGCAGAACATCGCGGGCGAGAGCGTGAGCTTCGGCAAGACCCGCAGCACCGATGCCCCCGGGGTCTACTCGGTCGTGTATGAGTACGCGCAGCGCGACGAGGGCATTGCCGCGGGCGAACTCGCGATCGAACTGTTGTGCTCCTTGCTGCCCGCGAATCTGCGGCCTCAGGGGATACCGGGCGAAGGCTGGGAGTGGCAGGCCAAGCGCGACGACTACATTCGGTATGCCCAGCGCCGCGCGCTCGGGCCCTCGACCGCATCGCTCGTCAAGGCGGCCGAGGAGCGCGAAATCCCGTGGCTGCGCCTCAACGACCAGAGCTTGATTCAACTCGGGCATGGCCGTTTCCAGCAGCGTATCCAGGCGACCGTCACGGGTCGCACGAGCCACCTCGCCGTGGAACTTGCTCAGGACAAGGAGGAGACCAACAAGATCCTCGCCAATTGCGGCCTGCCCGTGCCGCGCCAGGAACTGGTGCGCAGCAGCGACGCGGCCGTGCGTGCCGCCGAGCGGCTGGGTTATCCGGTGGTGACGAAGCCCTATGACGGAAATCATGGCCGCGGCATTTCCATCGGCCTGAAATCCGCGGCGGAAGTGCGCGCCGGCTTCGACGCGGCGGCCGCGCATTCGCGCTCGGTAATCGTCGAGACCTATCTGCACGGCGACGATCATCGGCTGCTCGTCATCAACGGGGAACTGGTCGCGGCAACCCGGCGTACGCCGGGACGCGTCGTCGGCGACGGGACCCATTCGGTGCGCGACCTCGTCGAGCACGTGAACCGGGATCCGCGCCGCGGCATCGGCCACGAAAAGGTCATGACGCGCATCGAACTCGACGCCCAAGCGGACATGATGCTCGCGCGCCAGAACCTCACCGCCGACTCGGTGCCGGCGCGCGACCAGATCGTCCTGTTGCGCAGCACCGCCAACCTCTCGACGGGCGGGACTGCCACCGACGTCACGGACATCATCCATCCGGACAATCGCGACATGGCGATACGCGCCGTGACCGCGATCGGACTCGACGTGGGCGGCGTCGATTTTCTGTGCCCGGACATCGCCGAGAGCTTCAAGACCGTCGGCGGCGGCATCTGCGAGGTCAACGCGGCGCCGGGCTTTCGCATGCACGTTGCGCCGAGCGAAGGCACGCCGCGCGACGCGGCCGGCCCCGTCATCGACATGCTGTTCCCGGCCGGGTCGCCCGCTCGTGTGCCGATCGCCTGCATCACGGGAACCAACGGCAAGACGACGACCTCGCGCATGCTCGCCCATATTGCAAAGATGGCGGGTTTCACGCCGGGGCTCACGACGACGGACGGCGTCTACATCGACGGTCAGCGGACGGTCGAGGGCGACATGACCGGTCCGGTCGCGACGCGCATGGTGCTTGCCGACCCGTCGATCGACATCGCGGTGCTCGAAGTCGCGCGCGGCGGCCTCCTGCGCGCCGGAATGGGGGTGCCGTTCACGAATGTCAGCGCCGTGCTGAACGTGCAATCGGATCATCTCGGCCTGAAGGGCATCGATACGCTCGAACAGCTCGCCGAGGTCAAACGCATCGTGATCGAAGTGGCGCGCGACTGCGCGGTGCTGAACGCCGACGACGCGCATGCGATCCGCATGTCCGCGCACACCGAGGCCAAGCACTTGTGCTACGTGACGGTCAATCCCCAGCACGCCGTCGTGCGTGAGCACGTGCGGGCGGGCGGGCGGGCCTGCGCGCTCGAGGCCGGCGTCAACGGGCAGATGATCACGCTCTACGACAAGGGTCGGCACATTCCGCTCATGTGGACGCACCTGATTCCCGCGACCCTCGAAGGCCGCGCCATGCACAACGTGCAGAATGCGATGTTCGCGGCCGCGCTCGCCTTCTCGCTCGACATCAAGCTCGACGCGATCCGCCAAGGCCTGCGCACCTTCGACAGCACCTTCTATCAGGCGCCGGGGCGCATGAACGTCTACGACGAACACCCGTTCAAGGTGATTTTCGACTACGCCCACAACGCCCATGCGGTCGCCGCAATGACCGACCTCGCCGGCCGGCTGGACGTTCGCGGCCGGCGCATCGTCGTCGTCGCGGGGCCCGGCGACCGCCGCGACGAGGACATTCGTGCGATCGCGGCGGCGGTCGCGGGCCACTTCGATCACTATATCTGCCGCCGCGACGACGGGTTGCGCGGCCGCGCGAGCGACGAGGTGCCGCGCATGCTCGCCGCCGTGCTGCGCGAGCACGGTGTACCTGAGTCCGCGATCGAGTTGATACCGGACGAACAGGAGGCGGTTGCCGCGGCGCTCGCGCGGGGCGGCGAGGGCGATCTCGTGTTGATATTCGCCGATGCGCTGACGCGCTCGTGGAAACAGGTCATCAAGTTCAAACCGGCGGCCGCCGCCGCGTCGACCGCGCCGCGCGTCGAGGCGGACGCCCGGCCGCGGGCTGCCGCAGGGCCGGGGAACGGGGCCGCGCTGCGCGAGGCCGATCCCGCGTCGCTCGAGGCGACGGGTTTCGTGCGCGACGAGCGCGGCTTGCGCTTCGTCGGCGAAAGCGCGGATTGAACCGCCGTCCGTGGCCGGTGATGCAACAGCCGCCGGTTTCGCGGCCGAAGCTCCCGAACCGAACTACGGGTTCGAGAATTCGCGGCGCCTGCTCGGCGCGAATCGCTATTTCGGCGAGCCCGCCGTTACGCTGAGCCCGAGCGGGTCGCGGGCCGCGGAACCGGCCGCGCTCGCGGATTGGGAGCGACACGTGCGCGATCTTTGCGCCGCACTTGGCTGGGCGGATCCGGCGCCCCGCAGTGTCGCGCGGGCAAGCGGCACGCTGCTCGTCTTTCGCGCACCCGTCGATGCGCTGTTCACCGCGACCGAGATCAACGAGTGGGCCTGGGAGCGTGCCGCCCGCGCGGCCGGCGAGACGCAGTTCGAACTCGCGCACGACGTGGCCGACCCCGTCGCCCACTTCGCGGCGCGCGCCGCCGCCGAGCGTTTCCCGGAGCTCGCCGCGCTGCGCGAGGCTGCGGCCGCCCACGGCATTGCGCTCATCGAAGACGAATCCGTCGTCACGATCGGGACGGGCGTCCGCGGCCGCAGCTGGCCTCGCGATGCCTTGCCGGCGATCGACGCCGTGCCATGGGCCGCGCTCGGTGACGTGCCGACGGCGCTCGTGACGGGGAGCAACGGCAAGACCACGACCGTTCGGCTGCTCGCCGCGATCGCTGCCGAGGCGGGATTGCGCCCCGGGTTCTGCTGCACGGAAGGGGTGTTCGTGGGCGGCACGGCCGTCGCGCACGGCGACTACTCAGGGCCGGATGGGGCCCGTTCCGTGCTGCGCTCGCCGTCGGTCGAAGCCGCGATCCTCGAAACCGCGCGCGGCGGCATCCTGCGCCGCGGTCTCGCCGTGCGGCGCGCCGACGTCGCCGTCGTCACGAACGTGAGTCCCGACCACCTGGGCGAATACGGGGTCGAAGTCGCCGCGGATCTGGCAGAGACCAAACTCGTCGTCGCTCTCGCCCTCGCGCCGCAGGGGACGCTCGTGCTCAATGCCGACGATGCGACGCTCGCCGCTGTGGCGTCGCGGCTCGACCACGTGCGTCGCGCCCGGCAGGCGCTGTTCGCGCTCGACTACGACCATCCAAGCCTGGTGCGCTTGCGTGCGGCCGGCGGCGCCACCTGCGGCGTGCGGGCCGGGGTGCTTTGGCTCTCACAGGACGGCAAGGACCATCGGCTCGGGGATTTGACGGCGCTGCCGCTCAGCGTCGCCGGCGCCGCGCCATACAATGTCTTGAATCTGGCGGCCGCGGCGCTCGCGGCCACGGCGCTCGGGCTCGCGCTCACGGCGACGCGGCGTGCGCTCGGCGCCTTCGGTGCCAAACCGGAGGATAACCCGGGGCGGCTCGAACGCTGGCACTATCGCGGCGCCACCGTGATCATCGACTATGCGCACAACCCGGACGGACTGGGTGCCGTGCTCGAGGTGGCCCGAGCACTCCTGCCGCGGCGCCTTCTGCTCCTGCTCGGTCAGGCCGGCAATCGCGACGACGCCGCAATCGCAGACCTCGCGCGTACCGCGGCCCGATTCGCACCCGATCGCGTGGTGATCAAGGAACTGCCGCTGATGCTGAGGGGGCGGGCGCTCGGTGAGGTGCCCGCACTGCTGGAACGGGCGCTCCTCGACGCAGGCACGGCCGCTACGGCCGTCGAGTTCGAAGCCGACGAGGCGTGCGCGGCGCTGCGCCTGCTCGATGCGGCAGGCGAGGGGGATCTCGTCGTGCTGCCGATCCACACCAAGGCCGTGCGCGAGATGCTGGCTGCGCGGCTCAAGCAATAGCGGTCGGCCGCTCAGACTTCGAGTGCGGTGTCTTTCTTGAGAAAAAAGTTCAGCACCAGGTAATAAACGACGCCGATGCCGATCCAGGCGGCGCCCAGGAGCTTTGCAGCGCTATCCATCTCGTACAAGACGTAGCCGATCACGAGCAATCCGGCGAGGGGGCAGACGACGTGCCGCAGCCAGTCGCCGCTACGTTCACGAATGAAGAAATGATTGATGACCGATAGATGCAACAGCAGGAACCCGGTGAGCGCGCCGAAGTTCACGATCTTGGAAAGATCGTCGATGCGATCGCTGAAAGCGAGGCCGCAGGCGAGCGAGATCGCGGCCACCGCCAGCGTGCTCACGTACGGCGTCTTGAAGCGCGGATGGATCTTCGCGAGGATCGCGGGCAATTTACCGTCGCGCGCCATGGCGAAGAGGATGCGCGAAACGGCTGCCTGCGCGGCCATCGCGTTCGCAATTGCCGAGGCAAGCACGACGGCAATGACCGTCACCAGGCGCAGCCACGAGCCGCCGGCGCGCTCTGCGATTTCGTAAAACGCGGTATCCGCCGCCGCGAACCGCATGCCGTGCGCGAGATCCGACGCGATCCAGGTCTGCAGCATGAACAGCGCGCCGACGAGCACGAGTGCCAGGATCGTGGCGCGGCCCACCGCGTCGCGGCCGCCGCGGCTCTCCTCGGCGAGCGTCGAGACTCCGTCGAAACCCAGAAACGACAGCACGGCGATCGACGTCGCACCGGCGACCGTTGCAAGCGAAAAAACCTCGGGGTCGTAAAACGGCTGCACCGTCAGGCCGCCAGACCCGAGGCCCCGATGCAGCGCGAGTGCGCCGCAGACGACGAACAGCGCGAGCGTCGCGAGTTCCATGATCAGCATGAAGCGGTTGACGCGCGCCGTGAGTTGGACGCCGACGAGATTGACCGCGGCGTTGAAGGTGATGAAGCCCAGCAGCCAGATCCAATCGGGGACCCCGGGCAGCACGGGACGCAGCGCCACCGCGCTGAACAGGTACAGCAACGCGGGTACCAGGATGTAATCGAGCAGGATCAACCAGCCCGAAAAGAATCCGGCGAACTCGGAGAGGCCGCGCTGGGCATAGGTGTAGACCGACCCCGCGAGCGGAAAGGCTCGCGACATCGCGGCGTAACTCAACGCCGTGAAGAACATGCCGACGAGGCCGAGAAGGTAGGCGAGCGGCACCATGCCCTTCGCATCGGTCCAGACGAAGCCGAACACGGAAAAGGGCGCGATCGGTACCATGAAAATCATGCCGTAGACGACGAGGTCGCGTGTCGAGAGGGCCCGGCTCAGCTGTTCCGTGTAGCCGAATCGATCGAGGGTGGTCATGCAGGCGTGCACCGGCGCGGGCACGCACTGCCCGCCGGCCAAAGTCTAGCCTGAAACGGCGCCAACGGTGAAAGCTTGCGTGATAGTCTTGGCGGCCGAATCAATCGCGGGGAGAATACACTTGGCGAAGTCCACGCAGTGGCGTAGTCGAATCGCGGCATTTGGCGCGATGGCGGCCGTTTCCGGTGGAATCGGCCACGCGCGGGCGGCCGAGTTCGGACCGGCGAATCCGTTCTACGCGCCGAGCGCGCTGCCGTTCCAGGCGCCGCCGTTCGATCGCATCAAGGACGAGGACTATCAACCGGCGATCGAGGCCGGCATGGAGCAGGAACTCGCCGAAATTCGCGCGATCGCCGAGGATCCCGTGCCGCCGACCTTCTCCAATACCCTGATCCCGATGGAAAAGGGCGGTCGCCTGCTGGCCCGGTCCTTGAGCGCGTTCCGCGGCGTCAGCGGCGCCGACACCAATCCCGTGCTGCAAGCGACACAAGAGGCCCTCGCGCCCGAACTGGCCGCGCACCAGGATGCGGTCTATCTCAATGATCGCTTGTTCGGCCGCATCGCCGCTCTCTACGGCCGCCGGCGAGCGCTCAAGCTCGATCCCGAATCGCTGCGCCTGCTGGAGATCACCTACCAACGCTTCGTGCACGCGGGCGCGCGGCTCTCGCCGGCCGACAAGACGAAGCTCAAGGCGCTCAACGAGCAGCTCTCGACGCTGTCGAACACGTTCGAACAGCGGCTCTTGGCCGCGACCAAGGAAGCCGCCTACCGGACGCCGACGCCCGACGCGCTCACCGGCTTGGGTGAGGCGCGCATCGCCGCGGCCGAGGCGGCCGCACGCGCCCGCCAGGTCGACGGATATCTCGTGCCGCTGCAGAACACGACCCAGCAGCCTGTTCTCGCGGCACTCGAACGGCGCACCACCCGCGCAACGATCTTCCAGAATTCGTGGAATCGAGCCGAGCGCGGCGACGCCAACGACACCCGCGCGACGATCGCCCGCATTGCGCAGCTGCGCGCGGTACGCGCCCAGCTGCTCGGGTTTCCGAGCTACGCGGCTTGGACTCTCGAGGACCAGATGGCCAAGACACCCGAGGCTGCGCTCGGTTTCATGGCCGATCTCACGCCGCTCGCGACCGGCAAAGCCGAGCGCGAAGCCGCCGATATCCAGGCGGCCATCGACGCCGACGGCGGCGGGTTCAAGCTCGAAGCCTGGGATTGGGACTATTATGCGGCGGCGGTGCGCAAGGCCAAGTTCGCGCTCGACGAGAACGAGATCAAGCCGTATTTCGAACTCGACAAGGTCCTCGAGGACGGCGTGTTCTACGCGGCCCATCTGCTTTACGGCATCGAATTCAAGGAGCGTAAGGACATCCCCGTCTACCAGCCGGACGTTCGCGTTTTCGAGGTGTTCGACGTCCAGGGCAAACCGCTCGCGCTGTTCTACTGCGACTATTTCAAGCGCGACAACAAGAACGGCGGGGCTTGGATGTCGAACTTCGTCGAGCAATCCAAGCTGCTCGGGACCTTGCCCGTGGTCTACAACGTCGCCAATTTCCAAAAGCCCGCAGCGGGCGAACCCGCGCTGATCAGCTTCGACGACGTGACGACGATGTTTCATGAATTCGGCCACGCCCTGCACGGCACCTTTGCCGACTCCGAGTACCCGAGTCTCTCCGGAGCGGCGACGCCGCGCGACTTCGTCGAGTTTCCGTCGCAGTTCAACGAGCATTGGGCCGCCTATCCGGCCGTGTTCACACATTACGCGAGGCACTTCAAGACCGGGGCGCCGATGCCGCCGGAGCTCGTCGAGAAGATCACGCAATCGGAGAACTTCAACGAAGGTTACAAGCTCACAGAGGTGCTCGCCGCGGCCGAATTGGACATGAGCTGGCACCTGCTGCCTGCGACCGCGCCGCTGCAGAATCCCGACGACTTCGAGCGCCACGCGCTTGGGGTGGCAAATCTCGACATCGCGGCGGTGCCGCCGCGCTATCGCTCGAGCTTTTTCGCCCACATCTGGGGGAACGGCTACGCCGCCGGCTATTACGCCTACCTATGGACGCAAATGCTCGATGACGACGCCTACGAGTGGTTCGACGAACATGGCGGCCTGACGCGGGCGAACGGCGACCGGTTTCGGCGCATGGTGCTCGCACGCGGCAACACGGCCGATCTCGCGCACCTCTACGCCGAATGGCGTGGTCGGCCGCCGACGGTCGCCGCCATGAAGAAGTACCGCGACCTCAAGTCGGGGACTCGCGCAGCGCCGCAATGAAACGCTCCCCGTAGCGCGAGAGCTTCGCCTGCCCGACCCCGGGCAGAGCCGCGAACTGGCTCAAGGTGAGAGGGCGGCGCAGCGCCATTTCTCGCAGCGTCGCGTCATGAAAGATCACGTAGGGCGGCAAGCCCTGTTCCTGCGCAAGTTGTTTGCGCAGTTCGCGCAGGCGCTCGAACAGCACGCCGTCCGCCGGCGCGTTGCGCCGCCCGTGGCGGCCGGCCTCCGCAGCATCCCTTCCCTCCGCAGCATCCCCGCCCTCCGTGCGGGCGGCGGCGGCCATTTCGAACTTGCGCTCACCGCGCAGCACCCGCCAGCTCTCGGCGTTGAGCGAGAGCACCGGAAAGCCGTCCTGGGTTTCTTCGATGAGGCCCTGATGCGCGAGGCTCCGCGCCAGCTTGCGCCACTCCGGGACGCTGCGCTGCCGGCCGATCCCGTAGACGCTCAAGGTCTGGTGGCCCCGCGAGAGCACGCGCTCCGTGCGCGCGCCCCTCAGGATTTCGATGACGTGGGCCGCACCGAATCGCTGGCCACGCTGGGCGAGACGCGCGACGCACGAGAGAAACTGCCGCGCGTCGACGCTGCGGTCGCAGGTGGTGCGCGGCGCCGAGCAGTTATCGCAGGCGCCGCACGGCGGTTCGAAGGACTCGCCGAAGTAGCGCAACAGGACGGCGCGCCGACACTCGGTCGATTCCGCGTAGTCCAAGACCTGACGCAACTGCTGGCGCGCGATGCGCTGCTCCTCCTCGAGCGCCTCGCCGCTCGCCGGGTCGACCTTCTGCTGGATCAGATAATCGGCCGTGCGGATGTCGGCCGTGCCGAAGTACAGGATGCACTCGGCAGGGTCGCCGTCGCGTCCCGCACGTCCCGACTCTTGATAGTAGCCCTCCAGCGTCTTCGGCAGGTCGAAGTGCGCGACCCAGCGAACGTCCGGTTTGTTGATGCCCATGCCGAAGGCAACGGTGGCGACGATGATCTGCAGATCGTCGCGGATGAAGGCATCCTGGGTGTTGCGCCGCAGCGCCGCGTCCAGACCGGCGTGATAAGCACGTGCAGCAATGCCCTCCGCCTCGAACTGCGCGGCGAGCTCGTCGACCCGGCGCCGCGACAGGCAATAGACGATGCCGGTTTCGCCGGAGCGCGCCAACGCGGCGAGATCCGCGTAGCTGTCCTTGGTCTTAGGCCGTACGGCATAGCTCAGATTGGCGCGGTTGAAGCTCGCCAGGTGCACGGCGGGGGCGCGCAAGGCGAGCTGTGTCATGATGTCCGTCCGCACCCGAATCGTGGCGGTGGCCGTGAAACACCACAGCGGAATGCCTGGATGCAGGGTGCGCAGCCGCTTGAGCTCCCGATACTCCGGCCGGAAGTCGTGACCCCATTCAGATACACAGTGGGCCTCATCGATGACGAAGGCCTCGATGCCTGGGCCGTCGAGGAGTCGCTGCAGCGGCCCATCGAGGAAATCGGGCAACAACAGCCGTTCCGGGGCGAGATACAAGAGCTTGAATTCGCCCCGCACGAGCGCGGCGGTGCGACGGTGGATTTCGGCGGCCTCGAGGCTCGAGTTGATGAAGCTCGCCGGGATGCCGTTGTCGGCGAGCTGACGCACTTGATCCTGCATGAGTGCGATGAGCGGCGATACCACGAGAGTGACCCCCGGCCGCAACAGGGCAGCCAGTTGGAAGCACAGCGACTTGCCGCCTCCGGTCGGCATCAGGGCGAGCAGATCCCTGCGCGCGAGCGCGTCGCGAACCACGGCCTCCTGGCCCGGGCGAAAGCGGTCGAACCCAAAGTGTCTTTTCAGTGCTGCCGTCAATTCCGCCATGGTCGGGCGGATTCTAACGCTAAAGCTTCGGCGCCGGCGGCCGACTCCATGGGACCAGTAACGTCCGAACCGAAACACCGTGCCCGAAAATCTCGATTGGAAAGAGAAATATCGTACCTCCGTGCTGGAAATGGAGGCCGAAGAGAAGCGTTGGCGGGAGGTCGAGAAGGTCTTGCGGCGTCTCGTCGGCCGGCTGTGCGCGGCGGGCATGGGCACGAGCGCCCGCTTGGACGACGATCTCAGCGAGATCGCGGCCGCCAACCGGCGCAACGCCGACGCGACCGAACTCGCGAATCTGGCGGACGCGCTCATCGTCGCCGCGAGCGATCCGACCGCGATCCAGCCGCTCATTCCCGTTCACTGGCGCTCGACCTGCGCGGCCGCCCGCAGGCTGCTCGAGCGCCTCATGAGCGGCGACGACAATCCCGTGGGCAGCGCATTGCTAGAGGAACTGGCGCAGGCCGACGGCGATGCGGCGCTCGCCGAAGTGCTGCTGCGCATGGCCGATCTCGTCCACGAGCGCAGCGAGCAGATCGCCCGTGAGCGCTTGCAGGCGGCGACCGTCCTCTCCGACGTCAGCAAGCGGCTTGCGGAAATGGTGGAATATTGCGCGGCGTCGGCCGACGCCGATCGGTCGAATTTTGCCGAGACGGAGTCCTTGAGCAGCCGGGTCATGCATGAGGTCAACGATCTGTCGGACGGGCTCAAGACGGCAACCGAGCTCGAGTCACTGCAGCGTATCGTCGGCAAGGCGCTCGAATCGGTCGACGCCTCCGTGCGTGAGTTTCGGGCGCGGGCCGAAGAGCGGTTGCTCGAGCAGACTTCGCGCACGGACTCCATGCGTACGCGGGTCGCCGCGCTCGAACAGGAATCCCGAGAATTGCACGACAAGCTCGCCCTGGAGCGCGACCGGGCGCGCATCGATCCGCTCACCGGCGTCGCGAACCGCAAGGCGTTCGACGAGCGCATCGCCCAGGAAATTGCCCGCCGCAAGCACACCGACGCTTCCGTGATCCTGCTCGTGTGGGACATCGACAAGTTCAAGTCGATCAACGACACCTACGGGCATCGTGCCGGTGACCGCGTACTGCAAAGCGTTGCCCAGTGTTTCGCGCTGGGGGTTCGCTCGACGGATTTCGTCGCGCGGATCGGCGGCGAGGAATTCGCGATGGTCATGATCGGACCCACGATGGAGACCGCCCTCGGCATGGCGAACGAGCTGCGCGTGACGGTCGAAGGCCTGCGCTTTCATTGCCGCGGCAAGCCGATCAAGGTGACCGCTTCGTGCGGGATCACGGAACTCAAGGACCGGGAAGCGGCCACCGCCGCGTTCGATCGTGCCGATGCGGCGCTCTACAGCGCAAAGCACGCCGGCCGCAATCTCTGCATCGCCGCCTAGCCGCAGGCTGCCGGGCTCAGCCGGCGGCTGATGGGCCGGGACCCGTCACGTGGCGCGAGCCGTGCCGATAGGCGAACACCCGGGTGAATTCCGCGCCCAGCAGGAAGATCTGCGCCGAATAATAGACCCACAAGAGCAGGACCACGAAGGAGCCCGCCGCTCCGTAGGCCGACAAGAGCGAGGCGCGTCCGAGATACAGGCCGATGCCGGCGTTGCCGATCGTGAACAGCGTCGCCGTGACGGCGCCGCCGATCCACACGTCCCCCCACTTGATCTTGGCGCGCGGCACGAATTTGTAGATCAGCGCGAACAGCAGCGTCGTGACGGCGAAGCTCAATACGGAGTCGAGAGCCGCCAGCACGGAGTGCCATTCGCCGAAGAAGCTGCCCAGCCATTGACTGAAGAGGTTGAGCAGGGTGGTCGCGATCAGCGAGACGAGCAGCAGCAGCCCGACGCCGAATACCATCCCGAACGAAAGCAAGCGAGCCCGCAGGAACTCCCACCAGCGTTCGCCGATGCGCGGCTCCGGAATCTCCCAAATCGTGTCGAGCGCGGACTGCAGTTCGGCGAACACACTGGTCGCGCCGACGAGCAAGACGACGATGCCGATGGTCTCGGCGAGGCCGCTGCGCCGGTGGAAGTCGGCGCTCGCGAGCAGCGCCTGGACCGCCGTTGCGCCGTTCGGACCAATGAGTGCACGCAGTTCTCCTTGAACGTTCGCCTGTGCCACGCTGCGCCCGAGGAACGAACTGCCCACACCGACGACGATCACGAGGATCGGGGCGATCGCGAACAGCGTATAGAAGGCCATCGCAGCGCCCTTGCTGGAGGAGTCGTGGGCGATCCAGGCGGCAATCGTCTTGCGCGCGATGATGAACGAGTCCACGGCGCGGCTCTCGGGTTGCATTGCCCATGGTATCGCATGGATGCGCGAGGCTCACAGGAGGAGCGCCCCTAAAGGGCTTGCACCCCGAATTGCGTTTGCCAATACTGGCCGCCCGGAGATGCCAAAGGCCCCCAAAGGCCCGAGGACATCCCGAAAGGCCAAGGTGCGGCAATGACGAATCGTCAGTCGAGCGACATTCTGGAACGGGGTTTCGATCTCTACGATCTGCGCGTCGAAGTCGTGGGTCCGCCCGGCGAGACGGTCTATTGTGGGGCCAAGCTCGGGGACTTCTTCGAACTGCACGGCGAGATGCTCAAGCTGCCGGCGGGCCAGGGGTTTTCGATCTACTCGCTGGCGGCGCTGCTCCCGCTGCTGCCGGCGAAGCAGCGCGCAACGGATCCCGACGATTGGATGTCGACCGACGCCGAGGTGGCCTGTCCCGATCCGAACTGCCCGACCCGATTTCGCATCACCCGCACGGGCAAACGGCATTTTCGGCGCGCCAACGTTACCGCCGTGCCCGAAGGGCCCCCCGGCGCAGTGCGGTGATCGCCCGCTTCAGCCTCGCACCCGGCTACGACATCTCGCGCATCGTCAAGGGCGGTTGGCACCTTGCCGGCGATCACGGCTCGATCGACCCCGAACGAGCGATCGACGACATGGCGGCGTTCGTCGAGGCCGGGATCACGAGTTTCGATTGCGCCGACATCTACACCGGGGTCGAGGCGCTCATCGGCCGGTTTCGGCGCGCACGTCCCGCGCTGGCGTCCCGCTTGCAAATCCATACGAAGTTCGTCCCGGACCTCGCGGAGCTGGCTACGGTCGACGGCCGGTATGTCGCCCGCATCGTCGACCGCTCGCTCGAGAGGCTAGGCGTGGAGCGCCTCGACCTCGTGCAGTTTCACTGGTGGGATCTTGCGGTCGAAGGCTACGTCGAAACCGCCTGGGAACTGGATCGCTTGCGGCGCGAGGGGAAGATCGCGCATCTCGGCGTTACGAATTTCGATTGCGCGCGGCTCGCCGAACTCGTCGACGCGGGCATCCCCGTGGCCGCTCACCAGCTCCAATACTCCCTGCTCGACGACCGCCCGGCGCATGGGATGGTGGACTACTGCGCGCGCAAGAACATCGCCTTGCTCTGTTATGGCACGGTGGCCGGCGGTTTTTTGTCGGATCGCTGGCTTGGCGTTCCGGAGCCCGGCGGCGCGCTCGCGAATCGATCGCTCGTCAAGTATCGGCTCATCATCGAGGACTTCGGCGGATGGTCGTTGTTCCAGGAACTCTTGGCGGCCCTGGCAGCCGTCGCCGCGAGGCACGGTGTCGATTCGGCGACGGTCGCCTCGCGACTGATACTCGATCGGCCCGGGGTCGGCGCGGCGATCGTGGGTGCCACCAATCGCGCCCATCTCGACGCGCACGAGAGGCTCGATCGGCTCGAACTGGACGCCTCGGATTGCGCTCGGATTGCCGCCGTCACCGACCAACGCCGTGGTCCGCACGGTGACGTCTATGCGCTCGAGCGGGATCGCAACGGCCCGCACGGCCGCATCATGAAGTACGCGCTGAACGCGGTCAGCGCCCGATGACCCTGACTCAGGTACCGGCTTTCTTCGACTTGGGATCGAGCTTGTCGGTCCAACTCTCGCAATAGCAATGGCTGCAGACGTCGCCCTCGACCAAGCCGCAGTCGCCCGAGTCGGCGCCGTACTTGCCCGTGCTCTTCGGCGAGAAATTCGTGCAGCCGGAGCACTTCTTGCCGTTCTCGCCAGGCTCTTCCTGATAGAAGAAATCATCGCGGTTTGCCTTGATTTTGGCAAAGGCCGGGGACACCCCGACGACCGCCACGCCGATTGCCGCGAGCAACCGGCCGGCTCTTGTGAGCGCTTGCCGGCGCGTCAGGGTTTCGCCCCGTTCGACGGTGGATTCAGAAACGTTTTCTCGACTCATGCCGACTTCTCCGAGCACCGCCCGGTCGGCGATCGCTAAGAAGGAGTAAACGGCACGCCGCTCGAGAACTTTAGGAAGTCGCCGTAATATGTCAAGCGGAACCCGCGCTGCTCGCACGCAAGATGCTTGCACGCGAGCCGCGCGGATGTCCGGGGGAGCCTATCTCGAGGTCAATGGCTCGCGATCATTGGCCGCCGCCCGCCGTACCCGAATGCGCCGTACCGTCGGGCAGCAACTTCGCGGTCGTCGGCGTTTTCACCGCCGCCGTTACCGGCACGGGAGCGACCGGGGTGGTCCCCGGGGTCGCGCCCGGCGCGCCGTCGGGCGTTACGGCGGCGGTCA
>Ga0302319_10010008_pt1 | contig 18138 bp, 12 predicted proteins | sample Bog_T0_2_FD_203319 | JGI IMG/M metagenome (GOLD analysis project Ga0302319, IMG submission 203319) | Peat permafrost microbial communities from Stordalen Mire near Abisko, Sweden - Bog_T0_2 | ecosystem: Environmental > Terrestrial > Soil > Wetlands > Peat | place: Sweden: Abisko, Stordalen Mire...
TAATCCCGTCTTCGCCATCCTGCACTACGCTGAGGATTTTTATCTCTCCGGACATGCAGAATATTCTACAAAACTGACGTACTTCAACCTGTTCGCTATTGAACACTGTGTCAGGTATTTGTGCCGCAAAGTTGTGCCTCCTGACTAAGGCGAGCTGTTCTTCCGCTTTGGTCTAGACCTCAATTACAGTGCGAATCCTTTTGAGCAGGTCCGCCGGATGGACCGGTTTCGAGAGCACGTCAAAACTATGCCCAGAGGCTCGTGCATCCTCCAGCAGATTGGCGGTAGCTGCTTGCCCGGAGAACAAGAGTACCTTGCAATTCGGACAATGCTCGCGCATCTGGATGGCCAACTCGATTCCCGAAAGGAGCGGCATCACGACGTCTGAGATCAGAAGATCAGGGGCCTTCTCGCGAGCTGCACGCAATGCTTCGAGAGGCAAATTGAAGGAGTGAGCCTCGAATCCATGCTGGCGCAGGATCATTCCCAGCGTGGTGGCGATGACATCTTCGTCGTCCACGACAAAAACCCGTGGTAGATTGCGCTCTGCGGACATGCAAGTCCTCGCCTAAACAGAATGGTGAGCCTTCCCGATGTGATCTGAGCCCGGAACGTGGTGCCGTTTCAGAAGTTTACGACAGTCGCGCACCACGTTGAAGTCGTCCACCGGACATAGGATTACAAAGCCCAGCGGATCATGCGCCACAGATCGCTGGTGAAGGCCGAACGCCCCTAAGGACCAAGGGGCGTTCTCCAGGCGAGGAAAGGGGTAGCTAGTGTGCCGAGCATGCGCCGAATCAAAGCGGTTGTCAAACGCAACTATCCATCAAAGATGGCGTTGATACTCGCGCCTGCGATTTCAATCCCGAACCACGAACCGGTGGGCTATTTATTAAATTGCCGCATCGGAGGGCAGAAACAGACTGAACACAGTGCCGGAATGATTCGGCGCCTGCGTGCTACGAACCCGCAGAGATCCCTCATGGCGAATGACGATGTCGAGGCTCACCGATAGTCCCAGTCCTGTACCGCCTTGTCCTTTGGTCGTAAAGAAGGGTTCGAATATCTTTTTCCGAACATCCGGGTGAATACCGGTCCCTGTGTCCGCGACCGTAATAATCAGACCTTTTCTTCCGTTCGACCAGTTCGTCGCCCATCGGCTCCGCAAAAGCAGCCGTCCGCCCGAGCTCTGCATTGATTCGATGGCGTTGGATACCAGGTTGCTTAGAACCTGCCGAATTTCACCTTCGCAGCACCGTATCAGATCATGCGAGCGAACCCTCTGCTCAACCCTTACGCGACCATTCAGCAGCCGACTCTGAAAAACATTGATCACTCCGCCGAGCAATTCCGCACCATCGACGGTCTTCATAGTGGACTGCTTGCTGAAGCTCAGCGTCTGGTTCGTAATCGTCGAAATGCGTCGAAGCTCACTGTCCGCTCGATGAAGGTAGTCTTGAACCTCGCCCATCGAGCTGGCTAGTCCAGCCAAATACAAGAGATTGGTCACTGCTCCGAGTGGATTGTTGATCTCGTGAGCAATGGAAGCGGAAAGCCGCCCAACCGCCGCGAGCTTTTCGTTCTGAACAAGCGCTTTCTGAGCACGCTTGTTCTCCGTAACATCCACCCCAAGGACGATTATCCCGGAGATCGAATTGTCTTCTTCGCGCAGAGGCTGATAGACAAAATCGACATATCGCTCATCGGGAACCTGACCCTCGGCCCAGGTCACATCGAAGCGCGCGGCTTGTCCTCTGACCGGTTCCCCTGTTGCAAAAACTTGATCCAGCATCGCCACGTAGCCCTGTTCGGCGGCCTCAGGCAACGCGATTGCAACCTGCTTTCCCAGTACGTCGCGGTTCCCGACAAGCTTCATGTAGAGAGGGTTGACCATCGAGATGATGTGCGACGGTCCTTCAAGCAAGGCGAAGAAAGCTGGGGCTTGCTGGACGATATTCAACAAGCGCGCTCGCTCAGCATGGAGCGCTATCACACTCTTGTCGAGCTCCTCCTGGCGTGAACGCAAAGCTTCTACTGCCGCTACGCGCTCCCGGTCGGCGACCGTTGCGGCGGTCACATCCTGGCAAATGGCGATGATGCCGGCAATCCGCCCGTCACGTTCAAAGAGCGGGCTATAACTGTAGCTAAAGTACGCCTCTTCCAACTTTCCATTTCGCAGGATAGGAACAAGTGCGTTTTTGAACGATACGGTCTGCCCATCGTAAAAAACGGATTCAAGTTGCTGCCCGACAACTGGCCAAACGTCCGTCCAGAACTCGCGCCCGCGTGCACCCAACGCGTGGGGATGGCGATCGGTCAAGATGGGCCGAAAGGCGTCATTGTAGATGAGGATCAATTGCGGCCCACAGAGGAGCAAGATCGGATGACTCGCGGAAAGCATCATGTTCACTGCACCGAGCAGCGTTTCGGTCCATTCGAAAACAGGTCCGATTGCTGTCGATTCCCAGTCGAAGGCGCGAACCCGCTCCGCCATCTCGCCGGTTCCGATGAGACGGGCAGTTGAAATGGCCGGCTTCTCGGTTCGAAGTTGTTCCCGCATCCGAATCAGTCGTCCTTAATTTGATGCAAAGGGCACTCCACACGGCAGATTGCCTCCTATTTTGACATCGAAGACTTGTTACCGGTCCCGGCGGGCGCTTCCTCCAATGAACTTGGCTACCCGACCTCTTGCTGATGCAGAGCCTCTTCAGTCTTCAGAGGAAGGAATAGCGAGAAGACGGTCCCATGTCGCACCGGGTCCGTAGAACTCCGGAAGGAGATCCGTCCGCTATGCTTCTTGATAATTCCCTCTGCGACCCAAAGGCCTAGCCCAGTCCCTACGTTCTCTTTGGTCGACACAAAGGGTTCGAAGACTTTATCCCGCAGCTCCTGCGGAATGCCTTGCCCGTTATCCGCAACGGTGATCCGTAGCCCGCGCGTTGAAGCTCCGTCCCAACCTATCCCGGACGCGATTCTCACGTGCAGAAGACCGCCACCTTTGATCGCGTCCACTGAATTGCTAATCAGATGGGCAAATGCTTGGCGCAACTCGTCTTTCATGCAGTGGAGCTTTTCCTGGGTTAGATACTCCCGTTCAACCTGGATGGCACTTGAACTGAGCCGACTTCCATAGAGCGCCAAAGCAGAATCCATGATTTCACTCAAATCTACGAGTGAAGGGGCAGTCGACTGCCTGTGGAAGCGAAGCATCCGAGTAGCAACTTGAACCGAACGCGAAAGCTCTTCATCTGCTAATTTGAGGAACCCGCGCGTGCTCTCGCTCAAAGTTTTGTCCAGCATTGCTAAATATAGAGCGTTGACCACAGCGGTCAGAGGATTGTTGATTTCGTGTGCCATGCTTGCGGCGAGCCGCGCAGTGGCATTTAGCTTTTCTGTTCGTCTCAGGGCTTCCTCGGCCATTTTTTGGTCATGAATATCCGTTGAGCAGCCAACCCATTGCTGTATTCGGCCATTCTCGTCGTGGAGAGGAACACCACGGGCGAGAAAGTGCCGGTAAACCCCATCCTGGCTGCGCAAACGGTATTCGTTGGTATAAAGGCAGCCAGTCTCGACGCTGCGCTTCCATCGCTCGGCAGTCTTGCTCCGATCTTCAGGATGAATATACTCGTACGCGACTGTCTTGATTTCCTCCAGCGAGATTCCCAAGAAATCGTAGAAATGCTGGTTGCCATATATATAGCGGCCATCCGCATCTCTGATCCAGACAAGTTGAGGCAAGCTCTCGGCCAGAACTCGGAACCGCTGCTCTCTCTCACGCAAGCCTGTCTCCGCCTGTTTAAGAAGCGATAGATCCTGGACGAATCCAATGTATTGGTCGGTTGACCCCTCAAGCAGCGCGTACCCGCACATGATCGGTACTCGGGTTCCATCCTTTCGGATGTACTCCTTCTCATAGGGCGAGCAACTGCCGCGCTCTGCCGCTTCGGCGATATGGAATGCGTCCAGTTCGGCATATTCCGGCGGAGTCATTATGTCCCACCGAACCTTCCCAGCCTTCAGGTCTGCCCGCGAATAGCCAGTCATGCGCAGGAGTTCGTCGTTGCCTTCTACAAAGGCACCAAACCTGTCCGGAATGCCGATCCCCATCAGCCCGGAATCAAACAGCTTTCGGAATCTTGACTCACTTGCACGTATCGATTCTTCCGCAGCCTTGCGATCGGTGATGTCTCTGAAGTAAACCGAGAGACCTTCGTCGGAAGGATAGCAATGGCATTCCAGCCATTTATCTAAAGGCTCAGGATAGAACTCTTCGAAATGCACAGGCTCCTGAGTCTCAACTGCCTGGTGATAACAATCGTAGAAGCGAGCTCCCTTCGCGTACGGGAAAACGTCCCACACGCAACGACCGATCAGATCTTCGCGGCGCATCCCGAGGATGCGGGCTCCCTGCTCGTTGAAGTAGGTGTAGCACCAAGTCTTGTCCAGAACTAGAAAGCCATCGCTGATAGTACTCAATACTTTTTCGAGTCTTTGATAAGCCTTCTGACTTTCCTGTTCCGCGAGCTTTCGTTCTGTAACATCGACGGTAACCGCGACGCCACCGATGACATTTCCATTAACGTCCCGTATCGGTGCACCGTAGCACTCTGCTTTCCAGCTGCGACCGCTCGGTAAGTGGACATCAAGCTCCATGCATGGGATCTCACGATTTTCTACAACTGCTCGCTGCAAGGGCAACTCCGCATCAGTGATGATTCGTCCGTTCTTGACGAAGCGAACCTGTCTCCCTGGGGCCGCTGGATCTAAAGCGGAGGCCGATAAGTTGTCGTTCGGAGAAAACTCAAATTGAGCCAATACAGCTGGGTTGCCTGTAATGTCGTGGCATGTGATGTCGTTCGAGAAACTCACGCCGACGGGCAGAGCCCTCATCAAAGCGGCGAGACGCTGGTGGGTCTCGAACCGCTCTTCCTCCGCACGCTTGCGCGCAGTCACATCGTGATTGACCTTCAAGATGCCGCTGGGGATACCGTTCTTGTCTCTGCGCAACACCCAACGACTATCCACAACTATTCGAGCGCCATTGGCAGCCGTCTGAATCAATTCCCCTTCCCAACAGCCGTCGCGCAAAAGGTCGCATTCAACGTCGGCGAGTGGTTTCGGCAAGACCGTGCTTAATAAGTCATACGAGATCCGACCGATCGCCTCGCTCTTTGGGAATCCGTACATTCGTTCGGCGCCAAGGTTCCAGAATTCTATCGTTCCATCAAGGGCACAAGTGAAGATTGTGTCGTTAGCGAGTTCAAGCAGCGCGGCTTGCTCCCTCAATGCCGCGTCCACTTTATTACGTTCGGTTATGTCGGTGTGTGACCCAACCCACTCCACAATGCGACCGCCATCGCCGCGCACCGGTACAGCAATTGCCGCCATATCGCGAAACACTCCGTCATGCCGGCGCACTCGATGTTCTAAACTGTAGGGCTTTCCGCTTTTGATCGAGGCTTGAAAGGCACGGAGTGTGTATTCCCGATCTTCGGGGTGAATGACATCCGCCCATCCAGTGTCGACGACTTCCTGGTCCGTTTGACCGGTGAACTCCTGCCAATCGCGGAGCGCGTTGGTTAGTTTCCCTTCGTCATCGGTTATCCATACAATTTGATTGCTGGCCCGTGCTAATGAGCGAAAACGCTTCTCTTTAAGTGCTAGCTCCTCTTGGCCTGCGGGGGGGTCCGTAAACTGCTTGGGCCATCCGTTCGAACCAACTTTTTCAGAGTTCGGAGCGATTTGCATTTTGCCTTGATCGACTATCGATCTCGATGCTCCATCGCGAATAGCGCCGCCGTTGGAATCCCCGTGTAGATTCTTGTCAGTTTCCGGACACAGCTGTTTGCCCCCCAAAAGCAGTCCTCGTTCACGTCTGCGTTTTTCAGTTACATCTCGTATTACCGCGGACAAGCCGATCATCTCGCCGGACTCCTCGCGAAGCAGACTGACTTCGGACTCGACGATTAACTTCCGTCCGTCCCCCACGTGGTGAAGGTTATCGCCCGACCACCGGCCCGTTCGTCGAATCTCCTCAAGAATGCTCTCGTCGTCTTCACCGTTCAGATACTCGTAGCAATAACAAGTCGAAAGCGGCTGCCCGAGCATCTCAGATGAAGTCCGGCCGTAAAGACGTTCCGCACCCTGATTCCAAAAGAGCACGCAACCTTCAAAATCTATAGCAACCACTGCATCGGTAATCTGCGTAAGGATGTTTGCCGCAAGCGCCGGACCGGCAATTCCCATAGGAGTCCTCCATCAGAAGATGCATCTATAGTCAATTGCCATCAAAGCGACGAGAGGCCCCGGAAAGCGCGCGCGGAAGAGAGGTTCCGCTCGTTCCGGATCGGCTTCGGACCCCTGCGAGCAAGGACATTTTAAGACCAAATACTTCGTTAAGTCCAGCATATTCAGTCGATGGAGTGCTATTGATCTCGCCTTTGTCCTTTCTCAATGTGAGTCCCTGGATTCACCTGCTTCGATGGAACAGCGACAAGGTTATTCGGAATTTCGGCGCGACATCGATCTCTCAACTGGGGTGCCTAGATCAGTAAGTCGAAGGTAGCAATATGCGGTTCGGGAGTCGAGGAAAGAGCACCCTGAAGGTGAATATCTTACTAACTTTTTGGCTGGGAGTAGGTCATATACCGGACATAGTAAAGCTATTCAGGTCAATTGCGGTTTTTGCGCATTGGAATCCAGACCGATGCCGCGGGCCGCTTTACCTGCGTTACGACGCCGGCTTGGCTGGTCGAAGGGCGTGGAAGTCGGAGAGGCCCTCAGATCGCCAACCAATTTTTCGGAAGCACGGGCGACCCTCAAACCAAACGTCGCATCTAAACCGGATTGTCCAGAGCTTAATAAAACTCACCTTGAAGCTTGTACCGCACTCATGGTTCATGTCCCCGCTCCTTTCGGATTGCGTTTGGGAAGTTGCGATACCGAAATCGACCGATTATTTGTGAGTGAATGTACATCTGGCGACATTTGGAGGTGATTATGTGCTCAACTGCCATCCTTGCGGTCGGCCTCGATTTGCCGGTGACCGAAGGGGATCGCCGTGCCTGGCAATCGGCGGGATATTTCGTCACTTGGACCAACTCGATACGAGAGGCGATTGAGTGGTTCCGAGTTGGCGATTTCGACCTGGTCCTCCTGGGCGGGTCAATCCCTCTGGAAAGCCGCGAGAGGTTGGCCTTTCTGATTCGGGCGTCCGGGTCAAACACTCCAGTGGTTTCCATCGTGGATTCCTCCGCTGACTGCGATGCCTTCGCTGAAGCCACGAGCGGTCACGAGCCAGGGGAGGTATTCAGGAGAATTGGGGAGATACTGGCGAGCAACACACGATCCGGGCCAAGGGAGACTCACGAGACAGCTACGCATCGTAGATGAGTGGGGGACGCAATTCATCACTGGGACGGACGCTGGCCAGCCAAGCAGCCTGTGTGATTTCTGACGATTCCTGACCATATATGCATTTGTCCGAAATAGAATATTTCCGAATGGCACTGCCGTGAGAGGCCGGCGGAGGCGCAAGTTCTATGGACGTTTTGAATTGCGATCCTGAAGCATTGGCGAAGGCCGAGGTCTTGGCCGGCGGCGGAGATATGGGCGCTTTGATGCGCTCGCACGATTGGAGCTCTTCGCCTCTCGGCCCCGTGGAAAAATGGCCGCAGAGCCTGCGCACCTCAGTCAGCACCTGCCTCAACTCCCGCTTTGCCATCCTCGTCTGGTGGGGGCCGCAGTTGGTCATGCTCTACAACGACTCCTACGCGCCCATCATTGGCACGAAGCATCCCAAAGCCCTAGGCTGCCCAGGACGCGAGGTTTGGCCCGAGATCTGGGAGATCATCGGACCCATGCTCAATGGCGTGCTCGAACGCGGCGAAGCAACCTGGGCCGACGATCTTCTCCTCCTGCTACATCGAAACGGGTATCAGGAGGAATGCTATTTCGCGTTCTCGTACAGCCCCATCCGCGATGAAAGCGGCGGCATCGGCGGCATCTTCACTCCGGTCTTTGAAACCACCGACCGCGTCATCGGCGAAAGGCGCCTGCGCACCTCTCGCGACCTCGCCGACGCTCGCGCCGCCAGTAGCTCCTCCAGCGTCGAAGAGGCCTGCAAGACTGCGATCCGCATCCTCTCCCAAAACAGTCAGGATCTTCCCTTCGCCGCCATTTACCTCTTCGACAAATCAGAAGCTTCGGCAATCCTCATCTCATCCACGGGCGCAGAGTCCGGCACCACCCTGCTCCCTTATCGGCTTTCGCAATCCGAGTCCGACCCATCGTGGATTCCGCTCGCCAGCATCGCCCGCGGCGAAACCTGCGACATCGACCTCCAAGGGTTTGTTTTGGATGGCTTGCCCACCGAACCGTGGGGCGTCGCGCCCGTAGAGGCCATCGCAGTTCCCATGCTCCAGAGAGGTAAAGATTTTCCCACTGGATTTCTCCTCTCCGGCGTCAATCCCCGTAAGCGACTGAGCGAAGAATTCCGCCCCTTTTACCGCATCGTCGCGGACCAGATCGGCAATACTATCCGCGAAGTCGAGGCCTTTGAGCAGGAACGCAAGCGCGCCGAAGCACTGGCCGAAATTGACAGGGCCAAAACCGCGTTCTTTACGAATATCAGTCACGAGTTCCGCACGCCTATCACCCTGCTGCTCGGTCCCCTTGAGGACACGATTGCCGACCCCGGACTTTCCGAACAGGCGCAGCAGAATTTAAGACTCGCACACCGTAATAGCCTGCGTCTGCTCAAGCTGGTCAATACCCTGCTCGATTTCTCACGTATAGAAGCGGGACGTATACAAGCTGTTTATGAGCCCGTTGACCTGGCCACTTTTACCGCGGAACTGGCCGGTCTCTTCCGCTCTGCGATCGAACGCGCAGGAATCGAGATGATCATTGATTGCCACCCCCTCGACCAGCCGGTTTACGTTGATCGCGAGATGTGGGAGAAGATCGTTCTGAACCTGCTCTCGAATGCCTTTAAATTCACGCTCAAAGGTCAAATCTCGGTGATTCTGAAAGCCGCGGGCGAAGCCGTCGAATTCATCGTGCGCGATAGCGGCTGCGGCATTACGCCAGAGGAGTTACCGCGCATCTTTGAGAGGTTTTATCGCGCAAAGGGCGCACCGGGACGGAGCTACGAAGGTTCCGGTATCGGCTTAGCGCTCATTCAGGAACTGGTGAAGTTGCATGGCGGAACAGTTCGTGTCGAGACCGAAACCGGTGTGGGGAGCGCATTCACCGTCTCGATGCCACTAGGGTTCGCCCACCTGCCGGTGGATCGAGTAGGGGCGGCGCGAACTGTCGATTCCACCGCAACCGATGCGGTCGCTTATGTCGAAGAGGCGCGGCGGTGGCTCCCAGACGGGGAAGGCGTTTCCGACGGCCAGGAAATCGCCGCGACACTTGCGGTCGGCGCGGCTTACAAGGTACCTAAGGATTCCGGGGCGCGTGCCCGCATCCTGCTCGCCGACGACAATGCGGATATTCGCGAATACGTGCGTAGCTTGCTTGCGAGCAGATACGACATCGAAACCGTGAACGATGGCGAGGGCGCTCTCCAAGCGGCGCTCCAAAGGACGCCAGACTTAATCTTGAGCGATGTGATGATGCCGAAACTCGATGGTTTCGGTATGTTGCAGGCCTTGCGGGCTGACGAGCGCACCGCGACCATTCCGGTCATTCTGCTTTCGGCTCGCGCTGGCGAAGAGGCTCGCGTGGAAGGAATCGCAGCGCGCGCGGACGACTACATAGTGAAGCCGTTTGCTGCGCGCGAATTAGTGGCGCGCGTAGAAACCAACCTAGCCCTGTCGCGCCTGCGACGCGAAACCGAGCAGGCACTCCGGGAGAGCGAAGAGCGCTTTCGCGCTCTGGTGACGGCCAGCGCGGATGTTGTCTATCGCATGAGCCCGGATTGGAGTGAGATGCGCCAGCTGCACGGCCGCGATTTTGTTGCCGACACTGATACACCGAGCCGCACCTGGCTTCAGAGGTACATTCACCCGGATGATCAGGCGCGAGTACTGGAGGCTATCAATGAAGCCATTCGCACCAAGACTATGTTTGATTTGGAGCACCGGGTCGTGCGAGTGGATGGCAGCCTGGGGTGGACCTGCTCACGCGCTGTCCCACTACTGAATGCGAACGGCGAAATCGTGGAATGGTTTGGAACAGCGACTGACGTTACCGAGCGTAAACGGACCGAGGAAGCTCTTCTCCGCAGCGAGAAGCTGGCTTCAGTGAATCGCATGGCGGCTAGCATGGCGCATGAAATAAACAATCCCTTGGAGGCGGTCACGAACACACTCTACCTGGCGCGAACAAATGCCGACGATCCCGGGTTCGTGCGCCAATATCTCGATATGGCAGAGGATGAGCTGAAGCGCATATCGCACATTACGCGCCAAACTCTAGGCTTCTATCGCGAGTCCTCCGCTCCTACAGTAGTGCGCGTAACCTCCATCATGGATTCCGCGGTGGACCTTTTGCAGCGAAAGATCGACGCGCGAGGAGTTTCCATTGAAAAGCAGTATGATAGCGATCTTCACATCGTGGCAGTTGCAGGCGAACTACGACAGGTCTTCTCTAACCTTTTGGTCAACAGTCTAGAAGCCATTGAGAAAAGAGGCACCATCAAGCTGCGTGTCACAAAATCAACCTGCGTCAACACCAGTCGTCCTCGGATCAGGGTCACCGTAGCCGATGACGGCAAGGGCATCGACCCCGCAACAATGCCGCGCATTTTCGATCCGCTCTTTACAACCAAAGAAGCCACTGGCTCCGGTCTTGGACTATGGGTGAGCAAGCAAATTATAGAGAAGCACGGCGGATCGATACGCGTTCGTTCCCGGTCGGGAACATCGCATTCCAGCAGTAATGGAGCGCTTCGTGGAACGGCGTTCACCGTTCTTCTACCGGTAGAGGCTCCGGCGCGGACTGCCCAGTAAAACTTGCGAGCCGCATCGAGTCCTTTCACGCTTTCAAATCTCTCCGGTCTGACTGTACCCGAATATTGTTTTTGCACCATAGCCTTTCGCCTTGTATTCGCCTATGATTGGATTGCTCGTGGGATTTCTGACGCCAAACCGAAAGCAGTTTGTTGTCACCTGCAAGCGATGCCGCCGCGACGTGCCGTGCGGTATCGGAGAGTTTCCTTTCCAGTCGATCACTGTCACCTGCTTTCTCTGCGGTGAGCAACGAAAGCATCTGCCTTCCGAGGTATTCCTGGGCCTTCAAAATCATCTGGTGACGAAGCAAACTCGGGCCGGGGAGCATTGAGATGTTCGACCCAGACGCTGCCATCCCTCGCCCAAACCGTTCCCTGATCTACTTCGGGGCGTGCATCATCGCCGGCCTTCGGCTGGCGCGAGAAAGACAAGTGAATGTCCGCGTAGTTCCAACAAGTCACGCCATAGATGAATCGGTGGATCTAGCTCACGAAATCTTCAATCGAGTGTTTAGGAAAACAAGTCAGCGAATGACCTAGCCCGATCTCGGATTCCATCGCAGGGGAGTTTTCCTAAATGCATCGAGCTTAAACCTTGCAATTCCGCGAACCAGTCTCATAAATGCAAGGGTCCGACCCTGCCCCTGCAAAATAAGTCCTTCCAGATTGTATTTAACTGTTGACTCTCCGTTCGTTCATTACATACACTGAATGAAATGGAGAAAAGATTGAAATTGAGGCAATTTGGTTCCCAACTGTGGACCAAAGAGAAAGCGCGACAGATAAGAAGCCGCGTCGCGACGATTCTCACGGCTTTGGAAGCTGGCGATGTGCTCGTGGTTGACGCAGCCGGAGTAGAGGTATTCGACTTTTCGTTTGCCACAGAATTATTTGGCAAGGCCCTACTAACCCTCACCGTGGAGTCTCCGAGCAGGTTCCTGATCGTCGAGAACCTGAACGAATGCACCGAGGAGAATCTCAACCAGGCACTAGAAAGCCTCAACGTCGCGATGATTGAACGAAGAGAGGCGAAGTTGAACTTGTTAGGCAAAGTTCACCCTGCGGATCGGGAAACATTCGCGGCGATCGCCGAGGGCGGAGCAGCAGCCACGGCAGGTGCCCTGAGCAGGGATCTCGAAGTGAATCTGACAGCCATGAATGAACGCTTGTCGAAGTTGACAAGCATGGGGATCGTGCGTCGGGAAAAAGGTTCGTCAGCGACGGGCAGAGAGCAATATGTCTATCGCGTTCTGAGTTGATTTTCTTAGGGCGAACCGTATCCGAAAGCACGTGTTACGGAGGAAAGAATGTGGACGCTCGATAGCATTGAACTCAATGGTGGTTTCCTGCCTGGTTTGAAGTTGACCTTACCTCACGGATTAATCTGCATCATTGGCCCAAGGGGAAGCGGCAAGTCGACCCTGGCCGAGGCGCTGAGGTTCGCAATCAAAGGAACAGTCGGCGCATCCAAGCCGAGGCTCGATCTGCTTCAGGCGAACGTCGGCACCAGTGGTTTGGTGACGCTAGTGGCAAGAACAGAAGCGGCCGGCACATACACGATAAGGCGCGGATACAAGCAGTCGGCGGTCCTACTCTCTGCCGATGGGCGTTCTGTTCCCAATGTCGATCTTGACCGAGGCACATTCCTGCCTCTGGACGCTTACAACGGACCGGAGATCGAAGCCATCGCCGACGAAGCTTTAGGAGAAAGACGCCGCGCGCTTCTTGATGATCTGCGCGGCGAACAGCTTTCCACTATCCATCTTTCCCTCGGAGAGCACCGAAGGTCTCTCGAAGCCAACGCGGACCGTATTCGGGCAACGCGCCGGTCGATTGACGACCTATGCGAAAGAATCGAGGAAATTGGAGACGCCCGAGCACGACTGGCTGCTGTCGGCCCTCTACCCGAAAACGCTGCAACAACGGAGTACACGGCCGCAAGCCGACAGCAACAGAGCAATTCTCGTGAGCGCAAACGCATCGACGATGCTTTGACAGCGCTTTCTTCGCTCGCGCGCGATGCCGAAGGCATCAAACAAAGAGCCTCGGACCCAAAGCAGTTCGCCATTGTCGAAGAGACATCTGCCAATTCGGCCTTCCTGCTCGAAAAACAGACTTTGCTCCGGCAGACGATAAATTCGGCCCTTGCGCAATTCGGTTCGGTGATCGCTGGTGTCGAAAGCGCTAAAACACTCCTCGAACAAGCAAAGGCAGGCCTTGCAACCATCCATGCCCGCCAAGCCGCTGACCTCGCCGAATTGCAGCAGGTGCATCGGGAAGCCGACGAGCGGTATCGCGTCCGCTTGGACTTGGAACAAAGCGTCCAAAAGCTTCAAGAGATCGAGAAAGAGCAATCACTCAAGAAAAGTGAACTGGACCACCTGCTGGCTGATCGCAAAACCTTGAAGGCCAAGTTTCTGCTAGAGCGGGAGCAGGTGTCCCAATTGCGCGATGAAGTAGCCTCCGAACTACAACTGGAGACCGGCCGGAAGGTTCGGATTCGTGTGCTGCGCAATGCTGACAATCTTGCCTATCGCACCCTGCTCATAGAGGGGCTGAAGGGCGCGCGGGTCAGAAACCACGATGAGATATTGGATTCGCTTTTGCAACTTCGGCCAGAGCAACTTGCTCAATTCATACAGACCGACGACCACGTTGCATTTGATGAGGCCTGTGGCTTTGGAGCAGAGAGGGCGCGAAAAATATTGGACGCATTTCGCGAGAATGTCGATCCTCTTGAGCTTGAGGTTGTCAATATCGAGGATCAGGTGCGTATTGAGTTGAATGTCGCCACGATCAACGAACCGATCTTCAAAGACGCCGCAGAGCTGTCGCGCGGTCAGAAATGCACGGCTCTCCTCCCGCTATTACTCGCCCGGACAGACAACCCGTTGATCATTGACCAACCTGAAGACAACCTGGACAATCACTTCATCTATGAGACGGTCGTAAACTCGATTCAGCGGCTCAAAGGAAAGCGGCAGATGATCTTCATTACTCACAATGCCAACATTCCGGTCCTCGCAGACGCGGAGTTGGTCATTGTCATGAATTCGGACGGCAAGATCGGGTACATCGAGAAGTCCGGCTCGGTCGACGAGTGTCGTGACGAAATTGTCGATCTTCTCGAAGGGGGCAGAGAGGCGTTCGAACTGCGCCGCGAACGATATGCCCGCGTCTGAACTTTTATACGAGCGACTTCACCGCCTCGCGGTCGAAGACCCGCGAGAGGCGAGGGTCGTCTTCCTGACGGAGTTCGAGGCGAAGTCACCGGATTTGACTGACCTCTTTGCGCGGTTGCGAAAACCCAATGAGGGGCGGTTGCGGCAGGTCATTGCCAACGCCGTTCGGGCACATCCGGAAAAATCCAGGATTGTCGCCGAACTGCTTCAATGGCGTGAAACAGAGACGGATGAGTTCACACGCCGGGCGATCGGCGGCGCGCTTGCAGACGTAGACCCAGCGACGCTTCGCGAGGACAATGTGGTCCACAAGGTGGTCCCCTCAAGCGAACTCTTGGTGGTGTACCGCTATGTCGCCGATAGGCTTCGCCATCGCTTGCGAAACACTATGCTCGCTGCGCAAGCTCAAGCCAGCCGCCTGAACCGTCTAATGGCTGCGGGCCAGGCCAGTGACGTGCAAGCGATCCTAGCCAAATTAAACGATGCCATAATCTCGATGGGCCGGGAGCTTGAGGCAACCGATGTTGATCCGGAATACTTCCGCGTGCGCCCCGTTGCTTTACCGGACTGGCTTCGACAGCTGAACGCCCGATACGCCACGCAATACAGCCCAGTCAAACTCAACTTGATCCATGCAGAGCACGCGTGGATTCTGGTGCAGGCGAACGAGTACCTGCTGGAAACGATCTTCTGGAATATTTGGCTAAACGCCCATCAATCGGTCGGAGAAAATTGCGAGATCGCGATCACTTTCAGGCGGCAACGGCACGAGTTAGAGATCCTGATCTCGGACAACGGCGAGGGCTTTTCTCCAGAGCTGAAGGAGATCGTATTTCAGCAGGTCTACTCTACCAAGAATAGTAGCGGCCGCGGGAGGGGACTGATGGAGATCCAGGATGCGGTGGAGCGGCTCGATGGCCGTGTCGAGCTTTACGAGGTGAAACCCTCCGACTTCCGCATCCGGATATTGGTCCCACTGGAGGCGAAATGAGCTATCCGCTTACGATTCATGCCTTGGTAATCGAAGATGACGAGGGCGCCAAAGAGGCCTATAAGGGAATCTTCGATAGCATCAACGCGGAAATTACCGGCCTACCGTTCTCGCCAGTTCTACCTTCCTTCGCATTCTCATACGAAGAGGCGGTTGACTGTTTAGAGTCAAGCAAGATATTCCAAGTTATCGTCCTTGACCTCCGTCTTCCCCAGAAGCCCAAGATGCCAACCGCTGAAGGTGTCGAACTGGGGATCAACCTTCTGAATCGATGCATCGAGCGGGACAATTATCCTATCCCTTCTTTGCTTGTCATTAGTGGCCACATCGGATCGACAGAACAGGCTCGGCTCCAGGATGCAGTGCGCCAGGGCTTCCACTACGGTCGCACGTTGGTGAAGGGTGACTATGGTCTTCTTGAGACAGAGATTCAGCAAGCTTGCAACGAAGCTCTTCGCTATTGTTCTGTCGGCGTCCACGTTCGCGATGCCGGCCAGGAGCAGTTTCCGACAATTTCACCCCGCGAGGAGGATTTGCTACGCCGTTCTGCGCTTCAGCAGTCTGGCATTATCGGATTGGATCTGACCTGGTGGTCGGCCAAGCGGCTCATTGCCATCTCTAAGAACAATAGCGATCCGGCGAATGCGTGGACGAAGGTTCTGATGGGGCGATATCTGCTGGACGGTGGCCGCGGAGCCTCTCGTCCCAAGTTCTTTAAATTGATGGACGGTTTTGATGCAAAGAGCGTAATTGAAAGCGCCCGCTACGTGGAGCAGAAGCTCACTCATATCAAGCTCGCCTGCCACGTCGCCACCAAGAACCGTGCACTGATCGTCACCGAGAAGGTCGGCGCACACGATGCAAGGCCCAGTTCACTCGAAATCATCTTCACCGGATGTGAACCTGGCCGATCCCGGGAGGTGGCCCTTCAGATCGCCGATCAAGTGAAGCAACTTGGCGACCTCTTGTCGGAAAGCAAGCCTCTAAAGGCACTGCTTTGGTCCGGTCACGACATCGGCCGCATAGCCGAGCAGTGGAACCGTTTCGCAACTCAGGTGCGGGAGCAACTGAACTCCGACACGGACCCAATTTCTCTTTTAGCAGAGGTACTCTCAAGCGAAGAAAAACAGCGAATCACAGAGCGATCAATTGTCCATGGCGATCTGCATATGAGCAACGTCGCGCTCGACCTCGAACCAAATGGAGCGCACGCCTATATATTCGACGCAGGTGTCGTTAAACGCAATGTTGCCGGTCGAGACATTGCGGTCATTGAGGCGTCGGTCCTGCTTCATCAGCGCATTGAACGTGACGTCTTCGCTCAGATCTGCTCGATTCTTTACGGTCCAGTGGCTTCTCCGCCAGAAGATATCAGCGGGGAACCCCTTATTGGGATCGCCAAAGAAATCGTGGAGTTTATCCAGGCGCTAAGGGATGCTGCCAAGCCATGGAACGACCCGCAAATCTACGCGCTTATGGTCTTTGATTTTGTCTTGATCCAGGTTGGCGGATTAGCTTTCGGTTCCTACGGCAACAGGATCGTTGACCAGCAGTCGGCTGCGTATCTGCTGGCCGTGGTCGGGGAATGGTATCGGCGGTTATGCAACGCTACGCAATCTCAGTCGTCGAATCACTCCAAGACATGAAGTATATTCGCAGGATCGGCGCTCGTCGGGTGGGCAAAGCATGGCGCTCTCGCCGGTGCGAGAGCAACTTTCAGGGCGGGAAGACGGGCGCAGACGAAAAAATGGACCTACCCGAAGGCAGGTCCTAAGAATTGTGATTTGTTAAGCGGCTCGCTTGGACTTTATCGCTGGCTTCGCCTCTGGCTTAGTAGCTTTCCTCGCCTTCTCCTTCGCGGCAAACTCTTGCTTGACCTTGAGGGCCACTGCGTCCATATCGACACCGTATGCCTGCGCCGCAGCGCGTAGAACTTTGCCGCCGTCTGACTGTGATCGGGCGGAAAGCAGGATCACAGCTTCGACAATCAGCTTGCCGACTGTGCTTTCGTCGGCCTTGCGGACGAAGGCGGTTAGCAACTTGCCTACTGACTCGCCATCCTTTGCCTTGATGCTCCGGTTCCGTGCGACCATGTCCAGCCGCTTCTCATCCAGCAACGGAAATAATTGCTCGGCAACAAAGAGCAAATCGCGTTTCATAAGCCGAACGGGGACTGCGGCCACAATGGATTGCAGGACGCGGATTCCGGTTGCGTTCGCCAGTGCTTCCTCGCGGCGGCGCTTCTCCTGCTCGGCTTTGAAGCTGGCATCGGCCTTCGGCGCTTGTTTCTTCGGGTGGTGTACCGGGCAGGTCGGCTCGGTGCAAACCTTCCGCAATTCGCCTTTGTCGATGCCGTCGGAAACAATGGCTTCGGTGGTGAACTTGCAGGTTTTGAACTCCGGCCACTTCGCTTTCGCCGGTGTATCGGGCTTCTCCTCCCTGATTTCGACATACTTGTTGCGCGGGATGGTCTTCTCACCTTCGGGCTGCTGCTTGTACGCCGTGCTGATCTGGACAAGCTCCGGCTTGGCGGCGACCCTCGCCTTTACATGCGCGTCCAGCTTGGCGGCATAGCAAGTCGGGTCGGTGCAAGCGTCGGAATTTCCGCTGACATCAGCAAAGAGCAGTTTGTTGTGTCCGGTGCGTTTGGGACAATCGACGCAGCTACCGGCGGCGGGGACAAGTTGCGGGTCGCGTTTGTTGAATGGCGCCTGTTTCAAGAGCAAGAGGACGTTATGCTCTATCCACTGTTGCAGGTGCCGAACCGGGAGCAGGATGCGTTTGGCCTTGGCTCCGGCTCCGTTCCACTCCTCGCGGAAGCAATTAGCGAGTGCCTGTTCCTGTTGTGCGGGTTGCAGTTTAGCCAATAGCAAAGCGTGTCCTACGCCGATTTCTTCGGCATAGAAAGCCTCGACCACTGGCGCGGCAAGCTCAGTCAATCGGACGCGCTGCGCACAATATGCTGGCGTTTTTCCAACCTTCGCGGCGATCTGCTCGATGCTGTATTT
>Ga0302319_10010009_pt1 | contig 18138 bp, 13 predicted proteins | sample Bog_T0_2_FD_203319 | JGI IMG/M metagenome (GOLD analysis project Ga0302319, IMG submission 203319) | Peat permafrost microbial communities from Stordalen Mire near Abisko, Sweden - Bog_T0_2 | ecosystem: Environmental > Terrestrial > Soil > Wetlands > Peat | place: Sweden: Abisko, Stordalen Mire...
ACGATCTTTTCCACGCTCTTGCGCTGGTAGCGTTCGGTGAAAATGGTCACCGCGAGGCGGAACAATTGGCCATTGGTGAGGATGGGGGTGATGTCCTTGAAAACGATCCCCTTCTTGGGAAAGTCGGGCACGTCGCGAATACTGCCCTTAAGCCGATCCATGGCGCTTTTAAACGAGGTACTCATGCCGGTTTTGCCTGGTCCTGCTTTTCGAGTGCACGTTTGATTTTGCGCAGCGCGATGTTCTGTAGTTGACGGATGCGTTCGCGGGTGACTTTGAACTTTCGCCCGACTTCTTCAAGCGTCATTTCTTTTTTTCCATCGAGACCGAACCGCATCGTGATGATTTTTAATTCGCGCTCGTCCAGCACATGAAGCAGATCGAGTACCGCTTTGCGTAGATTTTTGTCGCTCAGCAAATCAGAAGGCAGGTGGGCGGATTCATCGCCGATCATGTCGCCCAGCGAAGCGCCATCCTCCTCCTGCCCGACGGTGGCGTCGAGTGACGCTGGCCGGATGGCCGCTGTGCGCAATTGGGCAATCTTGCCGGCAGGCATGCCCAGTTCCTCGCCGAGTTCTTCATCGGTCGGTTCACGTCCAAATTCCTCAGCCAGTTGCATTCCGACCCGGCGCATCCGCGCAATCTTGTCCACGAGATGTACCGGCAGGCGGATGGTCTTGCTCTGGTTCGCCAGCGCCCGCTTGATCGACTGCTTGATCCACCAAGCGGCGTAGGTGCTGAGCTTGCCCCCCTTTTTTGGGTCGAAGCGCTCGACCGCCTTCATCAGGCCGATGTTGCCTTCCGAGATCAGGTCAAGGAGCGGCAGGCCGTAGGAGGCATAATCGTGGGCAATCTTGACGACCAGACGCAGGTTGGCCTTGATCATTTGCTGACGGGCTGCCTGGTCGCCTTTTTTGATGCGACGGGCAAGCTTCACCTCTTCCTCGCGCGTGAGTAACGGAGTCTGTCCGATCTCGCGCAGGTAAATTTTGATTCCTGAGTCGCCGTCGTCCGCGTACATAAGAGTAGTTAATGACCTAGTAGACCACTAGTCGAGAGGACAGAACCAACGATTGCAACCTTTTAATTATGGACCGCGGCTTGGGTTGACAGTCAAGCCGCGGCCGATTTAATCCGATCAGGCGATTAAGTCATTTCCGCCAGAGCCGCCTGGGCTGCAGCCAGACGCGCAATAGGTACGCGGAAGGGCGAGCAGCTTACGTAGGTAAGTCCTGCGGTATGGCAGAACTTGACTGAAGCCGGATCTCCGCCATGTTCGCCGCAGATGCCGAGCTTGATGTCAGGTCGGGTTTTGCGGCCCCGCTCGATGGCCATTTTCATCATGCCGCCGACGCCGTTGACATCGACCGTGGCAAACGGGTTTTGCTTGATGATTTCCACGCCCTGATAAGCGGGAAGGAACGAACCTGAATCGTCACGGCTCATGCCGAGCGTGGTCTGGGTGAGATCGTTCGTGCCGAAGCTGAAGAACTCGGCTTCCTTGGCGATCTCATCCGCCACGACGCAGGCGCGCGGGATTTCGATCATGGTTCCGACCAGGTAGTTGAGCTTCGTGTTATTCTCCTTGCTCACCTGGGCAGCGACATCGCGGACGAGTTGAGTCTGGAGTTCCAGCTCCTTCAGAAATCCGACCAACGGGATCATGATCTCAGGCTTGACTTTGATGCCTTCCTTCTGGACCTCGATGGCGGCTTCAAAGACAGCCCGGGCCTGCATCGCCGAAATCTCGGGATAAACGATGCCGAGACGGCAGCCGCGGAAACCGAGCATGGGGTTGAATTCGTGCAACTCGGCCACGCGCCGAGTCACCTTTTCCACGGGGACGCCGAGCTTGTTGGCCAGTTCGGTCTGCTGCTCCAGGGTCTGGGGCAGGAACTCGTGCAGTGGTGGATCGAGGAACCGGATGGTGGCGGGCAGACCGTTGAGTGCGCGGAAGATGCCGGCAAAGTCGCCCCGTTGATACGGGAGCAGCTTGGCCACGGCGGCTTCGCGCCCTTCTTTGGTGTCGGCCAGGATCATCTCACGCATCGCGTCGATCCGGTCGCCTTCAAAGAACATGTGCTCGGTTCGGCAAAGACCCACGCCCTGGGCGCCGAAAGCCACCGCATTGGCGACTTGATCGGGTTGGTCTGCGTTGGTGCGGATTTGGAGCCGGCGCAGTTTGTCGGCCCACGTCATGAGCTGGGCGAACTCGATGTAAGTCGCACTTTCCTTGGGGTCGAGGGTCTTGGCAATCAGCACCTGCACGATCTCCGAAGGCGCAGTCTTGACCTCGCCGGCGAAGACTTCGCCGCTGGTGCCGTCGATCGAGAGGAAGTCGCCTTTCTGGAAGACGCGGTCGCCGACGGTGAGGGTGTTGGCGTGGTAGTCGATATGCAGCATGCTGGCGCCGCAGACGCAGACCTTGCCCATCTGGCGCGCCACGAGTGCCGCATGGGAGCTGACGCCGCCGCGTGCGGTGAGGATGCCTTCGGCGGCGAGCATGCCGCGAATGTCCTCGGGAGAAGTTTCCTCGCGGACGAGGAGCACTTTGCCCTTGGCCGATTCGGCCTCGGCTTCGTTGGCGTGGAAATAAATGCGTCCGGTCGCTGCACCGGGACCCGCAGGCAGGCCCGAGGCGATTTTTTCCGCGTGCTTGATCGCCTGGCGATCGAAGATCGGAGTAAGCAGCTGACTGAGCTGGTCGGCGGGAACGCGGGCAACTGCCTGCTTCCAGTCGATAAGCTTTTCCTTAACCATTTCGACCGCGATTCGCACGGCTGCGACACCGGTACGTTTGCCGTTGCGGGTCTGGAGCATGAAGAGTTTACCGTTTTCGACCGTAAACTCGAAGTCCTGCATTTCGTGGAAATGCCGTTCAAGCGCGGCACGAACATCTTCCAGTTCACGATACGCCTTAGGCATCTTTTCCTGGAGAGTGGCGACCGGGTCCGGCGTCCGGACGCCCGCGACCACGTCTTCACCCTGTGCGTTTATGAGGTATTCTCCGTAGAAAACCTTTTCACCGGTGGCCGGGTCACGGGTGAAGGCGACACCTGAGCAGCTGTCATCGCCAGTGTTGCCGAAGACCATGGCCTGAACGTTGACTGCGGTGCCCCACTCGTTTGGAATATTATACTTTTGGCGGTAGACAATGGCTCGTTCGTTCTGCCATGAACCGAAGACCGCCGTGATGGCACCCCGCAACTGTTCTTGCGGATTACTGGGGAAGTCGTTGCCGGTACGGTCGCGCACCAATTTCTTGAAGCGCGAAATTAGTTCGCGAAGGGAGGAGGCGTCGAGTTCCGTGTCAGAGACGCCCTTGCGGCCGGGGAAAACTTCGGCTTTCAGGCCGTCGATCACCGCTTCAAACGGCTCGTGGTGTTCACCGGGCCCCCGTTGTACGCCCATTACGACGTCGCCGTACATTTGGATGAACCGACGGTAGCAGTCGTAGGCGAAACGCTCATTCGCACTGACGGCGATGAGGCCCTGTACTGTTTCGTCATTAAGGCCGAGATTGAGGATGGTATCCATCATGCCTGGCATCGAATCGCGTGCGCCTGAGCGGACGGCGAAGAGGAGTGGATTGGTGACACTGCCGAAGCCCTTGCCCAATATCTTTTCGATTCGCACGATGGCGTCGTTGATCTGCGCGTCGATTTCTTTCGGCAACGTTTTGCCGTGTGCATTGAACCAAGTGCAGACTTCCGTGGTAATGGTGAAACCGGGAGGCACCGGCAGGCCGATGCGGGTCATTTCCGCAAGATTGGCTCCCTTGCCACCCAGCAGGGCCTTCATCTTGCCGTCGCCGTCGCTACGTCCGTCACCGAAGAAATAGACCAGGCGGCCCTTCTTGGCTTTGGCTGCCGCGTGGCCGTTGCGGCTGACGTCCGGTTTTGCAGCGGCTTTTTTCTCAGGCTTGCGCGCCTTCGAGGATTTGCCGGAGGCTTTGGCTTTAAGGAGGACGAGGCGTTCTTGTTTCTTCAACTTTTTTTTGGATTTTTTAGACATAACGAAAGACAAATGTTTTTTGATTGGGAAAGTTGAGGCTAACACCCGCGAAAGTTGAGTCAAGCGTGACACCGTCTTTGTGCAGAAAATGTCATTTCATCGACAAAAAATAGTTGATCGCAGCAAGGACGGATGACTTGGGAGTTGCTTCATTGGGGCCTGCCTTGGCGATTTCACTCTCTTCGTTCAGATGCAGATCTGCGGTAATCGTCAGGGGCTTCATGCTTGCCTGCAACGACTTATAAATAAAGCGTCTTCAAGCCAGAAATAGAAATTGGCATTGTAAGATTGAAGCTGTCGCAAGTCATGAAATCAAAGGCCATCCGGAGGTGCTGATGATGTCCAAGAAAATCTGCAACAATTATGTTCCGCGGCGCAAACTAAGTTCCAGCCCTTATTTGGAATTAAAGCGGCTTGCGATGGGAGAGACGATAGCGCCGCGGGGTCATCGCGGCGCGGGCATTGAAAAGGGTGTAGAAATGGCTGAGGTTCCCGATGCCGCAGTCCAGAGCGATATCGAGGATGTTCTGGTCGCTCATTTCCAGTTGGCGCCGGGCGTAGGCAATCCGGATGTCGTTCACGTAATCAGTGGGGGTCTTATGAAAATGGCGCCGGACCGTCCGCGCCACATGCTCGCGGCTACGCCCGCAAAGGCGCAGAAAGGCCTCGACCCCGCCCGCAAAATGCTCTGGCGACTGGATGGCCCGACATGCCTGTGCTAACCACACCGGGGCAGCGCCAAGAGGGGTGTCTGCTGCCTTGCGATTCAGTTCCGCCAGAATATTGAGAAGAAATCGATCGAGATAGAGTCGTTCGCGCGGGGATTGGGAAAGCTCGTCCGCCCACTGGTTGAAGCGGTGCCGCTGGAAGGGCTCGATCTGCCGCATGATGGGAAGCTTCGACGTTGAGACAAAAGGCCACGCTGAGGATTGATAGTAGCGGGGCTGGAGATAGGTCAGGGTCTCCGCCGGGAAAGCGATATTTGTGAGCTTCAAGTCTTCCCGGTTGGTCGGGGTGATGCCGTGATAATCACCAGGGCGCATTAAGACCAGACTGCCCGGGCGAAGCGGAACCGAGGAGCCATTGATCCGGTGGATGCCTTGGCCGGCATCGACCCAGAAGATCTCCGCGAAGTCGTGGCCGTGATAGGGCAAGGGCCGAGCCGGCGTCTTGGCGTCGCGGGCGGCATGGAAAGCAGCTTTTCCGGCCACATGCTCCCAGTGCAGAATATTCATGGCATCACTGTAGCATAAGAAATAGTCACGTAGCGAAAAGAACTTCCCCGGGGAATCGCATAGCCTTTGTTTCCATGACCAACACCGTTGCCGAACCCCTCCTCACGCCCCAGCAGGTCCAAGCCTTCCGGACGGAAGGGTACCTGATCTATAATCGCCCGGTACTACCTCATGCAAAATTTGACGGATTGAAGGCCTGCTTTGAAAACATTCTCGCCAGCCTTTCCCGCGCCGAAACACCTGAGGCGATGGACGTGCCTCATTTCATGCATCCGGAGCTTTTTGAGTGGGCTCTCAGCAACGCTGTTCTCGATCTGGTTGAGCCAATCACGGGCCCCGATATAGCCCTCTTTTCCACCCACTTTATCTGCAAGCCGAAGGGCAACGGGAAGCGGGTTCCCTGGCATGAGGATTCCTCTTACTGGAAGGGCCAGGTCACCCCGATGGAAGTCGTCACGGTCTGGCTGGCGCTTGATCCCTCGACGAAGGAAAACGGCTGTATGATGGTGATTCCCCGCACTCACCGGGAGGCCCAGCAGGGATTTTCCGACTACAAGGATGTGGAGGACCCTTTGAAGACCGTCTTTCGCAATGAGATCATCCAATCGCAACGTGACGACAGCAAGCGGGTCTATATCGAACTTCAGCCCAACCAATGCTCGCTCCATGACGGGCGGATTCAGCACGGCTCCGATCCGAACACTTCGAATCTGCGCCGCTGCGGATGGACGATTCGCTTTACCTCGACGGCGGTGAAGTATGCGGACTTCAAAGGGATGCATCAGGTCTACCTGGCTCGCGGTCGCGATCTTGGTGGAAATACCTATGCTGACCCTACAAAAGCCTATCCCGACGTGATGGCCGCGCGGGGTGCGTCGACTCGTTACAAGAACTCGCATTGACTGAGCCGGACGAATAGCCGTTGCTCTCCGGAGAGCGTCACCCTGCGGTTAGCTCATTAAAAGGTTTGTCATCCCGGACCGGTCGAAGAATCTGTTGGAAATCCGTCGACCTTCGCTGGAAGACAGGTGTTAAATGAGCAGCAGGTGAAAAAAATTCTCGTCATCGGTGCCGGCTTGGGCGGCTTGGCGGCGGCGATCCGTCTGGCGCGTGCAGGTCACGCGGTCGAGGTGTGGGAGAAAAACGCCGGGGCAGGCGGGAAGCTGAAGGACTTGCAAGTGGACGGATTTTCGTGGGGTACGGGACCGTCGCTGCTGACCATGCCCCACGTGTTGCGGGAGCTTTTCGCCGAGGCAGGCGAACGGATGGAGGACTATCTCGATCTGATCCGGCTCGATTCCGCCTGCCGCTATTTTTGGACCGATGGTACGGTTATCGATGAGGATGAGTCGTTCTGGCAACGGCCTGAGGTGGTGCGGTTTATCGATTATGCGCGGGGCATCTATGAACTGTCGGGTGAGGCTTATCTGAACCGCCCACCGCGCGATTTCTGGCGCGCCTTCACGCTACGAAACTGGCCTAAGCTGCGGCACGTTGGCAAAGTCGCGACGACCCGCACGCTCGCGGCTGAGGTGGAGCGGCGCATTTCCGATCCGCATCTGCGGCAGATCTTTCTTCGCTTTGCGACCTATAACGGATCCTCGCCCTATCGCACTCCCGCTACGTTCAATATCATCCCTTACGTTGAGGCTGAATTTGGCGCCTGGTATGTGCGCGGTGGAATGCCGCGCATCACCCGTGCGCTGGTGGGACTCGCGGAACGCAATGGAGTTGCGTTCCGCTTCGACACCACCGCGACGGGCTGGGATGGAAGCGAGGCGACGGCACAGAACGGCACTCGCACCCGGGCCGATGTCCTTGTATGTAATGGAGATATGCTCGGGACGGTTGGCGGCGATCGCACACCGGGCGACCATTCCTCTTCAGGCTTTCTCTCAGAAAATTATGGTGAGAGAGCCCGCATGGCACTCATGCGTCACGACCTCTCAACCTCAGGCTTCATCCTATTCCTGGGTGTGCGCGGTCGTAACCTGCGGCTCGGTCATCACAATATCTTTTTCTCGGACAATTATCCTCACGAGTTCGAGGAAATTCATCGAGAGAAAATCAGTCCGGGTGAGCCGACAATTTACATCGCGGTCAGCGCGCGGACCGACCAGGATCATGCACCGGCGGGTCACGATAATTACTTCGTCCTTGTCAACGTGCCCGCACGCGGGCCGCAGCAACCTTGGACTGATGACGAGTCCAGGGAGTATCGTGATGTTGTAGTTAAACGCCTCGAACGATTCGGCTTGGAGGACCTGTCGGAACGGATCGTATCCGAGCGGCTGTTTACGCCGGGCGATTTTGCGAAGCGCGATCTGGCCTATCATGGGGCGCTTTATGGCTGGGCGTCCCATTCAATTCGCACTTCGCTCTTTCGGCCTCCGCTGCGCGCGCCCGGCGCGAGGAACGTTTTTTTTGTCGGCGGGACAACCCATCCGGGTGGAGGCATTCCGCTGGTTCTCTTGAGTGGAAAAATGGTGGCAGACATGATTCAGCGGGAGTACAAATGAGAGGCAGATCAATTTCCTGGAACGGTTTGGAGAGAAGCTTTTTCACCGCCTTTCTTCTCTGGAGCGGGGCGGGGCTGATTTTCACCGTCCTGCGCATCAGCCCTGACACCGTCACTCACCTGCCGCTGCCATCATGGCTGGTTCAATTTGTCAGGCTGTGCCTGGAATACGGCGATCCAATCCTGATCATTCTCGCCTGTGCCAATACGCATCTTCATGCGGTGCGCCAATGGACGGCGAGTGTGGCCCGCCGCTGGGGGGTGTTTATTCTTCTCTGTGCCTACGTGGTGGAAGCAATTGGAGTGAACACTGGTTTGCCCTTCGGGCCCTACCATTACACGGATACTTTTGGCCCAATGCTTGGGGTGGTGCCTCTGACGATACCTCTGGCCTGGCACGTGGTCTTGACCAACGCTCTTTTTGTTGTGCGGGCCGTCGCGCCTTATTGCTCACGCTGGGGCGAGGCTGCGCTGGCAGGACTTATTTGCACCATTTACGATATTATTCTCGAGCCGTTTGCCACCACTGTGAAACATTATTGGAGATGGGATGGCGATAATATTCCGCCTCTCAACTATGTCGCCTGGTTCCTGATTAGCGGAATACTCATCCGGCTTTTTGCACCCACAGTGACGACACGCCATCGCTTTGATCCCCGCCCGTGGCTGATCCTTGGCTTCACGATCGCGATCTTCGTGGCGGGAAGATGGGCTTTCGGGGGTTGAGTCCGGTGGGTGCCTGATGATGTTCAGCGGTAAAGGTGTGATCATCCAAGATCAAGCCAGCGCAGTTCGTCGGGTGTGAGTTGAATGGTGAGTGCGGTGCAGGAACTGGCCGTCTCGGAGATCAAGCGCGGGCCGACCAAGGCGAAGGCCGGGAAGGCCTGGCCCAGGACGAAGGCGAGGGCGATATGGATGGGCTGCACGCCCTCCTTACTGGCCATTTCGATGGCGCGTTCACGACGCTGGAAGTTGTCGTCGCTGTACCAGCATCGCACCAGTTCTTCGTCGCCGAGCTGGTTGCGTCCGGCGCGTTCGATGAAGAAGCCGCGGGCTTGGCTTGACCAGGAGAGGAGGGGAGTCTGGGTCTTTTCGAGCCAAGACTGGAAGTCCGGGGATTTTGCCGCGATGCAGCCGCCCCAGACTGCCGTGACCATGCGAGCAAGGCTGAAGTTATTGCTGACGACGCCGAACTTTTGCAGGCCCTTTTTCTCGGCGTATGCATTAGCTTCCTGAAGACGTTCGAGCGACCAATTCGAGCCGCCGAAGACCTTGATCCGGACTGCACGATGATGCTCGTTTAGTACATCGACGAACTCGCCGACGGGTACCTCGATGTTGTCCCGGTGCATGAGGTAAATGTCGGCGTAATCAGTCTTCAGTCGCTCGAGGCTTATGCTCAACTGGGAGGTGATATCCTTGGGCGTGCAAAACGGTGTATGTGCTCCCTTGGCGACGACCACTGTTTGCGAACGGAGCCCGCGCTGTTCAATCCAGCGGCCCAGCAAGCCTTCCTGTAGTCCTCCACCATAAATGTGAGCGGTATCAAAGGCGTTTCCGCCGCGCTCGAAAAAGTCGTCGAACACGGCGGTGGCGTGGGGCATGGTCTGCTGGTTGTCGCATCCCAAAACGAGCCGCGAAACGGGAATCTCGACGCCGGTGATGTGACCATAGAGCATCGGAGCGCCGGACCGCTTTTGCAGCAACTCGCGCGAGATCGTGGGGAAGGAGAACGTCGTCTTTTCGCTTTCGTAAACGAGGCCTGCCGAGGTCCGCCATGCATCGAGCGCGGCCATGTTGCCAAGGGTGTCGGCGACGGACATGAAGGGGCTCTCCAGTTTGCCTTGGGTCAATGCGTCGGCGACGGCATCGGCCTCGAGGGCGTAGAGCCAGGCATCAGTTTTAATGACGATAGCTTCCGGTGCCGACGTTCCCGCGCGGGATAGGTTGATGGTGCTTTCGCCTCCGTCACGTCCCATCGTGTAGGGATCGGGGACGTGGATCGCCCCCTTGCTGCCAAAGACCCGAACGCAGTTTTCCTGGTTGAGACCGACGCCAGTGGATAATTGGGCGAGGATACCGCCGGGGAACTGGGCTGAGGCGATGGCATACGCATCGGTTCCGGCTTCGGGATAAAGCTGCGCAAAACCGGTTACCTTGGTCGGATTGGCAAAGGGCAGGCCCTGCGCCGCGCCGGCGATCAAGCGTGAGACGGAGGTCGCGTAACAGCCGACATCAAGGATACCGCCCCCGCCCAGCACATTGCTAAAAAGCCGGTGCTCCGGGTTGAAGTGGCCGTGGAAGCTGAAGGTGGCCTGAATGACGCCGACTTCGCCGATTGTGCCCTCGCGGATCAATTCGATCAGTTTTGCCGTTTGGGGATGGCAGCGATACATGAACGCCTCCATGAGGAACACGCCGTTTTCGCGCGCGGCCTCGACCACGACCATTGCCTCCGCGTGGTTAAGTGTGAGGGGCTTTTCGCAAAGGATGTGCTTTTTAGCCCGGGCCGCCTTGATGCACCACTCGGCGTGCAGCGGATGGGGCGTGCTGATGTAGACTGCCTCGACTTCGGGATCGGCAAGCAGGTCTTCGTAACTGGCGTGGGCTTTAATCGGCCCGAATTTTGCCGCGAAGACATCGGCGGCATCTTGTCTCCGGCTTCCGACGGCAACCAGTTTCCCGGTGCGGGATTTGGCCAGGCCTTGGGCGAAAGTCTTGGCGATACTGCCGGTTCCGATAATGCCCCATGAAAGTTGCGATTTGGTTGCGCTCATGAAGAAAAGCATGACGGTTTGGGACATATCCGGCAATTGGGCGAAAGCGAGTTTTTATTGTACCAATTATAGTTTCTATGCCTAATAAGACTTGGAACCTCGTAAACATGCAAATCTGGGCATCGCCTCCTGTCGTGAAACTTGTGGCTAGCGGGCGGCATCAGAGCGCCCGGAGCTTCTCCCGGCATGATCATCCCTTCTATGAATTGGGCATCGTTCTTTCCGGGCAGTGTGATTGGCGCCTCGGTGGCCGCCAACGTCTTGGGTTGCAAGCTGGAGAAGCGATTCTCCTAAAACCCAAGACCCTTCATCACGAGGAAATACGTCCGGGAAACTGGGCCCGGCTGGCTTGGGTGGGGTTCGATTTTGACGGCGCGCCGCCGGAATGGGCGCAGCGGGCGGTTGCCACGGAAGAGGACTTTCCGGAGATTGCGAATTACTTCGAAATTCTAGCGCGTGAGCACCATCGGGCCGATCTCCCGTCGCAAGTGAGGGTCGGGCTGGCTGTGCAAAGCATTCTCTTGCTGGTTGCCCGAAGGGCCGAAGGATCCCGGCAGCAATCGGTTTTATCCCGCCCCACACGGACCGGTTCGGACCTGAATCCACGTCAGGTCGATCGAGTCGAATCGGCAGCTCACTATTTTCGCACGAATTTGTCCAACGCCCTGAGCATCGCCCAGGTCGCGGCCTATCATTCGCTTTGCCCGGCCCACTTTTCCAGCCTTTTCCGGCGTTATCATTTGGTCTCGCCACGCCGATTTGTGCGACAGGCACGGCTGGAGAGGGTTGCCGAGCTCCTGCAGAGTTCGGACCTTGCTCTCAAGGAAATTGTCGCGCAATGCGGCTTTGTTGATGCCGCCCATCTTTGCAAGGCGTTTAAGCAGGAGCGCGGTATGACGCCCCGGCTATTTCGCACTCGATCGCTCACCCGAATAAATTAAAATTAGCTTTCGGTGTGATTGCGAGTATTGGTGCTTTATGGCTCAAGTACCTCTTGGGAAACATAGCCGTTGGGCGGAACGTCTATCCCGTTCGGGATTCTTTTTGGGCGCTCTGCTTTTTCATTTGATCCTGTTTTTGATGGTTGCGACCTGCGTTGTATTCATGCCGCCTCCTGGACCGCCCGCGATGGTTCCCACCGTTTCCATACTGCCACCACCGCCGAAGCCGCTCGGCCCCCCGAACAATGTACCGGGCATGCCGGTGACCGGTTTAACCTCAGACGTTTCTTCCACTGTTCTAACAATCACGCAGGTTCATGTTCCAAACTTCTCCTTTCATCCGGCGACAACAGGCATTTCTGCTTCTGATCTTGGCCAAATTCCCAATCCGAGTCCGGCGCCGGGCGGTGGCGGCGGCGATGTATCCGATCCCCGACTGCCGGGCATTTTTGACACCGTAACACACTATTGGGGTCGGACTCCTGAAGACATTCGCGAACACAATGCGAAAGGTACTTTTGTCGTTTTCGTCGCTTCTTATGCGGATGGTGATTGGGCCTGCAACACCCAACTCGATCAGGACGGGAACATCGTTGCGGGCAGCATTCCCGATCTCATGGCGAAAATTAAGGAATGGAGTCGCGGCGAAATCAAAGGTGAGGTGGTGCCAAAACCCTTGAACATCGGCGGGCCGGACTTAATGGAGAAGAGGCCGCCATTTATTTTCTTCACCGGTCATAAAGATTTTAAACTGACCGACCAGGAGATCCATAATTTGCGCGATTATCTTGAGGTTGGTGGAGCAATCTGGGGTGACAATGCGTTGGCGGGGGCAGGTTCCCGCTTCGACGTGGCATTCAAACGTGAAATGAAACGGGTCGTGCCGGACAAGGACAAGAACTTTGTGCCCTACTCTCTGAGCGATGATATCTTTAACAGTGGCCCTCATCCCGTTACTGAGGTTCCACCCGGGATGAATTATTATGCGGAGCTGCCCGAGCATTTGGACATTAGGGGCGAACTCGCCATTCTATATACTCCCAACGATTATAGCGACATCATGTTCATGCGTATCCTGCCCGGTGACAAGGAGCAGCAGTTACCCTACCGCAACATGCCGCCCAAGACTCTCTATACCGATACCGATTTTTGGTATCGTCAGCATATTTTCTACCGTAACTTTAATTTGCCCAACAGCTTGGCAGTACATCGGTTAGGAATGAGCATCATCACTTATTTCTTGATCAGATTTGATGACAAGCTGCTCCTGACGCCGTAGTTGCCTAAGCTCCTCTTGAAGGCCCTTGCTTGCCAAAACAGACGCTCAAGGTAGCATGATGGCTGCCGACTAATGGCTCCCATGCTCGAAACCACCTATTCCCGGATTGGCGCCAAGTCCGAAGTTTTAGATGATCAAGCTTCCAACGGGCTTGCCCCGGCGCAATTGCTTTCCATCCCGGCCTCTTTCGGGCGGGCCGTGATGGCCGACAGGATTTCGCCGAAGGATGCGTCGATATGGGAGGAGGGTCTCAGGGATGAGGCCAACGACCACCGTTATTATGAGCTCACGCATGATGCCTTGCAGGGCCAATTCTCCCACTTTTACCTCTTTCTTAAGGATTTGGCCGACGTTACGCGCGCGATTCAACCGTTTTTCATCGTCAATCAGGATATTGTCCTGGGGATGCCCGAGTTGGTTACACGGATGACCGAGAGGATTCGGGGTAGTTTCCCTTCTGCGATGAAGTTACGCGTCCTGATGGTGGGCTGTTCCGCCGGGGAAGGTCAAGTGGTGAAGGGCAGCGGGGACCTCGACGAGCACTGGGTGGTTCGCGCCCTGGGCGAAGTGCTTCCTCACTTGGCCCGGAGGCTTAAGACTGAGCTTATTGTCTTCAAAGATATCCCGAAGAGTCATCGTCCGAATCTCGATAAACTGAATGGATTCGGTTTCAAACGAATATCGAGCATGCCGGCGACCAAGCTCGAATTAAATTACAAAAGCTTCGAGCACTATTTCGAAACCGCCCTCAGCGCCAAAATGCGGAAGGATTTGCGAAGGAAATTTCGCAAGTCGGCCACCTTTCCTCCCATCACGATGGAAGTGATCCAGGACATCACGCCTTTTATCGACGAAGCGTTTCCGCTTTACGAGCAGGTGGTGCGAAAGTCGAAGCTCAAGTTCGAGGTGTTGACCAAACCCTACTTCACCGCTCTCGGGCAGAAAATGGCCAACAAGGCATTTTTCCTCGTGTGGCGGCAAGAGGGGCGGATGGTTGCCTTCAATTCATGCATTGGGCACCAGGGTATTCTGCGCGACAACTACGTTGGTTTCGATTACTCGGTAGCGCTCGATCAGCATCTCTATTTTGTCAGTCGCAGGGATATCTTTTCCTGGGCAATGGCGAACGCCTATCACACTTACTACAGCGCTCCGCTTAATTACGACCCGAAGCTGCATCTCCGGCAGCTTCTTTCTCCACTCGACCTGTACGTCCGTACCACGCGATCCTGGCTGAACCCTCTTTTCCATCGCGTCCTGCCGCTGATGGAGCCCACGCGCTACGATCCCATCATCAAGCGGTTCGCTAACGCGCATGAGTTGGAGTGAGGCAGGCCATTTTTCCGCAAGCACAATCAGATGCCGGCCGCATCTTTGCCCACGCCGGAACCGGGTCATCGCAACCAGCTTCGGGTTTGAGGGTTAGGAGTATGGCTATGAAATATCAAAAAATGGTGGCTTGCCTCGTTGCGGTAGCATTTGCCGGAGGTATTGAGGAGCTTCAGGCCGACGTAAAGATGTCACCTCTTTTTGGTGATCACATGGTCCTGCAGCAGGGCATCGCTTTGCCGGTCTGGGGTACGGCCGGGGCCGGGGAAAAAGTCACGGTAACTGTCGGGACGGAAAACGGCAGCGCGACAGCGGACGCGGACGGCAAGTGGTTGGTTAAGCTGGCGCCGCTGCCTGCGGGGACAACTCCGGTGGAGATGACCGTTACGGGAAAAAACAGCCTCAAATTCGAGGACGTCCTCGTCGGCGATGTCTGGGTCTGCTCCGGGCAATCGAACATGGAGTACGGCGTTAAGAACATGCCAACCGCTGCCAAGGAAATCCCCGAGGCGAATGTACCGTTGCTGCGCCTCTTTTTCGTGCCGAAGAAGACGGCGGTGACGCCGCAGACGGAAATGACCGCGACCCCGCCCACTGCGATGATGGGCCACTGGGTGGTCTGCACCCCGGAGACGATTGTTCAGGCCGGCGGTTGGGGCGGGTTCAGCGCGGTCGGTTACTTTTTTGGGCGGGAAATCCAGAAGACCACGGGCCAGCCGGTGGGCCTGATCGGTTCTTATTGGGGTGGAACTCCCGCGCAGGCGTGGACGAGCCTGACGGGCTTGCAAAAGGAATCGGTGCTCCAGGCCTACGCGCAGAGCAATTTGAACTACATCGCCGCCGCTGCGGATTACCCGACCCGGTTGGCTGCGTATCAGGCCGATCTGGCCAAATGGAAACAGGATGTGGAACCGGCCTATAACACGGCTCTCAAGGATTGGAATGACGCGATTGCCCAGGCAAAAACTGCGGGCCAGCCGCCGCCTCCCAAACCGCAACCGGCCTCGCCTGCTCCCCGGCCGCCGGTTGACGCCAGCGGCGGTCAAAATGCTCCCACGACTTTATTCAACGGCATGATTTCTCCCCTCATACCTTTTGCGATCAAAGGCGTGATCTGGTATCAGGGCGAATCCAATGCGGGCGCGGCGATGGAGTACCGGACACTGTTTGCCCGGATGATCACTGATTGGCGGGAAAAGTGGAGCCAGGGCGATTTCCCTTTCCTCTACGTCCAACTGGCCGGTTATGGCCCGGGCAAGACATGGCCGCTCCTGCGTGAATCGCAACTCAAGACCCTCGCCCTGCCGAACACAGGTATGGCCTCCGCCGTCGATATCGGCGATATGGCGAACATCCATCCGGGGGACAAACTCGATGTCGGTCTGCGCCTCGCCTTGGCGGCTAAGCATGTTGCTTACGGGAAGGACTTGGTTTATTCTGGGCCGATTTACGACAAGATGCAGGTTGAGGGGAATGCGATCCGTCTCAGCTTTACCCAGGTGGGCGGCGGCCTGACCATCGGTGCGCCTCCCGCGTATGGGCCGGGTTCGACCCCGCCACCTGCGGACAAGCTGGTCGGCTTTGTTGTGGCCGCAGCCGACCAAAAATGGTTTCCCGCTGAGGCCACGATCGATGGGAAAACCATCGTCGTTTCCAGCGCACAAGTGCCAAGCCCGGTGGCCGTGCGCTATGCGTGGGAAGCCATTCCCCCGATTAATTTCTACAACAAGGACGGACTGCCCGCGTCGCCGTTCCGGACGGATGATTGGCCCGAGCCGACGCCTCCGCCGAAGGTTCCCGCGGCAGCTACTCCACCAGCGCCGCCCGCGCCGACGTCGGCGCCTGCGGTGCCACCGCCCGCTTCCGCGGCACCCGCACAGGGTGCGACAGCGCCGGCGCCGGTGACCCCTCCCGCGCCTGCGTCAGTTCCAAAATAGGATGATGAGGCAGACGCCGAAGGATGATTTGTCCTTCGGCGTTTATCATCAGGGCATCGGCCTTCTAGAACCGGGAGCGGCCCGAGCGGCCGAAAGCGGGACGCGCGTGGCCTTCTCCCGAGGAGCGCGGCGCGAAGCGGCTGCCGCCGGAATGCGGACGGAAACCGGAGCGCGGCGCGGGGCGATGGGTGCGGTCGATGCCGGAGCCGAGGTCGGCGCTCTGGCGCGGGCCGTCCTGCTGGGAGGCGGCCTCGAAGGGATGGCCCTTGAGGACAGGGATGGGCCGGCGGATGAGACGCTCGATGCTGCGGAGGAGATTGCGCTCTTCCCGGTCGCAGAAAGCGATGGCTTTGCCGTCGAGTCCGGCACGGGCGGTGCGGCCGATGCGGTGGACGTAGGACTCGGGTTCCTCGGGCAGGTCGTGGTTCACGACGAGCGAGATGCCCTTGACGTCGATACCGCGCGCGGCGATGTCAGTGGCGACGAGCACGCGGCTGTGACCGTTGCGGAAATTCTCCAGCGCGCGCTGGCGGGCGCCCTGCGACTTGTTGCCATGGATGGCCTCGGCCTTGATGCTTTCGCGGGCGAGCTGGTCGACCAGTTTGTTGGCCATATGCTTCATGCGGACGAAGACGAGGACGAGGCCCTGCGGATGCTGCTTGATGAAGTGGGCGAGCGCCTTGCTCTTGTCGTGGCGGTTGACGAAGCAGACCTGCTGGTCAATGCGCTCCACGGTGGAGGCCGCCGGGGTGACTTCGACGCGGGCCGGATTATGCACCAGCGACGAGGCGAGTTCCTGGATCGTCGGCGGCATGGTGGCGGAGAAGAGGAGCGACTGGCGGCGCGGCGGCAGCTTGCCAATAATGCGCTTGATGTCGTTGACGAAACCGAGATCGAGCATGCGATCCGCTTCGTCGAGGACGAAGACTTCGACCTTGTCGAGGATGACGTGCTTCTGGCGCTCGAGATCCATGAGACGACCCGGCGTGGCGATGAGGATATCGACGCCGCGCGACAGGGCGCGAATCTGCGGCGAGAGGCTGACCCCGCCGAAGATCGCAGCGTGCGAGATCTTCAGGAAGTGGCCGTAGTCGCCAAAGCTCTGCGCGATCTGTGCGGCCAGTTCACGCGTCGGCGCGAGGATGAGCGCGCGGGGACGCTTCGGCGTGGCCGGTGCGTAAACGGCGGAGAGCCGCTGCAGGATGGGCAGGGCGAACGCGGCGGTCTTGCCTGTGCCGGTCTGCGCGATGCCGATCAGGTCCCGTCCTTGCAGGAGGTACGGGATGGCCTGGGCCTGGATGGGCGAGGGCTCGGTGTAATTTTTCTGCTGGAGCGCGCGCAGGAGCGGCTCCGCGAGGCCGAGGCCGGTGAACGCCGGGGCGGGCGTGGGCGCGGCGGGCGCAGGAGGGGTGTGGTGGCTGGGGCCGTGACTGGGTGTAACTGTACTGTGGGTTGTCATAGTTGTGCTGTCGTAAAAAATTGGGGCAACCGCCGCGGGCGAAATGGATCGCCGGCGCCGGGCCGCAATTAAGGTTGTCGATGAGGTGTTATGGCCCTGAACGATCTCTCATCGAAAGACAACTAGGGGGCGATTTTGGCCACTGGGCCGATAAAAACCGATGAGCTTTTGCTCACTAAACCGGCGTCAACCTACCTTGATTGTGCGAAGTAGCAAGGAGAATGTTGCGCGTCAGCGTGAAGCGCGTGCCAGCTTTCGCTTCAGTTCGGCCAGATGATATTCGGCGGCTTCCTGGTCCTGCGATGTACGTTCCACCTTTTCCCGGCACCACGTGGCGACGCAAGCGTGCATGATGGCGGCAAGGATTTCCGTCACGTCCCCGTGGGCTTCCCTGATATCATCTTTCTCATCAAAGTGGAAGACATAGTCCCACGCAATCGGGCCGAAACAGACGGCTTCAAAATCGATCCACTTGGCGGTGCCCTGTTTGTTCCAAAGCAAATTGCGCGGATGGCAATCGCCGTGAATGATGCTCCGCACCGAAGATGAATTTTCCAGTCGGCATTCAAGCTCTTTCAAGGCTCCGGCCAAAAAGGTCCGGTCGCTGGCCGGGAGGCCTGGCATCGGAACCGAAGCCTGCTCAAGTCTG
>Ga0302319_10010010_pt1 | contig 18137 bp, 14 predicted proteins | sample Bog_T0_2_FD_203319 | JGI IMG/M metagenome (GOLD analysis project Ga0302319, IMG submission 203319) | Peat permafrost microbial communities from Stordalen Mire near Abisko, Sweden - Bog_T0_2 | ecosystem: Environmental > Terrestrial > Soil > Wetlands > Peat | place: Sweden: Abisko, Stordalen Mire...
TATTAAAAAAATAGCGGGATAAAGGTAGCAGAAATAAGAAAATCCCTCTTAGGAAATATTCTTAGTGGTTCTAATTCGGAATTCGGGAATCATCAGTAAATGCCGGGACAATTGACATCTAAGAGGCCTTTCTATATAATTAAAAATTCAATATTAAACTGAAGGGAAAACTATGAGTAAAACGATGTTTGAGAAGATTTGGCAGGATCATTTGGTGCGTGACTCTCAAGGGGACACGGCTATTATTTATATTGATTTACACCTGGTGCATGAAGTGACCAGTCCACAGGCTTTCGCGGCACTAAGGGAAAACAAACGAACAGTGCGTTGCCCTGAGAAAACAGTCGCCACCATGGACCATAATGTGTCAACACGCACCAAGGATATCACCAAGGTGGATGCTAATTCCCGGACCCAAATGGATACCTTATCCAATAATTGCCGTGAATTTGGTGTCCGATTGTATGATTTTGCCGATAAGGATCAGGGGATTGTGCACGTGATCGGGCCAGAACAAGGGCTTACCTTGCCAGGTTTGACCATTGTTTGTGGGGATTCGCATACGGCCACACACGGGGCCTTTGGTTCCTTGGCTTTTGGCATTGGCACATCTGAAGTCGAACATGTTTTAGCAACCCAGACCTTGCAACAGTCCCAGCCTAAGACCATGCTGATTAATATCGACGGCCAATTGTCTAAAGCGGTGACTTCTAAAGACATTATATTGTATATCATTGGCTTGATCGGTACAGCCGGTGGGACAGGCTATGTCATTGAGTATGCAGGTTCTGCGGTACGTGCTCTGTCCATGGAAGCGCGCATGACTATTTGTAATATGTCTATCGAAGCGGGGGCTCGTGCTGGGATGATTGCTCCTGATGATACTACTTTTAATTATGTCAAAGGCCGTGATTTCGCCCCTCAAGGAAATGATTGGGAAAAGGCTGTGGCTTACTGGAAGACTTTACCAAGTGATGTTGGGGCTAAGTTTGATAGGGTTATTAACATTAAAGCAGAGGATATAAAACCCATGGTGACATGGGGGACATCACCTGGTCAGGTGACTAGTGTCGATGGGGTTGTTCCAGATCCTGAGACATTGAAAGATGCTGTTGACCGCACCGCTGCTCGCAACGCTTTAGCTTATATGGATTTGACACCTGGCACTAAAATATCAGATATTAAAATTGATAAAGTTTTCATTGGCTCTTGCACCAATGGACGTATTGAAGACCTGCGTGCCGCTGCCCAGATCGTCAGTGGCAAGCGTGTTGCACCCGGTGTAACGGCGATAGTTGTTCCAGGTTCAGGGCGTGTGCGCATTCAGGCTGAAAAGGAAGGTTTGGATAAGATATTCATCGATGCCGATTTTGAGTGGCGTTTTGCCGGTTGCTCGATGTGCTTAGGTATGAACGATGATCAATTGAAAAAAGGTGAGCGTTGTGCCTCCAGCAGTAATCGTAATTTCGAAGGCCGTCAAGGCCCAGGTGGCCGCACCCATTTAATGAGCCCCGAAATGGCCGCTGTTGCAGCATTAACAGGTAAAATCACAGATATACGTGAATTTGTCAATTAAGGATATAAAAAATGGAACCTTTTAAGACTCATACTGGTTTGGCTGTACCTTTAAATCGTGTTAACGTCGATACGGATGCTATTATTCCTAAACAATTTTTAAGAAAAATTGAAAAGACAGGTTTTGGAAAGCATCTTTTTCATGAATGGCGCTATAGTGATTATGAAGGGACCAAGGAAAATCCAGATTTTATTTTGAATCAAGAGCCTTACCGTAAGGCAACCGTGCTTCTCGCTCCTGATAATTTCGGCTGCGGTTCCAGCCGTGAGCATGCGCCGTGGGCTTTGGGAGATTTTGGTTTTAAATTGATCATCGCTCCGTCATTTGCTGATATTTTCTATAATAATTGTGTCAAGAATGGTATTTTATTGGCGCAATTGAAATCATTAGAAGTCGATGAAATATTCGCTTTTGTTGATAAGAATAAAGGGGCAACCGTCGCTGCTGATCTGCCGGCCCAAACAATTACTGCTGGTGGTAAAAGTTATTCATTTCAAATTGATGCCTTTAATAAGGAATGCTTACTTAAAGGGCTAGATGGCATCGGCTGGACATTGCAATTTGAAGATAAGATCACATCTTATGAAAGTAAAATTAACAGCCAGCATCCATGGCTTTCAAGAGGTTAACATGTCAAACTCTAGAAAATACTCTGCTTTTGTCGTCGATGGCTATGACCGCGCGCCTAGTCGTGCGATGTTGCGTGCCGTAGGTTTTAAGGATGGTGATTTTAACAAGCCCCAAATCGGGATTGCGTCGACCTGGAGCATGGTCACCCCATGCAATATGCATATCGATGGCCTAGCCAAAAAAGCAGCTGAAGGTGCTGATGCGGCCGGAGGCAAGGCAGTTATTTTTAATACCATCACGATTTCCGACGGGATTTCCATGGGGTCTGAAGGGATGAAGTATTCCCTGGTTTCCCGTGAAGTGATTGCGGATTCTGTTGAATGCGTTATCGGTTGCCAGGGCTATGATGGCTTGGTCGGTATTGGCGGCTGTGATAAAAACATGCCAGGGATCATTATGGGCATGGCACGGCTCAATCGCCCTGCAGTTTTTGTTTATGGTGGAACTATCCTGCCAGGTTGTTTAAATAAAAAGAATTTAGATATTGTTTCTGTTTTTGAAGCGGTTGGGGCGTATGCCAATAAAAAAATTGATGAGAAAGAACTTAAAGATGTCGAGAGTTGTGCGATTCCGGGGCCTGGTTCTTGTGGGGGCATGTACACAGCCAATACGATGGCCTGTGCCATTGAAGCTTTAGGAATGAGTCTGCCTAATAGTTCTTCCCAGACAGCTGTTTCTCGAGAGAAAGTAGATGATTGCATCAGGGCCGGCGCCGCTGTCATCAATTTGCTCAAATTAAATATTACACCCCGTCAGATCATGACTAAAAAAGCATTTGAAAATGCGATTGTCGTGGTCACGGCTTTAGGGGGTTCGACGAATGCTGTTTTACATCTACTCGCCATGGCTGATGCCGTTGGTGTCAAATTAAGCATTGATGATTTTACCCGTATAGGCAAAAAGGTGCCTGTATTGGCTGATCTAAAGCCCAGTGGACGATTTGTCATGGCAGAGTTGAGTAAGATTGGCGGGGCGGTACCATTGATGAAAATGCTTTTGGACCGTGGGCTTTTGCATGGCGATTGCCTGACAGTTACCGGAAAGACCCTGGCGGAGAATTTAGCATCTGTGAAATCTTATCCATCAGGTCAAGAGATCATCCGTCCTTTTGATAATCCTATCAAGAAGGAAGGACATCTGGTTATACTCTACGGAAACTTAGCTTCAGAAGGTGCTGTGGCCAAAATTTCTGGTAAGGAAGGGCTATCGTTCACCGGCAAAGCTAAAGTTTTTGATTCAGAAGAAACGGCACTCAAAGCCATTCTAAGCGGCAAGATCGTTAAAGGCGATGTGATCGTCATCCGTTATGAAGGTCCTCGAGGAGGTCCTGGCATGCGTGAAATGCTATCTCCTACGTCAGCTATTTCCGGACGCGGTTTAGGCAAGGATGTCGCCTTGATCACTGACGGCCGTTTTTCCGGTGGCAGTCATGGTTTTGTGGTTGGGCATATCACACCCGAAGCTTTTAATGGCGGTCTAATAGCGATTGTCAAGAATGACGACACCATCACTATTGATGCTCAAAAAAGGCAAATCAATTTAGAAATTCCCGTAACGGAAATTAAAAAGCGCCTAAAAGCATGGAAACAGCCAAAACCAAGATATACCCGAGGTGTTTTGGCCAAATATGCTAAACTAGTCACAAGCGCCTCCCAAGGGGCAGTTACAGATAAGCATTTATTTTAATGGATATAAAAGTTTTTTACTCCCAAGTTTCTAAAAAGATTTAGAGTAATATTGTTTAAATTTTGCTTTAGTTGCCAACAAAAATAGGTGAGAATATCAATCATGGCTGGGAACTCATTCGGACAACTTTTTAAGATCACTACTTTTGGCGAGAGCTACGTGCCTGCGATTGGTGTCGTTAAAAGGCCCAATTGCTTCGAGGGCGAAAGGGGTTTTCAATATGGCAGGTAACTCCTTTGGAAATCTCTTTAAAATAACTACATTTGGTGAGAGTCATGGTCCTGCCATAGGTGTTGTCATTGATGGTGTTCCATCTAAGCTAGCTTTAACAGAAGCGGATATTCAGGTTGATTTAGACCGCCGCCGCCCTGGGCAAAGCCGGATCACGACTCAGCGTCAAGAAGCTGATCGTGCTGAAATCTTATCAGGTGTTTTTGAAGGCAAGACCACAGGTGCGCCGTTAGCTATCCTTATCCGCAATGAGGATCAACGCTCCAAAGATTATGGCAATATCAAAGATGTGTTTCGACCGGGCCATGCGGATTTTTCTTACATCGCCAAATATGGGATCCGTGATTACCGCGGGGGTGGACGCTCATCAGGCCGCGAGACAGCTTGCCGTGTTGCGGCAGGAGCAATCGCCAAAAAGATTTTAGCCCGACAAAAGATTGAAATTATCGTTTATACCTTGGCTGTGGGCGATACCTATGCCAAGAATATTGATTACAAGGTCATTGAGCAAAATGCTGTTCGCACCGCTGATGCCAAGATCGCTCCCGTCATGATTGCCAAAATTGAAGAGGCTCGCAAGAACGGTGATTCCTTGGGCAGCCAACTGGCCTGTGTCGTTAAAAATTGCCCTCCGGGTTTAGGTGACCCTTGTTTTGATAAACTCAATGCTCGTCTGGCTCAAGCTCTTATGTCGATAGCGACAGTCAAAGGCATTGAATTTGGTGAGGGTTTTGGCGCCAGCCTTTTAATCGGATCAGTGAATAATGACCGTTTTATTCTTAAGGGTAAGAAGGTCACAACAGCCACCAATCATGCCGGTGGCATTATGGGCGGGATATCCACTGGTGAAGATATCACGATCCGTTTAGCTTTAAAACCACCATCATCCATTTCAAAACTGCAAAAGACATTGAATGAGCAATTCGAAGAAGTTGAAGTGCAGGTCAAAGGCCGCCATGATCCATGTTTGGCCCCAAGAGTGGTGCCAGTCGCTGAAGCAATGATTGCATTAACCCTGGTTGATGCACTTATGATTCAAAAAGCCACCAATTTATAAATATGGACAATCAAAAAGTTATCTTGGTCACTGGTTGTTCCAGCGGGTTTGGATTATTGACGGCTGCGCGCCTGGCGGCACAAGGTTACTTGGTTTGGGCAACCATGCGGGATTTGTCTAAGAAGCAGCTTTTAGAAGATGAATTAGCCCGGCGGAATGCAAAAGCCATTATCCGCGAATTGGATGTTACCAAAATTCCCACGATAAGAAATGTTATAGATGAGATTCAAAAAACACATTCCAGGGTAGACGTGCTTATTAATAATGCGGGATACGGCATCGGGGGTTTCTTTGAAGATTTATCAGAGGATGAAATTCGCGCTCAGATGGAGACTAATTTTTTTGGAGTACAGAATGTCTGCCGGGAAGTGATCCCGCTGATGCGTAAATGCTCAAAGGGGAAGGTTATTAATATCTCGAGCATTGCCGGTAGGGTTGCCACTCCTTGTTTAGGGGCTTATAATGCGAGCAAATGGGCCCTGGAAGCTTTTAGTGAAAGTCTTTATTATGAAATGTCTTTGTTTGGTATTTCAGTATGTTTAGTTGAACCTGGCTATTATCCCACCAAGATTTTTTCTCAGAACGCCCATTTTGCTAAGAATTTCGAAGATCCTCAAAGCCCCTATTATTTGATTAATCAAAAAGTGAAGGCAATTTCACAAGGGAATATTAAAAAGGTAAAGCGTGATCCTGAAGATGTGGCTCGGCTTATTGAAAGTATCGTCAATAATCCGCACCCACACTTACGTTATATTTCTGATTTTGCTTCTGCGTTTAAGTTGCTTATACAGAAAACACTACCACCGCGGTTAATGGCTTATATATTTAGTAGAATTGCGTATGCAGACAAGTAAAGCACCGTATCTTCGTCAAATTTTTGTATGCACCAATAATGCCAATGGTGAGAAAGCCTCATGCGGGGACCATAAAGGCGAAGAAGTTTTCCGTCAAATGCGTGAGATTGCCAAGGAACGTAAACTTCATCCAAATATCCGCGTCGCTCAAGCCAAGTGTTTAGGGCAGTGCGCCAAGGGTGTTAATATCATGGTCTATCCAGAAAATATTTGGCACAGCGATGTGCGCCTGGAAGATGTTCATCAACTGGCAGAGAAATATATTGTATGAGTTTATATTTAAAAAGAATATTTATACTCGGCTTATTTTTATTGAGCGCCTCTGATCTCCACGCCCAGGCGCTTAAGAACGAAAATGATTTAGGATTAAGTTATATCAAGCAATCCAAATTTACCTTAGCGATCGTTGAATTGACGAAGGCCATCAAAGTAGATAATAAGGATGCGGATGGCTATACTTTTCGCGCTCTTGCTTATGCAAGGCTAGGTAATTTTACAGATGCGATTTCAGATTCCACCCAAGCCATTGAAATCAATCCTAAGGATTTTCTGGCTTTTGCCAATCGCGGCCAATTTTATGCCAAGCAAGGTAATTTTGCGGCAGCCATATCAGATTTTAATGAAGCCATACACATAAATCCCAGGATTCCGATTAATTATAATAATCGTGGCACCGTTGAGGCTTTGCAGGGGGATAACGCCCTAGCCCTTTCTGATTATTCCAAAGCGATAAGTTTAAATTTTAAAGATTTTTCAGCCTACGCCAATCGCGCCAAGATTTATGCCCAACAGGGGAATTTGGCCCAAGCCATTGCTGACTATACGAGTGCCATCGGAATAAATCCTCAGAAAACGATCTATTACAGGGATCGCGGTCTAGCCTATGTCAGAGGGAATGATGATGATCACGGCATTGCTGATTTTACCAAAGCCATTGAAATCGATCCCAAGGATTATGTAGCGTATTTCTTGCGAGGGGCTGTCTTTTATAATCAAAAAAATTTCACCCAAGCCATTGCTGATTACACCCAAGTGCTAGTTCTTAATCCTAAAAACATTGACGCTTATTTTAACCGGGCCTTGATTTATCTTCGGGTCAATAAAACCAGCGAAGGAGTTGCGGATTTGAATCAAGTCGTGCAATTCAATCCCAATTATACGCGGGCTTATTACAATAGAGCAGTGGGCTTTTATCAATTAAAACAATACGATAAAGCCTGGGCCGATGTGAAAAAAGCGCAGGGTTTGGGAATTACGCTTAATCCTAATTTCATTAAAGCATTAAAGAATGCGTCGGGACAATAATCATAGGAGGGTGCTTATGCCTGAGAATAAAATAACCGTCTTTAAAATCAAAAACCGCAGTGGTTATGCCGCCGTATGCGATGAACATTTAACAGAGGGCAAAAGCAAGGAAGAAGCCCTTGATCGGATGTTGAAAGCATTAAAACGCACGTCAAAGGTAAAAAAATAACTTAAAAAACTCAATACAAGGGTTGCTTTTTGTCTCCTCGAGTTCTATACTAAAATAGACGCAGTCATAACTTTATTATTTTCAAGTATTTTGCATTTTTTATTCAAATTTAGGAGGGGCCTATGAGCATGTTTGATAAGAATATCAGCCAGGAAAAACTTAAAAGCCTTGAGTTTGCTGAAGCCGCCCGAGAGATGGAATGGAAACAACCCAGCTTTGCCCTCAAACTTTTTCAAGGTTCCCTCGATTTTAGCCTGATCAATCCTTTCCCTAAAGAAGACCCAGAACAGAAAAAAGCGTGTGATGAGTACATGGTCAAGATTGAAAAATTCTTGCGTGAGAATTTGAATCCTGATGAAGTGGATGCCACAGGTTTGATTCCGGATAAAGTATATAAAGGCTTGGCTGAACTTGGAGCTTTTGCTTTAAAAATCCCTAAAGAATATGACGGTATGGGTTTTAGCCAATATAGCTATAACCGCATCATGCATCTCATTTCCAGTTACTGTGGTTCAACCGCCGTGTTGCTTTCTGCACATCAGAGCATTGGGGTACCACAACCTTTGAAGCTTTTTGGAACACCTGAACAAAAGCAAAAATATTTGCCCCGATTTGCCAAGGGTGCCATCTCAGCCTTTGCCTTGACCGAACCTGAAGCCGGTTCAGATCCAAGGAACATGACCACCACCGCAACACCGACCGAAGATGGCAAATCTTTTTTAATCAATGGGATCAAGCTTTGGTGTACTAACGGTCTGATCGCAGATTTATTAGTTGTCATGGCCGTTACTCCTCCAAAAATAGTTAATGGCAAAGAAATCAAGCAGATCACTGCTTTTATTGTCGAGGGCAATTCGCCGGGTATTGAGAAAATCCATCGCTGCAGTTTTATGGGCCTCAAGGGTATTCAAAATGGTGTCATTCAATTTAATAATGTCCTGGTGCCTCGTGAAAATATCATCTTGGGCGAAGGTGAGGGCTTAAAATTAGCCTTGGTTACTTTAAATACCGGTCGTCTGACCTTGCCAGCCGCATCGACGGGCATAGGTAAATGGTGTTTGAATGTTGTCCGTCAATGGGGCACCAAGCGCCGTCAATGGGGCAGTTCCATTGGTGAGCATGAAGCTGTCGCTTTAAAAATAAGTTATATCGCCTCACACACCTTTGCTATGGATGCCGTCACCTGGCTGACATCGGCCATGGCTGATGATAAGCACCGTGATATTCGCCTGGAAGCGGCCATTGCCAAGTTTTTTTGTACGGAAACATCATGGAAGATTGTTGATGAGACCTTGCAGATCCGCGGAGGGCAAGGTTATGAAACAGCTTCGTCTTTGGCCAAACGCGGCATGGATTTTTGGCCGGTGGAGCGTGCCCTTCGGGATATCCGTATCAACCGTATTATTGAAGGAACCACGGATATCATGCATTTATTTATTGCCCGCGAAGCCTTAGACCCCCATTTATCCAAAATGAAGCCATTGTTAAGCAGCAAGGTGCCGCCCCAAGCCAAGATCGCGGCGGGTCTAAAAATGCTAGGCTTTTATGCCACGTGGTATCCACCGCTTTGGTTTCCGTCCATTGCCGGTGATGATATTAGCGGTTTGCCTGAGCCTTTAAATGAACATATGATTTTTGTTCAAGCAGCCAGTAAGAAGCTCGCCCGGGAAACATTTCATGAGATGGCTAAATATCAGCAGAAACTTGAAAGTAAGCAAAGCATTTTGAATCGCATTGTGGATATTGGCACAGAACTCTTTGCTATTTCAGCGGTATGTTCCTATGCTGCGATGCTGGTCAAAGACGGTCAAGCCAATGCGGTTGATTTAGCCAGTAGTTTTTGTTGTGATGCACGCAAGCGCGTTGAAGTGGCCTTTAAAGAAAGCGCTGATAATACAGATCTTCAGAACTTAAAAATTGCCAAAAAGATTTTAGCTAAAGAATTTGAATGGATGGAGAATCAAATTATTAAATGACAGCGTTACCGAATTTTTTAAATAACAAAATCCCAAGCCTCAAACAAATCCCTATTTTTCAGGGCTTGAACTGGTTTGCCTTAAACCGTATCAGCCGTTTTGTCGATATTGTTGATTATAATAAAGGGGATGTGATTTGCCAGCAGGGTGCTCCGGCCGATGCTTTTTATGCCCTGGTTTCGGGCCGGGTTTATTCCTACAGTTTAGATCATCATGGTCAAAAGCATGATGTTGATTTTATCTTGCGCGGGATGCAATTTGGTATTATCTCGACCTTGACCGGCGAGAATCATTCACGTACCTATGAAGCTATCAATGATTCGGTAGTCATCAAGATTAATAAAGATAGTTTTTCTAAATTACTTAAATCCACACCGCAGTTGGCCGTGGCCCTAAGCCAGAGTTTATCGCAACGCATCCGCAGTCAAGTGACCCATACAAAAAGTACTCAGGAAAGCACTATCATTGCTGTTTATGCACCCGTGCAGGGATCGGGTAGTTCTACTTATGCGACAAATCTAGCTTTAAGCTTAAAAGAACAAACGGATAAGAAAATTTTACTTTTGAGTTTATCTTCTGACAAGACGGAAGAACGGACTGATTTAGCAGATATCGCAAGCGACCATCATGCCATCATCAATACGATCACCAAGGGAGTACTGACGGTTGATCTTTTGAGTGTCAAATTTGACCCTCAAAACCCGACCTTGATGAGTAAAATCAGTCAATTTATCAGTGCGCCGGTTAATGATTATAATTTTATAGTCCTGGATTTGCCCAATGAGATGGATGATGTGGTCATGAAAACGTTAATACAATCGGACGTTATTCATTTGGTCAGCATCGATAATGAGAAAGATTTAGACACCACCCGTCATGTGATTGACAGGCTCAGTGAACACCTCAAAGAAAGGTTTCAACCTGAACGCATACAGGTCATCATCAGTGGGGTCACGCTAGAGCATCGAATTTCACCTAAAGAAATTAAACGGGTACTTAACTATGATGTTTTTTTAGTCCTGCCTCATTTGAAACCAACGGAGTTTGTTTATAAAAAGATTATTCCAGGCTTTGCCTATGTTGAAGTAGATCCTAATAGTGAATACGCTAAAGCCATACGCCGGCTTTCGCGTCAAATCGGCAAAGTGATGATCGGTCTGGTTTTAGGCGGTGGGGCAGCTCTAGGTTTGGCGCATATTGGAATTATCAGGGTTTTGGAACGTGAGGGCATTCCTGTTGATATCGTTGTTGGCAGCAGCATGGGGGCTTTGATCGCTGGTATTTGGTCTGTAGGCCACAATGCTTCAGAACTTGAGGAATTTGGACGAGAGTTTGAGAAAATTGCAGGCATCCTCAATATTTGGGATCCTATTTTCCCTGTGGCGGGTTTGGTGGGAGGCGAAGGGATACGCCAATGGTTAAAATCAAAAATCGGTAATAAAACTTTTCACGATAGCAAGATCCCATTAAGGATTGTGGTGTATGATCTTTTTCATCGCAAAGAAATTGTTCTTTCAGATGGCGCCTTGGTTGACGCGGTGTGTAAAAGCATTGCTATCCCCGGTGTTATCAAGCCCGTGATGGAGGGCAAGCAGATGATTATCGATGGAGGAGTTTTAAATCCGCTGCCGACAAATGTCCTGGTAGACATGGGGGTTAAAAAGATTATTGCTGTCAATGTGTTGCAGTCACCGGAAGAAGTTGACTGGTCCCAAAGAAAAGCTGATGAAGAACTTGCTAGGTGTTTTGATTTACCATTTTCAAAACATCCTTTTAAGTATATAGGTTTTCGTTTATGGATGTTCCTATCTAAAATTTTTACGCCCAATATTGCGGATATCATTGTCCGCACCCTGCAAGCCACTGAATTCATGATTGCTGAGCAAAGTGCCAAGCAGGCAGATGTTTTGATTCATCCGGATCTTAAGGGTATTCAATGGTTTGAACTTTACCAGGTTAATGCCTTGATCAAACGTGGTGAAGAATCCGCCGAAAAAGCCCTCCCTGCCATAAAAGCACTAGTAAATAGATAATTATAGACTAAACAGCAGTTGGGAAGAATTTTTTCCGCCAAAATTCTAAATGATACTTACTTATTCCTGGATAAATTAGGATCAAAATCACGCATTTTGGCTACAAAAATTATCCCAACAACTGTTTATACGCTGTAAAACGCTTTCTTGAAATAAGCCTCCTGCACTTGTTTTCTTGTATTTATATGCTTTACTTATAATAAGGGATATAAGACTATGAAGACCCCATGCACACTCCTTATAATTCTTTCATTTATATTTAACACCATTGGGTCTCTTCCTTTGTCCCATTCGCAAGAAATCACCCTGCCAACTCCAGGAGTGATGGTAGGCTTAAGCCCACAAATTAACCTCCCAGTGCTTAAAGGAGTCACGCTTCATCCTGAAAATCCGTTTAAGTTTGATTTTATCTTGGACAAAGGCGATTCCACACATAAAAATCTATCATCTTTTAAACAAGAGTCATCCAAACTCGTCAAATACTTCTTAGCTGCCCTAACAACCCCTGAAAATGATCTTTGGGTCAATCTGAGTCCGTATGAAAAGAATCGAATCATCCCTGATAGTTTTGGTCAAACCGCCATGGGGCGTGATCTTTTGGCAGAGGATTATCTTCTTAAACAAATAACTGCCAGTTTAATTTATCCCGAGGGAGAAACAGGTAAGAAATTTTGGAAGCACGTTTATCTAGAGGCGGCTAAACGTTACGGCACAACCAATATACCTATTAACACCTTCAACAAAGTTTGGATAGTCCCAGATCACGCCAAAGTTTATGAACATGGCAACACAGCCTATGTCGTTAAGGCAAACTTGAAGGTCATGTTAGAAAAGGATTATTTATCATTACAAAAGCACAGCGTCGCTTTGCCGAGCCATTACGACACTTCCTCAATTGGGGCTAATATCGTTCGCGAAATCATCATTCCCGTACTAACTAAAGAAGTTAATGAAGGCCAGAATTTCGGCACCCTACGCCAAGCCTACTATTCTTTAATTCTTGCCGTATGGTTTAAAAAGAGAATGAAAGAAAGCCTCCTCGGTCTCGAGTACGTGGATCAAAATAAGATTATTAATCTGTCATCCCTGAATGCTTTGGTCGGGGATCCACAACAAATTTATCAACGATACCTAAAAGCCTTCAAAAAAGGAGTTTTTAATTATATAAAAGACTCAGTGTCACCCTTTGGTGTCACTGATGCCGCATTAGGACAATCTGTCTCACGAAAATACTTTTCAGGCGGTTGGATCGGAAAATTCAAGCCTGCCCAGATGAGCGTTTCTGAGGTATTAACGAAAGATGAAAAGCAGAGCTTGCCTGGTGATGCTGCTCAAATCACAGTAGATTTAGACAGTGTTGAAAATACAAATCCAAACAAAGCCACGCAAACAAATAAATTAGATAATCTAGATAGATTGATCGAAATGGCGAAGGTTTTCAAAATAGTGATGGGTAATAGACCCAAAAAAAGAGTGACAAAAGGAATAAGTTTATATGATCCTTATAAAGATGGTCACTTTTCCGATCATGATAAGCCTATATCTTCTGTAAGAGTGATTTCAGAGTTTGGGCGGGTGTCTTCAGGATCAAGAAAGGTTTTGAGTTGGGGGGAGGGCTTTGGGACGGTGATGTTGCATGCGGATCAACATCGAAGAGATATTCTTGTAAGTACAGGCTATTTAGTTTGTTGTGTTCTTGCGATACGGGCAAGGGATACCAGGACAGGACGTATTGATATCGGACTTGCCCACGTTTATCCAGAGATTGAGGGTTATGGTTTAGAACAACTTATCGACATGGAACAAAGTGAATTAAAAAAAGATGGTTATGAAATCCTAGAACTGGTTATTTCTTATGAAACGGGAGAAATTCCAAACAAGCATCTTAGAGAAAAGACTTATTCCCAATATCAAAGAGTAGTTAAAAAGAAATTCCCGTATATTGAAATTAGTTTTATATCACGAACCCCACAGGAAGATTTATCTGAAGATATCGCTGTTGATCAAAATGGAGTTGCCATCCTTAAGGATGGGAAGCTTAAATTGATTGATTGGAAATCTAAACTCGTAGAAAGTGCTCCTGCTTCCAAGGCTATGACCGTCGAGGAAGCTATTTTTCAATTGAATTATTGGGCGAAGGATTGGTATGTCAAGGAAGTTGATCCGTTTGATCCTAAACATAATCAGATTTTACGCATTAATTTTGAGTCTACATTATATATTGGAAAGCATCAAGAATTCTCGTTCTCAGACTCGTTTTATAATCGTAGGGATGATTCAAGTCTCCATCTTTCAGAGCGAGTCCTCAATGTGGGTATTCCTTTATTACAAAGAATGCCATATAGCAGCAGGGCGTTTGATGGATTGGTAGATTTTGTTGAGAAACGATTATCAGCTTATTTTAGCGACGGAAGACAAAAATTACAGTTAGAGGAGTTTATAGTTGGTTTGCATCACCAAATAGATTGGCTAAACAGTCATCAAGAAGGCGTCAATATGGTCTTGATGGATGAATTAAAAGAACGCGTAAAGCGAGGCATAGGTTTTGGAAAAGAGTTTGTTAAAGGGATGTCAGTGGGGATCTTGACTGAGATTAAAAAAAGTTTGAGCAGTGGGCATAAAATTACTTTTGTTGACCATGTAGAAACGCTATATCGTATTAAAAATGTGAGAATTTCCGTTGCTTACATACAGGGGAAAAATAATCTTCAAGAAAGGGCGAGGTATCATGTTTTGGCCGATAAGACTCCTCCTGAGAATCCTAACATTACAATGGTTAATCAAAAAGAAAGGCCTGAACTGTATAAACTGATCAAGAAGAATATTTTTCCTCTGATGAATAATGATTTATTTATCAAAGATTATGAATTTGAGATTGAGAGGGGTGTTCGAAAGACGTTTAATCAGCGAATTGAGTATTCTAAAGAATCTGATGAGTTTACTGTTTTTCATGCTCCTATAGAATCAGCTCCAGATATAATGGTTCATTTAGGCTATTTATGGATGAAGATTTTTGATCGCTCCTTAAATATGAAAGCCAGAAAAGAAGCTTTAGCCCAATATGAATGGTGGTTTTTTCAGGCCAATCCTTACGGACGATCAGGTTCGGCCATCGGTGATGCCATGTCATTTATCGGTCAAATTGCTTTAGGCATTAAAATCAGAACGTTCAATCCGGGTCAAGATGATGATGAAGCCTATCGTAATTTTGAAAAAATTCGTCAAGATTATCAAGTCCTAAGTAAGTCTTTGGAGCATTATGTTACGGATCGTACAGAAGAATTCAAAAGTGAGACCTTTGACTTTTTAGAACGAAAACCATTAGCGCATCAGGGCAGTTCCGTGGTGGAAAAAGGTCAAAAAGATCAGGCTAAAAAAATGATTAAAGAATTAAACTTGTGGGCTAAACCTGAAACCTTTTCCAGGCAGAAAGATAAGACGTTTGGGGATGGGCAAGAAGATTTCCATATCGTATTTCAAACAAGTCTGGCCAAGAACTTCGTATTTGATTATCAATACGATATGGATGAAAAGCGGATGGTTTATAGAGTTGGAATTCCTGTTAATGGAAATCACGCGCTTAATCAAGCTGCATTTAATCGTCTTTGTAATGAAATCAAGGGAGAAATAGGTAAACATATCCTTGCTGATCAACAAGATAAATTTGGAGAATTCTTAATAAAATTACAAGTTAAAATTGATGAACTAAGTCATGAGGAATCAGCTGCTGGAACACCACCCGGAAATACCGCCATGATGCATGCTATAAGCAGTACCGGGCCTGGGGGTATTGATTTAACATCCAAACGCATGAATCTTGAAGTAGATTCAGATAAGGCTCAAATCGCTCAGAGCATAGATTTAAATTCGCCAGATCGGATAGAAATTAAAGGGCTTTATATCAAGTATATTGAATTAAAACCACTTAAGGATCTGCCGCAATTGCTGGGAGTTTCTACAAGTTAATCCGCTCTTGTCAAACTTTCCGATTTGTGTTATTCTAAATACGTCAACAGAAGAAGTATATAAAATGGAGATGATGATATGGAAATCAAAACGATGATTCAGAGCACGCCGAATCCGAATGCCCTTAAATTTGTTTTAAATGTGCCTGTAAAGAATGAAGGCAAGGTCACCTATAAAAATGCCCTGCAATGCCAGTATAATCCTATGGCCGCAGCTTTATTTACTATTCCTAATATTTCAGAGGTTTATTTCTTTGATAATTATGTCACGGTGACACAGGATGGTACGGTGGACTGGGATCAAATTGAAGAGCAGATCAAGAAGATAGTTTTGGAATATGCTGCCGATCATGACCCTGATTTTAAGGTTGAGGAAGATAAAAAAGCAACCACAATTGTATCTGATGACCCTGAGATTGCGAAGATTAATGCTATCTTGGATAGCACCATCCGTCCAGGTCTCCAGATGGACGGCGGGGATCTTCAAATTGTAAATTTCGACGGAATGCACCTGACAGTAAGTTATCAGGGGGCCTGCGGATCATGCCCCAGCTCCACCATGGGAACGCTTAAGGCCATTGAGAGCATTTTGCGGGATCAATATAATCCTGATATCACAGTATTGACTGAAGGAAGCACAGAGGAGCATTCTCATGGAGCCGCTTACTAGTAGGAAGTGTGTGCCATGTGAGGGGATTGGCAGGGCGTATACAGCCGCTGAAATTCAAACCCAATTAAGTCAAATCCCTGGTTGGGTTTTGGCTGAGGATCAAAAGAGTATTGAACGCGCCTTTGTTTTAAAGAATTTTGTTGCCTGTGTGAATCTTATTAATACGATTAAAGATATAGCCGAAAATGAAATGCACCATCCTGACTTGCATTTGACTGGATTTAGAAACTTAAAAGTCGTTTTATATACGCACGCGCTTGGCGGAGTTACAGAGAATGACCTGATTGTAGCGGCCAAGATCAATCAGTTAAATGAGTAAGGAATTATGTTTAAAATTAATCGAAAATTAGAATACGCCCTGATTTCTTTACGGCACATGAGCAGCAAATCGCCAGGTCAACTGACTTCGGCTAAGGAGATTTGTGATATTTATCATACTCCCTTTGACCCAACATCGCGCGTTTTGCAGATCATGGCTCAGAATGAGATTGTGCGCGCAGAGCAAGGGGCACATGGCGGTTATCAGATCCTTAAGGATCTTAATAAGATCACCCTTTTTGAGTTAACTCAAATCATCGAGGGGCCGATCCAGATTGTTAATTGTTTCCATGGTAATTATTCGCATTGCGATATGACCCCTAGCTGTAATGTCATCTCGCCTATGCTTAATTTGAATGAACGTTTATCAGAAATGTTTAAAACAATTAATGTTCAAGAGCTTATTTCTTCACGCAATCAAGGAGAAAAGCAAATCCGTTCCAAACCTTTTCAACAAGTTGAAGCAAGAGGATAAGATATGCCAGAACAAAAAGAGTTAGAAGATAATAAATTAGCCGGTGCCGGTGAATATCGTTACGGATTTCATACAGATATCGCCGAAGATAAACCCCCTAAGGGCTTGAATGAAGATACCGTGCGCCTGATATCAAATAAGAAAAAAGAACCTGAGTGGATGCTCGAGTGGCGACTAAAAGCATTTCGTCATTGGTTAAAAATGAAGGAACCTTCATGGCCAAATTTTGAATATGGCCCGATCGATTATCAGGATATTTATTATTATTCCGCTCCTAAACAAAAGAATGAGAGTCCCGCCAGTTTAGCTGAAGTGGATGATGAATTGCTCAAAACCTTTGACCGTCTAGGGATTCCTTTAAGCGAACAAAAGCGTTTAACAGGTGTGGCTGTTGATGCGGTTTTTGACAGTGTATCTGTCGGAACAACCCATCAAAGTGAATTGGCCAAGCATGGCATTATCTTTTGTTCATTTTCAGAGGCTGTCATTAATCACCCTGAGCTGATTAAAAAGTATTTAGGATCAGTCGTGCCTTATACAGATAATTTCTTTGCCGCTTTAAATTCCGCGGTCTTTTCTGATGGCTCATTCTGCTATATCCCTAAAGGCGTGCATTGCCCGCTTGAGCTTTCGACCTATTTTCGTATCAATGCGGAAAATACTGGGCAATTTGAGCGCACCTTGATCGTTGCCGAAGATAGTTCATATGTGAGTTACCTGGAAGGCTGCACGGCGCCCACCCGCGATACCAATCAATTGCATGCCGCTGTTGTTGAGCTGGTTGCATTGGACAATGCCGAGATCAAATATTCGACGGTGCAAAACTGGTATGCCGGAGATAAAGAAGGCAAGGGTGGTATTTATAATTTTGTCACCAAGCGAGGTAAATGTGCTGGGATTAATTCCAAGATTTCATGGACCCAGGTTGAAGCAGGTTCTGCCATTACCTGGAAATACCCCAGCGTTATTTTACAAGGGGATAATTCTCAAGGTAAATTCTATTCCGTGGCTTTAACCAATAATCATATGACCGCGGATACCGGAACCAAGATGATTCATATCGGGAAAAACACCAAAAGCACCATTGTCTCCAAAGGTATCTCTTCTGATTTTGCCCACAATAGTTATCGGGGACTGGTCAAGATCATGCCAACTGCAGAGGGTGCCCGTAATTTCTCACAATGCGATTCCA
>Ga0302319_10010011_pt1 | contig 18136 bp, 13 predicted proteins | sample Bog_T0_2_FD_203319 | JGI IMG/M metagenome (GOLD analysis project Ga0302319, IMG submission 203319) | Peat permafrost microbial communities from Stordalen Mire near Abisko, Sweden - Bog_T0_2 | ecosystem: Environmental > Terrestrial > Soil > Wetlands > Peat | place: Sweden: Abisko, Stordalen Mire...
ACTGCGATAAGGGTGCGCCTAGGCTTGCCGGCCGGACGTGATTCGAGTGCGAACCCAGCTGAAGCTTCTCCGCCACAAGCTCCCGAATTCGCGCCTTCTGCACCTTGCCGTTTGCCGTGCGAGGCAATTCGTCGATCGCAATATACCTTGCAGGTTGCTGATGCTGTGCCAGATTTCGCTTCGCGTGCGCCAGCACAGAATCCAGAATGTGATCCAGTTCGATGCCAGCATCGAGTTTTAGAACGGCCACGATATCTTCGCCGTAAAGTTCGTGCGGAATGCTGACAACCGCAACCTCGGAGACACTTTCAACTTGCATCAAGATCTCTTCGATCGCGGCTGGGCTGATGTTTACTCCGCCACGAATGATAATGTCTTTCTTCCGGCCGGTAATCGCTAACGAGCCCTGACCATCCAGGTGGCCGACATCCCCGGTGGCAAACCAATCGGATGCATTCAGTTCCAACAATTTTCCGTCATCGTCCAGATAGCCCGCCATCAGATCGGGAGTGAGGATTTGCACCTCTCCATCACCGCCGGGCGCGATCGCTTGTCCAGCACCATTTACAACTCTTATGCTTACACCGGGAATCGGCTCGCCAACATAACCTTGCTCGTGATTACCACTCGCAGACCGACCAGTCACAAATAGAGTCTCGGAGAGACCATAATTCTCAATCAACTGCAACCCGTAACGCTTCTCAAATTCGTCCTTGACCTTCAAAGGAAGCGGTGCGAAACCCACAAACGCATGACGGATCGAACTCCGACAAAACTCTTCTCCGGCGCGGCCGCGGTCCATCCGCAAAAGAATCGACAGCACAGTCGGAGCCATCCAGAGCGTGTTTACAGCGTTATTCCTGGCCTTATCCCAGAATTGCAAACTCGACCGCGCATCGAACACGTGATCCACAACTACGCTGGCCCCACACAAGAATGGCAAAATCAGAAGATTGTAAAAACCGCCCATGTAGGCCATCGAGAGCGTCAGATAAAAGCGCGAGTCCTGGTCAACATCGTGCGCTGCCGCGAACGCCCCAGCGTTACGAAACATTCGTTCCAGCTTGTGCGCCAATCCTTTGGGTTTCGCGGATGTGCCCGACGTATACATGATCACCGCCGCTTCCTCGGCGCCCGCGAAGAGCTCGAAATCATTCGAATCAGTGAGCGCATCAATTCGAAGGATGCCCGATCCATCCGAGTCCCGGCCCTTTTGCATCGTGGTCTGCAGAATCAACACATTTACATGCGAGCCTTCGAACGAACCCGCATTCGACTCGCCCGCCACGACCAGCACAGGTTTGCAGCTTCCCAGAATGTAATCGATTTCACTTTTGTTCAGCGCCGGGTTGATGGGAACGATCACTGCCCCGAGTTCGATACAAGCAAAATAGAGAACTGCCAGTTCACAACAGTTTGGCATCGAAATCGCGATTCGCTCGCCACTCGGCGCGCCTCGTCCCCGCAAATCAGCAGCCAGCGCTGCTGCCTGCCGATGAAACTCACCATAAGTCACGGCGCGTCCGGTCCCTGCGTCGATCAAGAAAATGCGTTGCTTATTTATAGCGACAATCCCCGCGATCGTTTCGCGAATTGTCATGATCATTGCGCGACCATGGGAGTTGCTTGTGTCGACTTCATCAGGTTCGAGATCGCCACCCAGCGTTCCATCTGGCCACGATAGGCATGGTTCAAATCGAGTCGCACCAGCGCGCGGCCCCGATTTTCTAATTCGACGTGTGGAAACCTTCCAGCGGTAAACAAAATCCCGTCCGGCGTCATAAGCTGATCGATCGAAACCGAGTCGGCGGCACTTGGTGGACACAGGAGCAGGGTGACGCCGACACCCAAATCGAAATGCATGCGATCGGAAAAATCCGGCATCTGCCAGCAATTCTCCGGCGCGCCCTGCGGTAATGCCCCGTGAACCACAACGTTGATGAAATTCTCACAGCAGACTTGCAACAATGCGCTGTGGGGACTTCCATAGATCAACACGCAAAAATTATCTGCGCGATGCGCAGCCGTAGTAAGAACGTCTTCAATGTAATCGGCAATCAGCCGCTTCGACCGAATCGGAAAAACCCTCTCCGCGCCTACGATCCCTACCAGCCTCGCAGGCCACTGCGCACCCCACGCGCCTCCATCCTTGTCATTCAGGAAAAGTGGAATGCTGCCGCTTGTCATCCGCAACACTTGCTCCAGCACATCAAACGAACCATACACCACTCTGCCCAGCACCACCGGGCCTTCGGCGAGCACAAGGTCGGCCAGGATGAGGTCGTCGGAAGGCGACTCCGAAGCGACCAGTTCCAGCACCGGACGGGCACGACGTTTGGCGCACGTAACCACCATTCCATCAACCAGGGATCTTACGGCCGACAGCGAACTGCTGATGCTGTGCGCCGAAATACCGGGCGCTGAAAACGATGTCAGCCATTCTCTCGTCTTTCCTCCACTCGCTTTCGGAAGACTGCCGGCAATACGATTTAAATTGTCATCGTCCAGATTGACCGGATCGAATTTGCCCATCGCGACCACAAGCCGGCGCGCACTCACCCCATGTTGGCGCGCAGCAGCCGCAACCTTCGGCAAAAAAGAAGAGTGGAACTGACTGCATCCCATCGCCACCGACATCATGTCGTAAAGTTGCATCTGCGACATCAGCGGACCCATGAATTCTTCCGCCGCGTCCATTACATCGAACAAGTCAATTCCAGTTTCAAAGCCGAGATTACCGAACACCGCAACCGCCACTTCGGTAGGGACGTTGCCGGCACTCCGCCCTAACCCATATAACGTCGTGTCGATGAAGCGCGCTCCACAACGAACCGCTTCCACGCTATTGGCGACGGCAAACTGCAGATTGCTGTGTCCGTGAAAACCCAGCGTAACGTTGCAAAGTTCGCGCGCCGCAGTCAGATACCTGCGTACATCCTCGGGGAACATGCTGCCCGCGGAGTCAACGCAATAAATGATGCCCGCTCCCGCGGCCGCTGCAGCTCTCGCTTTCTCGCCGAATAATTCGGCTGAGACGCCGTAGGTTTTCATAAAATTCAGGCAAACTTTCAGTCCCAATTCCTTGGCCAGCGTCACGTAGGGAAATGCATCTTCGATTTCGGGAGCGTTGTATCCAACTCGAACAAAGTCAAGTCCCGCCCCGCACGCAGACTTAAGATGTTCGGCGCTCCCGATTCCTGGAATGAAGAAACATCCGATGTTCGCGTCAGGAGCTGCTCGTTTGGCCGCTTCGATCAGTCTTTCATCCGGGCACGGCATCGTGCCCTTCCCGGCCTCCGCGGCTCCTAACCCCAACCCATGGCCCACTTCAATCCAGCGGAAACCGAGCCGGCCCAAAACGCCCGCCAACACCGCAGTATCGTTCTCCGTAAACTTGAAATCGACGGCGTAGCTTCCGTCTCGCAACGTGCATTCCAGAATCTCCACTCGCTGCCCAGTCAGCCCATGCGGTGTCGAATGCTGTTTAGCCTGCAACGTTGCTGGATCCGCCTTCATGGACTTTGCGATCATGGACTCTCCGCCACGCTGTCAAAGTGCAGCGTCGACCAATTTCCCGTTGAGTATTCGACTTGATGGAGCCAGTATATTACCAGCTTCGAGGCTGTGATAGGACCGGTATAGAGGATGCTAACTTGCATCCTCGACGATGAAACTTCAGCGTCTCGCAGCACCGGCGATCATAACCGCTTTTGCTACTCCCTCGGCCCATGTGGCAGGCGAATATGCGTCAATGCGCTCCCTGCTTCTGCCACCCATCTCCCGCCTCAGATCGGGATCTTCCGCAAGCTTCGTCATCTCGGAAGCAAGTTTTGACACCGCACCGGGCGACACCACGAATCCGTTCCACCCGTCACGCACCAGATCCGCCGCACACCCCGCGACATCGCTGACAATAACGGGCAAAGCACAAGCCATGGCTTCGTTCACCACAAGTCCCCATGGATCGGAGAGGGTCGGAAAAATGAATGCGTCCGCCAACGCGTAAATCTCCGCCAACTCTTCCCGGTGCACGAAACCGCGAAACTGGATCGACCCTATCTCGATTTGCGAGGCTCGTTCCGCCAATGCATCATGATCGGAACCTTCGCCAACTAACAACAACCCAACTTGTGAACGAATCTCTGATTTCACCCGAGCATAAGCGTCGAACAATTCAAAAACTCCTTTATCTCTCACCAGCCGGCCGACATAAAGAAAATATCTGGGAGGAAGGCCGTGTCGCGCCCGCACTTTCGCCTCATCGCTGCGCGTGTCCTCAGCCAATTTGGAATAGAACGAATTGTCCACCGCGTTCGGCGCAATGAAGATTCGATCTTCAGGAATGCCCCTTGCACTCAAGTAATTCTGCGATGATTTACCGGGGACGACAAAGGCCGCGCACATTCCGATAAAGCGCTTCTTCAAGAACTCGATGATCGAATATCTTCGACGGCGATCAAACGCCGTGCTCTCGGACCAAAGCAGCAGCGGCACTCCATGCCCCTTCGCCCAATTGGCAGCTCGCCAGGAGGCCAGATAGTTGTATCCGCCGCACAAAACAACATCGGGCTGGATCCGGTTCAGAGCCGAACGAACTCCTCGATTTAGCAGCAGATTATATCCAGCAATCCGTCGTCGCCAGGACGGGAGCACTTCGTACTGAAATCTGATTTCGTCCTTGTAAACCCGCCACTGGCGGATGGTTGGATCATTCTCCGAGAGAAAAATGATATGCAATTCGATTTCCGGTCGTTGCGCCAGCGCGTTGAAGACGGGAATTCGATAAGGCGCGATAATCTCGGTTAGGATCACCAGCCGGCGAGTCAAGCGATAGACTCCTGGCGCACGCGCTAAACCCTCCCGTGTGCCGATACCAGCCTGGTGAAAATTGTTTCCCATTCACGAGTAATCAAATTCCAACTGAAGCGCGCCACATGCGAATGCGCGGCTCGGCCCATCTGGCGGCGCAAGTCCGTGTCCGATAACAGGCGGTCCAAACACACCATCATCCCCGCGTCGTCACCGGCGAGGAAGCCCGTGCTTCCATCAATTACCGATTCAGGTTGATAGTCCCTGCGTGCGACAACCGGTAAACCGCTAGCTGCCGCTTCCATTAGGACTCTGGGCGAGCCTTCCCAGCGTGACGGAAACATAAAAATATCTGCTTTGCGGTATTCCTCGCGGATCCCCTCCCGGCCCAGAGTCCCCAGCATTCTGACATTGGGAAGATCTTGTGCACGGCTGCGCAATTCCTGAGCAAGGACGCCGTCTCCGACCAGAATAAAATCCGATTGGGGACAGCGCTGCGCCGCATCCAAAACTACATGCGGCCCCTTGAACGCGCGTAAAGCTCCCACAAATAACACGTGGGGCCTAGGATTTGCAGGCCGATTCCAGTTGGGCGCAAAAAATTCGGTATCCACTCCGGTCGGAACAATCTCGCTTTGCAATCCATAGTTGGCTTCGAGACTTCGCTTCACGTTCGCGGAGTTGCTGAACAAATAATCGCAGCGCAGAACAGTCTGCTCAAAGAGGCGAATCGTTTTTGGAGTGATTGTCTCATCCTGCCAGTCGGTCTGCGACTCGATTGTACCCACGCTCACGCATTCGCCTCGCCCCAGCGATCGGAGCTTGAAGTACCAGCGGCTCGCCGGCGACGCCTTCAAGTAGAAAAGAACATCCTGTCCTGCGAATAAGAAGCGGCGTAACAGAGGCACCGTCCTCAGGCGTTGTGGAAGCTGAATTAACCGTGTATTCGGCCGTGCCAGAATTTTCGCATCGGCACCGCCTTGCACAAACATTGTGACGCAGAAGCGAGATGGGTCCAGTCTCGCCACAATCTCCCGCGCATTAATCATCTGTGCGTTCGTGAAGTCCGCATCCGCGAAAGAATCGACCAGAATGTAGATCGTCCTCATCTCAACCGATCAACCTGCACGGCTCGCGTCTACATGGAAGGAGGCGTCCCCGCTCGCCTCAAGCCGATCATTGCCAGGAGGCAGCCCGATCTCGCGCAGGCGAGTTCGCAAGTAAGCATCAGAGTTGCGTGGTCGAGCAGAATTTGTCAGATGTTCGAGCGCCGCCTCAAGCAACCGCCGCCGCTCCAGATTTCCGCGCTCGAATGCTAGCGGTGAATTTTCTCCGGGATCGGATTCAAGATCGAAAAGATGCTCCGTGCCCGCATCGAAATTCAACACCAATTTGTATCGCGCCTCGCGAACCGCCAGCAGGCGCGGCTTTCGGCGCTGTTCGCCGCTATACGGATTGGTGCAGCCGGCTACGCACTCCGTGATCGCCGGCTTGCTCCACCCCGCTCCATCCCGCATGTGAGTCCAATAGTTCTCGCCCTGAAATTCTCCGGGTATCTGCAAACCGGCCGCAGCCAGCAGAGTTGGCGCAAGGTGAATCATGCTGAACGGATTCGAACAAACTTGCTTTTTCCGAGAGCCCGGAACACGAATCAACAGCGGAACATGAATCAACTCTTCGCCCAACGCGGGCGCATGATAGCGGCTGCCATGCTCGAGAAAAGCCTCCCCGTGATCCGCCGTTACGGCGAAAATGCAATTCTCCCAAAGGCCGGTCCGACGCAAAGTCTCCGTCAGCTTTGACAACTGCGCATCCACCCAACTAATGCCCGCGTCGTACAAACACACAATTTCGTCGCGAAACCGGCGAAGGCGTTCGCTCCCAATGTCAAACCGATTCCACGATGCATTCAAGTAGCTGGCACGAGAAGCTTCCGGCTTCGGCATTCCTAAAATCGTCAACCCTTCTTCGGTCGGATAATAAGGAGCATGCGGATCCATGAAATGAAGCCACAAAAAGAAAGGCTGGCCTGCTATGGCACTCAGCCACGCTTCGGCCTTCGCCACGAGCACATCAGCGGCCGGGAAACGGCGCAACTCATCGAGAGACCTGGGGTCCGACGCGGCCCAGCGCTGGCAGTACTGAAAGTACAACTCGTCATATGCCGCCCCCATCCCGGGAATCTTGTGACTGACTTCCGCCAGAGTACGATTTAAGTTTCCTAGCCAATTGTTTCCAGTGGATGGGTCAATGTCGAAGTTCTTGGACGCCGAGTCGTCGTTCACCAGATCGCAGAATGTGTCGAACCCGCAATCGTACCCGAACTGAGCCCCGAGATATGGATTGCCCGCGCCGAAAAATGCCGTGGCATACCCACCTTCCCGGAAAACCGACGCTAGAGTCGTTTCCCCAACGGCAAGGCCCCGCACCTCGCGACCCAGACTCAGCGGATAGCGAGAGGCGAGAATCGCGGGGAATGAATAGTACGTTGGAACACCGGCCACAATCGCGGCAGGAAAAACAAAACTCTCGCCCGCCAAACCATCCAGGAAACGAGTCGTCGGTCGCCGGTAACCCATAAACCCGCAATGATCCGCGCGCAGGCAGTCGACGGTAACCAGGATCACCGATTTATTTTCTGCCATCGTTTATGCCCCGCTTCGTTACCCGCACGCTTACCGTAGACTGCGCCGATTCAAACCTTCCAGTTTCAACCAGGCTGTAGAGATCTTCATCACGAACATACAGAAGATCCGGATATTTTGCCTCCAGTGCGCTGAGAAACTCGTCGAGTAATTTCAGCGTAGGCGCGCGAAAATCCTTGAGCATCGATTGAAAGTTGATCGAGTGAACCGAAATGATCGCAGGAACTCCGCGCGCAAAACTATTCTCCACGGAGCGCAAACATCCATCCACAGAAAATTCATCTCCGGCGGAAGGCTCGAAATCTACCGTGCGGTAGAGATGCAACAAGTTTTGCCCTCCGCCATTCCGGTCGCGATTGGTTTCAAAGTGCGGCGCTCTGGCGCTCGGCCCGTTCTGCGCGACTCGCACCCCATGCCTCGCCCACACCGCATGCGTGTTCTTATCGGCACGGTAGCCCGGAGCGCATGCCGACTGCGGCGGCTTCGAAAACAGCTTTGTAAAAATAGTTACGGCTTCGCTTATCAACCGCTCTTGTACCTCAGATTTCAAAAAAACTTCGCGTCCATTCTTAGTGATATCTGAATATTCAAACCCTACCCACGGCATGCGCCAGTGAATATATGGAACGCCAGCCCTCCAGAAAGTTCGCAGCAACGCGCCTCGATCTCCGGGGTCACGCAAGTACCGCTCGACGGCGCCTCGGCAGAAGTGCGTTGTACCGTGCAGAGCCGGCGACAGCACACCGGCGCCAATGCCAGTGTGATAGGCGTCTAAAAGCCCCGGACGATTCCAATCCTCTGGAAGACCTTCGTTCAAGGGACGAAGATAGACTTGCCGAAAATTGTCGGCGCGCACCCGCGAGAAATCCACATTAGCCAGAAGGAAATTCATCCCCAGACATGCGGGTCGCCCCGTCGAATCGCGGTGCCGCAGCAGCAGCGCTGTGATCGCTTCCACATCCTCGGCAGTTTCGAGACTATAAAAATCGTAATTGCGCTCACCGAGATGAACGCCCGCAGCCTTCAATTCTTCCCAGCCCTCCCGATCTCGCACGCCCACCCGCGCCCAGTCGTCGCTCTGAAAAACAACCAATGGACGGCCGAACGCGAAAGCATCCGAAGTGAGAAGTGCGCGACGTTGCTGCCAGGCTGTACCAAGAAAATTCCGCATGCGTTCGAGTCAACACCGACCGGATTGTTACAAGCTGACTGATCTGGCTCGCAGTTCCTTATGCCTGATCACTTTCTCGCCAGCACGCTATAGTTGACGGCAAACTGCTGGTTACGACGCCCAGATATCGCTTCCGCGAGCGCGCCGGTTAAGTTCATAAGTGGCGCCACCGTTCGCCGGTAAATGAATCGCGCGGCCGGATAACGCGCAAACGTGTCAAGGCAGGTATTCACCGTGCGGAAGAGTCCAGCTACGCTGCTTCCTTCGGCAACAATCTCCACCCGTGCGAAATCGCTGAGTAGATACCGGATGCCCGCCGGTAGAAAGCGCCAGAATTCCTCAGCCGCGTCGATCGGACCAGCGCTCGGCACGCTGAGCAGTAATACCCCATCAGGCTTCAGTACGCGATGTATCTCAGCAAATATCAAGGATGGCTGAACTACATATTCGAGCACCTGAGTGCAAATCACAAGGTCAAATTTTGCATTGCCCACAGGAATATATTCGCCGCGCGCCACCGCATTCACTAGCGGAGTGACTCTCACATCCAGCGCAACATAGCGGTGGATGCGATGCTCTATCAAACTACGATAAGGTTGAATCCGCCCTCCGACGTCCAGCACTTCAAGTTGATTGGAAGGAAGCTGCGCCAGCCAGCGCTTAAAGATGATGCGCCGCTCCCTCAGCACCAGCCAGTTAGGGTTTGTAAGCGAAGGCAACAACCGGTCCCGGCCCTGCTGCGTAACTTCCTTCAGAGTCGGAAACTCATCCATTGCCTGGAATCCATCGCTTGACATCCATTGCTCAAAGTTCACGCTGAAAAGATAGCCAATTCCGTTGTTGCATTTCCATCTCTAGAATTCAGCGCCCGTTCACAAGTAGCCTAGATCTTTAAGTCTCTGCTCGACCGCCGCCCGCTCCGCTTGATCCATTTCGACCGTGTCGCCACGCACCAGTTCCCGCATCACAAAGGTCACTAACTCATCGAGGCTCGCGAACCTTCCGCCGAATTTTTTTTCCGCCGCAGCACACAAATCTTCGGGGAGCCGTATTTCACGCATCTCGTTCATGACTGCCGGCGCTTTTTCATCTTCCAATCACTCCACAAACGCGCGTCCAAACCGCATCGGCAATCAGGCGGTCATCGGCATCCAATCCAAGGATCAGCGCCGATACGGAAAATGCGGCGTAAGCCAACGCTAACCCCGCGACCGGATTCACCCAGCTCACTCTAATCCAAGACGCTCTGCTCACCAGCAAAGCCATGCAGAGAGCGCTCCCAGCCGAGGGCAGCAGCTTTAGAAAACTCCGGTTATAAGGAGACAGCTTGAGCGCCACACGAACTTCGATCAGATTCCAAACATTCGTCCCCACATTCGTGATCGCCGCAGCCAGTGCCGCTCCCCATGCGCCCCAACGTGGCACCAGGATGACGCACAGGCCGATCATAGTCACAGCCATCACGGCTTGCACTCGGATGAGCCGACGCTGATTGCCGGACATCAGCAGCAGAAAACCCACCGAACCAACTCCGCAGTTTACCAACTGGCCCAAGGTTCCTACGACCAGGATCGGCCAACCGGCATAAAAATCGCGCCCGAACATCTGCATGATCGGCCGGGCAAAGACAATCACGGTGATCGCCAAAGGAAATGTAAGTCCCAGCATCCATTTGGTCAGAGTTTGAAACAGGCGGCTCAGAAGCACGTAATCCCCGCGCGTATGCAGGTCGGAAATCACTGGAGCAAAAATCTGATTCACCGATTGCAGAATGATCGTTTCGTATACTACGACCGCGGCTGCCACGGAATAAATTCCAACCTCGTGAACTCCCCGGTAATAGCCGAGAGCAATTCGATCCGTCTGGCTTATGCCGAATTCCATCAGGCCTACGCTGAACATCGCTGCGGAGAACGACCACACTTTGGACTCGATCGAAAGCCTGTTCCAATCGAACGACCGTGCGGCGACTGGCGTGATGCGCCAGACCATCGCGACCAGCATCCCCATCACCAACACCGCGCTCGCAATCTGCGCCGCCAGATATCCCCACAGCCCGCCCCCGAGGGCGATCAACACAACTGCAATCGCCATCGTAAGAGGGTTGGCGATAAAGCCCGTGATGACCGTTCGGCGTCCCAGTTCCTTATAACCCGCAAGCACTTTACCGAAGAACGAGTTCAGCGCGCCCGTTATCATGATCAGCGCGAACAATGGGAGATACCGCGCAAGCTGGGCAGAGTGATAAAAATGCGCCGCGATCCCGGGACCCACTTCCAGCAGAATCGCGGCAAAGACCAGATTGCTTGCCAGCAGAATCCAAGTTCCATTCCACAACAATGACCGCAACGCCGCGAATCGCTTCGCCGCCGAGTACATCGACACAAAGCGCACCGCGGATTCTGGAAGGCCGAGAGCGTTGAAAATGCCTAGGAACCCAACAATCGTCATCCCCAACGCATAGATGCCGAGAGCTTCGGCTCCCAGCACGCGCGCAATATAAACTTTGAATATGTAACCGAAAAGGATGCTGAAGATGGTTCCGGCAAACACCATGCCGGATTGTCGCGAGATGCGGCCCATCTCCGACTGAAAACTCGTCCTCTCTGCTGCCGTCGATAGAATGGTCGGGTCTTGCTCTTGAGTCATCGCACACCGCGATACGATTTCCCGCTCCGATACCTCAGACTCGCTCAAATGCATAGATTCGATCTTCTACGAAGAGTTGGACCGGAACGTGGAATCGCCAACTCCGGAGGAAGCTTAAGATTTCGATGCCCCAGTCTAAACGTTTCTTCTCTTGCCATGTCAGATGTTGCTCTGGCGGTTACCGCCCCGTAACGAGCGAACTGCGGACTCAAGCCTTGGCGATCGTTTCAACGCTGTGGCTGCGCGATATCTTAAGATCTCGCGCAGATAACCGACGAACGACCGTGTCACGGTCGCATGCAGCGTTTGCCGATTACCGTTGCCAAATCGCTCCTTGTACCCTTCCGCGCCCAATCCGAGATCCACCTTCTGCATTCCTTCCAGGTCGCAGGCCTCCACCACGATCCTCGAGAGCAGGCAGTGACCGGGAGAATTTTCTTCATATTGGCTATCGAAAGTCGGCTGATACCAAAACCAGCTTCCATGAAATTGAAATCCATAGTTCCAGGCAACCGCTTTGTCTCCAATTTTCAAAACACTCAGCGTTACCACCCCTGCCCCATCAAATCGTCTAGCCAGTTCTTCCAGAAACAATCGACGTTCGGGTGTGGACAGGCTGCTGGTACGCGAAGTGGCGAGAAAGCGCGCCACGTGCGCGTCCGCGAACGCCGGCAGCGCTTTCCGGATCTCACCGTCAGTTTGCAGATGAACAAAGGTCACCGGCCCTTCCCGCTCCATCTCGCGCAAATAGCGACGAAGCTTTTTCTTTCCCAACAGAGAATTCTTCAACTGCGCGCGCCCCTGTCCGGCGCCCAATTCCACATGCGCACATAAGTACGCGGGACGAATAAAAACATGAAAACCATGCCTCCCTGCCACTTCTCGCAAAGCGTCGGACGTCTTCGAGTCGGCGGGAATATTTGCCAGCGTCATTTGTTTCAGCTTGCGATTATTCAAATCTGCGAAAACGGCGTCGAGAAATTCGACCCGCACTTCCGGCGCAGAAATAAAGTCGCAGTAATCCGCCGTGGTGGCGGCAAGAAAGCAGTTAGTTTTCCCGGCCGGGTCGCTGGCCAGGGATGCGATCCCCACTAGCTTCTCTTCCTCGTAGCCCAACAGAAGCAAGGGCTTCAAGGAAGCTCGGTACGCCGACTGCATCGCGAGCGCCCACTCCGCGGTATAAAACACTTGTGGCTGTTCCATCTGCAACGCCACCGCATTCCACCGGCGGAGCAACTCGGGACTTTCAGAAATCCCCCTGTGCGGGACGATGCGCAAAATTTACTTCTCTCCCGGCGATTCGGATTTCGAAAATACATAGTAGTACCAATCCGTGAAATAAAGATGGCTCGGCCGGGGATAATCGTCGCCCTGCACACGAAGCAACCTGAACCCACAGTTGCTTACTTCGCGAGCAACTTTTGCGGGAACGGCGAGATGAGTCCGAAGACCCCCATGGGCGGGGTCTAACCAATATCCCTCTCCCTTCCAAGTTGCAAGAGTGAACAATCTTCGCGTGCACCGTGCCACCGATTTCACGAAAGCTGTCACGCCGGCGGCAATCGCGCGCACTGCGGTTAGACACGCGAACGCCGGGCCGAACCAGGCGGACTTCGTTCCGATCGCGGATGCAACAACTTCCCTCACGCGCTGCTGATTCCAAGACGCGCGTAAAAAAATGGCTCGCGGATTGTGCGAGGAAAAAATCAGAACGCCGCCGGGCCGGAGAACGCGGTAAATTTCGTGCAGGGCTCGCACGCGTGCACTGTCTGGAATCACATAATCCATCCCGTTGAACGCCATCACCACCGCATCAAAGCTTGAGGAAGCGAACATCGAAAGATCGTCTGCGCTTGCAATGTAAAATTCCAACTGGGGGAATTTCTCCCGGCACATCGCGATCATCTTCGGCGCATAGTCAAGACCCACATAACGTTTCGCCCTCGCAGAGAGGTAAGGTGTGGTACGTCCCCCTCCCACACCCAGATCGAGAATCGCCATACCCTCTCGCAGATACTCATCGAACAACACGCGTTCGCAGGGGGTCAGGTAGTGAAGCGCGGCGTAGTATGCGGCAACTTCTGCGGAATTGTAGGCAAGAAGGTTCGGATCCTGCTGCTGTTCAACTTGTGCACTCATATCTCGCGATTGCTTTTGAGCGATCACGTTTCACGCCGATCATCGGAATCCAGTCGGCATTGAATCAACAATATTTACCGACAGCAATACCTGTCACTTTCTCATACATGTGCAGCAGCCTGGGGAAATTTCGATCCCAGTCCGCGCGCTGTTCCACAAGACCGCGGTTTCTTTCTGAAAATAAATTGCGCTCTTCGGGCTTAAGGCGGGCGGCACACAACAACCTGTTGGCGAACTCGTCGGAAGAATTCACCTCCGCGAGCCAGCCGTTATGACCTTCTACAACCCACTCGCGGTTGGATGGATTGTCGGTCACAACCACCGGCAGGCCGGTCGCCATCGCCTCCAGCAAAGAAATCGAAGTCCCATCCGACTGCGCGCAACTGACGTAGGTGTCCGCCAGGCGAAACCACTTCGGCATCTCTTCTTTCGTCCTGGGACCAAAAATTCGAATCACCTCCCTCAACCCATTCGCCTCAATAAACTCGTTTATCTTTCCAGCCTCCGATCCGTTGCCCAACAATAACAATCGCAACGAAACGTCTGTCTCATGAGCCTTTCGAAATGCTTCCAGAAGCGTGCACGTTCCGTACAGCGGCTCCCACGAGCGCGTGCACAAAAATACGTGCGTGCCGGCTTCGCGCAAGTATTTTTCTCCGGGAGGCAAATCGCCCACAGGACCAAACAATCCTCTCTGAATGCCCCAGGGAAGCTGCACGATGCGCGAATCCGGTATGTCGGCGAATTTCCTGGCCGCGGCACGCACGGTATCGCAGTCGCAAAAAAAACTGTCCGCTGCCGACAACGCGGTCCGCGTCGCTTGCTCCCACTCCGCACTGCGATCCGTCCGAAACAGAATATCGGACCCCCATGAAGTGAGCAGCCAGGGATGAAAGCCAGAGAGCGCCGTCACATACCCACTAGTTTGAATGGGACCGGCATGGATCAGGTCCGGACTTATCTCCATCAACCGCCGCTGCAACTCGGGTAGAAACGAGGCAAAGGTTGCGGGATCGGAATTTCGGGGGACTGTTTGTTCGGTGCGAACCCACTTGACTCCGGGCGGGAGCCATCCTCGCGGAGGCTCATGGCTCGTCGGATCAAGAAACCAAACCTGAAGTCCCGCCTCGGAGAGCTTTTCCAGAAAACGTTGGTTGTGCCCGGAGGTGTTATCCGAGAAGTACAAAAGCTTCACGCCGCGCCCTCGACCTTCGCCAGGCAGTTCCATTTCAAGTGCGCACCCTGCGGCAGATCGCAGAGCAGCCTCTTACCCAGGACCCGTGGCAGATCGAACGGCATCACTGCTTCTCTGGGAGCCGGACGCAACGCCTCCAGCATGTGCTCTTCTAAAATCGTCCCCGCGCTCAAGTCTTGAGCCGCTCTTAAACAGCGCCGCTGCACCACCACCGTCTCCCGTTCATTCTCGGCAACAAACTTTTTCGTCGAACCCAGAGCATATTCAAGCTCGCGCGTCCGATCCACCATCTCACGCCACGAGGCAGGCGTCATAGAAAAAGGATGGTCCGGCCCTTCACGGCTGTTATCGTCCGTGAAATGCTTTTCGATCACACGCCCCCCCAGTGCCACCGCTCCCAACACCGTGGCGTGCCCCGGAGTGTGATCGGAAAGACCCAGCACCGCGGAAGGAAACATCGCCCGGAAAGTTTCCAGCACACGCAGATGGATATGCCGGAAGTTCTCCAGGCTGGCCGTATAGTTCGTATTGCATTGCATCAGGACCAGCTGCGAATTGATCTTCAACACTTCGTCGACGGCGTCCTTCACGTCCTCAATATCCGATGCGCCCGTAGCCAGCAGAACAGGCTTCTGTTTAGACGCAACCTTACGCAGCATTTCAAACCAAGTAATATCTCCCGAACCAATCTTGAACAAACTCACATAAGGATCAAGCATATCCACGGCTTCCAAATCGTAGGGCGCGGAAAAATATTCGATCCCGCAAGCCTCGCATTCCTGCTTCAGCGCCGGAGTCCACTCCCAGGGCAACGTGGCTTCGCGATAAACCTGGAACACGCTTTTCTTCCATTTCGCCTGATGAGAAAGCTGGCCTCCCATGGCGTTGAAGCCGCGCTCGCTGACAATCTTTGCCGCGCGAAAATTCTGGAACTTGGCCGCATCCGCCCCCGCCTCGGCGCACAACCGTATCAAAAGTTTGGCGCGTTCCAAATCCCCGTCATGATTGGCGGAAATATCCGCGACAAAATACGTCGGATGCTCCAACCCTACTTCTTTATTTCCCAGCTTTAGAGTGGTCATTACTGAACTCCCGCCTGCGCTCCCGCCGACATCCCAGTGAGTCGCCCCTTGATGCGATCGACGTACCCGCTCTCGCGCAACTCCGCCAATCTGCGAATTCCCGCCGCGACATTCGGCATCGAACGGCCCAGCGCGCCACTGATCTTCCGGGTATTCAGCGATGTATTGAGTGGACGCCGCGCCCTCATTCCGGCCTCGGCCATGCGCATGGGAACAACTCTCATCGGATCAAAACCAAACCGCAGCGCCACCTGCCTGGCGAATTCGTACTTGCTCACCGCTTCCGAACCAACCACATGGTAAAGCCCGCACAAATTCTGGTCCAGCAAGTTAAATAGCACCTCCGCCAGGTCGTTTGCCAGAATCGGGCAAAATATTGCGTCGGTAAAGCCCGGCACAACTTCTCCCGCCGCCAAGTGCTTCAACACCCATTCCGCCAGGCTGAATTTATTTTGTGCGTTCCAGCCATATAGATTAACCCGAGCAATAGAAGCCGCCGGGTACTTTTCCAGCACTTCCGCTTCGCCCCGTAGTTTCGTCCTCGCGTAGACGTTTACCGTCGCGGGACAATCCGTCTCCGCATAATTGGCGCCCGCTCCATCAAATACCGAGTCCGTAGAAATATAAAGAAATCGCGCCCCGCTATGCGCTGTAATCTCCGCGATTGCGGACGGCACGGTCGCATTGATGCGCTCCGCCTCTCGAGGATGCTCCTCGCACCAATCCACATCGGTAGCCGCCGCGCAATGCACCACGGCCGAAGGATTTAGTTCCGCGAACAGCCGGCGAGTTTCCGATCGGTCCGTCAGATCGACTGGGAGCATTTTCGCCCCGTCCACTTCCAAGGAGTGCCGATGATAAACCCCAACGACTTCGCGCCCCTGCTCACGCGCCAGAGCAACAAGGTTCGCGCCCAGCAGCCCACTGGCTCCAGTAACAAGAATCATTCCGATTTCTTCCCGAGAAGTCCCATTGCTCTGAACTCAGCTCGCCGCGGTGGTGCACACTCTGTGCGAAGAAGTAAGAATCTCCCGCAACCTTCCCGCGGCTGCCGGCTGCCAGCAATTCGCTGCAACGTCATGCCCCACTTGATATTGCAGCAGAACTTGTGGAATCTGCTTGATCTCACCCGCATGCTGCAAACCAATCCCGATTCCGAAGCGGATATATTGCTCCACATACCCGTAAGGCAAAAATTCCAACCACCTGCACAGAAAGCATGGAATGCCTCGCACCGAGCACTCCATCGCTGCCGTGGACAGCACAGTGATTCCGAACCACGTTTTAGCCAAAAGATCTTCCGTCAACGGCCCGCTCACGATTTGAGTAATTTGTTTCTGTTCGCCGGAAAGGATCTGCTCGATCATGCCGGCCCGTTCCCGTTCGCTTTCCGCCGCATGCAACTTCACCACCAGCTTCCGCCCCGTGGCCAGCGCTATTTCGGCGAGCGAAGGCAGAATGTCCCGATAAAACTCTTCCTGCCTCCCGCTCCAGGTCTCGTAGGGCTCAGAAAAAAACAAGATAAAAGGCTGAGACTCCGGCCGCCCAACACTATCGGAGATATTCCAGTTCGCAGGCCGTGCCGGCGCTCCCATCTCAACTCTCTCCGGCGGCACGTCACACCTCCGCACCAGGTAATCCTTCTCCATCTTTCCTTTCACCAAAATAACGTCCGCGTGACTCCGCTTGAAAAGGTAGCGTCCATCGAGCGCTCCGTGATGGCACGCAACATTCGGCAACTCCCGAGCCTGCGCCAGCAGCAACGGAATTCGCGTATTCGGATTGCTGTCGTCCGCGCACAGCACACCCTCGATCGGTTCCCGATCGAGCACATTTCGCCAGGCGTCGCGAACTTCGAACCCGTGCCGCAGCCACCGGGGAAAATTATCCAAGTACCCCAACCGGTTGAGACTTTCAAATTCTGCAGTGGATGTCAGCTCCTGCAGCAACAACCGCCAGCGACCTTCCATGCGATCGTTCTCATCCCTCCGGTCGCGCAGCGAGGCATAAGCCGACAGCCGGGCTGCCGTCACATTTTGCGGAAGATCTTGCATCCAACCGCTGCGTCGCGTGGCCACCAGCAAAAAGTTCTCTTCCGGAAAAGTCATCGCATAGGCAGCGCCGGTGCGAGAGACATTTACGTATGCGGTGGGCAGCAAAACCGCCGGCCTCTGTAATCTCTTCCCTCTTCTCGCAAAACGCCCGCGAAACTGATATCCCCCGTCGTACTTGTCGCCGATAACATCGATCATCTGCGAAACCGACAATTTGTGCGCAACCCGCAAGTAGTGCCGCAGGCCATTCCTCTGCCCCGCCCTGTGCAAAGGAAAAACCTTCACTCCGTTCCGCAGACACCGCAGCAGACTGGCATGCAGCCCCGGTCGCGAAACGCAGACTTCGTCGGCAGGACTCACCGATCGCGCGAAGTGCTGCAACAAAATATAAG
>Ga0302319_10010012_pt1 | contig 18133 bp, 16 predicted proteins | sample Bog_T0_2_FD_203319 | JGI IMG/M metagenome (GOLD analysis project Ga0302319, IMG submission 203319) | Peat permafrost microbial communities from Stordalen Mire near Abisko, Sweden - Bog_T0_2 | ecosystem: Environmental > Terrestrial > Soil > Wetlands > Peat | place: Sweden: Abisko, Stordalen Mire...
GGCCGCTCCATTATGAGCCGGGCGTCTGGGTACAGGGCGTCGACAAACAGCCGTGCGCAAAACTTTATGACATGGGCTACCGCGTCACCGACATCGTCTGCCCGATGTATCCCGCGATTGAGACCATCATCAAATGGGCCACCGATAAATCGCATCCCGACCGGCGGCGGCCGCTGATCATGTGCGAGTACTCGCACGCCATGGGCAACAGCAACGGCTCGCTGGCCGATTACTGGGACGCGTTTGAAAAATATCCGGGCCTCCAGGGCGGTTTTATCTGGGAGTGGATCGATCACGGCCTGAAGCAAAAGACGGAGGATGGCCGCGAGTATTGGGCTTACGGTGGCGATTTCGGCGACAAGCCCAACGACTTCAATTTCGTCTGCGACGGGCTCGTCTGGCCCGACCGCAAGCCGCATCCCGGCTTCAACGAATTCAAGCATCTCGCGCAGCCGGTGAAGGCGATCAGCTACGATGTGAAGTCGGGCTTGCTGGAGTTGAAGAACAAGCAGGACTTCGCATCGCTCGACTGGGTTCGCGGCGAGTGGGAAGTGAAAATCGACGGCAAAATTGCGGCGAAGGGAAAGCTGCCCGCGTTCAAGGCCGCGCCACAGAAAACGGAGAAAATCAAACTGAAGCTGCCGGCTTTGACGCTCGAGCCTGGAGAGGAAGCCTTCCTGAATTCCCGTTTCGTCGCCGCGCAGAAAACGGCGTGGTGCGAGGCGGGACATGTCGTCGGCTGGGACCAGATTGCGCTCCCGCTCAAGACGGCGAAATCGGTGAAGCCGGTCCGCGTGGTGAAGGCCGACTCGCAGCCGCTCGAGGTCAAGTCCGAGGGTGGCGCGATTAAAATCGGCAACGATGCGCTCCAGCTCGTCGTCTCTGCCGCTTCGGGACGCTTTGAATCGCTGAACTGGCGCGGGAACGACCTGTTGGCGTCGGGGCCGCAGCTCCAGATCTGGCGCGGACCGACCGACAATGACGGCATCAAGGGCTTTAAGGAGCCGTGGCGCGCGCTGGGAAAATGGCGAGAGCAGGGCCTGGCCGATCTCGCGCTCAAAATCATCGCGATTAAAGCGAAGGCGAACCGGGATGGCAGCGTCACGCTCATCGCGGATCACATAGGCTCGTGCTCCGCTTCGCCCAGGGCGGTGCAGCACCGGCACACCTACACGATTCATCCCGACGGACGCATTGTTGCGGAAAATGTTTTCACCGTGAACAAGGCCGTGGCCGATCTGCCCAGGCTCGGCGTCGTGCTCAGTCTCAAGCCGGGATTCGAAAAGCTGAAGTGGTTGGGGCGCGGTCCCTTTGAAAATTATTGGGACCGCAAACGCGCGGCGATCATCGACCTCTACGAAAGCACGGTCACCGATCAATATGTGCCCTACATCATGCCGCAGGAGCATGGGAACCATACCGATGTCCGCTGGCTTTCGCTGGAAAACGGAAAGGCGGGCCTGCTCGTTCGCGCGCAAGGCTCGCTCGAGTTCACCGCGAGTCACTTCACGGCGCACGACCTCTACGCGGCGTATCACACCTACGACCTGCAGCCGCGCGCGGAGACGATCCTGAGCCTCGATTATCATCAGCGCGGACTCGGCACGCAAAGTTGCGGACCGGACACGCTGCCTCAATATAAAATCGGGCCGGGAACTTATCGATTCAGCTACATTCTCCAGCCGTTCACCAACGCAACCTGAACTTCACCGCGGACAATGGCACATCGGGTTATTTCCGCGGCTGCAATAAGCCGCGCGGTGCCGGTCATTTATCATCCGAGGGGATGAGAACCACATGGCGGGGAGGGCCGGTCGGCTTAAAATCCTTGCCGATGGTCAGCAGGTAGTCCGCCGAGACAATGATATTGGCATCTCTCAACGTCAGCGCCAGGGCATCCTCAATTCCGTAAACAGCCGCTCGACTATTGGGATTGGTCGCGTTGCGATTATTCAGCGTGGTAAGTTCCCGGATGTTCGACGCCATCTGGCTCACCCCGCCGTTTTTGCTCGTATCCTGGAACAAGGCGATGGTTCGATTCGCCTGGTCCGGTTCACCGTGCTCTCGCAACATTTTCGCGGTTCCTTCAACCAGGAATGTCACATAGCCGGCTTCATCGTCGTTATTCAACTTGCCGAAATCGAGCAGCGTCATGGCCTTTGTCGGGCCCGATCCCAGCAGGCTAAGGGCCAGGATGCCGGCAGCCAGATAGTTTTTGCCATTCATGGCAAAGATTTTAGCACAGGCATTCATCTCATGCGAAGGGCATTAGTTCACAGACTGCTCAAAAGCCATTATGCTTGTTCAGCAATCAAACATCTTGCCGGGATTAAGGATGAGATTCGGATCGAACAGCCGCTTGATCCCGCGCATAATTTCCACGTTCACTCCGCCCACCGACTGCGAGAGAAACTTTTTCTTCGCCAGCCCCACGCCGTGCTCGCCCGTGATCGTCCCGCCGCGTCGCACCGTCTCCGTGACGATCTCCTCGAACGCAAGTTCCACGCGATGCATTTCCTCTGTGTTCTTCTCGTTCGTCAAAAACGTCGGATGCAAATTTCCATCGCCCATGTGACCGAACACGCCGATCTTCAGGTTGTGCCGCTTCCCCAGCGCCTGGATGAAAGCCACCATTCCCGCCAGCTCGCTGCGCGGCACCGTCACGTCCTCGAGAATCGTCGTCGGTGCCACGCGAGCCAGCGCGGAAAAAGCCGACCGTCGCGCCGCCGCCAGCCGCAGCGATTCCTCCGCCGTCGCGGCCACGCGCACGTCGATCGCACCCTGCTTCTTCGCCAGCCGTGCCATGATCTCCGCTTCTTCCGCCACCACCGCCGGATGCCCATCCGTCTCCATCAACAGCACCGCTTCCGCCTCACGCGGCAGCCCCACCTTCGCGAAATCCTCCACGCACCCAATCGTCGTCCGGTCCAGGAACTCCAGCGTGCAAGGGATGATCGGATGCGCGATAATCGCCGACACCGTCTCCGCCGCCTGCTCCATCTTCCCGTAAACCGCCAGCAGCGTCTTCTTCGCCGCCGGCTTCGGTAACAGGCAAAGCAAAATCTTCGTGAACACCCCCAGCGTCCCTTCGGACCCGATGAAAACCTCGCGCAGCGAATAACCGGCCACATCCTTCACGCACTTGTTGCCGACCCACACCACCTCGCCGCTCGGCAGCACGATCTCGAATCCCATCACATAATCTTTCGTCACGCCGTATTTCAGCCCGCGCAAGCCGCCCGAGTTGCTCGATACATTCCCGCCGATCGTCGAAATTTTCATCGACCCCGGATCGGGCGGATAAATCAGTCCCGCTCCGTCCGCCAAATCGAAAATCTTCTGCGTCATCACTCCCGGTTCCACCATCAACGTCAGGTTGCGCCGGTCCAGTTCCAACACCTTGTCGAACCGGCTCATGCACAGCACCACCGATCCCGCCGTCGGCACGCTTCCGCCCGCCAGCCCCGTCCCGCTGCCGCGCGCGATCAGTGGCGTGCGAGTCTCGTTCGCCCAACGCAGCAGGCGCGACACCTCATCCGTCGTCGTCGCCAGCACCACCGCCATCGGCCGTTGAGAAAGCGTCGCCGTCCCATCAAAGGAATAGGGAATTAAATCTTCAGCGCTCGTGAGAACACGATCCGTCGGCAAAATGCCACCAAGCTGTCCGATTTTTTTTGTAAGATCCGACATGAAAAGGGAGATTATCATGGATGCCCCACGCGTCGCGCCAAAAAACCAGCGCTGGTATAAGATTTGCTGAGCATAGTCGCTTCATAACGAAGCTTGCCAAACCCCCCCGACTTCGCTTGAGTCCCGCTACCAACCTTATGAATCGACGTATCCTGCCGGCTTTGCTTTTAGGACTTGCCCTCGTCCTTTTAACCGCCAGCCCCTCGTTCGCCGCCCCGCTTACCGCGAACCAACTGCTCAAGCTTTCCTCCGGCCGCGTGGCTAAAATCCTCAGCGTTTCCAAGATCGAATACTCCAAGGGTGTCATGGCTTTGATGGTGCGTTATCAGACAACCCTGTCGGTTGACCAACAAAAGGCCCTCAGCCAGGAAGTCGACGAAGTCTGGAAAGTCGCTGAAAAAGACGTCGAACATTACGGCTACGGTGAAGCCATCATCAGTTCCAATGAAGTCCCCAAGGGCGTGTTCATCACCTCCAGCCACGTGCTGAATTTCCTCTACGAAAAAGGCGCCGACGGCAAGTGGACCCGCCTCAATCGCGCCGACTTCATGGCCGCGCAGTAGGACGGTAGCCGGCGCAAGCCCTTGCGCAGGTGCCTCTTTTTTTCTGAAGGTCGACGCCAGACACGTCTGCCCGTCCCGACCCCGACTTCCTCCGCGACACAAATATTGCCAACGCCTCGTCTTGCGACAGAATGCTTCCATGTCGAAAGCGTTTGATATTCAGCATTCGGATTCGCCCTTCACCCGCGAACCAGCCGCAGCCAAGGCCTAAGCCGCCACGTTCCTTCCCCGGAGCGTCCGCCAACCATTCGCACCGTGCCCATCTTCGCCTACTTCGTCGAGCAGCCTCACCCGTTTCTTCTCGGGCCGTTCGACAATTTCCACGGCATTGAACTCGGCATCCGCTTCTACAGCCTCGCCTACCTCACCGGCTTCTACATCCTCTTTGTCGGTCTTCGCTGGCAGGCCAAAAAAGGCTGGAGCCGCCTGCGCGGCGACGCCATCTCCGACTACGTCGTCTGGGTTGCCATGGCTGGCGTCATCCTCGGCGGACGCCTCGGCTACTGCCTCCTCTACGAACCGCGCGCCACCTTCACCGACCCCACCTACTTCGTCACCATCTGGAAAGGCGGCATGGCCAGCCACGGCGGCATCCTCGGCGTCATCCTCGTCATGATCTTCTACGCGCGAGCGATAAAAATTCCCTTCTACAATCTCGCCGACGCCACCGCCTTCTGCGTCCCCATCGCCCTCGGCCTCGGTCGCTGCGCCAACTTTCTCAACGGTGAACTCTGGGGTCGGCCCACCGACGCCTGGTGGGGCGTCATCTTCCCCGATGCCCCGCGCGTCTTCGGCCTCAATGTCCCGCGCTATCCCTCCCAGCTCGTCGAAGCGCTCCTCGAAGGCGTCCTCCTCCAGCTCATCCTCATCGCCGTCCGCCTCTCCGCCAAACGCGAAGGCGCCGTCGCCCTCACCTTCATGGCCGGTTACGCCCTCCTCCGCATTGTCGGCGAACAATTCCGCCAACCCGACGAAGACATCGGCTTCTGGTTCAGTTCAATCACCCAGGGCCAGCTCCTCTCCGGCCTCATGCTCGCCGTCACCGCCCTCCTCGCCTGGCTCCAGTTTTGCCGTGCCCCCAATCGACCGCCGCCTGCCAACCTATAGGTCCTATAAGTCATATAAGACCTATAACCCTCGACAACCCCCATCCGGCGGGCATTTTTAAGAAATAACCATGAGCCTCCCCGTCTTCGCTCCCGCCGACTACCTTGACCTCCGGCAGACAGACCACGCCGCCATCTTCCAAGGTGTCAGCAACGCCTGGGAAATCCTCCCCAAACTCGCCGCCTATCTTCAGGCGCAAATCGTTCCTGGTAACCTCGGCAAACTCATTGGCCACCCCGTCATCGGCGACCACGTCTTCATCGGCCGCGACACCGTCATCGAGCCCGGCGCATACATCAAGGGCCCGGCCTGGATCGGCCCCAATTGCCAGATCCGTCACGGTGCCTACATCCGCGAAAACGTCGTCATCGGCGCCGGTTCCGTCATCGGCAACTCCTGCGAAATCAAAAATAGTTTTCTCTTCAACGGCTGTCAGGTTCCGCACTTCAACTACGTCGGCGACTCCATCGTCGGCGCCAAGGCCCATCTCGCCGCCGGCGTCATCGTCTCCAACCTCAAGCTCACCGCCGACAACATTATCCTCCGCGTCAACGGCACCTTCATCGACACCGGCCTGCGCAAATTTGGCGCCCTTATCGGCGACGGCGCGGAAATCGGCTGCAACGCCGTCATCAATCCGGGCGCCATCCTCGGCCGCCGCTCGTTGGTCTATCCCGGCATCTCGTGGCGCGGCGTCCTCCCCGCCAACTCCATCGCCAAAACCTCCGACTGCGTCCACGAACGCCGCAGCTGAGCCTGGTAATCCCCAACCGAAAAACCCCGAGGGAACTAAGCCTCTCGGGGTTCACCACCACACTTCCCTTCGAATCTTTACCGGTGGCCTCCGCCTCCGCTATGCCCGCCTCCACCGCCTCCTCCTCCGCCCGAGACATGCGCCGCCGCTGCCGGTGCCGAGTGGGATCCACCCCCACCGCCGAAGTGCGCTGCCGGTGCCGAGTGAAATCCGCCGCCGCCAACCCCTCCGCCGTTGAAGTGCGGCTGCGGTGCCGGCGCAAACGACCTAAAGCTCGACTGCGGATGGTAAGCTGACGCGCTCGAGTGATACGCCGGCGTGCTCGTATGCGGGAAGATCGAGGAATGATAGCCCCCGCCTGTCGCCGCATAGGAGGACGCGCCATGATAACTCGGCGCCACCCGCGCGCCCGCAGACCCTCCCGTGAATGCCGACTCCGCGCTCGACGACCACGTCGTTCTGGGTGCCACGCTCGCGCTCCTGATCCTCGACGGCGCGGTTGCTGATGATGCCTCAAGCCGCCCTGTCCCCGCGACGGCATGAGACACCGCGCCGTTCTGCACCGTCCGATTCGACTCCGCGCTCGTTCGCAGCGAAGTCACCGACCGCGTCAATGCCCGCGTGAAATGTGTGCTCGTCATCGCAATCCGCGCGCTCGCCGCCGTGTTGCCCCGCGCCAGCGTCGCCGCATGAACTTGCGTCGCTGTCGCACGTACCGGCGCTATCCGGGAATTAACTGCCAGCGGTCGATTGATGTTCGTGCCGTGATTGACGCTCGTGCTTGCCAGCGTCCGGCTCACCGAAGCAGGCCGTGCCGTCCTGCTCGTGGCCGGGTCGACCCGGGGCGCAAAAGTCGACAGGTTGCCGCCGCGCAAACCTGCGGAGCCCGGGGCCGAAACCGCCGTCAGCCGCGCTTGCCGGATCGGCGTCCGAGCCCGCGCATTCAGCGCCGCCACCGAAGGACCGCTCTCAAGGACGCGGCCAAACCTACCTGTGCCGTTCCGATTAAAGTTGATGTTCGTCACATTCCGCGTCCGGCCAATCAAGCCGAAATTATCGCCGCGATCATGGAAATGCCTCCAGCTATCGGGGTCGCCGATATAGGCGACCGGACAGAAATTATAGCACCCCGGCCCGATGCCGTAGGCCACGTCGCAGTCATCGCCGATATGGAATCCCCAGCCCCAGCCAAGGCCGAAGTACAAACCCGGGTCATCATAGTCGATGCCCGCCAGCGTATCCGGAGGCAACGGTGCCCAGCCCACATCGTCGGAATTCTCGCGCCAGCTCACCCACGCCGGTCCCCACGTATAACCGGGCACCCAAACCCAGCCCGTGCCTTCCAGGTTCACCCAACGCCCATAGTGATACGTCGCCCAGCCGAACGGCTCATCCGAAACCCACGTCATCCCTGCGTCCGTATTCACCCAGTGACCGTAAGTATACGGCCGCCAGTTCGGATCGCTCTCTGTCGGCTGAAAAACGTAGCCATATTGATCCGTCTTGATCCACGTCCCGTCGTTGGACAATTGATTGTAGAACGTTTGAAACGACACACTGCCATCCCCGGCTTGCTGATCGCCAAGGTCGCCGCTTGGCGCGCTTGGCCCGGGGTTACTCACGGCGTTTTGATCGTCCTGCGCTCGTGCCACTCCCGGCACGAAAGTGAGAATGGCCAGGGCCGTCACTACCCCTAAACCGAAAGTTTTTATTAAAGTCTTCATGGTATTTGATTCACTGTTTGCCTGATTGAGTCTCTATCTATTCTGACGTGGACGGGAAGTGAGCGTTTCGATATTCCGCAAAAATCTTATTTCTCGCGTGGCAATCAATTCCAGGTGGCATCGGTTTTATCCCGCACTTCCGTCTCCATAATCGTCGTGCTATGAATCAACTGCGCGCTCGCTTACAATTTTATCATGCCTCCATCACGCACCGTCTCGCAGCCTGCGGAACTTCTTGCGTTCCTCTTTGAGGCTTGGCCCGAGGTCAAAAAAAAGCAGGTCCGCGCGTGGCTCAAATTTGGTTCCGTCGCCATCAACGGCAAGGTTTCCACCCGCTTTGATCATGCGCTCAAGCCCGGCGACACCGTCATGATTCGCCCCAAAGGTCTCGCGGCACCGGAGACAAAACTCACCGGCGGCGTTCGCATTCGGCACGAAGACGCCGACATCCTCGTCATCGAAAAACCGGCCGGACTCCTCAGCATCGCCAGCGCTTCCGAGGATGAAAAAACCGCTTACGCCTTTCTCACCAGTCATGTTCGCCGCGGCAACCCGCGCGGTCGCGAACGTGTCTGGATCGTCCATCGCCTCGACCGTGAAACCTCCGGCCTCATGATCTTCGCCAAGAACGAACCGGCCAAGATCGCGCTCCAGGAAGGTTGGGAGGCCGTCGAGAAAAAATACCTAGCCGTCGTCGAGGGTGTGCCGCCCGACGCCGCCGGAAAATTCGACTCCCATCTCGACGAATCGAATCCCCTCAAAGTTTACGTCGCCGATGAAGGCCCCAACACGCGTCACGCTGTCACCCGCTATCGTGTGGCCAAAAAAGGCGCGCATACCACGCTCGTTGAACTTACGCTCGAGACCGGCCGCCGTCATCAGATCCGCGTCCAACTCGCCGCCGCCGGCTGCCCCATCGTCGGCGACAAAAAATACGGCGCGCAAACCAACCCCATCAAGCGCATCGCCCTTCACGCCAGCACACTCCGCTTCCCTCATCCCGCCACGGGCAAGGAAACCCGCTTCGACTCGCCCCTGCCCGGCGACCTCGGGCGCCTGGTTTAAACCAGCCCTGCGATGATATTCACAAACATCGCCAAGATCGCGGTATTAAACGCGAACGAAATCAAGCCATGCATGAGCGCCAGCCGCCGCATCTTCGATGTGGCCACCTGCACGTCCGAGACCTGGCAGGTCATCCCGATTACAAACGAAAAATAGGCGAAATCAGAGTAGACTGGACTCTCCTTGCCCGGAAAAATCAACCCGCCCGTAATCGCGTGACGCTCAACCTTCCGCGCGTCCTCAAAAAAAGAATGGGCATAGCGCAGCGTGAAAACCGTATGCACCAGCATCCACGAAATGATCACCGCCGTGATGGACAGGGCGATGTGCTCCGCCAACCCCTGGGGGGAAAGGCCCTTCGCCAGGCCAAGCAGGAGACCCACCGCGAGCAGACTCGCCAGCGCCGCCCCGATCACGAGCACAAAAAGAAACGTCGCGCTCGCATCCTGCAGGCGCGCGTCCCGCCGCACCTCGTAGGGGTCCTTCGTCAGGATCACCACCCAGGCCAGCACCACCGTCGTCAGTGCAAACGCCATCCACACCATGACCAGCTGTGTTGGAAGACTCGCATGGCCGTGCAGCCCGAAAAAAGCCGCCACCGCCACGATGCAACTGGCCAGGACCCGATGATGAGCATCAAGCGCGTACCTGGACGCGGTCGGCGAAGCGCCCGATGGCGAGGAAGTCTTCATGCTGCCATTGCATCCTTCGTCGTCGTGTCGCCCGCCGGTGCCTCAAGGCGACAGCAGCAGTTCCTTGTCAAAACGCACCAGCAGATAGCCGATGACATTCATGCCGAACTGATGGACCGCGAGGCAGGAGGGCAGTGTGAAGTTGCGGAAGAAAACATGGGAATTATAAAAGAACGTCGGATCGGTAATCAGCGGCGAAGTATAGGCCAGGCTGTTCCGGATCGGCGCCATTTGCGTGTCGCCGGCCAGAATCATCATATACATCATGTCGCTGTAATCATTCGGCGTGTAGAGAATGGCCAGCTTCCCGTCGATATCGAGATGTTCGACATTCTCGGCATAATAATTCATCCCTTGGGGAAGTGACGAAATCGGAAACCAACTCTTGGTAAATAGATCATCCGTCATCTTCATCGGCTGAAAATTCTTGTCCACATCCGGCACCACCCTCTTCATCTCGCGGCGAAAGGCCACGTCAAACCGCGAGCCCCACCCGGGCAACGCATTATCGCCCCAAATCGCCCCCCCAATCTGTAGATAATCGCGCAGGTTCTGGATTTCCTGCTGCGTCAGAACGAAATCCTTGTGGCCCGTGAAAAAAATGAAAGGCGGCTTTTTATCCAGCAAATCCGGCCCACCGATACTCAGCGGAGTCGGCACCACTGTGCCCGTCAGCTTGCCGCGGCTCCACTCGCCCATCTTCGCGACAAGGTCCGGCATCGAGCCGCCAATAATCTGGCCCTTGTCGTCCAGGCGCGTGTTGCAACCCCAGTCGCCATCCGCGTAGGAAGCCACATAAACCGGGAACTTCGCCACCACATTTCTCGGGTCGCTGTCCGAGTTCAGGATATTATCCTTCGTGCGGCCCCAGGCCTCTTCCGTCTTCCGGATGCTCGCCAGCCGCTGCTCGGAAATCGTATTCGGCTTCGACTCGACCGGGGTCGCCATCTGTTGCGTCACCGTCACCGGAGTCGTCGACGGGGTGATATCCGGCAGTGGCACGTTGAAACTCGGAGTCGCCGTCGGCGCCGTGATTGTCGTTGGCGCCTGCACGGTATGCGTCGGCATCTGCACCGTCTGTTGGGTTGGTGGCGGTGGTGGTGGCGGCGCGGAAGCCGCTACATAGGTCTTCTGAAATTCATCCGTCGGCGGATGGAACGGCGGGAAAATGACCAGCGTCGCCACCATCAGAAACACGATCAGATGAAACAACAGCGCGCCCAGAAAATAGCCCGACCGCGAAATCTTCTCTGTCCAACGTACTTCATCCGGTGGAGCAGGAGCCGGGGCGGAAGGCAGGGATTTGGGGGGTTGCTTGGGCATGGGTACTCCTAATCGGACGGTGTGCCAAAAGCGAGATTCTTCACCTTCGCCGCGGCGCAGGCATTCAGTACATCCACCACCCGCTGATGCCGCGCGCTCCGCGTCGGCGTCAACACGATCGGTTGCTTCGAATTGGCCGCGACAATCCCCTTCAGCCGTGCCACCAATTGCGGCATCGCCGTATCCGTCGGCGTATCCACCGGCGCACCCGAAATATTCACCTGGCCGTCGTCGTCGATACCCAACTGCACCGGCACATCTCCGCCCGGCGCGCCTCCCGGCAATTGCGTCGTCAAATTTGCCTCATGCTTTTGCGCCCCCGCCGAGACCATGAAAAACAACAGCAACACGAAGAGCACGTCCAGCATCGGTGCGATCTGGAATCCGAATTCTCCTTCTGCATTGCCTCCGCCAGCCATAGTCGTTCCTTAGGGTGAAGTTGCCGTAGCGCCCGGTTTCGGCGCGTCGCTGCCGCCGATCAGCGTGGCAAAGCTCACGGTCGAAATGCCCGCGTTCGCGCAGACGTTCATCAGATCGGCGATGTTACTATACTCGGTATTTTTATCCGCGCGAATCACGATATAGCCGTTCGGCTTGCGCTCGTGCAAACCGGCCAGGACATCCTGCATCGCCATCGCCGAAGGATAGGCCTTCTGGTCGATCACGAACATCGCCACGTTGTTCATGCTGTCCCACTTCACATTGATCGTAATCTCGTTCTTGTGGTCCTTCGGCTTCACCGCGTTCTTCGCATTGGCCAGAATCAGTGCCGGGTCCTTCTTCAGGATCTCTGTCGTCGTGATCGCCATGAAGAAGAGCATCAGCACCAGCAGCACATCCACCATGGGCGCCACCTGGAACTCCGGATCCCCGTCCGAATCGATCCGCCGCCGCTTGCGCTGACGTTTAATGCTGTCGGAAGCCATGGCTCGAAGACGCGGTAAAACTTAGTTCGTTCCCCAATCCAGTACCGTCGCGCAATTCGGGCACGGCGATGTCCCCACCGTGATCGGCGCGTTGCACGAAGGACAATTCGTCGTCACATTTCGCGAAACCTTCTGTGACACTCCCGAGCGAATCGCCCGCGACTTCGCCGACTGGTCCGTGCCGAAATTCTCCCCGATGCGCACCCCTGAAAGCTGGTCATAGGGAATATCGTCCAGCAGCCGGTAAACCTGCGACTCCGCGTGCAGAATCGCGCTCTGCGCCCGCGCCCGAAGGATATAGAAAAACACAAAGGCCGGCACTGCCACCACCAGGCCCGACATCGTCGCGATCAGCACCTCGCCGATCTTCCCCGCCAGCGCCGACGGGTCCGTAATCCCGTTTTGCCCCAGCGTCTTGAACGCCCCGATCATTCCCCAAACCGTCCCCGTCAGCCCGATCATTGGCGACACCACTCCGATCACCGACAAATAAGTCGTGTTCGTCTTCAGATCATTCGCCTCCCGCAGCGCCGTTTCCTCCACCACGAACTCCACTGCGTCCTTGTTCCGCCCGATCCGCTCCAGCCCGTTTCTCAGCACATTGCTCAGGAAACAGCGGTTCGCCTTGCAGATATTCCAAGCCTCCTGATAATTCCCCGCTTTGAACGCCTCCTTGATCCGCGCCACCAACGCCGGCGGCGCCAGCTTCCCCACGCGCAGAATCACAAAGCCCTCCGCCGTAAACCAAACCAGGCAGACCGAGGCAATACCCAGGACGTACATCACCCAGCCGCCCTGCGCCAGCATGTCGCCAAAGGTAACCGCCTTCTGTTCCGTCGGCCCGGCCGGCGCGGGAGTCGTCCCATCAGCAGCAGGCGTTGCATCCGGCCCGTTACCCGCACTAACCGGAGGCGGAGTACTTTGCGCCGGCAGCGAAGTGAAAAGAAGTGAAGCCGTCAGCAACGCGAGCGCGAGCAAGCCGGTTCGAAGCAATGAAGGGTAGGGCATGGAGGACATAGGAGTAGTTTGGGAAATTCAATCTAAGACGCTGGCGGCAGCATCGTCGAGGGGTAAAAATTATTCGACGCCAAGCCCCGCATTTTTATCCTTCAGGCTCTTGGCCAGCTCATCCGCCTGCCCGGCCAGAGCGGGATTCTGATAAAACATCGTTTTCACCGTCAGATAAGCTTCCAGCGCCTGCTGCGGTTTCTTCTGCGCCTCCAGCACCTTGCCGTAAACCAAAAAAGCCTTCGCATAAAGCGCCCCATCCGACGGCGACGGCGCAATATCCTTGTTCGCCTGGTCGATAATCGGCTGCAATGCCGCCAACGCCTCGTCCGTCTTTCCCTGCGAAAAACTCAAATCCGCCTTCCCCGCCTGCGCCAGCTTCTCAAATGCGCTACCCGGATAAAGCCGCGTGATCTCGTCGTAGGCCACTCCCGCCTTGTCCAACTGCCCCACCTGCTCGTACGTATCGCCGAGCTGCGCCATCGCCGCGACCACCCAACCCGCCGGCAGCCCCGCGAACTTCTTGATCAATGGATCCAGCGCAGCAATCACATCGCCCGGCGGCGTGCCCGCGGCCTGCACCTTGGTCGCCTCAGCCGGCGTCGTCATGTTGACCGTTTTAATATCCGCGAGCGAAACGGGAAACTTGGCAATGCCTCCGCTGGCGGTATGGTTTTCGATCATCACCTGCGCTCCATCCACCCCAAGAATCGTCCCGGAAACAATCGTCCCGTCGTTCTTCACCAGTTGATCGTCAGCCATCAAGGCAAGGAATGGCACGGTAAGAGCAGCCAGTGCAAAGAGCAAACCCGGGGCCACCGCCCGGCGCCTAATTAAAAGACCAATCGCCATTAAGGCAATTTAGCATCAAATGTGGCGGGAACGTCAACGCAAACGCAACTTTTCCCCAAAAAAATTGTTGCTGCGAGCCTTTGAGGTAGTCGGCGCGGGCCCTCGCGCCGGAGCCGTTGCTGCCTGAAATTAGGATTTGCTGAGATCGGCCAGCAGCTTTCTCACCGCCAGTTCCTTCGCCTTCGCCTCCACTTCCACGGTCAGCGGCCAGTCCAGCCATTCCTTGGGAAAATCGACCGCATCAATATAGTCGTGATGCCGCTGCGGCTTCGGGCCGCGCCAACCTTCCTTCGGACTGGAAATGTGAAAGAGCGGCTCGCGATCCCAACTCGCGCGGGCCAGCCTGGTGGCTTCGCCCACACTCAATCCATCCGGCAGGCAGCGATGATGATGCACGTCATACACCAGCGGTACGCCGGTGCTCGCGCACACCGGCAGCAAATCCGACGGGCTGTAAATCTTGTCGTCGTTCTCCAGCGTCAGCCGCGAACGCACCCGCATGGGCAACCGCTTGATGGTGGCCCGCAACGCCCGCAGCGCCGTGGCCTTGTCGCCATAGGCCCCGCCTCCGTGGACGTTAATCGTGTCAGCGCCCACCCACTCCGCCACCTCCGCCTGGTAACTCAATTCCGCCAGCGAGTTCGCCAGCGTCTTCGGATTTGGCGAGTTCAACACCACGAACTGATCGGGATGAAACGAGAGCCGCAGGCCCTGCTGCCGCGCAAACATCCCGCACTCCAGGAAGCGAGTGATGATCGCCTTGCTGCCCGGCAAGTCTCCCACCGCATAGCCCGCGTCCGGATGCGTCTTTATCGGTAAAATCTGGCTGTTGATCCGGAATGCGCCGATCCCGTGCGCCGAGCAAAACTCCAGCGTGGTCATCAGCGTGTCAGCGTTGTGCCGGCACAACTCCGCGATGCGGGCCAGTCGCTCCCGCTTCCCGAGACGCAACATCGCCGTCGCCGTCGTCGTGCGGAACTTGATCGGCTCGCCTGCGAACAGGCAGCACAAACCCAGTCGTAGCGACGTTCGTGTCGCCGCCGCCGGTGCGGTCGTGATCGTTTTTCCCTTGCTCCGTTTCGTCATCGCTCGAGTTTGGGTTTGCCAACAACCATGTTTTAGGGTCGCACATCAGGCCCCGTTTAAAACCGAAAAAAATGTCTCTCTCTTTTTTCATCCTGGGCCCGTCGAAGGACATCCGACTATTCCTTCTGCCTCCTTCTCCTATACTCTCCATGCCTCTAATACTCATCCGACGTAAAATGCGGGCGACTCGCCGCTTTCTCGCCTCCCACCCGCGCTGCCTTCGTCGTCAGCCACCACGCCGCGATCTCCACCAGCACCGCACTCCAAAACGCGAAAACGATCCCCTCCACAAACGCAACCGAGATATCCATCATGTGATTCGGCAACGACGGATACTCCGGCGGCTCTGCCCGCGAAATAATCCGCACCGGCGAATTCACGACGATCCGATCGGCGTCAACCTGCTTCAATCGTACATTCAGCGCATCCAACACGCTTAGCTGCTTTTCGATCTCACGCTGGGCTTCGCGTATCGATTCGGGCACGTAAGCGTCCGCCTGCGGGGCCAACGGGTCCAACTTCCCGTCTGGCGACCGGACTTCTTCCTTCCCGGTTTCGTCGTCCTTCATTTCCAGCGTCTGCCGCAACTTCGCCAAATCCGCAATCTTCTCATCCACCAATTTCTGCTGCACAACGATCTGTTCTCGCAATTGAACCCTCTTCGGGTCACTACGCGCTTCCTCCTGCTCCTCCTCCTCATCGCGCATCGTCTTGTACTGCACGGCAATCGCATTCGCGATATCCGCCTCCTCTTTCGGCACCTCGCCCGACACCGTGATCTTGATCATATCCGTTCCCGGCACGACGTGCAGCTTCATGATTCCATTCATGAACCCCAGCGCCTCCTGGTCCGGCAAAGCATCCAGACTTGTTTCAAACACCCGCTTCGCCCAAATCCTGTCGAGCTGCAGGTTTTTGATCACCGGCAGCAAAAAATCCGGCGACCGCATCACCTCCGTCTCGGACACCAGGGAAGAGTCCGCCTCCGGCGTGCGCACCAGGATTTCGACCGTCGCGAAATAGACATTCGGCAAAATCAAGTAAGTGTAATAGCAGCCGTGAAGCACCGTCAGCACGAAAACAGTGAATGCCACCCCGCACATCCGCGTCACCCTTAACGACTGCCAAATGGACGCACCCATAGCGTACACCCTATCACCAACTGACCTCTCCAATCCACCTCCTTGGTGCATGAGCCCTCTCAATCAAGTTCCCCAAATGATCGCATTAGCCGCGCTGTAGAGATAGGTGCTTTCCCCGGCTACAAGCTTACTGCCGTCCGCAGGAGCTTTCCGCGTGACCGCTGCCAAGTTTTCGCCCAACCTCCATTCGCCGTAATATAAAGGGGAATGGCGTCCTATGATTCTTGTTACTGGAGGCACCGGATTTGTAGGACACGAAGTCGTCCGGGAACTCCTTGCCCTTGGCGGCACTGTCCGCCTTCTCGTCCGCCGCCCCGACCGCGCCGGCAACCTCGCCCACCATCCGCGCGTCGAGCTCGCCGTCGGGGACGCCCTGCGCCCCGAAACGCTCCCGGCTGTTATGACCGGCGTCACCGCCGTCATCCACCTCGTCGGCATCATCGCCGAAACCTCCCACGTCACCTACGAACAGGCCCACATCGAAGCCACCCGCAACCTCCTCGCCGCCGCCAGGCAGGCTGGCGTCACCCGCTGGGTGCAAATGAGTGCCATCGGCACCCGCCCCGGTGCCCGCTCCCGCTACCACCTCACCAAATGGCAGGCCGAGGAACTCGTCCGCCAAAGTGGCCTGGACTGGACCATCTTCCGCCCCTCCCTCATCTACGGCTACGACGAACGCGATCGCCTCCTTAATTCCCTGCGCCGCGTCCTCTCCTGGCCGCTCGACTTCCTCTTCTTCCATGCCATCCCCCTCATCAACGGTGGCGAACCGCTCGTCCAGCCCGTCAGCGTCCGCGAAGTAGCCCGTTGCTTCGCCCTCGCCCCCGCCAAGGCCGCCGCCCTCGGCCGCACCTTCGACCTCGTCGGCCCCGCTCCGCTTTCCTGGCGCCAACTCATCTACGCCATTTTGGCCACGCAAGGCAAAAGGGCCATCTACGAGGAAATTCCGCTCCTCCTTGGCCTTCGATTACTTTATCGCCTGATCCTGATCGCCATACCCTGCCTCATTTTGCTCGGTCTCGCCACCGCCGCGCTCAGCTCCACCAAGGCCGAGCTGGCCACCGGTATCTGGCTCCTCCTTCTCCTTGTGGCCATCCAGTGGCATACCGTCATCGTCTTCTACGTCCCAGGCGAATTGCTCATCCTTGCCAGCGAGACGCTCAATAACGGCGCGCCCCGGGAACTGCGCGTCAGCGAGATGCTGAAGATGGCCGTGGAAGACAACGTCGGCGATCCGCGCCCCGCCGCCGAGACCTTCGCCTACGTCCCGGAAACCTTCGAGCAGGGTTTGGCCAAAATCTTTGGGTAGGGCTCGCAGTCCCCGCGCGTCCGTCGCAGACAATTCGACGGACGGCAGGGGACTGCCGTCCCTACCAGATGGAGATGGGCTTTATTTTTTGCCGCATTCGGGCATCCTCCCTTTTCCTGCCCTTTCCATGTCATCCCGCGCCTGCCATTCCATCCTTGTCGTCCTCGCCCTGCTAGCGTTGGGCCTGTTTGCGCGCGCCGGAGAGACGTCCGATTCGCCTTACACTGATCGAGGCACGACTGACTTCGACACGGTCCTCCAGCTTCTCAACCCCTATGGCACCTGGTCGAAGATCGACGGCAAGTGGGCCTATACTCCGCTCGATCACATGGCTCCTTACACCGACGGCCGCTGGCTCTACTCTGAGTACGGCTGGTATTGGAAAGGCAGACTGGCACATAGCTGGGCCACGGAACATTACGGCTACTGGAAGCGGGGCGCGAACAAGGTTTGGTCCTGGTATCCGGGGGCCTATTGGTTGTCGGAGATTGTCGAGATTCGCGCTACAGACAAATACGTCGGCTGGCGCAGCGGCGAAGTCGATGACGACGGCAACTTCGTGGAAGCGCCAATCGACCGCTACAACAAGCCCGACGAGTGGACTTTCGTGACCCTGCAGCAATTCGCCAACCCGATTACGCCCGACATCCTTGCTCCGCCCAACATAACCAAGACCCAGCTCGACGAATCGACCGACTGCCGGCACACCTACCTGACCTATCGCGAAATCGACCGGCCCGGCCCGCACCCGGCGGACTTCGCCGAGCTTTGCAAGGATGGCGGAATGCTGGCGCCCAAGATGGCGGAAGACGAAGTGGTGCCGCCAACTCCGCCGCCGAGCCAGGTGGCCACGAATTCTCCGGCGGCGCACATGACGGGGACCAACCAACCC
>Ga0302319_10010013_pt1 | contig 18130 bp, 14 predicted proteins | sample Bog_T0_2_FD_203319 | JGI IMG/M metagenome (GOLD analysis project Ga0302319, IMG submission 203319) | Peat permafrost microbial communities from Stordalen Mire near Abisko, Sweden - Bog_T0_2 | ecosystem: Environmental > Terrestrial > Soil > Wetlands > Peat | place: Sweden: Abisko, Stordalen Mire...
CAGCGCTTCTATTCCACCATCCCCTCCCGTCGGCGTCCGGCTCTACAGCTTCCTCCGCTCCCACGATTACACCTGCGAGGGCGTCGTCGACATCGTCCGCCTGGACCCCGATCTCACCGCCCAGCTTCTAAGGCTCTGCAACTCCATCGTTTATCGACGCGCCAAAGGCATTGCCTCGCTCCATGAGGCCGTCCTGCGCATCGGCGCCGCCGCGCTCTCCGAAAAAGTCATGTCCCTCATGCTCGGCAGGCTCTTCCTCGCCCGCAAAACCGCCTATTGTCCCGATCCCAACGCCCAGTGGCGTCATTCCGTCCAGTGTGCGCTGGCCGCCGGTTACCTTGGCCGGCACTGCTCTCGTCTCGATTCCTCCTCCGATTTGAATTTCACCGCCGCCCTGCTCCACGATATCGGCAAGAGCGCCATCAATACCGCTCCCAGAAATGAGATTTCCCGCATCGTTCACCTCCGCGACGTCGAAGGCCATTCCGCCGCCGATGCCGAACTCGAAGTCCTCGGCGTCGACCATGCCGAGGTCGGCGGCCAGATTCTTGAACATTGGCAATTGCCCCGCGAGATCGTCGCCGCTGTCCGCTACCATCATACGCCCGAATTCGACGAATCCCCCCTTGCCAGCCTCGTCCACATCGCCAATGTCTGCGCCTTCGTCGGCGACACTTCCAAAGACTGGGACGACTTCGAGAACCGCCTCGAACCCTACGTCCTGGACCGCACCGGCCTCTCCCTTTCCGAGGTCAAAGACTGCTGGCCCGCCGTCGTCGACGACGTCAACCACATCGAGCGCTTCATGTGGAGCTGAGGCATGCGCGGGGAAATGGCGGAATGTTCAAACGCTGCCTCAAGAAATTTCCTATTTTTCCTTGCAAAATGTTCAATAGTTGTCATACTTAAGGAAAACAATGCATATTATTGGTTGCCCGGGCTCCGCGGGCCGCTCCTTGGCTAACCGCCGTTTCATCGCCCTTCCCAAAATGACGCGCAAAGGCAAGGTCGCACGCATCCCCTCGAACATCCGTCATCAACTCAAAACGTAAAAACCATGCTTGCCGAGCAACTCAAGTACAAAGCGTACCACTCTATAAAGCCTTCCGACGAACCCCTCTGGGGCGCCCCCTCGATCCAATCAAACCAAAATCAACTCTGATCCAACCAAATCCGACCAAATCCGACCAAATCAAACCAGATCGGCATCTAAATTGAATGGTGCGCGGTGCGGGTTTCGAACCCACGACCCCTACCGTGTCAAGGTAGTGCTCTACCACTGAGCTAACCGCGCTTAGTTGCTTGTATACAATGACTTATACACACTCGACAAGTCGCGTGTGTTCGCCAGAATAGACCGGCAATTGCCTTTATAGCCGTGCGACTGAGCACAGTTTTTCGACCCTGGTCTGATCGTTGGAATCGTCATCGAAGTCGGGAAAGCTAAGGGGGATTTTTCTGCGCGGCAAGCAGTTTTGGTTTTGCTACCGCCTCAACGGCCACCAGTACCGCGTCAGCCTCGCAACCAAAGACGAGGCGGAGGCCGTGGTTCGATCAATGGCGATCCGCGCCGAGCCCGTTCTCGCCGGGGCGAACACTTTCAAGAAGGAGATCGGGGCATACGTGACCCGGCGGTAAGGACGACCTCTCGAGTCCCCTCACCTCTTCCTTCAAGTGTCCTGGCGTAATCAACCGATCTGAAATTGCGGGTGTCCCAAGATCGCGGCTTCAAAGGCGGACCGCTGGTTTGGCTGCACCGACGCTGGGATCTTCGCTTCCGACCGATTCCATTTTGCCAGCCAGTCGGGTCCGAGAAGTTCGTACCCAGCGTCCGCCGCCCTGTCGGCCAATGCCACGGTTGTTTCGGCCCTGTCAGCGATGCCTCGACCTTTCGCCACATAAAAGCCGGCTGCAAGGAGTGCGGCCCTCACAGCGGTCGATGCCGAGTAGGTGAATAGCTCCGTGCTTCGTCCTTTGCATGCGACTCGTAATCGGAGGAATGCATCGAGAGTCCACAGGCAGAGGTCCGAGTTTGCGGAGAACGGATCGTAGAATATAAGATCCGGCGGCGGAAGAGAACATTGGTCGCCGCCGAGGTTTTCCAGGAAATCTCCGGGAATCAGTTCCCAGCTCAGCCCGGCGAACTCCTTCGACTCCCATCGACCTCTTTCAAGAACTCCCGCCGGTCCGCCATGGCGCAGGTAGAGGAAGTCGCGGTTGTAAGTCAGCGCCAGGCGCAGAGAGTCCAGATTGTTTTCGAAGCTGACAAGGTGCATTTTCCGCTGGGGTCGGCCCTTAGCGGCTTGCGTTTCGTAACAACGGATCGCCGCCATTGCATTTGCCGCCGCACCGAGACCGACGTCCCAGATGACCAGGGGCTCTTTACTGCCACCGGCAACGGGCCGCAAGCGCTCGGCAAGCCGGGATTGCTCGACATATAGACAGTGCGCCTCTTCCAGTGGCGGAGTGCGCGAGTGCATGACTTCGCCGGAAGAAATCTGCCGGATGCTGGCGAAACCTTCCGGCGCGACGTGAACTTCGTAATCTCCCAGGCGCCGCGGCTTCACTGGTTTTGGCCCGGAATCGAAAACCGGATTGTCGAGATCATCTTCCTGCAGGAGTGTCCGCTTGTCGCGGTAATATTCGAGGTATCGACCCGCCAGGATGCTCTCACGAATCTCGCGCATCAGGCGATGATAGAAATGCAGGTTATGCTTGCCGAGAAGCTGCCAGCCCAGGGTTTCCTTTGTCTTGGTGAGATGATGCAGATACGCGCGAGAATACCTGGCGCAGGTCGGGCAGTCGCACTTGGGGTCCAACTTGTCCTCTGCGAACTTGTAGACGCCACGACGCAATTGCAGGTATCCACGCGAGGTAAACGCCCCGCCCCGTTGCGCCACCTGGGTGGGAATGATGCAGTCAAACATATCCACGCCGCGATGCACCGCTTCCAGAATATCGAGCGGCGTCCCCACCCCCATCAAGTAGCGCGGCTGATCGATTGGCATCAGGTCTGTCGTGAATTCGCAGATGTCTTCGCGCTCCGTTTTGCTTTCGCCCACGGCCAGCCCGCCAATCGCCAATCCGTCGAAACCCATCTCACTTAGGCTCAGGACGCTCTCACGCCGTAACTCTCGAAAGAGCGCCCCTTGGACAATCCCGAATATCGCGGCTGGCGAATCTCCCCGCGCCGCCAGGCTGCGCATAGCCCAGCGGTGAGTAATATCGAGCGCCTCGCGGGCCGTGGACTCAGTCGCGGTCGAAGGCACGCACTGGTCGAGCGCCATCATGATGTCGCTGCCGATGGCCTTCTGGGTGTCGACGCTCACCTCGGGGCTCAGCAGGATCGACCGGCCATCCGTATAGCTTTGAAAGACTGCGCCCGCCTCCGTCATGGAGCGCGAATGCGGCAGTGAGAATATCTGGAAGCCTCCGGAGTCCGTCAGCACGGAGCGTTTCCAACTCATGAAACCGTGAATGCCGCCCATGCGCCGAAAAACCTCCGGCCCTGGACGCAGCAGGAGGTGATAGGTGTTGGCGAGCAGAATCTGAGAGCCGGAATCCTCGAGGGTTTGCGGGAGTTGAGCCTTTACCGTTGCCTGCGTTCCGACGGGCATAAAGAGGGGAGTCAGCACCTCGTTGTGCTGGGTCCGGAATCTCGCCGCCCGCGCCCGCAAACCGGCGGCCTGCGCCTCCAGACAAAAATTCAATCGGTTCATAAACGAGCCTGCGGTGAGACGCTCGCCTACACCAAGGAGGACTTCCCGTGAAAGTCCAGTGTTTAAACCAGCTTTTCCGAAAGGCTTAGGGCTGCTTGAGTGCGGCCGTTATCGCGTCGATCACCTTCTGGTCTTCCGGTTTCACGCCGGGCTCGAAGCGGGCGATCACGGAACCGTCGCGGGAGATGAGGAATTTTCCGAAGTTCCATTTGACATCACCGGGAAATTTGGCTGCCGGTCCGGAGAGGGCGGCATAAAGTGGGCTTTGCTCCGGACCCTTGACGTGGATTTTGTCCATCAGTGGGAAGGTCACGCTGTATTTCCCGGAGCAGAACTCCTTGATCTCAGCGTTCGTGCCGGGTTCCTGCCGTCCGAAGTCATTGCAGGGAAAGCCGACCACCACAAACCCCTCCCCGCCGAATTTTTTGTAGAGATTCTCGAGTCCGGCGTATTGCGGGGTATTACCGCAAAGGGAGGCGACATTGACAACGAGGACAACTTTGCCGGCGTACGCCTTGAGCGAACTGTCGGCGCCGTCGATGGTTTTGAAGGGAATGTTATCCAGTGAATCGGCAAAGAGTGATGTAGTAGCCATAAGGGATAGTGCCAGAAGGATCGTTTTCATCAGCGGGGAACGGATATCACAACGGCACTTGTGTCAAATGTTAACGGAGACCTCCTGTGTCAGGCGGTGTTGCTATACGGGTGGGCCGGGATGAGCTTGCAAAGCTGCCGCTCGGAGTGAAAATCCCAAGAGACCATGCCGACACACCATGAACATGAAGCCAACTGGGAAATCCCGGTGTGAACTCAAAAGGAAATCAAATGACACTATCTCAGGAGCAACTCGATTTTTTTGCGGAATACGGCTACCTCAAGCACGGCGCGGTATTGGAAGCGGAGGAACTGGAAACTTTGAGGCGCGAGTACGACCTCGAGTTCCAGAAGGCTTGGGAGAATAATTCCTATCGCAATCTTTCCGCGAGCGACGGGGGCACAGTCGAGGACAACAAGAAATCGACGCAGAAAATGCTCCAGATCACGCAACTCTGCGAGCGAAACATTCACTTCCGCAAGACGCTGTTCAACAAGAGAATCCTCGATGTGATCGAGGATCTGATCGGCCCCAACATCATGCTCTTTCACGATCAGGCGCTTTTTAAACCGGCCAAAACCGGCGGGCCTGTGCCCTGGCACCAGGACAACGGCTACTGGCAGTGTTCTCCCGCAAACCTGGTCTCCTGCTGGATCACGCTGGACGATGCCTTCAAGGATAATGGCGCCATGCAAGTGATCCCGGGCAGCCACTTGAAACCGCATCGGCATGACACCGTGCAGGAAGCGAACCGGTTGCAGGAGACACAAGTCGCGATTGATGAATCCCAAGTTGTTGTGGTCGATTTGAAGGCTGGAGAATGCATGTTCCATCATTGCCAGACATTACATTACACCCAGCCCAACACGACCGAACACCAACGCAGGGCGTTCATCATTCACTTCATGGTTCCGGGCACTCGCCGAGCTTCAGGCGAGCGAATGCATATCGACTTTTCGCACCCCCTGTTGCGGATGTCCATTTAGTACTGCGAGGAAAAGGGAATTCATCGCGGAAATGGCAGCGAGAGCGTCAATCCAGGAATATCATCGCCTTCCAGCAGAGACAATATTACCACGAGCCTGAGGATTCGCCCTCCTCGTGAAGTTGGCATAAATTCTCGAGATGAACAGAATAGCCGCCATTACCTGTCTTGTCCTCCTGATCGTTTCTGTGCCGCCTGCCCTGCGTGCCGATGACGAAAAGAAAGTGCAGATTAAGGCAAACGACGATATGAAGTACGACGTTACCAGGATCGACGCCACTGCGGGGCAGAAGGTCACGGTGACGCTCATTAACGTGGGCGAACTGCCGAAAATCGCCATAGCGCACAACTTCGTGCTTCTGAAGGCGGGCACCGACGTGGCTGCTTTCGTGAAGGCGGCGGCGACCCATGAGGCGGAGGGATACATGCCGCCGGAACTGGCTGGCGAGGTGATTGCCGCGAGCAAGATGCTAGGCCCAGGAGAGTCGGACACGATCAGCTTCGTTGCGCCGGCCGCAGGCACGTATGATTACATCTGCACCTTTCCCGATCATGTCCACGCGGGAATGAGGGGAACACTGAATGTAAAGTGAAGGAAAATATCGTTTTGGCTGCGATCCACGTATTGTGGTCAAAATTGCTGCGTGCCGATAGTTACCTCTTACTTCCGTCCACCTTGGTACCTTCGCGATGGCCACGTGCAGACCATCCTTCCGGTCCTTCTTCCCCGCCGGGTGGACTTGACGTTTGATCGGGAACGGTGGGAGTTGGACGATGGCGATTTCTTGGATCTGGACTGGTCCCGCTCCGGACGAAAGCGAGTGGCAATTCTAACGCACGGTCTGGAGGGATGTTCTGAGAATGCTTGCATCCGAGGTATGGCGGCGGCACTCAACGCTGCGGGTTGGGATGTGCTGGCCTGGAATTTCCGCGGATGCGGAGGAGAGGCAAACCGACTGCTGCGATTTTATCATAGCGGGGATACGGGCGATCTAGCGGCCGTGATCCAACACGCGGCGGGCGTGTATGAGCAGATAGCCCTGATCGGATTCAGTCTCGGTGGCAATGTGACGCTGAAATACCTGGGCGAAGGGCGGACGCATCCCGCGGTGGTTGCGGGCGTCGGCGTTTCCGTGCCGGTCGATCTCGCTGCGAGTTGCCAGGTCTTGGATCATCGATGGGCAAACCGCATCTATTTGCGGCGCCTTTTGAATCTACTGATCGCCAAGGTGCAGGCCAAAGCTCGCCAATTTCCTGAACTCGACACGGCTGGGGCTTCGGATATCAGCACCTTTGCGGAGTTCGACGGCCGCTATACCGCGCCGCTCCATGGATTCCGTGACGCCAGAGATTATTGGGCGCGTTCGAGCGCGCGACAATTTCTTCCCCGGATCATCGTGCCGACGCTGTTGTTGAACGCCCGCAATGATCCTCTGCTGGCGCCTGAGTGCTTTCCTCAGGAGGAAGCGGGGGCGAATCCCGCACTATTTCTCGAGGTCCCAGAGTCCGGCGGACATATAGGCTTCACAGATCTCGTCCATGGCCTTCAGCCGTGGTCGGAACAACGGGTCGTGGAATTTCTGACATCACTGAGTCTGCCGCGCCCGGATTCGAAATAGTTGTCTGATATCCCGCTACTCCACCGAGCGCACCTTCGCCTTCGGAGTGGCCGTCGAATCACCGGTTTTCAACCCCATCAACTGCCTCCCCAGTGGAGATTCGGGTGTGAGAACGGTAATTGGGTTAACGTCGCAAATCACCTCGATACCTCCGCCGGCCGGTCCGAGAAAGAACCAGCGCGTCTCGTCAGGCAGCGCGAGTTGAACGAGCGCCCCGAGGTCGATCGGCGTCTCAGGACCGAATGCTGGTATAGCGAACTTCTCGTAAGCGGCTGCCGCCTGCGCCGCGGCGTGGGCCTGCCGCGCCAACCTGTCGGCCAGGTAATTGTCTTCCGTGGAGCGCGTGTCGTATTTGCCTTCCGCCTTGCTCTCGGCATCGTTGCCGGCGGCGCGGGTTTTCTGCGACGTGCTCTGGAGAGTGTCGAACTCGGCTCGAAGTGCGTCCACGATCGCCTCGAGAATGGCGGTTTTGTTCACGTCTGAATGTATTCCCAAAGCGTCCGGCGAAGCGAAACATCTCTGATTGGCTTTCCACGAATCGCCTTTGCTCCGCCGCTGGATGCTGTTCAGATTACGCGGTGCGAAATCATTTCCCCGCGACTGCGGCGTTCCTTCTCTGCATGGGATTGTTCTGTTTCCCCAACACGACGAATGCAAATTCGGCCCCGCCCTTGAAGATCATTCTCGATACGGACATGAGCGGGGATTGCGACGACGCGGGGGCGCTGGCCGTGCTCAATAAAATGGCGGACGCGGGCAGGGTGGAATTGATCGCCTGCGTCGCGAACGGGCACGACCGGGACAAGGCGATTGCCGCGACGATCAGCGCGATCAATACGTACTATGGGCGGCCGGACGTGCCTATCGGGACTTATCATGGGCCACCTTATCCCCCGACGAAAAGCGCATACACCGCGAAGATTCGGGACGAGTTTCCGCATTCCGCTTCCCCGGACGATCAGGCGCCGCCCGCCACGGATATATATCGCAAAGCGCTGGCCGGAGCGCCCGATAAAAGCGTGGTAATCGTGAGCACCGGGGTCCTTCGCAATCTGCGCGACCTCCTGGAGACGAAGGCTGATTCAGTGAGCACGCTGAGCGGGTGGGACTTGACTCGGCAGAAGGTCAGGAAAATGGTGGCAATGGGAGGCGGGTATCCGCATTGCAACTACGAATCTAATTTCGCGACGGCAGACTGCTGGCGGGATACCCAATTCGTGGTCCAGAATTGGCCCACGCCGATTCTATTTAGTGGAATAGAGATCGGGTCGGCGATTATCACCGGAAAATGCTTGGTAAACGCCCCTGCGGCTGACCCAGTAAAGCGAATCTACGGCATCGTCACCGGTTTCGGGGGACGTCCGAGCTGGGACCTGACGGCGGCATTAGCGGCCACTGAATATCTGGATCATTATTGGACCGTGAGTCCCTCCGGATACTGCGAGGTGACGCCGGGCGGCGGAGATCAGTGGTATCCGGAGCCGGACCTGGGGCGCTCGTACCTGATCCCGAAGTTGCCGCCTGCGGAGGTAGGAAAGGCGCTCGATGATTTGCTGATGTTGCCGCCGCGCGGGAAGTAGAACCGGCGCTGTCGATGGTCTTAAATTTCCATCCACGACCGGATGCCGGCGATCTTCCCTCGGGAGGACTTGAAATTTTGCTTACTCGAGACCAAGTCAGTCGCAGAACGGATCTTAAATGGGAAATCCCGATTAAGGATTTGTCGTGGCCGCACCGGCAGCGAAATTGGTCTCGCCCTGAAAAGAGTTCTCGCGCAGTATTCAGAAGACTATCCAGGGCCACACGTTTCGATTGATGAGCGACGATTCAAAACAGTGGAGCAAGCTTCTGCAAGCGATCGCGAAGGGCGTGGTGATTCCGATCATCGGACGCGGTCTGCTTCGCATGCAGATCGATGGCCGCGAACAACTGCTCTACGATTACCTCGCCGCACAGCTTGCCACCCGGCTCGAAGTGGAGTGCGATCCGGCTGCAAATATGGACCAGGTGGTGGCTGCCTACCTGAATGCCAGCCGGCGCAACTCGCGCGACGATGTCAATCTGAAGACATTCGAAATCCTCAATGAGCTCCGGGATGCCCAAGGCCGGATTCCGGTTCCCGAGCCGCTCCGCAAACTGGCCACCATCCAGCCTCTGCGGCTCTTCGTGAGCACCACTGTCGATTCGTTCCTGGCGCACGCGCTTGGTTCCCCGCCCGATCACGTCTTTGCCTACGCACCTAACGCCCCGGTCACGGACATTCCTCGCGATTATGCGCGGTCTCCCCACCAAGTGGTCTTTCATCTTTTCGGTAAGATTTCCGGGATCCCGGACAGCGCGCTCATCGACGAGGAGATATTGGAATTCTTCTGGAAGCTTCACGAAGAGTCCATGTCCACACGCCTCGCCAATCTCTTCGACGAACTGCGCAACAAACGCCTGCTGGTGATCGGCACGGACCATCCTGACTGGCTCGCTCGGTTCTTTGTCCGCCTCGCCCGCCGGGATCGCCTATCGAGCGGCAGCGATGCTCGCGAATTTTTCGCTGATGGAATGGTCACTGCCGACGCGCGCCTCCGCGACTTTCTGGAGAATTTCAGCCCCCAAACTCGTTTTTTCGGCTTCGCAAATCCCGTCGATTTTGTGGACCAGCTTGCAGAAAAGTGGGACGCGTTCCCCGATAAGCCTGCGGAGGCCAAAGCAGGCCTCGACGTGGCAGCGGCCAACGCGAAGGCTCCCGCCGTTTTCCTGAGCTACGCCAGCCAGGACCGGGAAGCGGTCGAGCGGCTCCAGAACAGCCTCGGGGGCGCGGGATTGGATGTTTGGTTTGACAAGGCCCGCCTCGGTTCCGGCGATCCGTGGTGGCCGGTCATCGAGCAAAACATCGCCACCTGCGACGTATTCATCCCCGTGCTTTCCGCAAATACCAACAAGCGCGACGAAGGCATTTTCATTCGGGAATGGAATCGCGCACTGGAAAGACTTCAGGACATGGACAAGTCGACCGCACGGTTCATCCATCCCCTCATTGTCGATGACACCGCGGAAAACGCCCTCACCTTTAGTGGATTTCGCGAGTTCCATTACACCCGGGCCGCCGGCGGTGAGCCCGGGGACAATTTCATCAAGACGCTCACGTCCGTCGTCCGGGAACGCCGATTGAGGGCTGCGGCCAAATGAACGGCTCAGCGGCGCAGGTTCCCGATGCGCAACACCCGTGGATGGGGCTGTCTTCCTTTACGGAGGAGGATCGTGCGTTCTTCGCCGGCCGGGGCGACGAAGTCGACGAGCTGCTCCGGCTGGTGCAGCGCGACACTCTTACCCTGCTCTTCGGCGTCTCCGGCCTGGGCAAGACGTCTCTGCTCCACGCAGGCGTCTTCCCGGCGCTGCGCGCGGAAGACTGGCTTCCCGTCCCAATCCGGCTGGATTACATCGAGGGCGCGCCGCCGCTTGCCGCGCAAGTGCTTACCGCCATCACGGGGGCCGCTCGCGCAGCCGCGGTTGAGGCGCCCGAACCGAGTCCCGGCGAGACGCTTTGGGAATACTTTCACCGCGAGGGCAATCACTTTTGGGGTCCGCGCAACGATCTCGTCACGCCCTTCCTGGTCTTCGACCAGTTCGAGGAAGCCTTCACTCTCGGTCGTGAGACGCCCGGGCAAGCCAGGGTGCTCTCGGAGTTCATCAGCGAATTCGCCGACCTGGCGGAAAACCGACCCACGGCCGCGCTGCGCGACGATCCTCAGCGAGCGCAGGAATTCAGCTTCAAGCCCGTTCCCCTCAAGATCCTTCTGACCATGCGCGAGGATTATCTCGCGGATCTCGACCGCATCCGCTCCCAGTTTCGCGCACTCGGCCAGAACCGTCTGCGCCTCCTGCCCATGGACGCTGCGCAAGCCCGTCAAGTGATCGGGCTTGGCGCGCCGCTCCTCGCACCGGGTGTGGCCGATCGCATCGTCTCGTTCGTCGCGGGCAGCGCGGCGCCCGCCGAAGGAGCGGAGACGGCCGTTGCCCCCGCGCTGCTCAGCCTGGTGCTGCGCGAACTCAACGAGCGGCGCCTCCAGCGCGGGACCGAGGCGAAAATCACTCCCGACCTCCTCGACCTCGAACAACAAAAAATCCTCGACGACTTCTATCTCCGCACTCTCCAGGATTTTCCGGCCGGCGTGCGGAACTTCATCGAGGACGAACTGCTCACCGCGACCGGCTTTCGCAATAGTTGCGCCCTGGACGATGCCCTCGGCCGCCCGGATGTCACCCAGCTCATTCTCGAAGAGCTCGTCGACCGCCGGCTCCTGGCCTACGAGGACCGTCACCACGTCCGCCGGGTGGAGATCACGCACGACATTCTCACTCCTGTCGTCAAGGCCAGCCGCGATACCCGGCTCGCTCGCGAGGCGCTGGCCGCGGCGGAGCGGCGGCAAATCGAGGCGCGCGAAAAGCAGCGGCTCGTTCAGAGAGTCCAGACCACGGTTCTCGCCTTGGCCTTGCTGATCGTCTTCGCATCGCTGCTCCAGCAAGTCTTCAAGGGCAGGAGACCGGATCGCGGCTCACCGTCATTGCGCACGATTTATCAGGAACTGCAAAAAGTACCACCCGCGGTTCCAGATCGTGGGAAAATCGAGGAGGCACGCCAAAATCTGCAATTGCTGGCCAAAGACAGCAAGCCGGATTCCAAAGGTTTCTATGGAAACGCGGAGTTGTATGCCGACATGGCCCACATCGCCGAAACCTTGGCGGAAGGAAACACGCTCTCTGAGAGAGATAAATTGCTGGCCAGCATTTATGGAACTCTGGGTGATCCAAAATCAGATCCCAACGCAACCTTAAACAACGCGAACGGTGTCCTCCAAAAATTATCCGAAAACCGCCAGGCGGCCATCGCTCGATTTACGATCGATAACTATGCTCGCAACCACGCCAGGGGTTCCGTTGCTCTCCAGATCGTGTCGGTTATTGCCGCCTTTGTGCTCCTCCCGATATGGATTGTGCGGCGCTTTTTGGGCCGGGAACCGATCCTCAAGCGGCTGTGGCGGCGAACCAGAAGCGAAGTCGCGATTGAGAAACCACCCAATCCATTTGTTCGTTTATTTGCCAGCTTTCTCGACATTCTCACCGCGTTCCTGCTCGGCATTTTACCGGGGATTTTCTTTGGCGCCTTGTCCGGAATAGTGGGTTTATGGGTTACTGGGGAAGTTTCCGACGCCGCCTGGGGAATCAACAGTGTCGTGGGCATTTTTGCATGGATCGCTGGGATGAGCGCGTACTTGCTGTTCTGCGATGCGATCAAATACGCGCATCGCAGATCGATCGGAAAGATCGTGTGCCGGCTTATCCCGGTCACGGCGCCTCCGCACGCCGGCGCCGTCACCATCCGAGTTTCCGCGAAACGCCATGCACTCAGGACGCTCGCATGTGTGTTGTTGATGTCTAGTGCATTATTACCTTCCGCTAACTCTCCCGCACCGGAATTCATGAATAGCTGGATTGGTCCGATTCATATCTTGACGAAACTTGGCAATTGGCTGCTCGTCATTCTGGTGCTGGAAGAGTTCACGTTTTCGTGGATCAAGGATGGACGAACCGTGCTCGACAGACTCTCCGGAACCAAGGTCATTCGAGAACCGTAGGGGGCAATCACTCCCTGTCTTGGGCGCATTGGCAAGGGGTGGAGAATCAGCCCTGGATTCGGTCCTCAATACATGGGGGCGCCTTCGATTTTAGCGAAGAGAAAGTGGACTTTCGGAATGCGCGCGATAGTGTTCCTGTGAACACTGTATGAATTTCCCTGAAGACTCCTCCTGTCGGCCTGGGTATCTCGGCGACCAAAGGGCGAAAGTCGTCCAATTGCGTCGTCTTCTTGCCGAAAAATTCCCGGCGATGCAATCCAGGGTGGGCGGCGTCCTTCGCACCGGCCTGGCCGATCTGGACGCGGCGGAAGGCGGGTTGCGTCGCGCCGCCCTTACGGAGCTTTCCACGGGATCGGGCACGGGCGCGCTGTTCATTCATGCGATGCTGGAGACGGTGCGTCGGGAGCGTTGCTTTGCGGCCTTGGTGGATGCGGCGCGTTCTTTTGAGCCGGATTGCCCTGCGGCGGCGCTCGCGCGTTTGCTCGTGGTCTTCTGTACGGATGCGGTGCAGGCGGTGAAGGCGACGGATTTGCTGCTCCGCGACGGCAATGTTTCGCTCATCATGCTTGATCTTCAGGCCGCGCCGCCGCGCCAGCTTCAACGCATCCCGGCGAATAGGTGGCATCGGCTCCAGCGCCTCGCGGAGCAAACGACGGCGGCGGCGGTGGTGCTGACGCCTCAGCCGATGGTGGAAGCTGCGCAGGTGCGCATCACCGCCGGAGAGGGCTGGACGCTGGCGGCGCAACGCCGCTGGCAACGCGATCTCACGGCGGCGGCACGGTGGCGTGTCTTTGCGCGGCGCAGCGCCGAAAATCATCTCCCGGTCTGGGAAGGCGAGCACGCCACGGCATGAGGGCACGCTATGTTCGCGGTCATTCTCCTGCCCAACTTCCGGCTCCAGGCGGCGCTGCGATTTCGCGAGGCAATGCACGCGCGGCCGGTGGCGCTCATGGACGGGCAAGCGCCGAAAGAGGGCATGCTGGAAGTCAGCGACGCGGCGGCGCTTGCCGGTGTCATGCGGGGGCAAACCTCGCCGCAAGCTCTTGCGCGTTGCGCGGGGCTGACGATCCTCGCGCGTTCGCCGGCGGAGGAGGGTGGCGCACAGGCGGCGCTGCTCGAAATGGCCGCCGCGCTATCGCCGGAAATCGAGGCGACGGCGGAGGGCTTTTGCACGGTCAATCTGCAAGGCTCGCGAGTGAATGATTGGCAGGCGCTGGGCGCAGGCGTCGTGGCGGGCCTCGCGTCGCTGCGGCTGCGCGCCCAAGTGGGCATTGGCCCGAATCCCGATCTCGCCTTTCTCGCCGCCCGTCACGCGCGGCTCGTGCTCGTGGTTCAATCCCCGGCGGTCTTCCTTGCGAACCTCGCCTTGCACGAACTCGATCCCGCGCCCGAGCTGCTCGCGGTGCTGCGCGACTGGGGGATTCACAATCTCGCGCAACTCACGAGTCTGCCGCGCGGCGACTTGATGGATCGTCTTGGCCCGGAGGCCGGGCGGCTGTGGGAACGCGCTGCCGGACAAACCGAGCGTCCATTGCGCCGCGTGCGGGCGGCGGAGGAGTTCTCCGAGGCCTTCGACTTCGAGCATGAAATCGACTCCGCCGAGCCGCTGCTCTTCCTTCTGCGCCGCTTTCTCGATCAACTCGCGCTGCGTCTTGGCAATGCCTGCCGCGTCGCCGGGCAAATGAAGCTCACCCTGCCGCTGGCCAACGGCAGCGCCTATGAGCGCACCTTCACGGTCCCCTCGCCGACTGCCGACGTGGAGGTGCTCTTTCGCATCCTCCACACGCATCTGGATGGCCTGCGGCTGGATCATTGCGCAACGGGCCTGCGCTTGCACATCACGCCAACGCACGCGGAGCGGCAGCAATTCCAGCTTTTCGAGACGCCGTTGCGCGACCCGAATCGATTTGGCGAAACGCTGGGGCGGCTCGCGGCCCTGGTGGGGATCGAAAATGCCGGCGTCGTGGAAGTGCTCGACACGCACCGGCCCGACAGCATCCGGCTTCGCCCACCGCGCTTTCACGAACCCGGCAGCATGGCTGCGCCTGCCGATGACGGCTTGGCCGTGGGCCTTCCCCTGCGGCGCTATCGTCCGCCCATCGCGGCGCAGGTGCGCGTGGTAAAGCAACAGCCCGTCCGGCTCGAATCGGCCAGGGTTTGCGGGGCGATTCGCGCGGCGCTGGGGCCGTATCGCGCATCGGGAGGCTGGTGGGATGCCGACTGCTGGAGCACGGAGGAGTGGGACGTGGAAATGGAGAAGGGCGGTCTTTACCGGCTCGCGCGCGTGGGACGCGAATGGCGCATCGAAGGCAGCTATGACGAGCCTTTGCCGGAAGATCGGCGCGGCTTGCCGGCCCTCGCGGCAATGCCTTCAACCGGAGCCCGGGCATGAAAAGCATGGAATACGTCGAGCTTCATGCCCGCAGCGCGTGCAGTTTCCTGCGTGGCGCTTCGCGCCCGGAGAGCCTCGCTGCGCGCGCGGCGGAGCTTGGCTTGCCCGCCATGGCGGTATGCGACCGCGAGGGGGTCTATGGCGCTGCCCGCTTTTACGCGGCGGCCAGGGAACATGGCATCCGCCCCATCGTCGGCGCGGAGTTGGCGATGGAAGACGGGAGCGTATTGCCCGTGCTCGTGGCGAGCCGCGCGGGATACCGAAACCTCTGCCAGCTCATCACGCGCGCGAAATTGCGCGGCACGAAGACCGAGGCGCCCGTGCGCATGGACGAACTGGCGGACTTTGCCACGGGCCTTGTCGCGCTGACCGGCGACGAAGAAGGGTCGGTACGCCGCGCGCTGGCGCGGGACGATGGCGCGGCGGCGCTCGCCTGCGCCGGGCGGCTGGCGGCGATCTTTGGCAGGGAAAATGTCTTCGTGGAAATCCAGCGCCACCTGCGCCGTGGCGAGGCCCGCGAAAACGATGCGCTGCGCGACCTCGCCGCCGCCACCGGGCTGCCGCTGCTCGCAACCAACGGCGTGCTCCATGCGACTCGTGCCGAACGCGCCGTGATGGACGTATTCACCTGTGCGCGCAATCACACTCATCTCGACGCCGCCGGACGCCTGCTCGCGCTCAATGACGAGCGGCACTTGAAACCCGCCGGGCACATGACGCGGCTCTTTGCCGATGCGCCGGAAGCTGTGACGAACACCGTGCGGCTCGCGGAGCGCCTCGACTTTACGCTGCAAAATCTCGGCTACGAATTCCCGAGGTATCGCGTGCCCGACGGCGGGACGATGGACTCCTTTCTCCGCGAGGTGACGCTCGACGGGGCGCGGGGACGCTACGGACAGCCTGGCCAACCGGTGCTCGCGCAGATCGACCGCGAACTCGATCTCATCGCCCGGCTCGGTTTCAGCGGATACTTCCTCATCGTTTGGGATTTGGTGAATTACTGCAAGGCGCAGGACATCCTCGTGCAAGGGCGCGGCAGCGCGGCAAACAGCGTGGTCTGTTACTCGCTCGGCATCACGGCCTGCGATCCGATCGCCTGCAAGCTGCTTTTCGAGCGGTTCCTTTCCGAAGGCCGCACCTCCTGGCCGGACATTGACCTCGACCTGCCCAGCGGCGACCGGCGCGAGCGGGTCATCCAGGAAGTCTATCGCCGCTACGGCAGCCACGGGGCGGCCATGACGGCGAATGTCATCACCTTTCGCGGACGCAGCGCCATGCGAGAGATTGGCAAGGCGCTCAACTTTCCGCCCGACGTGCTCACGCGCTTTTCCCACCTTTTCGGGCACGGTGATTTTCCGCACACGCTCGACCTCGATGCGCAGGTCGCGCAGGCGGGCATCGCGCAGGCGCATCCGCGCGCCGGGGCGGCCGTGGCGCTTTACCGGCGCATCTACGGCCTGCCGCGCCACCTCGGGCAGCACAGCGGCGGAATGATTATTTGCGAGGGGCAGTTGAGCGGCATCGTCCCGCTGGAAAATGCCTCGATGCCGGGGCGCGTGGTGGCCCAGTGGGACAAGGACGATTGCGAGGACCTTGGCATTATCAAAGTGGACTTGCTCGGCCTCGGCATGATGGCCGCGATGCAGGACACGCTGGAAATGTGCGCGGCGCGCGGGCGTCCCGTGGACCTGGCGACGATCCCGAAAGACGACGCGGCGACGTATGACCTGCTCTGCCGCGCCGATACCATCGGGACATTTCAAGTCGAGAGCCGCGCGCAAATCGCCACGTTGCCCCGCTTGCAGCCACGGGAATTTTACGACGTGGTGGTGGAAGTCGCCCTCATCCGGCCCGGCCCGATCCAGGGAAATATGGTCAATCCCTACCTCGCGCGCAGGCGGGGTGAAGAGGCGGTCGAACTCATGGACGAGCGCCTGCGGCCTGTTCTCGAGCGCACACTGGGCGTCCCGCTGTTTCAGGAGCAGCTCTTGAAAATCGCGATGGTCATGGCGGACTTTACCGGGAGCGAAGCCGAGGAACTGCGCCGGGCCTTGAGTTACCACCGCTCGCAGGAACGCATGGAAAAGGTCTGCGCCAAGCTGCGCGACAGCCTCTGGCGAAACTCCGTGCCGCCGCAAACCGCCGAGCGCATCGTCCAGGCCGTGCAATCGTTCGCGGTTTATGGATTCCCCGAGTCACATGCGATTTCCTTCGCGCTCATCGCCTACGCGAGTTGCTGGATGAAGGTCCATCGCGCGCCGGAATTTTACGCCGGCCTGCTCAACAATCAGCCCATGGGCTTTTACTCGGCCGCCACGCTGGTGAAGGACGCGAAGCGGCACGGCGTGCGCATCCGCCCGGTGAATGTCCTGGAAAGCGGCTGGCTTTGCACCGTGGGTACGGACGACTCGCTGCGCCTCGGCTTGTGCTACGTGCGCGGCCTCGCGCAAGCGGATGGGGAGCGCATCATTGCCGGGCGCAATACCACGCCATTTGAGTCGCTCGCGAATTTCCAGCTTCGCACCGCGCTATCGAAAACCGCCTTGCGCGCGCTGGCAAAAATCGGCGCATTGAATGGCCTGAGCGAGCATCGCCGCTCCGCGCAGTGGCAGGTGGAGATTGCCCGCGCCGCGGACGATCTCTTCGCGAGAGCGGAAACACTGCGGCCGCCGCCTCTGCGCCCGATGGATCCATTCGAGCGGCTGAACGCCGATTACGAGGGCACGACGCTGACGACCGGCCCGCATCCGATGGCGCTGATTCGCAAGCAGGCGCCGCACCTGTGGCGCGCGGGCGATTTGGAAACCGCCGCCAACGGCGCATCCCTCGCCATCGGCGGCATGGTGATTTGCCGCCAGCGCCCCGGCACGGCGAAAGGCGTTGTATTTATCAGCGTCGAGGATGAAACCGGTATCGCAAATGCCATTGTTTCCGCGAAGCTTTTCGAGCGAACCCGCCTGAGCATTTCCGAAGAGCCCTTTCTCGAAATCCACGGCATCCTGCAAAAAATCGATGGCGTGATTCACGTCAAAGCCTGCGAGATCGTGCCGTTGCTCATGGACCAAACGACGACACCATCCTCGCATGACTTCCGCTAAAATCATGGGTGCTGGTATTGGAAATCCCAATCGATTATTCTTCGGATATTCTCCCAAGCTTATCCATGAAACGGCACAACATGCTTCAAGAGGCC
>Ga0302319_10010015_pt1 | contig 18129 bp, 15 predicted proteins | sample Bog_T0_2_FD_203319 | JGI IMG/M metagenome (GOLD analysis project Ga0302319, IMG submission 203319) | Peat permafrost microbial communities from Stordalen Mire near Abisko, Sweden - Bog_T0_2 | ecosystem: Environmental > Terrestrial > Soil > Wetlands > Peat | place: Sweden: Abisko, Stordalen Mire...
TATTCTGATGCGCATAGCCGCCAGAAAGCGAGAGGCTTTCCCCGAATTGCCGATCGGCGCCCGCTGCGAACCTAAACTGATCTTTCCAAGCCAGCGGAATCACATCCTTAATCCCGTTGGTCTTCAAGAAATTGTTGATATCGGAATTCGATCCATTGGTCAGGATGACCGGTAGATTGTTGAATGCGCCATTCCAGCCGGTCCAGTTCGATTGCACAGTCAGACGCAAAACCGGGCTCTGCTGCCACGCTAAATTGACCAGCGCCGCTGGAGGCAACTGCACTTTCACCCGCGCCAGATACCCAAAATTGGGTTGGAACGGAATGTTCAACGCCGCAAACTGAGCATCCAGGTTGCCGGTCGCGTTGCCCGCGCTAGTGATGGAACTCTGAGTCCGGTACGATGCTCCGAGTTCCCAATCGCGTGCGAGCTTCGCCGTAGCGCCAAAACTGGCGTTCCATCCAACACCCGTGGTGTGCAGGTCGAGCAGTGTTTTCAGACCCATCAGATCCGGGTTGCTTTGGAAGACGTAGGGCATAATCAAGGTATTCGAGTTGTAAATGGCCCCGATTGTGGCCCCCACGGAAAGGCGCGGCGACAATCGATAGGCAATTCCGGCGGTAGTGCGAAAGGCCAGAATCTGGGACGTCTCGTGCTGCGGACCATAGTTGGCCCCAGCCACACCAGGGGCATCCTGAAACTGCCATTTGGCCGAAGACAATAAATCCGGCATAAAACCGACCGCGACGGTCCAGCGGCTGCCCACAGGCAATCCGAACGCGCCATACGGCACCACTCCCGCGTTGAACCGCATCGGGGAATTGCTGTTGGTGGCGTTGCTGAAGTCGCCGCGCGCCAGCGATCCCAAAAGGCTAAGGTTCGCCACCGGCCCCGTTAGCGACGTCAAACCTGCCGGATTCAACGACAACGCATCCAGCGCATTGGAGGAATCGGGCACGTAGATGCCGGCCCGTGCAGCGGTCTGCGCGCTTACTCCGGCGCCAAAGAAATCCTGGCCGGTCAGGCGGCTTAGAGAAACGCTCACAATAAATAACAAAGATAGGCGGTTAATGAGGTAATTCGGCATACGAGATCAACTGATGGTTCAAGCTTTGTAGATCGACAAAACTCTGGTTACACTCCGCTCCCGACATTTGCAAGGCTTCCACGCAAGCCGCGTCCAGCGCGTGAGGCGTGTCTTTGCGCAAAATCTCGAATACTTGTTCCGATGGCAGACCGTCGCGGTAGGGGCGCTTGGCTGTGAGGGCGTCGAATACGTCGGCCACCGCCAGAATGCGCGACTCCAGCGACAGGTGGTCCCCCGTCAGCCCACGAAAATAGCCCGAGCCGTTCAGCTTTTCGTGGTGCGAGCCGGCCACCTCGCTCATTTCGCCGAACTCCGGAATGCCGCGTAGAATGTTCCACGTGTGGAACGGATGCCGCTTCATGATTTGCCACTCGCCGTCGTCCAGTTTCGCAGGCTTTTCCAAAATGGCGTTCGAGACGCTGAGCTTGCCCAGATCGTGCAGCAGAGCGGCGTTCCGCAGAAACACGATCCGTTCACGCGGAAGACCTAGGATGCGCGCCGTTGCAATCGCGGCATTGGCGACACCGAGCGAATGGTTGAAAGTATACGGCGACTTCGCGTCCACGATGTTCGAAAACGCCAGACAGATATTGTCGAGATTTGTGTCGCCCAGTTGGATCGGCTTCGGCTCCGGCTCCATCGCCAGACACAAAGTAGGGAAGTCTTCTTCCCGTACGCCGGTCCAAAGCCGGTCGTTCTTTGACAGAGAATTCACTGCCTTGACCAGGTTTGGATCGAACCACGTCCGGCTACGCCGATTCACCACGTCCACCGCAGGGCCTGCTCCATATGCTGCCAGGAAAACCTCCAGCGTCTGGGCCAGCAACATGATGCGTGATAGAAGCGGTATCGTGGCGCCGCTCAAGCCTTCAGACAGTCCTTGTCCGTCCCAATGCTCGTCCAGGGATCGGATGGCCACTGCCGTAGCGTCGGAAAGGCCCATCAGCCGAGCCAGTGTGAATCCGCGTTCGCAACGGATTTTCGTTACTTCATGGGTATGCGCCTTTTGATTCAGAGCGAGCAGGAATATGGCCTTCGTGCGCTCCAGAAAAGACTTACCCAGTGCGACATGGGATAGCGCATATTGCAGGTTCTCCCAGCTCAGCCGCGTCCAGTCCGTGGTCTTCACGTCGTGCTTGGCTTTCAAATCGTCCGAACCAAGAGCGTGAAACGTTTTCGAGGAGTTGCCGGTACAGCCGCAATCCTTGATCAACGACGCGTAAAAGAGGTCGTTTTGAGTCTGAGGAGAAACGCCGATCTCGGCCGCGATGCGCATCGCCAGGATGCAGCTCCGGATGGCGTGGCCTTCAGGTTGGCCCGTCGAAAGGTCCAGCGCGTAGGAAAGCGCAGACACCACCGATGCCAGCCGGATAGGACGTTCCAGCGACGGGCTGGAATACACCGGCTGCTCTAAAGGCGAGGGATTATTTCCACTGGCCAGCATGACAGCTAATAGGGGATCGGAAGGTGGGGCGCAAAACATTAGGCTTGGAAGTCGGCCTATCCCGCGCGGTTTAGGATAGAGGTTGACTGCGGGAATCACTATGAACTGGACAACCATCGGGAATCTGATTGGCTTGCGGTACAAGTTGATGTGGGCCAAAACCCGCACCCGCAACGGCAAGATCGCCCTGTTCGTAACCGGCTATCTTCTGCTGGTTCTGATGCTGGTGATTTTGGGCGCGGGCGGTATCGGCGGCGGCGTGCTGGCGGTGCGCTCCGGAAAAGCCGGCGTAGTCGCGCGCGCCGTGCTTTCGGGGTTATATGTGCAAGCCACGCTAGGCACGCTGATGCTGGGGTTCGGCATGAACGCCATCTTCTCCGACACCGAACTGCGCCGTTATCCTCTGTCCGCCCGTGAGCGGCGCTTCACCCGCCACTTTATCGGCATCGTGGATCCCTTCTGGGCACTCGTCTTCGCGCTCGAATTCGGGCTTCTGTTTGGCCTTTTAGTGTTCGGCGCGGCATCCGTGTGGCTTGGACTGCCGGCTATCCTGTTGCTGCTGGTTTCGAACTACCTGCTGGCCCGCGCCTTGGGCCTGCTGGTAGATCGGTTGGCGCAGTCCCAGGCAGGCGCCACCGTCCTGATGGCGGCGGTAATCCTGATCAGCACCACACCGGGACTCGCCGCGCAATCGCTGCAACACAATCCGCGGATGTTCGATACCCTTCTCGCCATTCTGCGCTTCACGCCTCCCTTTGGCGCAGCCGATGCCATGACCAAGTTCGGCGCCGATGGATTTTACGGCCTGCTGATCGTGATCGGCTGGGTGCTGCTCTTCTCGCTGGCTTTGTGGGCGTTGGAACAAAGGCCCACCGAACGCCGCACCGCGGAAACGACAGCCATCCACTGGGATAGCCGCTACGATCGGTTTGGAGCATTGTTCGGCGCGCGCAACGCTCCCCTCGTAGCTTATTGGTTGCGCTTCTACACTCGCAATACCCGCTTCCGCACCATGTACATGTTGACGCTGCCGCTGGCCGCCTTCCTCACCTTCAACTTCGCTCGCAGCGGCGGAGCCAAAGCCGGCGGATACTTCGTGGCCGCTCTCGGAACGTTTCCGATCCTTACCTACCTGGGCACCGCGCGGTTCGCCGTCAATCAGTTCGGTTATTCAGGCGGAGCGTTCCGCCGTTACTTCTTATTACCCGTCGCGGCCGGCGATTGCCTGCGCACCGGCAGCTATGCCTCACTCCTCCTCGGAGCCGCCATGCTACCGGTAGGGCTGATCGCCTGGGCGGCACTGGTCCCGGAGCCCTACGACGCCCGCTCCTTAGCCATGTTGCTCGCCAGCGGTCTAACCGGGCTCTTCATCTTTCATGGGCTCGGTCTCTGGTCCTCGCTATTCGGCGCGCGCCGCGGCAACTACACCAGCGCCATCGGGAACGATCTTTCGTTGTTCGGGAACATTGTCCTCTTGGGTTGCGTGTTGACCGGCTTGTTCCTGCCGCAACTTCTGCATAATCGAGCACCGGACTTGCCGACTCCAGCAAATTGGTGGGTGATGGCGCTGGTGGCGTTGGCCGCGCTAGTGTTCTACATCTTCTCCCTGCGCGCCGCGAGCGCCGTTTTATTTTCGCGCCGCGAACAATTGATGGCCTTAGTTGAAGGAAGAGCTTGATGTCCACATCAACGGACGCAATTCGCATTTCAAACCTGGTCAAGCAGTATGGGGTCGTGGCGGCAGTGGAAAACCTTTCCCTGTCCGTGCGGGCGGGCACCATCTTCGGCTTCCTAGGCCCCAATGGTTCCGGCAAGAGCACCACCATCGGCTGTCTCACCGGCTTGCTGGATCCGACCTCCGGCCAAATCGAAATTCTCGGCGAGCGGTTCACCGCCGATAACGCTTCTTTGAAGCGGCGCATGGGCGTGATGCCGGAGAACCTCGGCTTGTTCGAACCGTTGTACGCCCACGAGTTCCTGGCGTTCATTGCCCGCATGTTCGGGCTCGACGAAGCCACCACCCGGACGCGGGTTACCGAACTTCTGGCCGCGCTGGAACTGACCGACACTTCGAAAACGCTTTCGGAATACAGCACCGGTATGCGCAAGCGTGTCGCCTTCGCCGCCGCCGTAATCCATTCGCCGGAAGTGTTGTTCCTGGATGAGCCGTTCGAGAGCATCGATCCGGCGGGTGTCGCGCTGATTAAGCAGTGGCTACGCCGCTTCGCCGGGCAGGGACGGACCGTGTTTATCACCACCCACGTCCTCGATACGGTGGAGCGACTCTGCCAGGACGTAGCCATCATCACCAAACCCGGCCGGTTGGTCTGGAGCGGGGATATAACGATGTTGGGACGCGATGGCGCGATCGAGTTCGACGGTCAAAGCTTTCATGCGTTAGAAGCTCTGTTTCTGCATCTGACCGGCGAGCGCTATGCAGACTTGAATTGGCTATGACCTAAAGGCCAACGTGCTCCTTTTTAAGGTCCTGTAACGCTATTAATCACCCCTGTTATAGTTCCAGTTAAGGTAGCGCCTGAGCTAGTGAATGTTAACATGCCACTGATATTGGCTCCGGCCAAGGCTGATGGGACCGTCACCGAGAGTATAGAGGATGTGAAAGACGTGTCGAGCACGAGAGTAGAGTTGTTGTTTAAATATACACTGCCAATATCCACTCCGCTGTACGTTACGGTGTCGCCCGAAACACTTACCTGACTTGCTTGCTGATCATAAAGCATGGTAATCATTACTACGGACCCACCGGTAGATTGTAGGGTCGTCAAGATCCCATCGGAGAGCGCCAGCATCTGAATCTCGACTGGTACGGACTGACCGGCAATCGACAGAGTGGCGTAGATATCAAACGTAGTGTCTTGGAAAGGATTGGCCGCCGAGGGGCTTATGGACAGCGAGGCGCTCAGGCTCACCGAAGCCAAGTTAGCGGTGATGGTCACCGTGGTCGGCGATGTGACTGTGGGTGCGGAGATAACAAAGGTGCCCGTCGTCTGCCCTGCCGGAATAGTGACCAACGAAACAGTCTGAAGTATCGCAGGAGTATCCTGGATCGATACTTGTGCGCCTCCGAGTGGTGCTGCGCTGGTGAGCGTCACCGTTGCGGTGACTGATCCGCCAGAGATAACGGAGGACGCGCTCAGTGTCAAACTCGCCAATACCGGAGTAACCTCCGCGGGCTGGACAGCAAAGTTAATTGCGTTGGACGCGCCGCCCCCAGGCTGCGGATTCGACACCATCACGGGGAAGGCTCCTACTGAACTAAGGTCCGCGGCACTTAACGTAATCGTGATCTGACCGCCGTTCACAAGGGCGGCCGCATGAGGGATGCCGTTGAAGGTAACGGTGGATGACGCTAGGAAGCCACTGCCGTCGATGGTCAAGAGAGTCGGAGACGATCCGGCCTTGGCAGATTGCGGGGAGAGACCCGTGATAACTGGCTGGGGATTAGACCCGCCGATCTCGGCCGCGACGGCGATTGTCACCGTGTTCGATGTCACTCCTCCTATCGAGATCGCTACGGGAATGTCATTCCCGCTCGCGATACCCGCCGGCACTTGTACGTTTATCTGATATTCACCGACGAAACCCGGAGCAAGACCTGAAAACAGCACTTGTGCTTCAACGCCGGCGACCATGGCGACCGGGGTTGCCGTCGTGGCCGCTAAAGGATTGCTGGGCGTTGCAGCGCCGCTGGGCGGCTGATTCGTTACCGGACCCAGGCCGGTGCAATAGATCGATATGTAGCTTCCCGCCGGTGCGGGATTCGAAGAATCCACTAACCGGCCGTTGGCGTCTACGATGGCGCCTTGGCCGGTACCCTGGCCGTTCGCGCTAAAAATGCCGGGCGAATACTGAGCCAGATTCACTGTTTGTCCGGCGCTGGTCTGGCCGTTTACAGTGGCCGTCAACGAACTTTGGGATTGCCCCGACAGTTCCCATGGCACCTGCGCGTTCACCTGATTGCCCGACACAAAAAACAAAGGAGTATTAACAGATCCGCCAAACTGCATGGAAAGGGTTTCGAGGGTAAACGGCAATGGCGCCCCTGGAGCCGATAAAGGCGCGGCCAAAGTAAAATTTCCGTAAATTGAAACAATACTACCGGGGGCTACCGGAGTTCCTCCAGCGGAACTCGCCGCGTTGACTACACCACCGGCGCTAATGTTTGGACCTGCAGACACCGGGCTTTTTAGCGCGAACACCCAGGCCTGGACTGCGGCATTGCCCGCAGCGTCCAGCCCATTCTTCAGGGAGATGAGGCGCTGATTCGCAGCATCGTAAGCGGATGCGATGGAAGCGAGCCCTGAAGTTATTGGCGGCGACTGAGGCTCCCCATCCGGTATCAGGTTGGTCCACTGCGGAACAACGGACGCGCCATTCGCGTTGCTAAGCTCCCAGGTATCGTTTAGTAGCCCCGTATTATTCCCCATTCCGAAGATAAGCAGGAAGTTGCCGGCGGGATCATACCCGAATGCAGGTGTCTCTCGAATGCTGGGCAAAGTGCCACTGGGTGACATGAGCATCCACTGGGGTTGGCCGCCGAGTCCGTTGGCGAATGTCAATACAAACGTCTCGTTATTCCAGTAACAGCACCCTCCGAAAATCACCATCCGATTGGTGCCAGGATCGTATCCCGCCGCGAAGCGCTCTATGGGCCCGGCGGCATTGCCGGACGGAAATAATTGCGTCCACTCAGGCGTTCCGCCCAAACCGTTGGCGTTAGACAATAACCACACGTCGTTAGGGATGTCCATGATGCCATTGTTTCCGCCACCGAAGACCGTCATCCGGTTATTCAAGGCATCATAAATGGCCCGCTGCCCCTCACGCGCCGCTGGCGGTCCGCCCACTGGCGCGAGGGGAATCCACTGCGGCGTCCCCCCGAGGCCGTTGGCGTTCGTCAGGACCCAGACATCGTTGAACCGTACGTTGAAAACATTTCCGCCGAACTGCCCACCTCCGAAAACGATCATGCGATTTGTCCCGGTGTCGTAGACCGCGCTGTGAACGCTTCGCACCGGGGGTAGACCCGCCGGCCCACTTGGGTTCAGTTGAGTCCAGCTTGGCGCGCCCCCTAAGCCGTTCGCATTCGTCATTACCCAGGCGTCGTTGTATGACGTGCAGCACGGGCCTCCGTCTGCTAAGCCGCCAAATAGGATCAGCCTGTTGGTCGCCGAGTCGTAAACCGCGCTCGGATAGTCGCGCGCGGAAACGAAAGAAGTCCCGGATGACGGCAACTGCGTCCATGTCTGTCCCACGGCGCTTACGCCGAGCAGGAAAACGAACGCAAGTGGCGCCACGTAGATTCGGCGCGATACGTTCATTGAGATTCTCCCAGTGAGTTCTTGATTTGCTCCGCCATCTTAGCGGATTCGGCCTCGTTGACTTTAGCGTCGCCCCAAGGCTCGGTTTGAAGAAGCTTCTTGCGTTTTTGTTGAGTAATGGCAACTCTCACCGACGTCTGGGTTTCGCTTTCCTTAATGCACGTTACCTGCACGCGGGAGCCGGTCTGCGTGTAGCCGCCTTTGACGTCCATCGCGGTAACGATCTGGCCACTCTCCGAGCTCGCGGAATCAATCGTGTAGCCCTCGCGCTTGATAAAATTGAGCGCACCTTCGTAAGCTTTGGCATAAGAGAGATTCGCCTGGAAGGTTGTGCCGCCTTTCGCGTTCTGGGCCTTCTCGGACCCGGCGATCTTCGCTTCTTGCTTCGCGTGGAACTGGGCTTCCATTCTCTCGGTCCCTGTCGCTATTGCTGCGGCAGCAAGTAAGGCCGCCCTTCCTCGGCTATTCATCGTCGTGCGCTCCTCTCGAAAACGAAGTCTGGCGCAAGGCGGCCGCGCAGGCAACCGAAGTTTTCTGATATTCTCGGAAAAGCCGCCTGAGTCTGTCTGAAGAACCCTGAAACTTATGGCTACTCACGGCCACGAACCAGCCGGCAAAAATCCAGTGCCGCCGCTCGTTCAATGTGGCGACCTGAAGTTTGACTTCGCCCGCCGGGTATTGACCCGCCAAGACATTCCGATTGACATATCCGGAGCGTACTTGAATGCTCTGTTTCTGCTGGTCGAACGTAGTCCCACAGCCGTTCCCAAGGCCGAGTTGACGGCTGCCGCGGGGACTACTGAAGAGACCCTGTATAAGGTTATCGAGACGATTCGTAAGGCCATTGGCGACACTGAGGAGCCGAGACGGCTTATCGTCACGGAGCGCGGCATCGGGTATCGCTTCATCGGGATGCCGACGCTCGCCGTCGCTCCCGGCTCGACACCCAAATCTCTCATCCAAGCACACCCGGTTGCGCGCAAGCTCGCGGTCGCAGCAGCCATCGTTTGCCTGGCAGGCATTCTGCTCGGCGCCGCCTTTTTTTACTACTGGCCCCCCCGCGTGCCGGCCACCGCGAGCGTTGAAGGTTCGTTTCTCATCGCTCGGGATGCGTCCGGCAAGGAACTCTGGCGCCACTTCTTCTCTCATGGCTTGGAAAGCGTCCGCTATGGACCCGCCTCGATCCAAGATCGATATTGGATCGGCGATTTAAGCGGCAGCGGCAAACCAGAACTGCTTTTTCTGCAAGATTCCGCAATCCCCGGCAATATTGCTGTCCCAATCCCGCAAGAAAGCTCGATGCTGTTCTGTTTCACCAGCACGGGAAAGGTGAAATGGAGCTTTGAAGTAGGAAGGACGGTGCGTGATAGCAGCACTTGGATGCATCCTCCGTACTTGGCCGACGCTATGCTCGTCCTCTCAATGCCGGGATCTCGGACCCAGCATCGAATCGTAGTGGCAAGCGGGCACCACACCGACCAAGCCTACCAACTGGCGTTCCTCGACGCTGCAGGGGTTGTCGTCGCGGAATATTGGCATCCAGGATCGCTCTCCTTGCTTCGCAGCCTCGCCGCAGCACCAGGCAGTGCTCCGCGCTTACTCGCCGCCGGTGTAGACAACGGCGAACATCAGGCCACCTTGGTCGAACTTGATCCTTGGAATCTTCACGGCGCTTCTACACCTGTGCGCATGAAGGATCAGCGCTTCCGCCTCCTCGACATGCCCGACGCCCGTGAGGAACGGGTGATCTTGTTCCCACGCACTTGTCTGAGCCGGAATGAACCGTATACCCGGGTCAGCGCCCTTTCCGTCGACGAAGGCGGCGTGCATCTACAGGTGTTCGAAAGCTACAATCCAGATCCGAACAGGCTTTTGTATTATGATTTCGACCGGTCGCTTCGGCTGACGAGGGCGTTTGTATCCAGCAATTATCGCGCGGAGCATCTCAAGCTGGAAGAGTCCGGGAGGCTTCATCATTCCTGGCGCGAAGACGAGGATGGTCTTTCTCGTGGGTTGGAATACCGGGTTCAAGCGTCTCTAAACTAAGGATTCGCAGGCTTGTGGTAGGAGAAGGTGTCCGCGACACTTACCGGCAAGCGAGCGCGATAAGCGCTGGACACTTCTCTCTCGTCCGTCCGTGATACATTGAGCTTGCCGCTTCTTTTGCATGTCTGTTCAGATCTTATTGCAAGGTAGAATCTTCGGGACCGAATCCTTCCTGCCGGCAGGCGATCCTGCCGATACCGAATTTACCGGCCGCTGTCAGTGGGTCTCGCTGCTCAGCGAGGTGCTGCCGCGCGCCCTCATCGCCGAACTGAATCTCTCGAAAATGCTGCTCGGCTCCAGCGGCAGCGAGCAATTTCTGGTCGTGCTTCCGGAAGAAGTCCGTCCGCAGGTGGAGGCATTTCTCGAAGCGGCGGCGGCCGACACCCATCGCCTCAGCCAGGGCCAGATCAAACTGCTGTGGGCCATCACCGAGAATCTCGGCGATTGGACGGTGGTCCGCAAGCGCTTGAACGAAGAAATGCAGCGCAAGATCGGCACGCCGCTCGCCGGCGCCTCCGGGCACGCGCTCGATGCCGATCCATCCTCCCTCGCGAAGTACTTCACTATCCTGGGAGCTCGGCTGCGCGACGCCGCATCCGTTGGGTGGTCGCCCGAATGTCCCGCCCGTTTGGAGGCAGGCGAAGGTAAACATACCTGGCCCATCGGCTCCGGTCCCGGGTCCGCTACCGACGCCATTCCGACCGCCCGGCACACCGCCCTCGGAGACGACAATCACAATGCCGCCACGATTGAAACGCTAGGCCGCCGCGCGGAGGGCGGATCGGTCTGGGGCGTCTTGCGCGGCGACGTCGACAACTTCGGCATCCGCATTCGCCGGGTGCAGACGATCGAAGAGCACGTGCAGCTTTCCGTACTGTACAAGCAATTCTTCGCGGGCGAACTGGAAGTGGTCTGCTCTCTCGGCGAATTCTGGCGCAAAGTAACGCTGCTCTATTCCGGTGGCGACGATTTTGCCGTCTATGGTTCCTGGGACTCGCTGATCGCCTTCGCGCGCGAGTTGCAGCGTTTATTCCAGCGCTTCAGCGACGAAAATTTGAAGGATTTCCCCGGTCCCGAAGGTAAAACGATTACCATGGGACTGGCGCTGGCGCCCGATAACGAAACCAGCTTAGCCAATGTTTACGAGCGCGCCGGCCAAAAGCTGGAGCTGGCCAAGGCCACCGACAAGGACTGCGTCTATCTGCTGGGCCGTACATTAGAATGGAAGCAACTCGCGGACGCGGCCGAATTAAAAGACGATTTAACCCGAATGGTGCTTGAGTTTGGCGCGGCTCCGCAATATATTCGTGAGTTGTGCGGCATTTACCGCGAGTCCCGGCGATCCGTGCCGGGTGAAAAAACCAGCCGCAGGACGGAGAAGCCGTGGCGGTTCCATCGCCGGTTGAACCGGATTCTCGGTACCTCGCGGGCGCGGGATTTCCAGAAGGCGCGCGCCAGTCTGGTGGCGGATTTAGTGGGTAAGAATCCGGCAAACTTGAAGATGCGCCCTTCGGGCAGAGTAGCGCTAGAATGGGCGCGGCTCGCGACCGAAGGGGCGGACGATTTTACCAGCGCGTAAATCGAGCGCAATTATGTACGACGGCGCGTTGAAATAGAAAGGCATTTATGGCAGAAACGCAGCAAGAACAAAAGCGTCCCGAAGGACGCCGCGACGATCGCGGTGGCCCCCGTGGCGACCGTCCGGGTGGCGGCGGTGGTGGCGGAGGCCGGGATCGTGGCGACGACCGCCGCGGCGATCGCGGCGACCGTGGACGTCCCGAAGGCCCACCCGAGATCGACCTCGAGAAGCTTATCTCCGATCCGCTCTACCTCGACAATCAAGCGCACGGAGTAGTCAGCCGCATGCGCGACATGGATTCCGGCACCAAAAGCCAGTTGCGGCGTCTTTACAACGCCGTACGCCGCGCCGTCCGTGCCCCGGAAAACGAGCGCCAGCATCAGTTTGTGATGCTCCGCGCCCGCCTGGCCTACACCATCGCGCGGCATTCGCTGCGCAGTCTCGACACCATCGAAAAGCTTCTGCTCCAAGTCACGCGCAAAAACGAAATTCGCGGCTACGAGCGCTTTCGCGATCTCTTCGAGGCCATCGTCGCCTACAACGAATAAGAACCAGGAACGTATTGATGAGTTCGCATACAGCGCAAACTGAACTGAAGCTAATCGGCAAATTGATTTTAGAAGGAGACCTGGAGTGCCAGACTGGTCTTCATATAGGAGCCGGCAAAGGCTCGCTTGAAATTGGCGGCGCGGATAACCCCGTGGTCAAGGACGCTTTCGGTCTGCCCTACATCCCTGGCAGTTCCCTGCGGGGACGGCTGCGGGCTTTGCTGGAACAGGCCACCGGCATGGCCGTTCCCAGCGAGTTGGTGTATCTTTCCAAGCGCAAGGGCCAGGAGGTCCGCATCCATCAAAGCGACCGTCCCGACGACGAAATCTGCCTCCTTTTCGGACGCAGCCCCGGCCGCATGGAACGCGTCGGCGGCGATGCTCTCGAAAGCACTTCCGCCAGTCCATCGCGAGTCACGGTGTACGATGCTCCCTTGATCACAGAAAGCATCACGCCGCAAATGCGCGAAAATCTGGACGACGAATTAACCGAAGTGAAGAGCGAAAACGCTATCGACCGCATTACTTCGCAGGCCAATCCGCGCACGTTGGAGCGTGTTCCCGCCGGGGCCAAGTTCCATTTCCGCGTGGTGGTCGACATCCTTTGCAACGAGGATCGCGAACTGATCCCGCGGCTGGTGGAAGGTCTGCGGCTGCTGGAAGACGATACCCTGGGCGGTGGCGGGTCGCGCGGCAGCGGCCGTGTGAAACTATCCGGGCTGAAACTGAACTGGCGCAATCGCGAGTTTTACTCGGCTGGCGGCGCCGAGCAGGAGTTGCTCACCGGCGCCGATCTGGGTGGTCTGCAATCGTTGGTAGTCGGTTCAGATTTCGCCGAAAAGCTGGCGTAAGCGGAAATGCCAACCAGTTTTATCATCCGGTTACGTCCTACCGGTCCGTGGCGATTCGGGCCTGATTCCGGCTCGCGCGAGCATGTCGATCTGTGGCTGCACAGCGATGCGGTCTATTCGGCGGTCACCAGCGCGATGGCTCGTTTGGATCTGCTCGATGGCTGGCTCGACGCTACCGCGCGCAATCCCGAAGGCGTGTCGCCGGTTCGCTTCAGCTCGCTTTATCCCTATCAGCGCGATCATCTTTTCGTGGTTCCACCGCGCGGTGTGTGGCCGCCTCCCGCATCCATGAAGATCCGTTACAAGAGCGCGCGGTTGGTCCCCTTAGCCGTCGTCGAAGCCTTGCTCAACGACAAGAATCTTGATGAAGACCGCTGGTCTGTCGACGGCGAGAGTTCCTGCCTGGTCCCCAACGGCTGGCAGGAAGGTCCGTTTCGGAAAGCGCTCCGTTCCAGCGCATCGGTGGATCGTCTGGACCATGGAAATATCGGAGTTCACGTTACGGCATGCCTGGAGTTTGCGCGCGAAGCCGGCTTATGGATGCTGGTGGTATTCGCCGGTGACGAGGCCAGTGAACGATGGGAAAAACCTCTTCGTAGCGCGCTGCGGTTGCTCGGCGACACTGGAATCGGCGGCGAACGATCGCGTGGTTGGGGCCGTTTCCGCGATCCGCGCTGGGAGAAAACCGAAGGCTTGTCGATTCCGCTCGAAGAAGGAGCGGCGCCCGGATATTGGCTGCTGTCTCTCTATGCGCCCGCCGAAGCCGATTCCGTCGATTGGAGCGGCGGCAGTTACACCACGATTACCCGTTCCGGGCGAATCGAAAATCCGTCCCGCTGGGGGGAATTGAAAACGCCCACGCAAATGATCGGTGAAGGGTCCGTCCTGCTGGCCCCGCATGAGCCTCGCGGCGCGGTCTTGGACGTCGCTCCGGAAGGCTTTCAGCATCCCGTGTACCGCGCTGGATTCGCCGTAACCATTCCGATCCCATGGAAGGTGTCGGCATGAAATACCGTATCACTTGCCTGACACCCACCCTGGTCGGCGACGGCCAAAGGCTCGCGCCCATCGATTACATGGTCTGGAAGGACCAGGTGAACGTGCTCGATCAAAACCGCATTTTTCGTCTTCTGGCTCGCGGACCCCGCCTCGAAGGCTATCTCTCCCAGTTGAAGAAGGCCGAGAAACTCGATTTCGCTTCCTGGGGTGGATTTGCCCAAAACTACGCAGGCCGCCGCATTCCCTTCGAGCATGCCAGTTCCACTCCGGTCTACGAGCGGGCCCGTGCCGAGCACCTGTTTATCCCGACCTTCGCCTCTGGCCCCCGAGGCCCATACCTGCCCGCCAGTGCGGTGAAAGGCGCATTCCGGACCGCCCTTGTAAACACGCGCGCCAATGCTCAGGTGTTGAAAGAGGCCGGCGCCCGGGTCAGCTCCGATGGACGCGGAATACGCCAAGTGGGGACGGCGGTCGAGGATGCGGCCGTTGGACCGGGCGGCAGCAACGCCATGCGGCAGATTTCCCTTGGCGATTCCGCCATTATCCCGCCAACCGCCTTTCGGGTTTACCTGCTTCGTGTTTCGACACTGGAACCCCGTGGCGGTAAGTTCGAGCTCGGTTGGAAGCCGGCTCCCATGTTCGCCGAGATGGCCGTTCCGGGCACCACTTTCGAGGGCGAGTGGCAGGAGATCGGCTTCCTGAGCCAACCAGATATCACGCGTGCTCTCCGGGCCAAGGATCGTCCCGACGTCCCGAAGATGTTCGAAGCGGCGAACACCTACACCGAACGCCTGCTCGAGATTCAGAAGAACTATGCCGGGTTAGCCGGGCTACCGATTCTACGCTCGAATATGGAAGCTCTGGAAGCCCATCTGGCGGAAGCGCGTCAATCCTCTCATCGTTGCCTACTCCCGATCGGGTGGGGCGCCGGTCTACTGTCGAAAGTCGCTTTCCTCAATACCCGTGAGGAAGCCTACCGCGACTTGCTAAAGCAAATGCCTTACTACTCTAGGGCTATCCAGTCTAACCTGCCGTTTCCTAAGACACGGCGCATCGTACATATCCAGAATCAGCCTGCCACGCTCCCCGGTTTTATCGATCTGCAAATCGCATAATGCGTGTTAGAGTGGATTATGGGTCCCGCCACGGCCCTCTAACGGTAACGTCCTCATGTACAACGCATTCTTCGGATTTACCGAAAGCCCATTCAACCTGAGTCCCGATCCTGCTTTCCTCTACCGCAGTGAACAGCATGAGGAAGCGCTGGCGAATCTTATATACGGCGTGCAGAGCCGCAAGGGATTTATAGTCTTAACGGGTGAAGTGGGCACCGGCAAAACGACCATGCTCGAATGCCTGCGCGACTTCCTGGAATCGCAGTACATCGAGTTTGCGTTCATCTTCAATTCGCGCATCAATAGCGATCAGTTTTTCGAGATGATCGCCTACGACCTGGACCTGCGCTGCCAGCGTACGTCGAAAACGGAAGTGCTGTTCGCCCTGAATCAGTTGTTGCTGCAGCAATCCCAGCAGGGCCGCACCACGGTTTTAATCATTGATGAGGCGCATAACCTGGAATGGGAAGTGCTGGAAGAAGTGCGCTTGTTGGGCAATTTGGAGAACCGGCGAGGCAAGCTGATTCAGGTGATTCTCTCCGGTCAACCGGAACTGGATCGCAAACTGGACGCCCCCAATCTGCGGCAGTTGAAACAGCGCATTGTGTTGCGGTGCCAGTTGGAACCGTTCGATCTGGCGCAGACCACGGAGTACATCGGTACTCGCCTGGAGAAGGCTGGCATGCCGAATCAGCGGGTCATTCCCGCGGATCTGATTACCGATATTCAGGTGCGTTCGCAAGGCATTCCCCGCGTGATCAACGCCATTTGCGATAACTTGCTGCTCACCTGTTTCGCCCTTGAGACTAAGGTGGCGACCGTCGAGATGCTGGATGAAGTCAGCAAAGATATGCGCTTGGAATGGCCCGGCAGGCGCCCGCGAGGCCAGCGAGCGCGGACCGAAGAGAGTTACGAGCAGGCCCCCTTCTATACCCGCGGCGATTAAGCTGACGAGCATGGTATTGATGGTACAAATCCCCGACGATATTGCGGATGGCCTCGGCACCGTGGGTGGCGATTTAGGTCGCCTTAATAAACCCGATCTCCGCCGCTTGCTGGGCTTCGAGACCAGCGATCAAATCGATACGTTTCTCAAGGCGCATGACGTTTGGATCGACTTCACAATGGAAGACCTGGAGCGGAACGCTCAGGGATGGCGTCAGGGTGTTGCGCCACGAAGTGACACCAGAGCATTCCTTCGTCATCCTTGTGTTAGTCTGCATTCGTGCCTTTCGACCTTGCCGCTTCAGCCCATGACGAGATGATTCATGAGGGCTTCAACCCCGATTTTCCCGCCGAGATCCGTCAGCAAGTAACTCAACTCAGATTGCGCCCCGCGGCCGAGCCTCAAGACGACATTCAAGATCTCCGCGCCCTCCCCTGGTCGTCCATCGATAACGACACCTCGCGTGATCTCGACCAAATCGAAGTCGCCGAACCGGCCGCGGCGGGGACACGCATACGCATCGGCATCGCGGATGTGACGGCCATGGTCGAAAAGGGTACCCCCATAGATCGTCACGCCGCGCAGGAAACCACTTCGGTCTATACCGCAGTCCGCACTTTCCCAATGCTGCCGGAAGAGCTATCCACCGACATGACCTCGCTCAACGAAAACCAGGATCGCCCAGCGGTGGTCATCGAGTTCGTGGTGGGTTCGGGCGGAGCGATCACCTCGCCGAAGATTTACCGGGCGTGGGTTCGCAACAAGGCGCAGCTGACTTACAACGCCGTCGGGCCGTGGTTGGAAGGCAAGGGTCCCATGCCAGCCAAACTCGCAGGCGCGCAATGGCAGGCGCAAGTGAAGCTGCAGGATGCTGCCGCCCATGCATTGCGCGCGCAAAGAAGCCGGTTAGGAGCGTTGAATTTCGACCGCGTGGAAGCAGTCCCAGTGATCACCGATGGGCACGTGGACGCTATCGTCGCTAGGCCCAAAAACCGCGCCAGCGACCTGATCGAAGATTTCATGGTGGCCGCGAATGAGGTGATGGCCGAGACGTTGAAGAATGCCGGAGTCTCCTCCATCCAGCGCGTCGTGAAGACTCCCGAACGCTGGCCGCGCATCGTAGAGTTGGCGAAAAATTATGGCGAGAGTCTGCCTACAGAGCCCGATTCCGGAGCGCTCAACGCGTTTCTTCAGAAGCGGCGCGCGGCCGATCCGGTTCATTATCCGGACTTGTCGTTGGGCGTGATGAAGCTGATGGGTCCGGGCGAATACGTCATGGCGAGGCCCGGCGGTCCGGAGCCGGGACACTTCGGTTTAGCCGCACACGATTATACGCATTCCACCGCGCCGAACCGCCGATTCGCGGATATGGTGGTGCAGCGGTTGGTAAAGTCGGTGCTGAACCCTGGGCATCCACCGCCGTATGCGGACGAGGACTTAACGGCCATCGCGCGGAACTGCACCTTAAAGGAGAGTGCGGCGCGCAAAGTGGAGCGCTCCATGGGGAAGCGGGTGGCGGCGCTGGCGGTGCGCAATAAGATCGGACAGGCCTTCGACGCCGTGGTGACTGGCGTGACACCCAAGGGCACCTTTGTACGAGTGTTGACGCCTCCGATTGAGGGTCGGTTGACTCACGGAGAGCAAGGCGTCGACGTGGGAGACCGTTTGCGAGTGACATTATTGAGCGCCGACCCGCAGCGCGGATTTATCGATTTTGGGAGGGCTTGACGACGTTGACGGGTTAAACTGGGAGCAGGCGATCCGTGCAGCTGACTGTCGAAATTCCTGACGATCTAGTAGGCCGGCTTGAGGCCGCAGGCGGCGATCTCTCGCGTCGCGCCCTGGAGGCGTTTGCACTGGGGAGTACAAAAGCGGTCACATTACAAAGGGCGAAATGCGCCGCCTTCTCGGATACAGTACTCCCTACGAACTCGATGGATTCCTCAAGGCCCACGACGTCTGGGCTGATTACACGATCGATGATCTGCACTGCGAACTCGCGGATCTCCGAAGTCTGGGGCTTTGAAAACGGGTGCAAGGACGCGCTACGGAACTCACCACGGTTTTACGATTCGGGCGATCAACATTATTGGGGGCAGCGACGTTCCTCATTCCCCAGCTGTCAGCAGTTGCCGCCCGCTGAAAGTCTTGCCAGACTTGGTAAAGATCTTA
>Ga0302319_10010016_pt1 | contig 18127 bp, 11 predicted proteins | sample Bog_T0_2_FD_203319 | JGI IMG/M metagenome (GOLD analysis project Ga0302319, IMG submission 203319) | Peat permafrost microbial communities from Stordalen Mire near Abisko, Sweden - Bog_T0_2 | ecosystem: Environmental > Terrestrial > Soil > Wetlands > Peat | place: Sweden: Abisko, Stordalen Mire...
GGACAGTTCGCAGAGTTTGCGGGCGTCCTCGTGGATGCGCTGATCTGGATTGACGCCCATCGATCCCGCGTTGGCCAGCCAAAACGCCCGGCGCGGCAGCATCCAATCGCGCAACAGACTCACCACCAGTCCCTCGCGCATTTTCAGTTCCAAGGTCTCGACCAGCCAACGCTGGATGACATTGAGGGTGAGCAGAAACCCGGCGATAGCAAAGAACACGCTCAGTTGGTACAGAAAATCGCGCAGGTCGCGGCGCGACATGGCATCGTAAAAGGGCTTATTCCAGCCATTCAGCTGGATCTGTCCGTAGGCGGTGCCGGCGACCACCAGGAGGATCGACATCATCAGCACGACCAGCGTCTTGCCCACCGGCGAGCCGAAAATCGTGCGGCTCAAAAGCCCGATCTGGCGCGCGAACCCTAAGTGGGCGGCCTCGCCCTCGCTGGCGCTCGAGTTTTCTTTGGAGTGTTCTGTCACCGTACCCCGCAGGATATCACTGCGACTCTCGAGCAGCGGCCGACGTCGTGCAGATGACCTCCGCGGGGCTCTGCGACAAGGTCACCGAATCCGCATCGAAGTCGGTGCACGCCGCACCATCGACCCTGACGGCGCAAAGTTTCGCGCCAAGCGGTGGCCGCAATTCCAAGCGCGCGGCAATTGCCTCCTTGAATTCAAAAATTACGCTGGTCGCATCGATGCGTCGCAGCGAATAACTCAACGCGCCGTACAGCGTCGGCATCTTGCTGACTTGCACGCCATCGCCCTCGAGCCACTCGGGTGCAATTCCCGCGGCCAACACCAGGCAGCCGTCGGCGTCGCGCTCGTAGGCGAACAAACTGCGCACCGCGAGCACATACTCGGCGGCAATCCAGGTGTGCGGCAGATCGCCCAAGTGTGCCGGCGCCGCATTGTCGCGCCATGCGATTTCGGGCCATTGATTCCACGGCAGCGGCCGCCGATCGGATAAAAAGAAGCGCAGCAGCTCGAGCGCCGCATCGCGCCGCCCGAGACGCACGAAGGCGCCGATGATGCGAATTTCGTAAGGCGTGTAGTTTGTCCAGACGACGCTGCCGTCGCGCTTGCTGTGCCAGTCGGCCAAATACTTGTCAAAGGTGCGATCGACGGCAACGCGGTTCAAACCGGCCGGCACGTCCAGCAAATAAATCGCATTGGCGGTCGCCGTCGGATCGAAATCGGCCCACTCGATGCTGCCGGGAATGAAGTCGAGCTTGCGCTCCGAGCGCGTCTTCTCGATGGAAGGATAGAACGCGGCGGCAAAACGCGCACGCAGCGCCGCCCAGTTTTCCGCGAGCGACGCACGGCCGGTGGCTGTTGCGAGATCCACTGCATCGATCAGGCCGCGTAACGCCCAGAAGTCGTCCCAGTACGCATGCACGGGCTGCGCGAGATAGCCCTCGTGGCTCACCGATATCGGCAGCAACCCATCATCGCCCAACAAACCCTCGATACAGGCGACCGCCTTTTCGATGTGCGGCCAACATTCGCTGAGCAGCGCCTGGTCCGCGGTGAATCGATAATAGTCCGCGATCAAGGCCAGCAACTCGCCGTGGCTGTCGTGTTCGACCAGCCAGTCGACCCCTTCGCGGTCGACGCAGCACGGCACAAAACCGTCGGCGCGCTGATACGGCGCATACCAGCGGATGAACTCCGCGACCTCCGGCGCGTGTCCCATGCGCAGCAACGCCGCGCTCATCATCGCGCCATCGCGTATCCACGAACGCGTGTAGCGCCGCGGACCGGGCTGCAAAGCGGGACCCGAGCGCGTTACCAGCACATGCGCGGTCGCTGTCAGAGCCGTGCGCACCACGTCCATCACCGCGGCATTGCCGCTCCACTGCGAGACCGCGAGCTTCGTGCCCCACTCGAACGCCGGCTCATCAAGATTTCCCGCCGCAGCCGCCGACAGGCAACACAGCACCCGTTCCACGCTGCCGCTTGGCGCTGCCGCGAGTTCGAATTTGAGCGCGCCGGTCGCGAAACCGAAGGGGTCATGGGTGTGCTCGCGCGGCGGGACGGTCCCCAATGCGAGGTGCGCGGCGATGCAGCCCTCATCGAAGTTCAGTGCGCCGAAGCTTAACGCCGCCGCATTCGCCGCCGCCGGTACGATGCGTATCCCGTCGGCCTGCACCGCACCGTCGCGCCACGCGAGGTCATGGATGGCACGGACGCCGCCGACGTTGCGGAAACTCTGCCACGGCGGCGTGACTTGAAACGGACGCACCACCACAAACAAGCGCGCCGACACACTGCGATCGCCAAGATTATCGAAGCGATAGCGGATTCGCGGTGCGCCGCTGACGGTGGCCTCGCCCTGAACCGTCAAGCGCCAGTCACCGTTTTCCCAGATCACGGAGGGAACCGGCATCCACTGCTCGTGCAGCTGCTGCCGCGGCGTCACATCCGCCCAGGTATACAGCCGCCCCTCCAGCCAGAGCATCGGCTCAAGCGAGCAAGAACCCTGAAACACCTCGGCCATGCCGTCGTGATTCAGCAGCGCGCACTGCAAGCCGTGCGAAATCCCGAACGGCGTCCACAGGCTCTGTTCGTTGTGCAGCCAGCGCGGGTACCAGCCGCGCGTTTCGCCCGCGGCGACCTTATTCCAAAACGACTCGATCGAGCGCGAGAACTCGAAGGATTGCACCCGCAAGGCCGCGCCTGCAGACGGCTCAACGAGCTCCAGGCGCAGCATGCGGGTCTTAGTTTTCGGCAAATAGACGTAGCTGCGCGCGCCGCCGGCCTGCGGCGCGCGGTATACCGTCTTCCAACGTTGGCCGGTGCTCGACGTGCTTATCTTAAAGCCGCTTGCCGGCGCACGTTCCAGCCAATTGACGATCAAGCCGCCGATCACGCGCGGTTCCATGAAATCGATCGCGATCCACGGGCGCTGATCGTCGGGTCGCGGCTTCCAGCCGCCGTGCAAGGCAGCGGCCGCTGCGAATTGCGGCACGGCGCTCGAGGCCTGCGCTTCGGGTAATTGCGTCGCGCTACGATCCTCGATCGTTACATCGGAGATCCACAGCGTGCCTTTGCCGCCCTCGCCGGCGACGATTGCCAGCTCCATGGAACCGAGCGTGGCGATGCGCCCGCCGCTCGCCGGACCCCAGGCGAAATCGATGGCGGAGCTGTCCACCGTCATCCGCTTCCAGCGCGCCGGCGGCTTGAGGTCTTTGTGCACGTAGCGCCACACGTTGAGCCCGGAAGCATCGACGAGTTTTAATTCGAGATTGTTGACGGCACCTTGCCCACGCAAGCGAAACGTCACCGCGAATTCCTCCGGCATGCTGCGCTTGACGGCGCGGCGCGCGACCACGAAGCCGCCGGCTCCTTTAAAATCAAAATCCATGCGCAGCGCCGGCGCAGTCCCGGCCGGCACCGTCGACAACTTGAGTTCGGCATTACCGGAAACGATTGCTTGCCAATCGCTCGGCGAGGCGGATTCTTCGGTCGGGGTCTGCGGCATTTATTCGGTGCGCCCAATGAGATGATCGACCGACCGCATGGGCCGGGCTATTTTAGATTAGATTAAGTCTATAACTAATTGTTTCGATGAGGAATAAAATTCAAGTGCGAAGCGGGAATTGGGTGCTGGACCGCCTCCCGCGCGATGGAAAAAATTTCAAAAATCGGGCTTTGACTGCTTTCTGGCGGCCGGCTCAGCTGCCAACGGTGTTGGGATCGCGCCAGACCCGCTCGAACGGCAGGCGCCAGGCGTGCGGCGCGATGAGTTGATGGATCGCGTTCGGTCCCCACGAGCCCGGATCGTAAAAACGCACCGGCGGCGGAGACTCGAGCAGGGTGGTCGATACCTCCCATAGCCGCTCGATCCCTTCCGCCGTGGTGAACAGCGTATGGTCGCCGCGCATCGCGTCCAAGATCAGCCTCTCATAGGCCTCCAGCACATCGCCGATGTGTCCGGTGTCGTGCATGGCGAATTGCATGCTGAGTTTATCCAATCGCATGCCGGGGCCGGGGCGCTTGCCGTAGAACGACAGCGACATCTTCGCGGCATCCGCCAAATCGAACGTCAGATGATCCGGGCCTTGCGCGCTGACTCCGGAGCCCGCCGGGAACATGCTCTTGGGCGGCTCTTTGAACGCAATGGAAATGATTCTTTGTCCCTGCGCCATGCGTTTGCCGGTGCGCAGGTAAAACGGCACGCCGGCCCAGCGCCAGTTGTCGATGTAGCATCGAAGTGCAATGAAGGTCTCGGTATCCGAATCGCTCGAGACCCCCTCCTCCGTTCGATATCCGGTGTATTGCCCGCGAATCACATCGCTCGGCTTGATCGGCAACATGCTGCGGAAAACCTTGTTCTTTTCTTCGCTGATCGGATTGGGCTCGAGCGAAGTCGGCGCTTCCATCGCCATGAATCCTAGGATCTGGAACAAGTGAGTCACGACCATGTCGCGATAGGCGCCGGTATGTTCGTAAAATCCGGCACGCTTGCCGAGGGTCAATTTTTCGGGCACGTCGATCTGTACGTGATCGATGAAGTTGCGGTTCCAAATCGGCTCGAACAATCCATTCGCGAAGCGGAACGCGAGAATGTTCTGCGCTGCTTCCTTGCCCAAGAAATGATCGATTCGGAAAATGCGGTCCTCGTCGAATACTTCATGCAATTTGGCATTCAGAGCGACCGCAGTTTCTAAGTCCGTACCGAACGGCTTTTCCATGATCACCCGGGCGCGATCGACCAGGCCGGCTTCGCCGAGCAATCGTACCGCGGACAAGGCTGCCGCCGGCGGCACGCTGAGATAGTGCATGCGCCCGGCTTCGGTACTGAAGCTGCTTTCCGCCTCGAGTACCGCCGCCTTGAGCGCTTGGGCGCCCGCGGACATGGACACGTACTGCAAGTTCTTGGCAAACACGTCCCAATCGGCGTCGGTCACCTTGCGGGTCGAAAATTCGGTGAGCGCCTCGCGCGCCAACTTACGAAACCCGTCGCTGTCGATATCGTCGAGCGAAACGCCAATGATTCTGCAGCCGGGGATGAATCCGGCAGTCGCGAGATGAAACATGCCGGGCAGCAACTTGCGCCGGGCCAGGTCACCCGTCGCACCGACCAACACGACGACTTGCGGGAATCGCGGACCCACCCCGGGAGGTATCTTTGCCACCGTTCACATCCTGTTGAGTTTGCAACAGCGCGTAGTCTAGCTGAGTTCGACCTCAGGCTTCGACGCCGATCGCGTGCCCGGTTGCGGTGCGTTGCTGTGGGCGTGATAGGTGTACACCAACGAGAACTTCACGGTATCGCTCAAGTTCTTGCCGGCAGAGTGCAGGGTATTGCAATGAAAGAAGACGGCATCGCCCGGCGCGAGCCGCGGCGATTCGGCGCGCGCGAGGACTTCTGCGTTTTCGGCCGGATCGGAGCGAAAGAACTTCGCAGCATCGAATCGGTCGGCGTCGAACGCCATCCGGTGTGATCCCGGCACGAACCACAGACCGCCATTCTCGACTTGCTCTGCGCCGAGGGCGAGCCAGACCGACACCAGATCTTCGCGCGCGAAAGACCAGTAGCGGATATCTCGATGCCAGTGGGTGAGGCTGCCGTAGCGGGGATGCTTGGTCATGACACAATTGTGATGAACTCGTGACAGCAACACGTCCTCATTGAACCAGGCCGCCATCCACTCGCGCACCTGCGGCGAGGTGGCGAAGAGCGCGAACTCCGGGGCGCGTGCGTACGCGTCGAGCAGGCGGCGCACGGTCTCACCGCCGGCCGCATGACGCGATTCGGGAGCTCCGGGATAATGCAGATCCGCCTCGAATTCCACCGGTTCGTCGCGGGCCGAGAGCTGCGCACGGGCGACGCCGTTGAGCGCGGCCAGTGGCTGCGGCGGCACGAATTGCGGTAGCACGACAAAACCTCGATCGCGCAGGCATTCGAGACTCTCGCTCACGCGCATCGCCGCACGCCCATCTCCTGCAAAACCTCGCCAATCGCAACGACGGCCTGACGCAGAGTGCCGGCATCGATGGCACCGATACAGCCGACGCGGAAGGTCTCGACGGCGGTCAGCTTGCCGGGATACAAGATGAATCCCCGCTCGCGCACCCGGCGATAGAAATCGCCAAAGTCGTACGCCGGATCGGGCGGCGAATGGAATGTCACGATGATCGGCGCCTGTAAATCGTCCGGCAGGAACGTCTTGAAACCCAGGGCTCGCATTCCAGCGACCAGAACGCTGCAGTTCTCGGTATAGCGCGCCAGCCGTGCCGCTTGCCCACCTTGCGCATGGAATTGGTCGATCGCGGCTCGCAGTGCGGCGACCACCTGGGTCGGGGGCGTGAAACGCCACTGGCCGGTTTTGCACATGTACTGCCATTGATCGTTAAGATCCATCACCAGCGAACGGCTGTTGCCGACCGAGCCCTCAAGCGCCGCGCGGCGCGCGATCACGAAGCCCATGCCCGGCACGCCCTCCAAACACTTTCCGGAGGCCGCGATCACGGCGTCGACGCGCACCTTCCGAGCGTCGATGGGGATTGCTGCATAGGAACTCATTGCATCGACAATCAGCGCGCGTCCGCGACTCGCCACAAGCTTGGCGATCTCGGGCAACGGATTCAGGATTCCAGTGCCGGTCTCGCAGTGTACCTGCGCCACATGCGTGATAGCGGGGTCTGCGGCCAACGCGGCATCGATGCGCGACAGGTCCGCGGGCTCCTGCTCAGCGTGAGCAAGCACCACCGTTTGGCGTTCCAAGTAACCCAAGATTCGCGCGATACGCTTGCAGTAGCTGCCGTTATCCGGCACCAACACCTTGCCGTGTCTCGGCACCAGCGTGCCGAGCGCTGCTTCGACCGCAAACGTGCCGCTGCCCTGCAGTGGCACGCAGACGTGTTCGTCTTGCGCATGGATGATGGACACGAGGTCGCGGCACACCGATTCTGTCAGCTCATTGAAACTCCCGTCCCAGGACCCGAAGTCGGTCAGCATGGCGGACTTGGTGGCTTGCGAGGTGGTGAGCGGACCGGGTGTCAGCAGTATCGGGGCTGTCATGCCATCACCAGGGCAGCGAATAGGTCTTGGTGTTGCAGTAGCTTTTCATGGCTTCGAGCACGCCTTCCTTATAGCCGAGCCCGGAGTCTTTGATGCCGCCAAACGGTGTCATCTCCAAGCGGTAACCCGGCACCTCGCGCACATTCACACTACCGACTTGCAGCTCTTGCACGAACCGCGTGATCAGATCGATGCGGTTGGTGCAAAGCGACGACGATAGGCCATAGGCAGTGCCGTTGGCGATGGCGATTGCCTCGTCAACCGTTTTGAAGCGGATCACCGGCGATACCGGGCCGAAGGTTTCGTCGCGGACCACCGTCATGCTGGGCACGACGCGATCGAGGACTGTCGGCGAGTACAGCGCGCCACGTCTCAAGTTGCCGATCAGCAGGCGTGCGCCCGCTGTCAGCGCTTCATTCACCACGGCCTCGAATCGGCGCGCCGCCGATTCATCGATCACGGTGCCCATATCCATCGCGGGATCAAACGGATCACCGTACTTCACGGCGCGCGTCTTCTCCACCAGCAAATCGACGAACCGGTCCGCGACGCCGTCCTGGACCAGGATCCGCTTGACCGCCGTACAGCGCTGGCCCGAATTTTTGTACGAGCCGCTCGCGGCGAGCGTCGCGGCCTCCTCGAGATCCGCATCGTCGAGCACGATGATGGGATCATTACCACCCAACTCCAATACCTGGCGCTTGTAGATGGCTTTGGCGGCGATGGCCTTGCCGATCGCGACCCCGCCGGTGAAAGTCACGAGATCGACATGCGGACTGGTCAGCAATTCATCGGCAATCTCAGCCGGATCGCCGGTCAACACCGAGAGCATCTGCGGCGGCAATCCCGCCTCGTAGAATATATCCGCCAGAGCCAGCGCCGAGAGCGGCGTCTTCTCGCTCGGCTTCAGCACCACCCGGTTGTTGGTGGCAACCGCCGGCGCCAGCTTATGAATCACTTGGTTCAGCGGATGATTGAATGGCGTGATCGCGACAATCGCGCCCAGCAGCGGTTCACGCAGCGTATAGATTTTGCGTCGCTTGCCGTGCGCGGTCAGATCGCAGGAGAACACTTCGCCGTCGTCGACCAAGGCCTGGTTCGCCGCGAACAGCAGCACATCCGAGGCGCGGCCCACCTCGTATTGTGAGTCCTTGAGGCACAGGCCTGATTCCAGCGTAATGAGCCGCGCAAGTTGCTCGCGTCTGGCCGCGACAATGGCGCCCGCCTTCATCAGGATTTGATAGCGATCGTAACGCGTCAGCGACGAGCGAAAGCTGCGCGCGGTCACGAGCGCGTTCTGCACATCCTCCACGGTTGCCTTCGCCACCGTGCCTACCAACGCGCCGCTGTAGGGGTGATGAACTTCGATCAGCCGGTCGCGAGACACTTTTTGCCCGGCGATGCGCAGCGCTTCGCGAATCGGCGGGGCGGCGGCAGGATCGAGGCTGGCTGACATGGGGTTTGGCCTCAGGCGCGGGCGGCGAGATTCAGCCCAAGATCGAAGGCATCGAAGTTACGCCAGCGGCGCTCGTGCGCGGATTCACTGACCGCACGATTGATCAGCAGCGGCACTTTCTGCTCCGACAAACCGCCGTGCGAGCGCAACGGAACGTCGAGCCCCGACAAATCGTGCCGATCTCGGTTGGTACCGATCACCGTGTCTTTCTGCGAAATGATCACCAGGTCGCCGATGCGGTCGCCCGGCAGTTCGAACCGCGCAGCCGCTTCGGTGCGCGTCAGCACCAACTCGATACCCGGGATCTTGGCGATTTGTGCGGCCACGGCCGGCACATCGGAGGCCGGCAGATAGACAAGAGCAAACGACCCCAGCGCGCCGTGGTGAACGACGTACGGATCGGTAATCGGCAGAATCACCCGCGCGCGGCCCGCCCCGAGCCTGGCATCGAGCGTGTCCTGCAGATAAATGACATTGGGTTGGCCGTTCTCGCCATGTTTGGCGTTCATGCCGTGATCGGCGGTGAGCACCAATGTGCAACCGAGTTCATCGAGCCGCTCGAGATTGCGGTCGATCATTGCGTAGAAATCATTGGCGAGGGCCGTGCCCGGGGCGGCCTTGTGCTGAATGTAGTCGGTGGTCGACAAGTACATGAGATCGGGTCGTTCGTGCTCCATCAGTTTGACGCCGGCCACGAACACGAACTCCGACAAGGCCGCGCTGTACACGGAAGGAACCGGCAGACCGACGCGCTCGAGCACGTTTTCGATGCCGTTCTCCGCCAAGCTGACTTGGTCCGCCTTCTCGGACGAGAAGCAGATGCCCCGCATCTTATGACCGAGGAGCTTGCGCAGCTTGTCCTTGGCGGTGATAACCGCGACTTTGGCGCCGGCGGCGGCGAACGCGGCCAGCAGGGTTCCCGTTCTGAGCAGCCGCGGGTCATTCATCATCACTTCCTCGCCGCGTTCGGTATCGAAGAAGTAGTTGCCGCAGATGCCGTGCACCGCAGGCGGCACCCCGGTGACGATTGACAGGTTGTTGGGATTGGTAAAGCTCGGCATCACGCAATCGGCAACATAGGCACTGCCCGCGCCTGCGATCAGCCGGCCAAGAAACGGCGCAACGCCGGCCGCGATTGCGGCCGTCAGATACTCGAACTCGCAGCCGTCGATGCACACCACCACCAAGGGTCGATCCATCCAGCGGTAGGCGCGGCCATTGACGGTGAGAGTCGGTGCGGGTGTCATGTCGTGATTTCTCCGGCGGCCTTGTGCATGCGGGCCCGGCTCGCTACCGCATGTTGCCGCAGCAGCCGACCGGCGCGAGCCGAATCGCGCGCCTCGATCGCGGCCACCACGGCTTTGTGTTCGTTATTCGAGACGGCGAATCCACCGCCGTCTTGCAATCCGCGCAGCCGGAACAACAAAAGGCCCCGCGTCAGCAGGCGGTAGGTTTCCGTGAGCCTGGAATTGCCCGCGAAGTCGACCAGCATGTCGTGAAACTTGAGATTCAGCGCATGATAGGACTTGATGTCCCGCTTGCCGGTCGCCGCGTCCATCTCGGCCACCACCGCCTTTAACTCCCGACGCTGCTCGCCGGTGGCGCGCTCGGCCACCCGTTGACCGATGAGCTGATCGAGCGCCTCGCGGACATCGTAGATCTCGTCCGCTTCGCCGATCGAAATCTCGCGCACAAACACGCCGCGATTCTTCTCCGAGCGCACCAGACGGGATTCTTCGAGCGCGCGCAGCGCCTCGCGGACCGGGCCGCGGCTGGTACCGAAACGCGACGCGAGTTCGCTCTCATTGACGCGTTGGCCGATTGCGAGTTCACCTCGCAAAATGAGCTGCTCGATCTCGACCTGCACCAGCGCCGGCAGCGAATTCGACTGCACCAATTGCAGGACGGTGGGGGCGGCAAGCGACATTGCGGCAGCTTAGCGCAATTGCCAACTGTTGACAATTGACAGTTGGCAATATGCTGATCCTAAGCCGCAACCTGCCGCGTGCCGCGCCGCGGCACGAAGCGCTGCGCCATGGCTGGCAGCACATACAAATTCATCAGCGTCGAGGACAGCAGCCCGCCGAGCACTGTGATGGCCATCGGCCCCTCGATTTCCTGTCCCGGTTGGTTGATGCCAAAGGCCAGCGGTGCCAGCCCCAACGCGGTTACCGCGGCGGTCATGAGAATGGGAACGAAACGCTCATTGGCGCCGCGCACCACGAGCTCAACGTTCCAAGCTGCGCCCTCGATTTCCACCAGGTGTTCGTAGTGCGCGAGCTGCAGGATGGCGTTACGCGCACTGATGCCGAAAACGGTTACCAAACCGACGACGCTGCCCAACGAGATGCCAATTCCCGTGACGGCAATCGCAAGCACGCTGCCAATGAGGCTGAACGGGAGATTTGTGAGCACCAGCCAGCCGTTCACGCGCCATTGAAATGACAAAAATAGAATCATGATGACGAGGACCAGGGCGATCGCGGAATATAAGATCAATTGGTTGCGTGTCTGTGCCGCTTCTTCCGCGGCTCCCGTGTATTCGATGAATACCCCGGCAGGCACGGCAACCGAGCGTGCAATGGCTTGCTGCGCCTGCTGCACCAGCCGTTCAAGCGATCCGCTGGCCGCATTGAACGTGACGCTGACGCGCCGCTGGCCACCCTCATGTTCGATGCTGTAGCGGTCTTCGGCGAGCGCGACACGCGCGACTTGAGAGAGAGGGATCGGACCTAAGGCGCTGGTGATCATCAAGTTCGACAGTTGCGCAGGGTCATGCCGCAGTTGATCCGGCAGCAGCATCACGACGTCGACGGTGCGAATGCCGCTGAAAGTTTGTCCGACGCGGGCCCCGGCGTAGGCGGTTTCGATGGTATTCAGCACATCTTCGACGTTCAAGCCCGTTGCCGCCAATGTCTGGGGAATGAGTTGGATGGCGATCGCCGGCGTGCCGCTTTGTTTCTTGAATTGCAGGTCCACGATCCCGGGCAATTTATTGAGTACGCCGATGATCTTGTCGCCGGTGGCATCCAGCGTCTCGAGATCGTCGCCCACGATTTTGATCGCCACTTGCGCCGTCTCGCCGCTCAAGCTCTCGCTAATGCGATCCCCCAAGAATGTCACCACCTCACTCTGCAAGCCGGGATAGCCTTCGAGTATTTTGCGCAATTGCTCCTGCGCCGCGTGCTGGTCGATCTTGGTATCTTGCGCCAACTCGACGTGAAATTCGCTGCGATGCGGCCCCCAGGTATCCTCGCCAAGCTCGGCTCGGCCGATCTGTTGTTCCACGGTTTTCACATAGGGCAGTGCGAGAACCTCGGCGCTGATGCGTTTTCCCACTTCGAGCATCGACTCGAGCGACGTGCCGGGCACGGCGCTGCTGACCTGCATGACAAAGTGACCCTCGCGAAAATCCGGCATGAACGTGCCGCCGAGAAACGGCAGTGCAACGATTGCGGCGAGGACCAGGCAACCGAGCACGGCGGCAACCAGGCGAAAATGCTCGGCAACACCATACACCGCCGAGCGCTGCCAGCGTTTGAGTCCCTGCAACCAACGGGCCTGCGGGCGCGCATCATGTTGCCGCAGGATGAGCGCGCAAAGCGCCGGGGTCGAAGTCATGGCCACGAGCAGCGAGGCGCTGACCGCAACAATGAACGACAGCGCAAGCGGGCCGACAAAATGACCTTGGACACTCGAGGTGAACAATTCCGGGAGGAATACCGCGATGACCACCGCGGTTGCGTAAATCACTGGTCCGCGCACTTCCAGAGAGGCATCGCGAATCACCTCAAGCCGCGGCCGCGGGCTGTCGAGCACCGCGTTCTCGCGCAGCCGCCGCAAAATGTTTTCGAGGCCGACGATGGCGTCGTCCACGAGCACTCCGAGCGCGACCGCGAAACCGCCCAAAGTCATGGTATTCAACGTGAAGCCGATGCGATTGAGGACTGCTACCGCCGCCAGTAACGACAAGGGAATGGCGCTGAAGGCGATGAGTGCGGCACGGATATCGCGCAGAAACAGATATAGCACCGCGAGAATGAGCATGGCGGCGATGACGAGCGAGTTCTTGAAGTCGCCGAGCGCACGCTCGATGAAGTTGGCGGGACGATGCAGGCCCGGATAGAGGGTGATTCCCTGCGATTTGAGCGGCGCGGCAAGCTGCGCGAGCGCCTGTTCGACAGCGCGCGTGACGCTCAAAGTGTTGGCACCGTATTGGCTCGCGAGCGACAGCATCACGCCCGGCTTGCCCATGACCAGTGAATCGCCGGACTTCAAGGCCGGGGCGATCGTCACCTGCGCGAGATCGCGCACCAGAATGGGCGTGCCGCCTCGCTGCGTTACCACCGCCTGGCTAATGGCCTCGACGTCGGGGTGTGGTGTTGGCGATTCAATCAGCAGCCGTTGCGCCGGCAAATCGATGAATCCTGCTCCGACCAACGGCAAGGCCGCATGCGCCGCTGCGGACAGTTGGCTCAGCGTGATGCCGAAACTCGCCAGTTTGATGAGGTCGGGTTGCACCTGAATCTGGCGCACCGCTCCGCCGAACACAATGACGTGGGCGACGCCGGGCACCGCCAACAAGCGTGGCTTGATGATCCAGTCGGCGGTGTCGCGCAGTCCGTACGCGTCCAGCTTGTCGGAGGTGAGGCCGATCTTCAGCAAGTCCATGGTGCTCGACACCAGGGGCGACAGCTTTGGCGTACCGACGCCGGCCGGCAAAACTCCGCCTAACTCCGACAAACGCTCCGAGATCCCCTGTCTCGCCACATGAACGTCGATTCCATCGCTAAACGTTATCGTGACGACCGAGAGGCCCGGAATCGACTCGGAACGCAGCGTCGCGAGCCCGGATGCGCCGTTCACGGCATTCTCGACTTGCTTGGTGACCAATTCTTCGACTTGAGCTGGCGCAAAGCCCGGCGCTTCAGTTTGGATGTCGACTTGCGAGGGCACGAACTCGGGGAACACATCCAAAGGTGCCTGCATGGCGCCCCAACAGCCGAGCGCCAGCGCCAACACGGTGAGCGCGGTGACGGCGCCGTAGTGACGGACGCAAAGACTGACGAGCGTGCGCATCACTTAATCGGCATCCGCACCGGTGTTCGATTCTTGCGCCAGAAGCTGTGCGGCGCCCTGGGTGACTATGGCATCGCCGGCCGTCACGCCCTCGGTCACGAAATATCCATCGTCGAACGGCTTATCCGTGTCGATCTCCGTTCTAACGAACCTGCCGGGCTGCTGTTGCCGATAGCACCAGTATTTGCTGTCGTTGATGAGCACCGCGGCGCGCGGGATCACGACGCCTGTTTGACGGTCGCCGAGCGAAGCCCACACCACGATCCGCTCACCCTCACCCGCGTCGCCTTCGCGCAACAGGGCAAAGAAACTGCGCCCGGGGACATTGGCGTCGGCTGGCGCAGCCCAAATCGTGCTCATCTTCCAGCGTGACCCGCGCGCCGCGCCGATGCGTGCGCCACGCAAGGTCTGCGGCGCCGCAGCGGGCAAGGCGCCAAGCGGGAATGTGACCCGCACCAACTGGGTGCGGCCGTCGGCGAGCGAATTGAGCAGCGCCGGGTTTGCGCCATTCGTCCAAGGGGGCTTCTGGCCGTAGGTTGCCGACAGCCGCTGCCGCGCCAAGGTCAGTGCGGCCGCATCGACCGCCGCTTGACGAGCAGCGCCTTCCGCGACGTCGGCGGACAAGGCGCCCGCCGTGCCGGACAAGCGTTGAGTTCTTTGCAGCGCCGCGCGGCTTTGCCTTTCGGTAGCCTCGGCGGTTACGAGTTCCGCGGCCGATTGGGCAATGGCCTCATGGGGAATCACGGTCCCATAACCCACCGCCTCCTCGCCGAAATCGGCCGGTTTCAAGATCGCGGTCCGCAAGCCGAGCTTCTCGATCTGCTCGGCGGTGAGCGTCACTCCGTCGGCCACCGACACCGTGGTGGCGGTGGGATGCTTCGCCGGGTCGGCTGCTGACGGCTGCGCCGGTGCGGATGGGTTATGGCAGCCGACCAATACACTCGCCGCAAACGCGACTGACGCGGCCCGTAACTCAGTCTTCATCGAGACTCCTTTGCAGCCGTGAGCGGCGAGGCCTGCCAGCCGCCGCCGAGCGCCTTACACAGCACCACCAAGGCTTGCAAGCGCGCGAGCTTGTATTGCGAGTATTGGTCGCGGGCCGCGAACAATGTGCGCTGCGATTCGAGCACGCTGAGGTAGTCGCCGGAACCTTCCTTAAACCTGAGCGTGGCGCCTGAGAACGCGCGCTCGCTCTGCGCCACGTTCTCTTGTTGGAATTCGCGCGCCTCGTCGAGATGACGCAGCCCGCTTAAGGCATTTTCCACATCCACCAGCGCCGCAAGAATCGCCGCGCGATAGGCCAACACCAATTCTTCTTCTTTGGCTTGCGCCTGCGCACGGACCGCTCGCAGGCGTCCGCCATCAAAAATTGGCTGGGTGAGCGCTGCGCCGAGATTTAAGGTCGGGCCGGCGCCGCTCAAACTGATCACCGCCGCATTCAAGGCGGGATTTTGCACGCCGCCGCTCGCGGTCAGCGACAAGGATGGAAACAGTGCGGCGCGGGCGGCCGTCAGGTCGGCATTGGCAGCGCGCATATTCGCCTCTGCGCTGACAATGTCCGGGCGGCGCGTCAGCAACTCGGAGGGCAGCCCGGCAGACACGCGAGGTTCCAGAAGTGCGTCGAGCCCCCGGCCATCGACTACAAAACGCTCGGGCTCGCGGCCCAGTAGTAACGCGAGCGCAGCGAGCGCCTGCGCTTCGCGCTGCTCAAGCTCAGGAATAATCAGGGCGGTCGAGGCAAGAGTCGCTTTTTGCGCGGCCAACTCGATCGGATTGGACCAGCCCGCATCGAAGCGCGACTGAATGACCAGCAGCAATTTCTGCGCCGCGTCGCGGTTTGCGACGGCGATGTTGAGCCGCTCGCGGAGCGACAAAATGTCGAAGTAATCCGTTGCGACGCCGGCCAATGCGGTGAGCTCCACGGTGTCTCGGTCGGCGCGCGAGGACTGCGCGAGCGCATTCGCAGCGCGGGCCGTCGCTCGGTTCTTACCCCAAAAATCGACTTCGTAGCTCGCGGACAGGAGCACCGCCCAATCCGTTTCGTGCGCACTGCCGGCGCTCGAATGGCCAGCCAAATAATTGCCGTTCGCCCCCGCCTCGACGCTTGGCAGAATCGCGGCACCCGCCTCGCGCGCCCGCGCGTCGGCCTGCTGCACTTGCGCGCGCGCGCGCCGCACGTCGAGATTGTTACCGGCCGCCTGCTCGATAAAGACATTGAGTTCGGCGCTGCCGAACGAGCGATACCAGTCCTCACTTGGCCACTGCCCTCCGGCAGCAGCCGCTTCGCCATAGCCCGGCGGCAAGACCGGCGCCGGCGGGTGAGTTTCGCGCAGTGCACAGGCGCCCATGAGAATGCAGAGGACCGCCGTGCCGACGCGCCGAGCAAGGATTAGCATCCAAAAACGCTAGCACGCACCGCCCCACGCAACGTGTACGAAATCGTAATGCCGAGAGTCTCCTCGCACCGGCACTCAGGCCGGAAATCGAATTGACACTCTTAGTCCCGGTGCCGCGTCCTCAAGGGCGATCTGGCCGCCGTGAAGTTGCACGACGGCGGCCACCAAGGCGAGACCCAAGCCGTGACCGGGTGATCCGCGGCTGCTGCTAAGCCGATAGAAACGTTGCAGTACCTTCTCGGTCTGATCCTTGGGGATTCCGGGTCCGTCATCTGTCACGGCCAGCACGCCACCCATGTCGCCGGCCAGAGCGAGTTCGATGGCGCTGCCTTCGGGCGTGTGATGAATCGCATTCTCGATCAAATTGATGACCATCTGCGTCAGCAATTCTTGATCCCCCTGCACGACCATCCCGTGAGCAAGGTTGGCCGTTAGGCGATGCCCATAGTCTTCGGCCACCGGCAAATAGATGCGGAATACTCTCTCGCACAGCGCGCTGAGATCGACCGCGGCAAACTTCAGCTTGCGGCCGCCCGCTTCGACTTGCGAGATGCGCAGCAACGAGGCGAATATAGAGAGGATTTGATCGGTATCGTTAATCGCCGCGCAGATCGCGCCCACGTAGTCGGCGCTGGTCGCGGATTCCTCTCGGGCTCGTTCCAGGCGATTTCTCAGCCGCGTCAATGGCGTGCGAAGATCGTGCGCCACGTCGCTCGAAACTTGCCGCAAATTCTCCAACAAGGCGGCTATGCGATTCAACATATCGTTGATCACGCTGGCCAGTCGGTCCCATTCGTCATCGCCGCCGGTGAGTTCAATCCGATCATCCATGCGCCCTGCGACGATGCTCTCGCAGGCGCGGGCCACGGCATCGACCCGTCGCGCCAAGCGTCGCCCAAGATACAGACCCGCGGCGACGGCAATCGCAACCGCGCCGATGGCCACCAAGACGAACGCATCGATAATGCGGGCGCGCGTCGCCAACATCGGGCGTACGTCCCTGCCGACGAACAAATACGCCCCTGGCGCAATCTCAGTTCCGCGTCCGAGCAGCGTCGCGGGAAAGGGTTCGCCGTGAGGTCCCTTCGGCATCGGCAATAGCGTGGAGAAAACTCCCATGCGGCGCGGTTGCAGCGGCAAATTGCCCGCCAGCACTTCGCCCTGGTCGTTCTCGAGAACCATGTAGTTGTCCGGCCTGATGTGCCGGCCGTACTTCGGATTCCCCAGCCGCTGCCTGATGACCTCCACCGCTTCCTCGATTCCTTCGTCGCGAAATCCATTGCCGACGGTTTCGATATCCGCATCATTGTCACGCAGTAGCGTCGCGGTTAGCGTGCCATTCACGATCCACAGCACGGTGGCCATGAGCACGCCCGTCAGAACCAGAAATAGCGCGGCAAAAATGGCCGTGAGACGCGCAGTCTGCGATTGTAGAAGCCTATTTAATCGCAAGCAGACGATACCCTTCGCCGCGAACCGTTTGGATTGGGTCGCTGTCAAAGCCCGCATTCAAGCTGGCGCGCAAGCGGCTGATGTGGCTTTCGACGACATTGGTGCCCGGGTCAAAATAGACGTCCCATACCTTCTCGAGCAACATCTTGCGCGTCACCACCCGTTCGACGTTTCGCAGGAGAAACTCGAGCAATTTGAACTCCTGAGGCACCAACTCAACGGCGCGGCCGGCGCGCGTCACGCTGCGCGCCACCAGGTCCATTTCGATCGCACCGGCGTTGAGCCGCGTGAGCGGCTGCGTCGTGCGCCGCGTCAGAGCGCGAATGCGGGCAAGCAATTCGGCAAATGCGAACGGCTTGACCAGGTAATCATCCCCTCCGGCCTCCAATCCCTGCACTCTCTCGTCGATACCGCTCATGGTCGTCAAGTAAATAACCGGCGTGCTTTTCTGCTGACGCACGCTCTTGACCAGCGTCAGACCATCGATGCCCGGCAGCATCCGATCCACGATCAGAGCATCGAAATCTTGGCTCAGCGCGGCGGTAAGCCCGCGACGTCCATCGGCGCAGTGCTCAACCGCATAGCCGCTTTCGCACAGGCGAGAGGCGAGCGAAGTCGCGAACTCGACATCGTCTTCGATGAGCAGCAGGCGTTTGCCGGACGGGTTCGACACTTGAGGTATGCTACTCCAGAAGGCGGCGGCCGCGTGTACACCGC
>Ga0302319_10010018_pt1 | contig 18123 bp, 11 predicted proteins | sample Bog_T0_2_FD_203319 | JGI IMG/M metagenome (GOLD analysis project Ga0302319, IMG submission 203319) | Peat permafrost microbial communities from Stordalen Mire near Abisko, Sweden - Bog_T0_2 | ecosystem: Environmental > Terrestrial > Soil > Wetlands > Peat | place: Sweden: Abisko, Stordalen Mire...
GGCCGACGTCAAGGTGGTCTTGCCGTGGTCCACGTGGCCGATGGTGCCCACGTTCAGATGCGGCTTCTTGCGCTCGAATTTGGCCTTGCCCATGGTGCTCTCCTTGTTCGGGGATGAAGATCGCTTATTTGGCTGCTTTGCCGCTGTGCTTGGAGACGATCTCTTCCGAGACCGCCTTGGGGACCTCATCGTAGTGCGAGAACTGCATGCTGTAGGTGGCGCGGCCCTGGGTCATGCTGCGCAGGTCAGTGGCGTAGCCGAACATCTCGGCCAGCGGCACCATGGCCTTGATGGCCTGGGCGTTGCCGCGCTTCTCCATGCCCTCGACCTTGCCGCGCTTCGAGTTCAGGTGGCCGATGACATCGCCCATGAAGTCCTCGGGCGTGGTGGCTTCCACCGCCATGATGGGCTCCAGCAGGCAGGGGCTGGCGATGCGGCAGGCTTCCTTAAAGGCCATGGAGCCAGCGATCTTGAAGGCCATCTCGTTGGAGTCGACGTCGTGGTAGCTGCCGTCAAAGAGCGTGACCTCAACATCCACCACCGGGAAGCCAGCCAGCACGCCGGTGTCCAAGGCCTCGCGGATGCCCTTGTCCACCGCAGGGATGTACTCGCGGGGCACGGTGCCGCCCTTGACCTCGTCCACGAAAAGGTAGCCTTCGCCCGGCTTGCGGGGGCCCAGCTTGATCCACACGTGGCCGTACTGGCCGCGGCCGCCGGTCTGGCGGATGAACTTGCCCTCGGCCTGCACGCTCTTGCGCACCGTCTCGCGGTAGGCCACCTGGGGCTTGCCCACGTTGGCCTCGACCTTGAACTCGCGCTTCATGCGGTCGACGATGATCTCAAGGTGCAGCTCGCCCATGCCGGCGATGATGGTCTGGCCGGTCTCCTCGTCGCTGCGCACGCGGAAGGTGGGATCCTCTTCGGCCAGGCGCTGCAGGGCCACGCCCATCTTCTCCTGGTCGGCCTTGGTCTTGGGCTCCACAGCCACGTCGATGACGGGCTCGGGGAACTTCATGCGCTCGAGCACGACCTGGTTGCTCTCATCGCAGATGGTGTCGCCGGTGTAGGTGCCCTTGAGGCCCACGGCCGCGGCGATGTCGCCGGCATAGACCTCTTCGATCTCCTCGCGCTTGTTGGCATGCATGCGCAGCAGGCGGCCGATGCGCTCCTTGGTGCCCTTGACGCTGTTGATGACGTAGCTGCCGGCCTTGAGCTTGCCGGAGTAGACGCGGAAGTAGGTCAGCTTGCCCACGAAGGGGTCGCTCATGATCTTGAAGGCCAGGCCGGCGAAGGGCTGGTCGTCGCTGGTCAGGCGCTCGACCGTGGGCTCCTCGCTGTCGGTGCGGGGGTCGAAGCCCTTCACATTGGGCTTGTCGAGGGGGCCGGGCAGGTAGCGGATGACGGCATCGAGCAGGGGCTGCACGCCCTTGTTCTTGAAGGCCGAGCCGCAGAGCACCGGGATGATCTGGAAGGCCAGCACGCCCTTGCGCAGCGCGGCGTGGATCTGCTCGGGGCTGACATCCTTGCCCTCGAGGAAGGCTTCCATGATCTTCTCGTCAAAGTCAGCGACCTTCTCGACCAGGTACTGGTGCATCTCAGCGGCCTTGTCCTTCAGGTTCGCGGGGATATCGACCAGGTCGAACTGGGCGCCCAGGTTCTCGTCGTGCCAGATGTAGGCCTTCATCTCGATGAGGTCGATGAGGCCCTTGAAATCGCTCTCCTGGCCGATGGGCCACTGGATGGGCACAGCGTTGGCGGCCAGCTTCTGCACCAGGCTGTCCACGTTCATCTGGAAATCGGCGCCCACCTTGTCCATCTTGTTGACGAAGGCCAGGCGGGGGACCTTGTAGCGCTCGGCCTGGCGCCAGACCGTCTCAGACTGGGGCTCCACGCCGTTGCCGCCGTCAAAGACCGCCACGGCGCCATCGAGCACGCGCAGGCTGCGCTCGACCTCGACCGTGAAGTCCACATGGCCCGGGGTGTCGATGATGTTGATGCGGTGGTTGTCCCAGAAGCAGGTGGTGGCGGCGGAGGTGATGGTGATGCCGCGCTCCTGCTCCTGCTCCATCCAGTCCATGGTGGCCGCGCCCTCGTGCACCTCACCGATCTTGTGGGTCTTGCCGGTGTAATAGAGCACGCGCTCTGTGAGCGTGGTCTTGCCCGCGTCGATATGGGCCATGATGCCGATGTTGCGGGTGCGTTCTAGGGGGTACTCTCGGGCCACCGAAATCTCCAGGACAAGACAGGTTCAGGGTTGCAGGATTGCGCGATTACCAGCGGTAGTGGGCGAAGGCCTTGTTGGCCTCGGCCATCTTGTGTGTGTCTTCGCGCTTCTTGACGGCGGCGCCGGTGTTCTGGCTGGCTTCGAGGAACTCGCCGGCCAGGCGGGCCATCATGCTCTTCTCATGGCGGGCGCGGGCAGCGGTGATCAGCCAGCGGATGGCCAGCGAGACGCGGCGCTCAGGGGCCACGTCGATCGGCACCTGGTAGTTGGCTCCGCCCACGCGGCGGGACTTGACCTCCACCGCAGGCTTGACGTTGTCCATGGCGGTCTTGAACACGTTCACAGGCTGGTCGTTGCCCTTGGCCTGGATGATGTCCAGAGCGCCGTAGAAGATGCTCTCAGCCGTGCTCTTCTTGCCGCCATACATCAGGCAATTCATGAACTTGGCGACCAGCTTGTTGTTGAACTTAGGATCGGGCAGGATGTCTCGCTTGCCTGCTTCCCTGCGACGGGGCATTGAAAATTCCTCCTGTTTTCCTGGGTCAGGCCTGGGTCGGTTCGCTTATTTCTTGGCGCCCTTGGCGGCCGGGGCGGCATCCTTCTTGGGGCGCTTCATGCCATACTTGCTGCGGCTCTTCATGCGGCCGGTGACGCCAGCCGTGTCCAAGGCGCCGCGGATGATGTGGTAGCGCACGCCGGGCAGGTCCTTCACGCGCCCGCCGCGCACCAGCACGATCGAGTGCTCCTGCAGGTTGTGGCCGACGCCGGGGATGTAGGCCGTGACCTCGATGCCGTTGGTCAGCCGAACGCGGGCCACCTTGCGCAGCGCCGAGTTGGGCTTCTTGGGCGTCACGGTGTAGACGCGGGTGCAGACGCCGCGGCGGAAAGCGCTGGACTTGAGCGCCGGCGAGGCGGTCTTGTGCTTGATCTTTTTCCGGCCGTGCCGGATCAGCTGATTGATAGTGGGTGTCACGTCCAGTGCTCCCCTTGCAGATCAAAAAAAGAAGGCGGGCATACGAGCCCCGCCTTCAAAAGGTACCAGAACAACACATGCTGTTCGGTCCGCCAGGTCCCTGGCGCGGTGGCTCCCCTCCTTGAATAGAGGCTCGCAAAAAGCAACTGATATTACATCATAAAAAATTTTTGTCAAACTAATTTCTCTCTGTTTCCACAAAAAATCGCAGCGAGGGCCTTCTTAGACCCCCGCCTTGACAAGGGCGTCAGCGGGAGCCGCCTCTGTTGCGGCAGCCGGGATGTCCAGATATTGCTTGTAGATGGGCATTCCGGTGCCGGCAGAGATGAGGTGGCCCATGATGACGTTCTCCTTGAGGCCGCGCAGCGGGTCCACTTTGCCCGAGATGGCAGCTTCGGTGAGCACGCGGGTGGTCTCTTGGAACGAGGCTGCGGAGATGAAGCTCTCCGTGCCCAGGGAGGCCTTGGTGATGCCCAGCAGCACGGGCTTGGCAGTGGCGGGGTTCTTGCCGAGGCCCGAGACGCGGCCGTTCTCGTCAGAGAAGCGGAAGCGGTCGGTCTGGTTCCCGGTCAGGAACTCAGTGTCGCCCGGCTCATCGATGACCACCTTGCGCAGCATCTGGCGCACGATGACCTCGATGTGCTTGTCGTTGATGCCCACGCCCTGCAGGCGGTAGACCTCCTGCACCTTGTTCACCAGGTACTCCTGGACCTCGAAGATGCCCTTCACGTCCAGGATGTCGTGCGGATTGATGGGGCCGTCGGTGAGCTGCTCGCCAGCCAGCACATGGTCGCCCTCGCGGACGTTGATGTGCCGGCCCATGGGAATGAGGTACTCGCTGACCTTGCCCGCCTCGTTGCTGACCGTGAGCTTGCGCATGCCCTTGACGTTGCCGGCAAAGCCCACCACCCCGTCGATCTCGGTGATGATGGCCGCGCCCTTGGGCTTGCGGGCCTCGAAGAGCTCGGCCACGCGCGGGAGGCCGCCGGTGATGTCGCGGGTCTTGCTGATCTCGCGGGGGATCTTAGCCAGGATGTCGCCCGGCAGCACTTCCTGCTCGTTCTCCATGGACAGGTAGGAGCCAGTGGGGATGGAGTAGCTGGCCAGCAGCGAGCCGTCCTTGCCGCGCACCGTCAGCTGGGGATGGCGCTGCTCCTCCTTGGTCTCGACGATCTGGCGCTCCATCAGGCCAGTGCTCTCGTTGGTCTTCTCGCGCATGGTGACGTTCTCGATGATGTCCTCGAACTTGAGGACACCCGCCACCTCGGTGAAGATGGGCACCGCATAGAGGTCCCAATTGGCGAGCACATCGCCCTTCTTGACCGGGTCCCCGTCCTTCACCTTGAGGATGGTGCCGTAGGCGAGCGTGAAGAGCTCCTTCTCCTGGCCCTTCTCATTGATGATGGAGAGCTCGCCCTGGCGGTTCAAGACCACCAGCTCATGATTGCGATTCTTGACGGTCTTGACGTTGTTCAGGCGCACCTTGCCGGCGCTCTGGGCCTCCAGGCGCGACTGCTCGACCACGCGGCTGGCCGTGCCGCCCACGTGGAAGGTGCGCAGGGTGAGCTGGGTGCCGGGCTCGCCGATGGACTGGGCGGCGATGATGCCGACCGGCTCGCCGATGTCCACCATCTCGCCAGTGGCCAGGTTGCGGCCGTAGCACTTGGCGCAGACGCCGCGGCGGCTCTCGCAGGCGAGCACCGAGCGGATGTGGATCTTCTCCACGCCCGCGGCCTCGATGCGGTCAGCCGTGGCCTCGTCGATCTCCTGGTTGGCGCGCACCAGCACCTCGTCGGTGAAGAGGTCCACCACGGGGTCCAGGGCCACTCGGCCCACGATGCGGTCCTTGAGGGGCTCGATGACCTCGGTGCCCTCCTTGATGGCGCTGATGTAGATGCCCTTCCGGGTGCCGCAGTCGTCCTCATGGATGATCACGTCCTGGGCCACGTCCACCAGGCGGCGGGTCAGGTAGCCGGCGTCCGCGGTCTTCAGGGCGGTGTCGGCCAGGCCCTTGCGGGCGCCGTGGGTGGAGATGAAGTACTCCAGCACGTTCAGGCCCTCGCGGAAGTTGGCGACGATGGGCGACTCGATGATCTCGCCGATCTGGCCGGTCAGCTTCTGCTGGGGCTTGGCCATCAGGCCGCGCATGCCGGCCAGCTGGCGGATCTGCATCTTGGAGCCTCGGGCGCCGGAATCGGCCATCATGTAGATGGGGTTGAAGCCGTTCTGGTCGTCCTTGAGCTTGTTCATCATCACTTCGGCGATCTCGTCGGTCACGCGGGTCCAGATGTCGATGACCTTGTTGTAGCGCTCACCGTCGGTGATGACGCCAGCCTGGTACTGCTTCTCGATGTCGAGCACCTCGAGGCGGGCCGTGTCGATGAGCTTGGCCTTGGTGTCAGGGATCTTCATGTCGGCGATGGACACCGTGATGCCGCCGCGCATGGCGAAGCGGAAGCCGATGGCCTTCAGGTCGTCCAGGAACTTGACGGTGGGGCGGGTGCCCAGGTCGGTGTAGCAACGCGACACCAGGCTGCCGATCTCCTTCTTGGTGAGCACCTTGTTGTGGTAGCCCAGGGCCTTGGGCATGATCTCGTTGAAGATGATCCGGCCCACGGTGGTCTCCACCATCTTGCCGGCCATGCGCACCTTGATCTTGGCGTGCAGGCCCACCTCGCCGCTGTCATAGGCGAAGATGACCTCTTCGGGGCCGTAGAAGCAGCGGCCCTCGCCCTTGTCGCCAGGCTTCTCCTTGCTCAGGTAGTAGGCGCCCAGCACGATGTCCTGGGTCGGCACCACGATGGGCTTGCCGCTGGCGGTGGAGAGGATGTTGTGGATGGAGAGCATCAACAGCTTGCTCTCCAGCTGGGCCTCGGCCGAGAGCGGCACGTGCACAGCCATCTGGTCGCCGTCGAAGTCGGCGTTGAAGGCGGTGCAGACCAGCGGATGGATGCGGATGGCCTTGCCCTCGACCAGGATGGGCTCGAAGGCCTGGATGCCCTGGCGGTGCAGGGTGGGGGCGCGGTTGAGCAGCACCGGGTGGTCCTTGAGCACCTCCTCAAGGATGTCCCAGACCTCGGGCTTCACCTTCTCGACCATCTTCTTGGCGCTCTTGATGGTCTGCACGAAGCCGCGGTCCTCCAGCTTCTTGATGATGAAGGGCTTGAAGAGCTCGAGGGCCATCTTCTTGGGCAGGCCGCACTGGTTGAGCTTGAGCTCAGGGCCCACCACGATGACCGAGCGCCCAGAGTAGTCGACGCGCTTGCCCAGCAGGTTCTGGCGGAAGCGGCCCTGCTTGCCCTTGAGCATGTCGCTCAGGGACTTGAGCGGGCGGTTGCCGGGGCCCTTGACGGCGTGGCCGCGGCGGCCGTTGTCGAAGAGGGCGTCCACCGCCTCCTGCAGCATGCGCTTCTCGTTGCGCACGATGACCGAGGGGGCCTTCAGCTCGATGAGGCGCTTCAGGCGGTTGTTGCGGTTGATGACGCGGCGGTAGAGGTCGTTGGCGTCGCTGGTGGCGAAGCGGCCACCGTCCAGCGGAACCAGGGGGCGCAGCTCGGGCGGGATGACCGGCAGCACCTCAAGGATCATCCAGTCAGGGCGGTTCCCGGACTTGCGGAAGCTCTCGGCCACCTTGAGGCGCTTGACGATCTCCTTCTTCTTCTGGGCCGAGCTGGTGGCGCGCATCTCATTGCGCAGCCTCTTGGAGAGCGCATCGATGTCGATCTCGCGCAGCAGCTCGCGCACGGCCTCGGCGCCCATCTTGGCCTTGAAGCCGTCGCCGTGCAGCTCGCGCTGCTTGCGGTAGTCCTCCTCAGAGAGCAGCTGCTTCTTGGGCAGCGGCGTCTCGCCGGGGTCGGTGACGATGTAGTTCTCGTAGTAGATCACCCGCTCAAGGTTGCGGGTGCTCATGTCGAGCAGGTAGCCGATGCGGCTGGGCACGCCCTTCAAGTACCACACATGGGTCACCGGGCTGGCCAGCTCGATGTGGCCCAAGCGCTCGCGGCGCACGCGCGACAGCGTCACCTCGACGCCGCAGCGGTCGCAGACCACGTTGCGGTGGCGGATGCGCTTGTACTTGCCGCAATTGCACTCCCAGTCCTTGGTGGGGCCGAAGATGCGCTCGCAGAACAAGCCGTCCTTCTCGGGCTTGAAGGTGCGGTAATTGATGGTCTCGGGCTTCTTCACCTCGCCGCGGGACCAGGCGCGGATGCGCTCTGGGGACGCCAGGCTGATCTTGATGGCGTCGAAGACCTGCGCTTCTTTCTGATCGTCATTCTCTTTGGACGTATTCAGTTCTTCTAGCAAGGGAGAACCCCCCTCAATGAAGAAGATGCCGCAACATGCATCGTGTGGCCCCGCCGGGTCGAGGCGGGGCAAGCCAAGCCAGCATCCTGGCGGGCCCCCGAGCTAGAGCTCGGAGACCTCGCCAGGCTTCAGATCTTCCTGCTTCACCAGCTCCACATCCAAGGCCAGGCTCTGAAGCTCCTTCACCAGAACGTTGAAGGACTCAGGGATGCCCGGAGGCGGCGCGTTCTTGCCCTTGACGATGGCCTCGTAGATCTTGGTGCGGCCGGTCACATCGTCAGACTTGACGGTCAGCAGCTCCTGCAGGGTGAAGGCGGCGCCATAGGCCTCCAGCGCCCACACCTCCATCTCGCCCAGACGCTGGCCGCCGAACTGGGCCTTGCCCCCCAGCGGCTGCTGGGTGATGAGCGAGTAGGGGCCGGTGCTGCGCGCATGGATCTTGTCATCGACCATGTGCGCCAGCTTGAGCATGTAGATGATGCCCACCGTCACTTCCTGGTCGAAGGCCTCGCCCGTGCGCCCATCGAACAGGGTGCACTTGCCCGAATAGGGCAGGCCAGCCTTCACCAGCAGCTCGCGGATCTGGGTCTCCTTGGCGCCGTCGAACACCGGCGTGGCCACGGTCATGCCCAGCTTCTGGGCGGCCCAGCCCAGGTGCGTCTCGAGCACCTGGCCTACGTTCATGCGCGAAGGGACGCCCAGGGGGTTCAAGATGATGTCCACCGGGGTGCCGTCGGCCAGGTAGGGCATGTCCTCCTCGGGGACGACGCGGGACACCACGCCCTTGTTGCCGTGGCGGCCGGCCATCTTGTCGCCCACTTGGATCTTGCGCTTCTTGGCCACATAGACCTTGACCAGCTTGATCACCCCGGGGGGCAGCTCGTCACCCTTCTTGATCCTATTGATCTCCTTGCTCTTCTCGACCAGGAGCTCGCTCTTGCGCTCCTCGGCGATGGCCTTGATGCGGGCCACCGAGCGGGCGGTCTCGGGGTTGACCTCCGAGGCCTTGGAGCCCTTGGCGATGCGCTCGCCGGCATCCTTCTCGAGCGCGCGCACGCTCTCGGCCGTGCTCTTGTCGATGCGGTCAAAGAGCTGGTCGTAGTGCTTCTCTATCTTCTTGAGCGCGTCGTTCTCCTGCTTCTTGCTGCGCTCGTCGCGGTCGTGGCGCGAGAAGACCTTGACATCGATGATCTTGCCCTCGAGCCCCGGAGGGGCCTTGAGGGAGGCGTCGCGCACGTCGCCGGCCTTCTCGCCGAAGATGGCGCGCAGCAGCTTCTCCTCGGGCGTCAGCTCAGTCTCGCCCTTGGGGGTCACCTTGCCCACCAGGATGTCGCCCGGGCCCACATCAGCGCCCACGCGGATGATGCCGTTCTCATCCAGGTCCTTGAGGGCCTCTTCGCCCACATTGGGGATGTCGCGGGTGATCTCCTCCTTGCCCAGCTTGGTGTCGCGGGCCTCCATCTCGAACTCTTCGATATGGACCGAGGTGAAGCGATCCTCCTTGAGCAGGCGCTCGCTCAGGATGATGGCGTCCTCGAAGTTGTAGCCCTGCCAGGGCATGAAGGCCACCATCACATTGTGCCCCAGCGCCAGCTCGCCATGGTCGGTGGCCGGGCCGTCAGCCAGCACCTGGCCGGCCTTGACCTTCTCGCCAGCCTTCACCAGGGGCTTCTGATTGAGGCAGGTGTCCTGGTTGCTGCGCTTGTACTTGGTCAGGTTGTAGATGTCGAGCGTGTTGCGCACCGGCGCATCGGTCTTGTCGTCGGCGGCGATGACAATCTTCTCGGCAGTGACCGAGAGCACCACGCCATCGCGCTTAGCCTGGGCCAGGGCGCCCGAGTCATAGGCCGCGCGGAACTCCATGCCCGTGCCCACCACCGGCGCCTCGGCGCGCAGCAGGGGGACGGCTTGGCGCTGCATGTTGGAGCCCATCAGGGCGCGGTTGGCGTCGTCGTGCTCCAGGAAGGGGATCAGGGCGGTGGCCACCGAGACCAGCTGCTTGGGGCTGACGTCCATGTAGGCGATCTCTTCCGGGGGCACGATGGGGTAGTCGCTCTTCTTGCGGGCCACCAGGATCTTCTCGGTGAAGCGCCCCTTGTCGTCCAGCGGCGCATTGGCCTGGGCGATGATGAACTCATCCTCCTCGTCCGCGGACAGGAAGACGATCTCATCGGTGACGCGGCCCTTCACCACCTTGCGGTAGGGGGTCTCGATGAAGCCGTACTCGTTGATACGGGCGAAGGTGGAGAGCGAGGCGATCAGGCCGATGTTCGGGCCTTCGGGCGTCTCGATGGGGCAGACGCGGCCGTAGTGCGTGTGGTGCACATCGCGCACCTCAAAGCCCGCGCGCTCGCGGTTGAGGCCGCCAGGGCCCAGGGCTGAGAGCCTGCGCTTGTGGGTCAGCTCGGCCAGCGGGTTGGTCTGGTCCATGAACTGCGACAGCTGCGAGCTGCCGAAGAACTCCTTGACCGCCGCGGTGACCGGCTTGGGGTTGATCAGGCCGCTGGGCATGGCCTGGTCCATGTCAAGGATGCTCATGCGCTCCTTGACCGCCTTCTCGATGCGCACCAGCCCCAGGCGGAACTGGTTCTCCAGGAGCTCGCCAGCCGAGCGGACGCGGCGGTTGCCCAGGTGGTCGATGTCATCCTTCTCGCCCTTGCCCGAATTGAGCCTGAGCAGGTACTTGAGGGTGGCGGTGAGGTCCTCCTTGGTCAGCACGCGCGTGCCCATGGGCACGCTGAGCTGCAGCTTCTTGTTGAGCTTGTAGCGGCCCACCTTGGCCAGGTCGTAGCGCCGGTTCGAGAAGAAGAGGTTGTCGAGCAGGGCCTTGGCGCTCTCCACCGTGGGAGGGTCTCCGGGGCGCAGCTTGCGGTAGATCTCGACCAGGGCCTCGTCGCGGCTCTTCACCGTATCGCGCTCCAGGGTCTTGCGGATGGGGGCGTACTCATCGGACTTGGCGACGCTGATCACCTTGAGCTTCTTGACCTTGGCCTTCTCGACCTTGATGAGGCCTTCCTTGGTGATCTCGCGGTTGGCCTCGAGCAGGATCTCGCCGGTGCGCTCATCCACCACGTCGGCGGCCAGCACGCGGCCCGCCAGCTTGTCATCCAGGCTCAGGGTCTCGCTCTCATAGAACAGCTCCAGGATCTGCTCATCCTTGCTGAAGCCCACGGCGCGCAGGATGATGCTGGCCAGCATCTTGCGCTTGCGGTCGATGCGGGCATAGAGCACGTCGTTGGCGTCGAACTCGAACTCGAGCCAGCTGCCGCGGTAGGGGATGAGGCGGGCCATGTGCAGCTTCTTGCCCGAGCTGTGGGTCTTCCCCTCGTCATCGTCAAAGGCCACGCCCGGGCTGCGGTGCAGCTGGCTGACGATGACGCGCTCGGCGCCATTGATGATGAAGGTGTTGCGCTCGGTGAGCAGGGGCAGCTCGCAGAAGAAGACCTCCTGCTCGCGGATGTCCTTGATCTTCTTGACCTTGGTCTCCGCATCCTCGTCGCGGACCACCAGGCGCAGGGTCACCTTGACCGGCGCCGCATAGGTCATGTCGCGCTCCTGGCATTCCGCGACCGTGTAGCGTGGCTCGCCAAAGCTGTAGCTGGCGAACTCCAAGAAGCTGTTCTCGTTGCTGTCATAGATGGGGAAGATGCTTGAGAAGACAGCCTGAAGGCCGGTCTTCTTGCGCTCCTCTGGCAGCACATCCATCTGCAGGAATTCATCATACGAATTCTTCTGCAGCTCCATCAGGTTCGGGATCTCCATGATCTCGGAGAGTTCCGAGAAGGAGTGGCGCTGGCGGCGTCCGATCTCAGATCCACGCATATATGCAGAACCTCCCGCTATTTCCAGAAAGGGAATGGCCTTCTGGAGGCCTCCGGGCAAAAACAGAACTATCGGTCCAACGGGTGCCGGACCGTAAATATAGTGGAACAGACCTCTGGTTTTTTCAGGCCCATGATTTTAATGAAACCATCTGCCTCTTGTCAAGAGCAATAAAGGTTTTTGCTGTTTTATCGCCTTAGGAAACTTTGAACAGCGCCCAGCGACCAAGGAGGTATATAGATAAAGAGCGGCTTCGTTGGATGTAAAAGTTCCATATTATGGAATCGCTTAAATAACACAAAAAAGTTAACGTAAAAATGAATTCAATCCTCCGAAACTGAAATAATGCCTTGGCACATTATTTTGTGTCATTGGCATGTCACAATCGAGCGTTTGCTACATCTAAATATCATGATCGGTATAGATTATTAGCAGGACTGTGATAAGATTATTAATGAAAGCTGACAATAATAGTGCCCGACTGGAAACCTTATGCTTTAGAACCGAGTATCGGTTTAATGAGCCATTGGGAGGCTGCCATGAAGACTTCACCGCAAAAGGGCTTCACCCTCATTGAATTGATGATTGTGGTGGCCATAATCGGCATCCTGGCTGCCATCGCCATCCCAAAATTCGCTCAGATGCTTGAAAAATCTCGCGAAGGAGCTACAAAAGGCAACATGGGCGCGCTGCATTCTGCCATCGCCATCTACCAGGGTGATTCCCTGGGGCAGATCCCCAACAACTTGCTTGACTGGTTCAGCACCGGCGGGTCCATCGCTTATATAGACAACATACCTCCAGTGCGGGCCACTGGTAAGAACACCAAGAATACCTTGGCCAGCTATAATAGCCCGGCAGGCAACGGCGTGGTGCAGACCGCCCTCTCCACTGGCTCGCCCTCCATATTTGTCGCTTCTACGAGCTCAACGGGTTGGATCTATGACGATGGTGGCGACACCTACAGCAACAATGCCAAAGGCTACATCTATATAAATAGCACCATCCTCGATTCCATGGGCGCTTCTTACACGACCTATGGGTATTGACATTTTTGTTAAAGAGGGGAATAATTTAATGCCGTCTGAATTAGCGGTTTATTTGAAAGACATGGGAATAAAGCTAGCGCATTGAATTTGAACTTCCCTTCCCTTCTGGAGACAGCCATGGTCAAACTTTCTCAGAAGGGCTTCACGCTCATCGAATTGATGATTGTGGTCGCCATCATCGGCATCCTGGCTGCCATCGCCATCCCAAAATTCGCCCAGATGCTGGAAAAATCTCGAGAGGGCGCCACCAAGGGGAACATCGGCGCGCTCAAATCAGCCATCTCCATATATACTGGTGATTGGCAAGGCCAGGTGCCCAATGACCTGCTGAACTGGTTCAGCACGGGCGGCTCCATCGCCTACATCGACAACATCCCCCAGGTCAAGGTGTCTGGCAAGAATCCCAAGAACACCCTGGCCAGCTACAACAGCCCTAGCGGCAATGCCGTGAACGAGACGGCCCTGAACACTGGCTCGCCCGCCATCTTCTCAGCCTCAACCAGCAGCACAGGCTGGGTCTACGATGACGGCGGCGACACCTACACGGGCAAGGCCAACAGCTACATCTATGTGAACAGCACCATCTTGGACTCCTTCGGGCTCTCTTACACCACCTACGGATATTGACTTTCAATGGGTTCAGAGGCAGACTAAGGGCCGCCGAAAGGCGGCTCTTATTCATGCTCTCGGGACAATCTCGTCCTTCTGCTCATCTTCTCAATGATCCCATCTGAGGGGGCTTGCCAATGCTCAAAGCGCAAAAGGGGTTCACTCTCATAGAGCTAATGATCGTCGTGGCCATCATCGGCATCTTGGCTGCCATCGCCATCCCCAAGTTCGCCCAGATGATGGAGAAGTCGCGCGAGGGTGCCACCAAGGGCAACGTTGGCGCGCTCAAGTCAGCCATCTCGATCTATCAGGGCGACTGGCAGGGCATCGCCCCCAACGACCTCCGCAGCTGGTTCAGCACTGGCGGCTCGGTCGCCTACATCGACAACATCCCGCAGGTCAAGGTGACTGGCAAGAACCCCAAGAACACCCTGGCCACCTACAGCAGCCCCAATGGCAACGCGGTGAATGAGACCGCCCTGAACACTGGCTCCCCCGCTGTGTTCTCCGCGCTCACCACCGGCACCGGCTGGGTCTATGACGACGGCGGCGACACCTATAGCGGCAAGGCCAACAGCTACATCTACGTCAACAGCACCATCCTCGACTCCTTCGGCTACTCCTACACGACCTACGGCTACTAAGAAAAGCCTCGAAAAAAGAAGAGAGCCGCCCACAAGGGCGGCTCTCTTTTGTGCCCAAACTGGCTCACTCCCCTGCAAGGTCATAGAGCTGCATGCTGTTGCCACGGCCCGCAAAGCCGGGACCGCCTTCGGGCTGGACCGCATCATCAGGCTCATCCAGCTTCCATAGAACAGGATCCACCCGCGTGCCATGGCTGCGCACCCATTGTGCTATCTCCTGCTGCTGCGGGCCTTGCATGCCCCAAGCACCTTGCCCTGGCTGAGCGCCTTGGCCCGGCCTGGCGCCGCCACCAAGCCCAGCTCCGTGGCCCATGCCCGCGCCGTGGCCCTGTTGCAGCATGAAGTAGCGGAATTGACGCTCCTGCGCCATCTTAGCCAGCTCGTCCACGGTGAGGATGGGATCCCCGCCCATGAACCCTCCCACGGCCAGGGCTGCCTGGCCGGTCTGGATGATGATGGGCGCCACGGGATGCACGTTCTGGGCTGCCAGGATGAAGCGCTCGCCAGAGGCATGGCTGCTCAAAAAGCCCAGCAGCTTGCGCGTGGCGACGTCGCTCATGTCCATGCCAAAGCCAGCGGGCCGCTGCTCGTGCGGGCCAGCCTCGGGCGAGCGGGCAGGGCTTGTCAGCGAAGTGAGGGACCAGGCCAAGGGGCAGAACAGCAGAACGGCCAAGCCCAGGGCCAGGCCCGAGCCTGCCAGCTGCTTCAGGCCCGGTCTGCGCAAAGCCATCAGCAGGGCCAGGCTTGCGATGCCCGCGCCGGCCCAGAGCAGCGGGCTCAGCCACAGCGCCCAATCAGCGCTGGGGGCTACGATGCGGCCTTGCCAGAGGGCGGTGAGCAGGATGCCGGCTGGCAGCGCCAATGCCCAGGCCAGTCTGCCATCGCCCCAGAACGCCTGCCAGCCATGCCAGGCTGCTTGAGCCTGGGGCGCTGCTTTGACCCTGAGCCAGAGCTGCCAGGCGCCGATGCCGAAGATCGCGGCAGACGGGGGCGCCATCAGCACCAGGTAATAGGGATGCATGGCCCCGCGCATGAAGCTGAGCACCCCGGCATCGATGAGGAGCCAGCCTGCCCAGAAGAGCAGGTCTCTCTGATGGGCAGCGAAGGGCCTGCGCCAGCGTCCCCAGCCTGCCAGCAGGCCCAGCAGGCCCAAGGGCAGCAGCCAGGCCATCTGGCCCGCCATCTGGGTGTTGGCCAGGCGCAGCGCGCCTGGCTCTCCTGTTCCCATGAAGCCGCCCCGGCCCTGGCCCCTGCGGCCCGGCCATTGCCCTTGCGCGGGCCCTTGCATGCCCGGCCCGGCTGGAGCCTGCGCGGCTGCGGGTGGCTGGCCCAGCTCTGCCTGCTGGCCAGCTTGCTCAGGCCGCCGGAACCCGTGGCCCCGGGACATTAGGCGCTGAAAGCCGTTCCAGCCCAGGGACAGGCCGATCATGGAGTTGTCCTGCGTGCTGCCCACATAGGGCCGCTGGTCCGGCGAAGTCAGGTCCACGGACAAGGGCCAAGAGAGCGCAACCCCAGCCAGCACCAGGCTGGCCAAAGCCAGATGCGCCAGCCGCTTGGCCCATGACAAGGGGGCGAAGAAGAGATAGATGCCGTAGAACACAGGCAAGGCGATGAAAGCGGCCATCATCTTGGCATTGAAGCCCAGGCCAGCCAAGGCTGCCGCGATCAGCAGCCAGCCCAGCTTGCCGCGCTCCCACGCCAAACAGAAGGCCCAGGCCGCCAGCAGCACCAGCAGCACCACGCAGCTGTCCACATTGTTGAAGCGGTCCACAGCCACGGCCACAGGCATGATGGCCATGGCCAATCCGGCCAGCAGGCCCGAAGCAGGCCCAAAGCGCCGGCGGACCAAGTGATAGACCAGCAGGACGGATAGGCAGCCTTCCACGGCTTGGGGCAGCATGAGGCTCAAGCCGCTGAAGCCGAAGAGCTTGGCGCTCAGCACCTGGGCCCATAGGGCCAGCGGCGGCTTGTCCACGCTGACAAAGCCGGCCGGGTCAAAGGAGCAGAACCAGAAATTGTGCCAGCTGGACATCATGCTGCGCACCGCAGCCGCGTAGTAGGGGTTGCCAAAGCCGTTCTGCTGCAAGCCGATGAAGCGCAGCCCGATGGCTGCCAGCATCACGCCCGCCAAGCCCAGCCATTCCCCTGCCCTGCGGGGCGCCGGCCCTGGCACCAGGCCAGCTTGGCTCATCTCTTCTGCCACCAATGCCTCCATGAGAGCCTGCAAAGATCTGATGCTGTCATCCTAAGCCCAGGAGCAATGGAATGCTTGTCTAAGATGTACCAAAGTGAATGCGAAACTATGAAAAAGGGCCGCCTCAATGGCGGCCCTTTTCGCATCCCCAGCCCTGCTTCTGTAAGCGTTCGGGCAACCCATCTAGCGGCCTAGCCGTGTAGCCGATAGACACAGGCTCGGGTTCAGCGAACGCTTGCGAATTATTTAAGGCATGAAGGGTAAGCTGCCAGTATTCAAAAGGTTAAGGTGGAACTTTGGCCAGGGTGCAGACGCCAAGGTTCCAGAGCCATTAATCGCGTAAAGCTTGTTGTCCCCTGACTCCACATACACCGTCCCATCACTCCCTATCGCAGGGGAAGAATCAATCGAATTACCCGTAGTATAGGACCACTTCAACATGCCAGTTGAATCAATGGCGTAAAGCTTGTCGTCATCTGACCCCACATACACCGTCCCATCACTCCCTATCGCAGGGGAAGAATAAATAGCATTACCCGTAGTATAGGACCACTTCAACGCGCCAGTCGAATCAATGGCGTAAAGCTTGTTGTCCTCTGACCCCACATACACCGTCCCATCACTTCCAATCGCAGGGGAAGAATAAATAGCACTACCCGTAGTATAGGACCACTTCAACGCTCCAGTCGAATCAATGGCGTAAAGCTTGTTGTCATATGACCCCACATACACCGTCCCATCACTCCCTATCGCAGGTGAGGAAAAAATTAAACTACCCGTAGCAAAGGCCCACTTTGAGTTGCCAGTCGAATCAATGGCGTAAAGCTTGTAGTCATTTGCCCCCACATACACTGTCCCATCACTCCCTATCGCAGGGGAAGAATAAGAAATAGGATTACCCGCAGTATAGGCCCACTTCAACGTGCCAGTCGGATCAATGGCGTAAAGGTTGCTGTCATAGGACCCCACATACACCGTCCCATCACTCCCTATCGCAGGGGAAGAATCAATAGTACTACCCGTAGCAAAGGCCCACTTTGAGTTGCCATTCGAATCAATGGCGTAAAGCTTGGTGTTCGACCCCACATACACCGTCCCATCACTCCCTATCGCAGGGGAAGAAAAATAAATAGGACTACCCGTAGCAAAGGCCCACTTTGAGTTGCCAGTCGAATCAATGGCGTAAAGCTTGTTGTCCGCTGACCCCACATACACCGCCCCATCACTCCCTATCGAAGGCGAAGAATAAGAAATAAAACTACCCGTAGTATAGGACCACTTCAACATGCCCGGCATTACACTGGTGCATGTCACAGTAGGACTAGCGCTTATTGTAGAGCTAGCCGTAGAGGTGCTCGTCCCCGACTGTGTGAACGTGCTAGTTGGTGTAATAGTCGGGCTTGAAGTTCCGCTTGGTGTCGAAGTCAAGGTCACCGTAGAGCTATTGGTCGAAGTCACAGTGAATGTAAGCGTAGGAGTGCCTGTTGATGTCTGGGTGATTGAAGGCGTAGCTGTGTAGGTGGGTGTTGCCGTTGCGCTATCAGTCGCAGTAACGCTTGATGTGGGCGTGGCTGTGCTGGTGAAGGTCTGCGTGATCGAAGGCGTGCCAGTTGCTGTCAGCGTGGGTGTTGCGCTTGATGTGGGCGTGGGTGTGCTGGTGAAGGTCTGCGTGATCGAAGGCGTGCCAGTTGCTGTCAGCGTGGGTGTTGCGCTTGATGTGGGCGTGGATGTGCTGGTGAAGGTCTGAGTGATCGAAGGCGTGGCTGTGGCGGTCATCGTAGGCGTTGCGCTTGATGTGGGCGTGGCTGTGCTGGTGAAGGTCTGCGTGATCGAAGGCGTGCCAGTTGCTGTCAGCGTGGGTGTTGCGCTTGATGTGGGCGTGGGTGTGCTGGTGAAGGTCTGCGTGATCGAAGGCGTGCCAGTTGCTGTCAGCGTGGGTGTTGCGCTTGATGTGGGCGTGGGTGTGCTGGTGAAGGTCTGAGTGATCGAAGGCGTGGCTGTGGCGGTCATCGTAGGTGTTGCGCTTGATGTGGGCGTGAGTGTGCTGGTGAAGGTCTGAGTGATCGAAGGCGTGCCAGTTGCTGTCAGCGTGGGTGTTGCGCTCGAGGTGTGCGTGGGCGTGCTGGTGGATGTCTTAGTGGCGGAAGGCGTGACTGTATCTGTAGGCGTAGGCGTTGAACTTGAAGTGGGCACAAACGTGCTAGTGAAGGCCTGTGAAACAGAGGGCGTAGCCGTGCTGGAGGGCGAAATGGTGGGGGAGCTTGCGGAGCTCGCTGTGATGGTGGGCGTCAGGGTATGGTTGG
>Ga0302319_10010021_pt1 | contig 18121 bp, 16 predicted proteins | sample Bog_T0_2_FD_203319 | JGI IMG/M metagenome (GOLD analysis project Ga0302319, IMG submission 203319) | Peat permafrost microbial communities from Stordalen Mire near Abisko, Sweden - Bog_T0_2 | ecosystem: Environmental > Terrestrial > Soil > Wetlands > Peat | place: Sweden: Abisko, Stordalen Mire...
GAAAGGCCTCCCATGGGAGGCAACGGATAGTTGTTTTGAGGCGGAGCTTTTTTAGTCCAAAAATAATATCCAAGGGCCGCGACTAAAACGAGACCGGATAAAATTAAAAACCAATGAGAACCAGACTTTTTTTTGGGTGTTTCGTTATCTGTGGCAAAATTGATTGGAGTTGTTACGGGAGTTGATTTAGGTAAAACCAAAGGAGTAGCCGCGGCCATGATAGGTTCTTTAACTGCGTGAGAATGGGAGTGGTGTTTAGCTAGTTTTGTGTGTTTGGTATAAGCATTAACCCATACAGAAGCAACGACAGTTGGGGTGGATGTTTCCGTCATTAAAGTCATAGGCGGGGCGATGGTATCGGTATTAGATTTTAAAACCGTTTCGGGAACTTTTTCACTTTTGACTTCTTTACTACCACAAGCCGGAAGAATTAAAGTGGCAGATAATAATAAAAGCAAAACCAAATTTTTGGTTGTGGAGTTCAAAGGTGTGCTCCAAAAAAATTTATGGACTTCTTTAAGACAATTATTTTACCCAACTTCTGTCATCTCGTGAAGAAAAACGGCAGTTTGGTTATGTAGAGTGATAAAAACCCTAATTATTTGAGAAAACAATTGGGTATAAATGGCGGAGAGGGAGGGATTCGAACCCTCGAAAGGATGTTACTCCTTTAACGGTTTAGCAAACCGTCGCCTTCAGCCGCTCGGCCACCTCTCCAGGCTGGATAAACTTGTTCAAATTTTAGACGCCGCGGTTGGATGAGTCACTTCGAAATTGGCGGAGGGTGCAGGACTCGAACCTGCAAGGGATTTCTCCCGGTGGATTTCAAGTCCACTGCCTTACCAATTAGGACTAACCCTCCACTCCCTCAAAAGCCAACAGCTACAACATTTTTAAATCAACCACCGGTTCCCTGGGCGCTCAACAAAACCGCTGGTGTCATTCGCGTGTCATTCAACAACCTGACACGCTTCAAGGCTTCCTTGCGATCATCACGGTCGATGCGGTCGTACTTCCGAAAGACTGCATGTGTCTTGTGGCCCGAGATCGACATGATCGTCGAGTCACTCACACCGGCTTTCCTAAAATTCGTAACCGCGCAGTGCCGCAAATCGTGGAAATGAAAGTCCGAGATATTACCACGCTCGCACGCTCTGAGGAAGGCCGTTTTTGGGTCTTTCAGCCCATGACCACGGAAATTGAAGACATAAGGACTGCCCAAAACCTTGGGTATCCGCTTCAAGAGGTCCATCAATCCCTCATCCAACGGGATTTCCCGTTCCTCCTGAGTTTTCGTGTCTTCGGACTTCAAGGCGATGACGCCTTCCTTCAAGTCCACCTGGTCCCACCTCAAGCCCGTGATCTCTCCGCGTCTCATACCCGTGAAGTAAGCCAACTGCACAACGGGCTGGTAATGCGGCGAACAGTTTTCCAAAAGCCTTTGGTATTCCTCCGGGGAAAGAGTCCGGTTCCGTGAAGTTTCCCGAAACATCCGTACTCCGTCTACCGGGTTCCGGTCGATCTTCCTGTCCAGCACCGCCCTTCGGGCGATGGTCTTCAGACAGGCGATTTCACGGTTCAGGGAAGAATTCTTTAAACTTCTACCCTTTTCCTCGGCTTTCTTCTTCCGCTCCTTCAAGAAGTCCTCGACCAAGCTGGGCGTCAAGCTTTCCAGGGGTCTTCCCCCGAAGAAAGCCCGCAGGGCCTTCACGGAGAAAAAATCCCGCCGGTAGCTTTTCTTCCGAGACTCCGAAAAGGCCAAGAACGAATCCGCCGCCTCGTCGAAAGACACTTTTGGTTTGTCGCCGGGAAGAAATTCCCCCGCGACAATGTCCTTTGTGTGCTCGGCCAAAATCCGCTTGGCCTGGGCCACCGGAATCAACCCCAACCGGACCCGCTTCCGTTTTCTCAATCCTCCATCTATTACAAAATAATCCAGGAAATATCCCATATGGTCCTTGCGGAGATGTTGGGGTAATCCATGAACGTTAGGTTTACTCATTACTGCCTCCTAACGTCCCCATCACTGGGCATTGTATCAGCCGGTAAGGCCCAATGGGAGAACGGTTTTTTGAAAAGCTTTTGGAACTCCGAGTACCAAATCCTGGGATATTTGCCGACCCTCACAAATGGAAGAATCCCAGTTTGACGCCAATAGCGGACCGTATTAACGGATACGATTGCCCTTTCGGCTACTTCCTGTTCCGTCATTAAATGGTTCCGTCTTTCGTCGCCTTTTCTTCTTTCCGTCATGTTCTACCTCCGTTTTTTTAAGTTAAAAAATAATAGACCCCAAAGGGGGATACCTTCGGGGAAAGGTGTGGAAAACCCCACGCCCACAACCTGTTTCATTCCCAACAGGTTCGGGGGGTTTTCCACGGTGTTTGTGTTGCCGTTGTTTTTGACTTTGCCTTTCGTCTTATCTGTATTCTTTAATTCTTTTATCCTTCTTCTTAAATTCTTTACGCCCGCGCTTTTAGGGGTGAGTCTGTCTAAGAGGCCAGACCCCACTATCGAATTCCAGTAATCATGTAATGATGCTGGGAGAGTGGGGTCTGGCGTCGCAAGACAGGCGAACCCCTGCCGTTTGCGGGCGTTTTTGTTCTTTTCCGCTTTAAGCTGATTAAAGCTCTGGTTATTGTTCATGGACCACTCCTTCCGGCTTCTCTCCATCTTTTGAAACCGCATTGAGGATGGGGTCTTTTACGAAGGGAAGATATTCGCCTTCCAGGTTGACCCAAGGCACTCGGGTAAAGGGGCGGCTGATGACCTTTCCGAAAAAGGAAAATCCCCAAAGGCCCTGGTGGCGGGGATCACTCTTTAGATGTTCTCTTAAGCCCTCGGCCAGCCTGACGGCATGTTCCTTATCCCGGCTGACTACTAACCGAAGGGCCGTGGGGAAGTCACGAACGAGGTTTAAAACCATGGCCCCCATCTGTTGCCGGTTGTAGGGGGAATGCTCGTACTCCAAAACAAAGGTGTATGGCTGTCCCTCTAGGGATACCTCGAAGTATCCGTCCGGGGTGCGGCGGTTCAACCGGCGAAGCTTGGTTCCGGCTAACTCCCAGCCCCGGCCCTCTTCCAACGCCTTCTTCCATTCCATCCGAAGGCCGCACCGCATTTCGTAGTCCGACAGCCAGGTCAGCCCGGCCAAGGCCGGGTCCGATTCAAAATGGATACGCATTTCCAATAGACGGCGGTCATGCTCCCTCTCGAAAGTATTTATACGAGGGGAGCGAACTTCCGCCGAAATAAGTATCCGGGCCAGCCCTGAAAGCTGATGCAGTGCAGGGCGGGACAGGTAGTAATAGGTGTCCTCGTTGGGAAGGTTTTGGGTCTTGAGAAGCAGGCCCCGCGATACCAATTCCCTCAAGTGAACACAGGCCGTGACATAGGAATGGGCCGGGTGAAACTTCTTTTGGAAGAGCTTCGTGGTAATGAACTTGTTGGATTGGACATAGGCCAAGACGGCAATGTCACGGGGGTCTATTGCTAAGGCTTGTTTATAAGAAGGGGATTTTATTTCATCAGGCATTGTCATCCTCCCCCATTCGGCTTCCGAGCTTTACTGTTTCTTTCTCGGCTTTTTTCGGCAAATCCACTAAGGAGCTTTCGTTCTTCTTTTCTCGGTACGGCCTGGGGGCGATAACCCCTTCGGGGTTGAAGCCCCTCGGCGCTTGGGTAGCCATGCGCAAATCCGTTTGGAAGATATAGACTCCGCCTTCGGCCACAATCTTGACGATGGCTTGACCGGTTTTTAGCTCTTTGATTCGGTTGGGATGGAACCGGAATTTTTCGACAACGGGAACGCTGTAACCGGCCACGGTATGGTTGGCTGTATAGGAAGTCACCTTAGCTTCCTGATCCAGTTCAGTTCCGAATTGATGGGCAAAGGACTCCGCCGTATCCGGGTCGTTCAATCTAAGGACAATCTTATTGCTGGCCGTGTTCATCACTTGTTCTTGGAACTCGGGCGATACGCCCCTCAAGTCCCCAAGGGACTGATGGGCTAAGAAGAGGTTCACCTGAGCTTCCCGGCACTTATTGATGAAATCAATAAAACGGGGATAGGCCAGGTTGTAGAACTCGTCCAGGAAAACCCGGAAGGGTTTCTCCGGTGTTTCTATGTACCTGTCAGCCAACTGCTCGGATAAGTCCATCATGGCAAGGATGGACAAAGCCTTGGCGTCTTCCGAGTAACGGGCGAAGTTCGGGGAGAAGAGAAAAACGTCTCCCTTTGTCACGATATCCGCCATGCGGATATCTGGCTTCCTGACATTTAAGAGGTATGACCATTCACTATTGCAAAACCGTTGAAGCTTGTTGACCAACCCGGTCAACTCCATCCGGCGGTCTTTGGGCGATTTGCCCAACCATTGTTCCCGGAAATACCAGGCATAGGAACTATGCGGGTATTTCAAGCAGAGGGAACCGATGATCTTGAAACTGTCGGCTTCCTGCGTAGCGAAGAGCAAATCTTGAAAGGTTAGGGTTTCGATTTCTTCTTTTAACAGACCGATGAGGTTATGGAGAAAGGCGTCAGCCAACTCCACATAATAAGTTTCGGCATTCTTGTTGTTGTAGTAGAGGGCGGTGAAGACCCGGTTTGCGATGGCGTCCACGTTTTTACCATAGAGGGGGTTGTAGGAATGAGAGTGGTTGGGATCAGCTAGAGTGAAGTGGTAAAGAGTACGGCCACTTGCTTGGCTGATGTAAAAGGCAACATCGCGAAGCATGTTGCCTTTTACATCGTTGATAAAACAACCTAAACCCTGCTGAATGGTCTGTTCAATAAATGGTTTGATAACGAAATGGGTTTTGCCGGTGCCGGTTCCTCCCACAATCTGAACATTTTCGTGAAGGGAAGAGGTGGGAAACCCTTTCGCCTTCTTGGACGCTATCCTCAAAGGATACTTTCCATAATCCACTTTGCTTTTCTTGACCTTCTTCCATAGAAGACCGGTCATAGCTCCGGCGGTCAATAGCCCAGCCGACAATATATATAGTTGGTTGTAATAGGTGATGAAGGGGTCGAGTAGGGAAACCGCCAAGGTGGCGGAGACGGCCAGCTTGCTGGTGATGAAGATGTTTTTATCGTCTCGAAAAGGGAAGACAATCCCGTAGGGGATGGCGAAGAGTAAAGTCCACAATCCTAAAAGATGGTTGTTGTAAAAGTTCGTATCTGGAAGGGAGCCGTCCAACTTTCCCATTCCGAAGAGCGGAGACAGAAAGTTGATGGCAATAAAGATGAAGGGCGCAGAGCAGACCAATAGGATGATCTGATTGAGGGAGTTTCTTGAGTCTTTTGTCATATCACACACCTGGCTTTCCGGAAAACCGTCTTCCGAAGAACAAGCCAGGTAGTATTTAGCCTAGCTATTTCTTAGGCGGTTCTCTTTTTGTAAAATCTATGTCGTCACGCTTCTTGCGAAAGTATCTGGCTTCAATGGCACGGCGGATCAATTCAGCCCGGCTAAGCCTTTCATCCTTCCGGCGCTCCACTTCAAGATCGAGAGCTTTCAGAATTTCTTCGGTTAGGTGGACTACGATCCGAATCCCGCCGAAACCTTTGCGTCCGCGTTTTTTATTTTCCATAGGCATATTTATATTTCTCCTTTGATAATTGGTCAATGTATTTAATGCACATTAAGTATACATCTATTGAGTTTGGGGTTTAATTTTTTATTGCAAAAAAGGGGGGAAATTAAGTAGGGAATTTATTTGATGCATACCGAAAAATATTTTTTTAAAAGCTTCGAATGGATAACGGGGTTTTCAAATTTTTCTTCACTTTAATTTGACTTGTCCATTCATAAGCATTGGCAAAAGCCAGTCACGAAGTTCGGAAAGTTTAAGATTTTCAAGTTCTATTTCGTTTTGCTTCTCAAAGGCAGGATTTATTATTTTATGAAATTTAATAAGAATATTTTTTTCAGGTTTTAAAATCTTCAAAGAAAACAAATCGTCTTTTGTGATTGCTCCAAATGTTGTTCCGTCAACATTGCGCCGGTCAAAAATTTGTTTAAGATTCTCCATTACTCCAAAAAGATAAGTGATACAACTATCTTTACTATTTAAAGATGCTAGTCCTCGTCCAATGCAACAATTTTCTTTAGCAATATTTAGTGTTCCGACTGGTGCACGAACACTTAATAAAATATCCCCTTCTTTGGCAAAACGAGTAGGTTTGGATGTGTATTGACGTACCGTTGGGAATCGATTGCCGAAATCAGTACATCCCTGAAAAAAGATCGTTCCTTCACCGACATCGTTATACGATTCACCCGGAGGGGACTGGCCCATTGTAATATTGGCAATATCGCTTAGTTCTCCGTCTTCCCACTGTTTGGGAATCTCCCTTTTCAACATCTTATTCCAAACCATTTTCCCACCGCTGGTTTTATATGGTTTTCCTTTTTCATTAGGAAAATCAAACTGAACGAACCAGAAGTCATATAGCGTTTTGGCCATTGCTTCTAATTCGGCATTAATGCGGTTGTTTAATTCAATTTTTGAATCTAAAGCGGATAGTACTTCGGCGATTTTTCGTTGGATGGTTTTGTCACTCGGAATTACAAATTCTAAATTTCCTAAGTCGTCCGGATTTATCGAGGGATAAGAAGAAACATTATTAACTGCGATTGTTTGCAAATATTTAGTAATGTCCCTGCGAGTTATTAAATAATAAAGGTACTTGGGGTCAATTTCCTTGTCAGTAACACCAATAGTCAAAAAACCCGTTGAGACAATTAAGTTTTCTGTATTTTGATCAATAAATCCAAAGTGCTCTTGTTCGGGCCGAACTGTGGAATAGATTATTGTTTCATTCTTAACTTTTCTTTGTGCCCTGCTTGGAAAAGGTTGGGTTTTAGAATCCAGAACTTGAACATTTTCAATTCTATTCCTTGTTATGCTACTGGTATCAAGATAATGAATTACTTCGGGAGGGTTTTTTCCGCCAATAGTTTCAGCATTTATTTTACTGATCTGGTTTATTACGATTCTTCTATTTGACATACTTCATCTCTGATATCTTTTTCTTTATTTCTTTTTCCAAATCTTTCGACCCCTCAAACAACGAATCTAGGTTTTTCTTAAAGCCATCCATCTTAATTTCAAATTCTTTTGGAGTTATGTCGGCGTATTCGATTTTCACATCGAAGTACTGGCCGGCGCTGAACGAATAGTTTTTCTCTTTGATTTTGTCATAGGAAACGACGACGGTAAAATCCTCTTTCACTTCATGCTTGTTGAATGTCGTGACGATCAAGTCCTCTTCTTCTGCAGACAGGAGAGTCTTTTGGTTCTTTCCCTCTTTTACGGTTGTTCCGAGTTTAGAAGCATCCATCAAAACGATGTCACCTTTTATGTTGGTTCTGTCTAAAAAAAGGATTGATACGTTTGTCCCTGTCGTGGCGAAAATATTACTCGGCATGGACACCACACCACGAAGCATTTTTGATTCCACAAGCTTTTCACGTATTTTCCTTTCAATACCGCTTTGTGCGGTAAGAAACCCAGTCGGTACTACCACTGCGGCTTTTCCTTTTGCGGACAGTGAATAAATGATGTGCTGAATAAACAACAAATAGATCGCCATTTTTTCTTTTTTATTCGGGATATTAGGAATCCCCGCAAAAAAGCGCTCGTTGTTTTGTTTGGTATCCAAATCATTACGATAATCACTGAAATCCAATTTGAAAGGCGGATTTGAAACGATGTAATCAAAAGTCATCAGATTATCGCCGCCCTTGTGGTAGGGCGTTAGGAGTGTATTTCCTTGGATGACGTTTTGAATGGAATGGACAAGATTATTGAGAATTAAGTTCAGTCGGAGCATTCCCGAGGATTTTTGCGAAATATCCTGCGAGTAAATCGTACAACGATCTTCACCGATGCCATGAGCCAGGTTCATCAACAACGTACCCGAACCAGCCGAGGGATCGTAACAGGTGACGTTTTTGACGGGATTGTCCACGAGAATTGAAGCCATGATTTTTGCAACAGCATGGGGAGTGTAATATTCTGCGTATTTTCCGCCGCCGTCCTTGTTGTAGTCTTTGATAAGGTATTCAAAAATGGTTGAGAAGAAATCAAATTTTTGATCAAAGATTTTTTCAAAGCTAAAGTTGACTAATGGATTGATTAGTGCCCGACAGAAATCATCTCGCTTTGAACTGTCGCTTATGAAGTTTGAAAGCTCATCAAACAATTGAATTTTTGTTCCAGAACCTGTTTTCACTGAGAAAATGTCATTGTTGGTTATGGCAATATCACGAAGGGTATCATCAAAGAATTTGGCGAAATCGTCTTTATTTTGATTGTTATGAAGGTACGATAAAAAATGTTCTCGCTTCAGCTTGGCGCTATCGGGACTCATTTTCATTAAAAGCAATTCATACTTTTTATCTGGGTATTTCGTTACTTCTTGTTCCCAATTTGAAGATTTATTTAATTCAGGTACAAGCGCCTTCATTTCATACCCAAACTTATCATTCATGAATTTATAGAGAAAGACCTGTGTAATAATTTTAAATTCGTTGCCGTCGTTTCCCAAACCATATGATGCGCAAACGGTTTTTAGATTATCAATCAGTTCTTTTGTCTGAGCCGTAAAGTCTTGCGTATTCATTTATGCTGCCCCTTGATATTCGTTCATATATTCTTTCGCCACGCAATCATTGATAAACCGTGCTGTGTCGGGGTCAAGTTTGATTCCTGATTTTTCAAACCCATTAATAATTAGCGGCATAATCAAGCTTGAAAAATAACTTTCGTTTTGAAGCATCTTTGTATTAATTAATATTTTATCGTCTGTTTGTTTTTTAATGTCCAAGAGGGTTTGGCAAATCTCGCTTTCGCGTTTTGAGATTGTGCCTTTCTCAACGATTCTTTTGTGTACCCTTACATACTTCGGGTCATTTTGATATTTAGCTTTCAACAAATCGTTCTTCCGGTTGAGTTCAGCTACTCGGTCATAAATTCCTTGTAATGAAACAATGTTTTGTTTCATTTCTTCCTGAGTTATTTCATCAAGATTCTTTTTTGCGAAAAGTCTTTTTAATTCTTCAAATAAGGAAACAAATTCTGGATCATTCTGATCGAAGTTACCCCGTAATCCCTCGCGTGCTTTTTGGAGGGCTTCTTTAAGCCGGTCAGATATTACCAATTCTTTTTCTGAAACCTTGCGGAATAAAAACAAAACATTTTCTAAGGCCACATTAAGTAAATTTGTTGTCTCGGTGCCACTTTGTAAGGTTTCTCTTAAGTTCAACAGATCCAAATGACGACTCGTTTCGTTAAACAGCGCATTAAGTTTCTTGAAATCTAATCTTTCTAATAATTCCTTATGGTCAAAAACACGGATGAGATTGTAAATGTTTTTGGCGTTTTCCAAGGCCTTCTTTATCTCTAAAACTTCTTTCCGGTTTACGATTTGGTTTATCTGACGTGAAAAATTTTCAGCATTATCCAAGTCAAAACTAAACAGTTTTTCTTTTATGTTTTTTATTTCTTCTTCTATCTCTTCCTTGGACATAAACAAATTTGAATAGGTTTTGAATTCGTCTCCGAGTTCTTCCTGTAATTCGTTAAAATAGGCTTTATTGGTCTCGTCGAATTCTTTCCTTATGTCAGCAAAATCGACAACGAAACCATATTTGAATTTTCGATAGGGTCGGTTAACCCTAGTCAACGTTTGGAGCAAATTATGGTCTTTGATAATGCGCCCGATATAGAGCTTTTTTAACCGCTTTGCGTCGAATCCAGTGAGAAGCATGTTGTAAACAAACAACAAATCAATTTTGCCGTCTTTAAAATTATCAATTTCTTGTTTCCGTTCTTCTTTTGCGCCGAAATCATGAAGTATTAAAGATGCGGTTAAAGTGCTTTTTTGCTCGGTTTTATAGACCGTATAAGTGGCTGAGGGTTCAGCCGCTTTCAAATATTCGGTGTCGATTTCCTCAATAGTTATTTGTTCGGGGTTGTATTTGCGAATAAAGATTTCGAACAGTTTTCTTGCCTGGTCTGCGCTATCGCAAACGACCATTCCGCCAATTGAGTTGTCGCCGAATCGAACCCTGCTTTTTATGAAGTCATCAACAATATAATCCAGCATCGGCTCAACAAATTTCTCATGGGAATAAATGACACGACGATCCAAATCGCCTTTTTGGATTTCTATATCTTTCAAGGCTTTTTCGAGTTGGATTTTATAGCTAGTCTCAATTCCTTCTCGTATCAGCCTTAAGGTGTATCCATCGGCAATTGAGGCGTTGTAATAATATTTGTGAATATAATCGCCAAAGATATCGCGCGATCGCCTATCAGATTGGATTAACGGTGTTCCCGTTAACCCAATGAGAATTGCTTTCCTGTCAGAGTTATATAGATTTGCTAAAAAGCTGCCGGTCGGGTTATAGCTTCGGTGTACTTCATCGAGGAAATATATCCTTTGAGTATTTAAGTCGTAATCACTTGCCTTCAGAACATCGGTATCGTCTTTAAATTTCTGAATATTAACGACGGTAATTTCACGCTTTCCAGTAGGATTGAATACGGCTTGATTTGATGTGAAGTTTTTTTGTAATTCTTCTTTTGAATCAACAGTATTTACTGTCAAGCCTCGCATTGCAAATTCTGATTTTGCCTGCGTCAATAAATCTATCCGATCAACAATGAAATAGAATTTAGGGATAATCCCTTTCTCTTGGTAATAGTCAGTTAGATACTTAACGTTGTAATAGGCAAGCGCGGTTTTTCCACTCCCTTGTGTATGCCAAATAATCCCTTTTGTTACACCGACATCAATTTTATTACGTATTGCCTTGGTTGCGAAAAACTGGGGGTAGCGCATGATGTGTTTTTCGAGACCTTTTGTTTCTTGAACATAATCGACGCAGTATTTCAGTAACATCGCTAAACGATCTTTGCTAAATAACGAAGTTAGGATTCGGTTTGTTGGCGTGTCTGGTTGCTTATTAGTTAAAAATTCTGGGGAGTGTTTAATGGCTGAAAGGTTGTTGTCTTTTAAAACTATGTTTTCTATGGAGTCGTCTTCCAGCTTGAGGATTTTCGCTAGGTTGAATCCCTCTTCTTCTCTAAAACAATTAAATACTGCGTCCCTGTTTGAAGGGGCTGCATAAAACGCACCTTGAATAGGCTCTATTGATTCATGGTCGTATTCCATATTGTTAGAAAATACGAGTATTTGTGAGACGTTAATGAATTTTTTGAATTTCTTGTTTTTAAATCTGACGTTTATGCGGTCTCGTTCCGCTAATATTCCTTCTTGGTTATTTGGTTTTTTGACCTCAATAAACGCAAGAGGCATCCCATTTATGAGGAGTGTTATATCTGGCCTAAATTCATCATCGCCATTTTTACAGGTAAGTTCTGTAACAACATGAAATGCGTTTTTATTGAAGTCATTAAAATCTAGTAGTTTGGTTCCGCTACTTGCGGTAAGCATTTCGTAGAACACTCGACCCAGGTCATCGTTATCCAGAGCCAAGTTAATTTTTTCCAGCAATCGCTTAATATCATCGTCTTTCAACTCAGGGTTTATGCGTTTGACGCTCTCTGAAAAAACATCTGTGAAAATATTTGAGGTTTCATCACGTTTTGTGTTCGTTAGTGGGAGGTATTCATATCCCAACCTGGTCAAATGCAGAATTGCGGGGATTTTCACCCTAGTGTTTTCATTGAAAGTCATACTTGTTGAAAGACCCCTTGTTTTGAAAGGTTGATTTTAACCCTTTCTGACTATCGGGCACAGTGTCATTTATCGGTTTAGTAATTGATTAAAAGAGGGAAGCAAAGCTTTCAAGGGAGGGTTTGGGAGGGAAAGGCCCAAAGCAACACGAAAAGTCCCGGTAGGGACTTTTCGGAAATTTCCGAAAGGACTTAAAGAAGTCCGGCTTGACGGAAGGAATAGTGTCCTTCGTGGGTCACGATTAAATGATCGTGAACCGTTATCCCCAAAGCCCTGGAGGCGGTCACAATCTGTCGGGTCAATTGCTTGTCTCCTTCGCTGGGCTCCAAACTCCCGGCTGGGTGATTGTGACTGAAAATAAGACCGGTGGCGTCCAGTTCCAGGGCTTTTTTCAGGATTTCACGGGGATAAACGGCGGTATGGTCCACGGTTCCTTCCTGGTTCAAAACAACGTCCAAAACATGGTTCCGATGGTCCAAATACATGGTTAAAAAAGCTTCATTTTTCTTACCGCCAATGTATTTGCTGAAATAATTGATAGCGCTATCAGGGCTACTAACCACGGGTCCTCTTTCATAATTTGCCCTCGCCTCAGACCAAGACGCCAAGGGAACTGTCGGGGGTGGCAACACCCTTAAGTCGAATTTCAACTCCGCTTCCTGCACTCTGTTCGTTTTCATCTTCCTGCCTCCGCTTTTATTGAGCGCGGCTGGAAGGCCGCCCCCTCAACGAGAGAGGGGGGCGGCCAATGGTTTTGGGGGACGATAGGTAGCCCTGCGGACTATTGGCCCTAATAAGTTTTCGAGTTTTCCGACGGAGTGCGAAAACAAAGTGACAGCATCCGAGGCCTGGTGAAACGGACACGGTTTATGTGTCCGGGTCAGGCGATTGATCGCCAAGGCTGTTCGGCAAAGGAGAAAACACATTAAATGCGAAGCGTTGATCGGGTTTTTAATTAACACAGTAAAAGCCTCAAAATTAATACCAAATAATGATCAGACTTAAATAAGTTTTTGGAATAAAATCTAGTTCTGTATTTTTCTAAATTTGCAATTAGAAGGAGGATTCTTTGAGTACTGAAAAAGATGATCTTGAGGCAGTTCGAGAAATTTCTAAAATTTTAGGGCCATTTAGCAATGATGAACGAGAAATGGTTTTGCGGTGGGTGCGAGAAAGAATTGGTATGGAAGTTTCCAACAAAGGAAATAAAGGTTCTGCACATGAACTCGCTCATCAAACGCCAGCAGTTACCGAAGCCCCGGAAAGTGGGAAAGCCGTTGATATTAAAACATTCATGGAAGGAAAAAACCAACATCCGACACTCAATTTGTTACAGCGGTTGCCTATTACCATAAGTTTCAGGCTACTTCGAAAAAGGATTCAATCGGCAAAGATGAGCTTCTTGAAGCCATAAGGCAAACTGGATGGAAACGTCCTTCGTCCGAAAAACAAGTGCTAATCAACGCACATCACCAAGGTCTATTAGATAGGGGCGAAAGAGGAAAATATGAAATTAATGCCGTAGGAGAAAACCTTGTAGCTTTATCCTTACCTTCTTCACAAGGCGGAGGGATTATTTCTAAAAGAACGACAAGAGGGTCGAAATCTAAAAGAAAAGTGTCAAAGAAAAAGGTATGAGTGCTGATTCACTTTCTGAATTCGTTGGATCAGTTAAGCGTGTAAGAAAATCTTTCCTAAAAAAGAAATCAACACAAATTCGCAATTCAGAAGATAAAGAATTAATTCAAGCCTTAGTAAATACATGGGTAAGGTCTGTTAAACCAAGCCTTAACCCAAATGGAGACTTTAAAAGTTTGGATGAACTTTTCGGTTCCTTATATTCGGCTTCGGTAAGAGACACGAGTTGCAAAAGATATTTGGTTTTGCTGAGCCAAGCATTTGATGAATTGGTTTCTGCCAAAGAGAAAAGCGTAAGTGGTGCTTTTCCACTTATTCCATATTCGGAAGCCCCTGATTTTTCTAAAATATCAAACGACAAACGTATGCAAAGCATTTTATCGCGTCGTTGGGATGAAATTGAGAAGTGCGTAGGAAACGACGTGCGTACCGCATCAATGGTTCTAATGGGTTCCATGCTAGAGGCCTTAATTTTGGCGAAGATAAACAATATCCAAGACAAAGCTTCGATTTTCAAATTGAAAAAAACGCCTATTGATCAAAAATCAGGAAAAGCTAAAGATATTCGTGATTGGACACTAACAAATTATATCGATGTGGCCCATGAACTCGGCTGGATTCGTCCCTTAACAAAAGACCTTAGCGTTGTTATTAAAGACTATCGAAATTATATTCATCCAGCCAAAGAATATTCACATGGCCTAGTTATCGAAGGCGAAGATATAAATTTGATGTGGAAAATATTTCAGGAAATTGTAACTCAAATTATTGGGAAGTAAATAATCACCCCTTACGTATCAATATTGTGACTTAGGGCAAAGGTTCAAGAGGAAAAGGGTGTGCCAAGGATCACCGAAGGTAGCCGAGGCTAGTGGAAGTCTCCCCCCAAAAAAAGATTAACTGCGGCCATGACGTTCATCCTTTGACAACTTCTGTTAACTTTGCTGGAATCGTCATTAACTTTTTATTTATTTTGGGCGAGTTGGCATGGCTCAAATAAAGAGTGCACATTACGATTTCGTTTTTTTGATTTTCCACGGGAACAAGCCTTTTTATCCCAAACAAGTAGAACCCATATGATTCTAGGCCTTGTAGTTCTTGAGTCATCTCAGCCTCAACCTGAATTTTTTTTACTGGGTCGGCATCGTACAACCTTACTACATCCACCGGAAGAAGCTTTAAGATGTCTCTCATTGAGCCGATCATTCTAGGATCGACAGAAAAATCATCGTGCTCAACTTGGAACTGATCCGCACCCGCAATGATATCCGCGAGGTTCTTCCCAGATACAATTCGATTTAATAAATGCATTTTCGAGGACTGGCTTGCGATTTCCTCTTTTGTCGAGATTTGATTTAATTCTTTAACATCAATATCAAATGCGCTAGCAACGCCTTTCAAAGTTTCAAGAGAGGCTATGCCATCTTTTTCAAGACGTTGAATAGTGCGAAGGTCAACTCCGGCTATTTCCGCAAGTTGTGACTGCGACCACGCACGCTCTTGACGTGCCTTTTTTACAAATTTTGCTCTGCCAATGTTTGTTGCCATGATTTTTTCTATGCACCTTTCGATTTTTCATGAAGATAGCTCACTTATTTTCGATTGGATACGTCAAGTATACGACACTGATACGGCACCAATGCGACAGTAGATTAAAATCAATAAAACTGAAGTACCTGTGAGGGGCTTGGGGCAAAGCCCAAGGAGAAGGGAGTGTGCCGAAGATTGACAAACGAGGCCAGTGGGAAGCACCTGTATTATTTTATTTTTCAGTTCCAAAAACAACCAAATGAAGTAACCTTCGCGCTTCATACTTTTCCATTAACTCATATAAATTTTCACCATTGGCCGATTTAATCGCATGATCCCCGATGAAACATTTAAAGTGTTCATAATAAAATTCCTCCGCTGACATCCTCGGTAACTGTGAAATTTTACTTTCCGAATTAAGTATCTCTGAGGCTTTTATTACCGAAATCCCATCTTTATCGTAAATAAAGACAAAGGACTCATTTGAGTGTTTAAGCATTTTCTGGCATTGTTCCATTAAATCAGGAGAATTAATGTTCCCAGACATCTTCGCTTGTACTAAAAATCCTTTTTTGACTTTATAGTCGGGTAAATCTATCTCTAACACACCCATAAAATCAGCGCCAATTATTTTTTCTTCCGCTTTTGCACCACGGTCAGTTAATATTTTTGCATTCCATCGAACCCCTGCAAGATTTATATTTTTAAGTCGGTCTTCAATCTTTGTTGTTAATTTCACAGTAAATTCTGGTTCTTGTTTTATTTTTGTACGGTTGTAATCCTCTAACGTTTCTAAAATCGCGTGTTGAATTTCATGAACTGCGGCGTGTATTTGTTGTTCAGTCAGCATTTTATTTCATCCATCCTCATTAATTATCTTTGTTTAATATTTAAATTTTTTCCTGCACATTCTTCAAATTAAGCTCCACCCGATAAATCATCGGCGTCACCCTGATTTGTGAATCCGGTAATGAAAACGGCTGTTTCAGAGGGAATATTTTCGGCGTAAGTTTGTCCGCCTCAAATACCAAATAGACATAATAGTTTGGCAATTTTTTGGTAGTGTCCTAATTTGATTTTAAGACCTTTCTTTTTAGACCCCGAAAACCCATTATTGGCTCACTTCTTGCTTTTCTTACTACAAGGGATGGGGGAGGGAGTGGGGAATGTCCATCCAATGGGGTATTTCAAAAGAATACTTGATTTGACAACGATTTTAGGATGATACAGCGCATCAAATGAAACCGTCATATCGTCTAAGATTTAACACATAGATTTGATTAATTGTTACTGACTTTTAGTAATACTATGCTTATATTATTCAACTTTTTACTTTAGCCACCGTTATAATAATTTTAAGCACCAGAACCAATTAAATGTGTGAAGAAAAAAGTGGTGAGCTTTAGGGGGCTCGATTATGGAAACTAAAAAAATGAACGTAGAAGAAAGGCTTAAAAAAGCCGACGAGGCGCTCTCGAAAATGGGCGTTGTTGATAAGAAGTTTTTCTTTGCCGCAAGGTCTGAATCTCTTCCGTCAAAAGTTTATGAAGATGTAGCGGACATGGAAGAAGCTTATCTTAACGGAAAATATAAACCTTTAGACTTATCTGGTGATCGTGGAACGCGAAAACCAATAGCCTAAAAATTAGTTTACGAGAATTATTAAATGGGCTCTTCGGAGCCCATTTTTTTTGCCTTCAATAAATTGATTTGGGAGAGTTAAGTTTATGGGCGTTCATGATATTTTCCGCACTTTAAATATTGCTCAGGAAATGGCAGAAGTATATAAACTCGAGATGTTGAATGGTGATGGATTCCCAAGATTTATGAACGATTTTGTTGATATGTGTAAAAGCCGTGTAGCTGTTCCAATAAATATTAGTGAATATACAGAGCTTAAAGATAGTGACGGAAAGGCTGATGTAAAGGGAAAATATTTTCGTATCAATCAGGCCGACGGAAAACATCATTATGACATTTTGTTAAAATCTGAAATGAATGATTGTTGGCATAGATTTGTTAAATGCAAAGAATTGTTTCACGCTCTTTTAGATGATGGAAAAGACCAATACTATTCAAACGATACTTTGAGACATATTGAGGAATGCTTAACTGACCCTCCCGAAGCTTCGTTAGCCCTAACTTCAGAATGGATAGCTCAAGTTGGTGCGGCAGAATTTTTGTTTCCTTATAAAGCCAGATTGACGCATTACAAAACCGATAAAACTAAAGATGATTTTTATAAAACTGCAAAACTCTATAAAATTCCTCAAGACTATATCGAAATATATCTTTCGTCTCCATACATGGATTACTTTGAGGTTTTCTCTCATCACATTTAGTTTTTTGTTTTACTAACTAACATTGCATCGCAGAGTTAACTTTGCCCCGCCCAATAAACCACTGGTTTTTCCAGAAACGCTTCAATAGCAATTCCCTGATTTCCCACCAATAAGGATCGTTTCGGCTTAAAGGCTTTGGAAAAGGAATCAAGCCCGGGCAAAAGATTTTTTCCTATACCACTTTTCACTTCGATCGCTGTTAATTCCTTCCCTCTTTTCAAGACGAAGTCCACTTCCTGATTTCTCTCGCGCCAATAAAATATTTCCATGTCCGTTCCAAGACAGCCGTTGACCAGGTGGGCTCCCACCGCCGACTCCACCCATCGGCCCCATGCCTTGGGGTCCTTGCGAGCTTGATCAAATGTCAGGTCCTGGCTGACCGAGTAGAGGGCGGTATTCAAAACCTGCCATTTGGGAATGGAACCCCTTTGCCGTACTTTCTGTCCAGAGTATTTAGAAAGTCCCGTTAGCATTCCGACTTTTGACAACAATTCCACATAGTGAGCCAAGGTGGTGGTATTCCCCGCGTCCTGCAGTTGTCCCACCATTTTTTGGTAAGAAAGAATTTGGCCGGAATACTCGCACCCCAGCTGAAATAACCTCCGCAATAGTGCGGGTTTGTCGACACGGGTCAAAAGAAGGACGTCACGCGAGAGGGTTGTTTCGATCAGGGAATCCCGAAGGTACTGGGTCCATCTCTCGGGCTCACTAATGAGGGAAGCTGAGCCGGGATACCCACCGTAATAGATATATTTTTCCAAGGTCCATCCAAAGGCCTTTTTCATTTCACTAAAAGACCAGTGGGTAATTGGGATGGTTTCAAACCTCCCCGCGAGACTTTCGGTGAGACCTTTCTGAATTAAAAGAGGCGCGGACCCTAAAAGGGCCACTTTGAGGG
>Ga0302319_10010023_pt1 | contig 18118 bp, 16 predicted proteins | sample Bog_T0_2_FD_203319 | JGI IMG/M metagenome (GOLD analysis project Ga0302319, IMG submission 203319) | Peat permafrost microbial communities from Stordalen Mire near Abisko, Sweden - Bog_T0_2 | ecosystem: Environmental > Terrestrial > Soil > Wetlands > Peat | place: Sweden: Abisko, Stordalen Mire...
CGCTGGTTGCGTCGAGGAGGGACTTGCCGAGCGTCAGGCGGCCTTCGCGCTGGGCGGCTTGGACGATGGCCGAGGCGGCTCGGTCCTTGACGCTGCCGCCGGGGTTGGCCCACTCGACTTTGCCGAGAAGTTGGATGTTGGGGAGGTGGGCGGTGAGCTTGTCGAGACGCAGGAGGGGCGTGTTGCCGATGCGGTCGAGGAGGCTGGTGCCGAGTTGGGTGGAAGCTGTGATTGGGTTCATTGAATCTGCTGGCTGGGATGTGCGAGAGTTAGGTTATGGCAAAGACGAAAGCGGTTCCCACATTTGACCAGGTGCTGGCTACCCTTGGTAGTGAAAAGTTTGATGTGTCTCCTGCGGCGGAGGGTGCAAATCGTGCGGCCGGGGCTTACCGCGTGAGCAAGATTGGATGCGCGGCGGAGATTGCTCCTAGCTCTCAGAAAGATGCTCCCGTGCGCGTGTTGACCAAGGCTGGGTGGGTGGTCGGTGGCGACATTGCTCGGCTGGTGGATCGCGGGTATCAGAAATTTCTCAAGACGAGCAAGTTGGAGATTCCGGCGACCGCGGATATTTTGCGCGCGCTGCATAGCTTTGAGGACCAGTTGAAAGAGGCTGTCGGGGCGATGGTGCTTTATAACGAGGCGCTGGGGACGACTAGCGATCGTTATGATTACGATCGGATCAAGGGGCGGTAGGGTGAGGGCGGGGAGGAACTGAGAGTGGGTCGGTCCACGCTGGTCGTCGGAAGAATAGTGACGGTGGTAGTTTGCGCCCTCTCGCTTCTCCGATGGATCGGGCTCTTGGGAGGCGTTATCTTCTTGGGTGTCGAGGGAGGGCGTGATTCGGTGGTGGGATTTCTTCGTGATGTAGATGGTGTTGCACCTACCGGGGATTGGCGTGCGTGGGAGTTTGTGATCAAACAGACTTTCTATCTTTTTCTTACTGCGGGCAGTGGCTTAGCAGCGATTCACTTCCGGCGTCGCATCGAAGCCATCGATGCTGTTCACGATAGCTAGGTATTAGCGTTTGCGGGGTTGGCTGCGCTGCCATTCGCGGTAGGCTTCGCTTTTGCCGATGTTGCGGGATTTGGCTACTCGCTTGAGGGCGTCTTTTTCGGAGAGTGATTCGGTGATCATGAGGTGGGCCACCTCGCCGGCCAGAGTGGTGTGCGCGGTGGTGTCGGTGCAGCTGGAGGTGGTGGGGGTGCCGTCGATCAGGAGAACCATCTCGCCTCGGATGGAGGTGCGGGCTCGGAGGTTGGCGAGGAGCTCGGCGGCGGTGCCTCGGAGGAACTCTTCGTGGAGCTTGGTTAGCTCGCGGGCGAGGGTGAGGCGTTGAGTGGAGCCGAAGATCGAGGCGATGTCGGCGAGGGCGTCGACGATGCGGTGCGGGGTTTCGTAGACGATGTGGGTGGTGGGCTCGGTCGCGGCGGTGATGATGGTGCGGAGGGATTCGAGGGTCGTTCGGCGCTGGCCTTCTTTGCTGGGGAGGAAGCCGTGAAAAGCGAAGCGCTCGGCGCTGAGGCCGCTGGCGATCAGGGCAGAAAGAGCGGCGTTGGCTCCGGGGATCGGGTAGACGGTGATGCCTGCCGCTATCGCTTCAGCCGCGATGGTGGCGCCGGGGTCGGCGATGCCGGGCATGCCTGCGTCGGAGACTACGGCGATGCGGCCGCCGGCTTTCAGGGTTTCGATTAGCTCGCTGGCGCGGGTGGTCTCGTTGTGCGAGTGGTAGCTGACGGTGGGCGTGCGGATGCCGTAGTGGTTGAGAAGCTTGGCCGTCTGGCGGGTGTCTTCGCAGGCGATGCGGTCTACTGAGCGGAGGACGCGGAGGGCTCGGAGGGTGATGTCTTCGAGGTTGCCGATGGGTGTGGCTACGAGGTAGAGGCCGGGGGCTAAGGGCTTGTCGTGCGTGGGCAGTCCCTTAGGGGCTAAAGCCCCCTCTTCTTCCTGGGGGGTAATGGATGGGCTGAAGCCCATCCCCTTCGACGGAGCATCGGAGGGATCGATCACAGGTTCTCGCGAAGCTTGGAGGTGGTGGGGCGCATGAGTTTGATTTGTTGGACGGCGCGGGAGAGGCTTTGCGGCGTGAGGATGCCTACCATCTTGAAGTCGATGCCATCGTTTTCTACTACGGGGATGAACTCGCTGGCACCTAGGAGGGCTGCGCGGCGGAGAGCTTCGACTAGCTTGTCGGTGGGGCTGGCTAGTTGGAGGCTGCGGGTCATAGCGCCTTGCAGGTAGCTGTCGCCTTCGGCGACTAAGCGCTCGGCGATGGTCTGGCGGGCGATGGAGCCTACGAGGCGGTCGCCGCGGACTACGGGAAAGACGTCCTGACTGGAGTGGACGGAGCGATCGAGCGCGCCCTGGAGGGTGTCGGAGCTGGAGAGCAGGGTGAACTCGGTGAGCATGACTTCGCGGACGAGGATCGTTTCGGCGTCGGTAGTGGAGACGGTGTGGGCGCTGGAGAGCTGCGCGCCAAGCACCATGAAGCCACCCAGAATGACCATCCACGGCGTTGTGAGGATGAAGCCGGCGACGATGACGGCGAGCGCGAGGCCCATGCCGAGGCCGAAAGAGGGGAAGGCGGGCAACATGCCGGCGATGCCGGACTTAGCTCCGGTTTTGGCGGCAGTTGGGCCGGTGGACTGGCCATCGGGTGTGGGTTCTGTTTTCGTGACGGCGCTGGGATTGATGGGCATGGGGAGAAGGCTGACCATGCCGAGGATGATCTGCGTCCAGACGAGGCTGCGGAGGATGTGGCTGGTGGAGATCCAGGGCTGAGCGAGAAGCTGGACGTGCGGCTCTAGGGCGTAGCTGGTGCCTAGCAGCAGCAGGCCAACCGTGAAGTTGGCGATGGGGCCGGTGAGCATGAGGAGGCGAGTGTTGGCTTCGGGCGTGGCGTCGTTTGTGGAGGTGGAGAAGGCCATGAGGCCTCCGATGGGGAGAAGGAAGAGGGCGCGCAGGCGAAGGCCGACGTAGGTGGCTGCAATAGACCGTGCGATCTCGCGCACGACGACGGCGGAACACATTCCCAACCACAGCGCGACGCCGCGAAAGGCGCTGCCATTTTCGACCATGGAAAAGCCGACGGAGAGGATCAGCAGGAGCAGGAACGAAACGTGGACTCGAAGGTCGACGTTCATGAACTTGCCGATGGCGATGGACGAACGCAGCATGGGTTCTATTGTAGGTCCTGCGCGCCCGGGTCCTGCGCGGACTGCGAGAGTAAGGACGTGGTTCGGGAGTGAGTGCTGACGCGCGCGATATCCTCAGAGGATGAGAGTGATTGCAGGGGAGTATCGATCGCGGATGTTGCAGGCGCCGCGTGGTGACAAGACGCGGCCGACGAGTGATCGGTTGCGGGAGACGTTGTTCAATGTGCTGGGGCCGCTGGTGGAGGGCTCTCGATTTGTAGATTTGTATGCGGGGTCGGGCGCGGTGGGGATTGAGGCCATCAGCCGAGGCGCGGAGTTTGTTTGGTTCGCGGAGAGTGCTCGACCGGCGGTGAGGTCGATTCGAGATAATCTTTCGGCGCTGAAGATTGCTGGAGGGTTCGCGCTGGAGGATCGCGGCGTGAAGAAGATGCTCGAGGCGCTGCTGGACAAGGAGCGCGCGGCGGAGATTGTGTTTCTTGATCCTCCGTATGAAGAGGCGGAGGAGTATGAAGAGACGCTGAAGTTCCTGGCGCGGCATCATGCTGCAGTGCTTGCGGAGGGGGCCGTGGTGGTGGTGGAGCATTCGAGTAAGAAGGGGTTGGAGGCGAGGTACTCGGTGCTGGAGAGGACGCGCGTGCTGGAGCAGGGGGATGCGGCGCTTAGCTTCTTTCGTGTCAGCTTGTAAGTCCGCCGTCGTTTGCAGCGGCGTCGGACCAGGTGCGCCCGTGGGTTGGCGAGGAACAGCAGATTCCCAAAGGGAATGACAGAAAGAAAAGCAAAGACTCGGAGCGGGACCGTTGGGTCTAGCTGGTGAAGCCTCCGCCGGTGTGGGTGCCGTTGAGAAGGTTGACGGTGAAGGGGACTTCGCGGTCGGTTTGCATGTTCCAGCCGGTGCCGTGGAGGTGATCGGCGTCGGTGTGGGTGAGGGTGATGCCTTCCCAGCTTAGGCGGGCGGTTTGCCAGCGGATGCCTAGCGCGTCGACCGCGAGGACCGTGTGGAAGCCGGCTAAGAGGAGGACGCCGGCGTTGGGTGCGGGGAGGATCTGCGTCACGGGGCGTAGCGGCAGGTGGACGCAGTGGTCGGGGGATTGCGTGTTGATGAGGTAGGCGTAGCCTCCGGCGATGGCGAGGAGATGGTCGGGGTGCGGGCAGGCGAAGATTCCAGTGGGTAGCGAGAGGTCTCGGAAGCCCAGGGCGCATGTGGCCAGGAAGTTGGGAGAGCTGGCAGGTTTCACGTCGAGGAGGAGGGCGCCGCGGTTCATCGCGTCTTCTTCGCCGGGGACGTGCTGTGGGTAGACGTATTGGCGGGCGGGCGCGATGAGGGGTGAGGCGGTGAGAATGCGTGCGTCCCAGGTGTGGGGGAAGGATTCCGGGGTCATGCGAAGTGTTCCCAGCCGTGGGGTTGGAGCTCGTAGCGGTAGCTGTCGCTGAGGATGGACATCTGCGGCTTGTTCACGCGTGATTTCAGGATGCGGCCTATTTGGGTGATGGGGACGCCGGCGATAGAGCGGGGGATCTTGGTGGACGGAGATGCGGTGAAGAGGAGTTCGTAGTCTTCGCCTCCGTGAAGGAGCGCGTTAATCTGGGCGCGGTCGTCGAGTGCGGCGGCTAAGGGATGGAGGGGGAGTTGCGCGAGGTCGAGTTCGGCGGCTACGTGGGAGGCGGTGCAGAGGTGGGCCAGGTCCGTGGAGAGGCCGTCGCTGAGATCGATGCAGGCCGTGGCGAGGAGGCGGCGAAGGAGGGCTTGGCCGACGGCTAGGCGCGGTTGGGGGAAGAGGTGCGGGTGGTTGTCTGCGGCGTTGGTGGTGCGGAATTTGCGGGGGTTGGCGGAGAGGGCGGTGAGCTCTGCTGCTGCTCCGCCGAGGGCCCCGGTGACGTAGAGGAGGTCGCCGGGGCGGGCGGTTGAACGACGGAGAGCGCGGCCGGTGGGGGCGGAGCCCAGGAGGACGATGTCGGCGAGGATTTGGTCGGCGGGGGCTTGGGCGGTGTCGCCTCCGGCTAGCGGGACGCTGTGGGCGGCAGCGAGGGCGAGGAGGCCGTCGAGGAGGCCGTCGAGGAAGCGGGGATTGCGGGCTACGTCGGGTGGCATGGCGAGGGAGAGGAACGCGGCGAGGGGCTTCGCACCCATGGCGGCGAGGTCGCTGAGGCCGCGCGCGAGGGTACGGTGGCCGATGGAGGCGGGAGTGTGCCAGGCGCGGCGGAAGTGGCGTTCTTCGAGGCAGAAATCGGTGGTGACGAGGAGTTCGTGGCCGGGGGGCGGTTTCAGGATGGCGCAGTCGTCGCCGATGCCGAGGCGGACGGCGGAGGAGGTGGGGGCGCGGGCCTTGATGCGGTCGATAATCGATAGCTCACCGAAGGGGTTTTTCGCTCGGCGGGTGGGGAATGGATGAGGCACATATTTCAGGGTAAATGCAGAGACGGGATGGATGTTGGTGGGCGGCAGACTGGCGGCCAAAGGTTGCCTTGAGTGGTGCAGTCCGTTAAGATGGAGATAGTTCATCGGGGTGAAGGCGCGGGGCTCTCCCGGAGTTGGCTACTCGATGCGGGCCGTCGCCAGTCAAAAAAGAGGATTTGGAGAACGCCCTTGCGTTGAAGTTGGAGTATTGTTTCAGCGAGGTAAGTCCACGAGCTGGGTTGCAATCGAAATCAAATAGACGATAGGGAGAAGCATTGCGGAAGCGATTTATTGTTTATGTAACGCAGCATGAGGATGGCGCGGTTGAACGCGTGGGCATTCCGATGCGGTACGTCACGATGTTCGTCGCAGCTGCGGTGGTGGGGATGTTTTCAATTGCGGGCATGGCGGGTTCGTATACGCGAATGCTGGTGAAAGCTGAGTCGATCAATCGCATGCGCGATGAGTTGGCGATGACGCGGAAGGATTATGCCGGGCTGGAGAAGCAGGCGCACGAGAAGGATGTGCAGGCGGCGAGTCTGGGATCGCTGGCGGTGGAAGTGTCGGCTCTATATGGGCTGACGGCTGGGAAACTGACGCATATCCACGGACCTCATCTTTCGAAATCGGCCGCCGTTGAAGCGGCGAAGGCTCCGCTGAAGGACGATTTGGGGACGTTTAGCGATGACAGCTACTACAAATCGCTGGACACGTATCAAGCGTTGAAGAACACGGCGACGGTTGGTCTGACGGAGCCGCAGCCGGTGAACCAGAACCTTGGGGTTCGCAGTGCGCTTAGTAGCTTTGCGTCTTTTGACGCGAGCGTAGGCAGGAATGTTCCGGATATGTGGCCGGTGATGGGGCCGATCAATAGCGCGTTTGGACAGAGGGAAGATCCTGTTTTAGGTAATGGCGAAGGGGAGTTTCACGAGGGTGTGGATATTGGTGGGCCGGATGGGACGCCGGTGCATGCTCCTGCGGGTGGGCGCGTGGTGAAAGCTGGGTTGGGGAACGGGTATGGGCGCGAGGTGTTGATCGATCACGGCAACGGGATTGTGACGTTGTATGCGCATCTGCAGGGGTTCAACGTGATTGCCGGGCAAGATGTGACCAAGGGTGAAGTCATTGGTTATGTGGGACATAGCGGATCGAGGGTGACGGGGCCGAACTTGCATTACGAGGTTCGGGTGCGAGGGATTGCTGTGAATCCTCATAAGTATTTGAGAACTACGCTGGCGCAGATGGGTGGCATTTCGGGCGGCGGGCGGTAGTTTCTTTGGTGGGTCCGGGGTGGGACTTAGTCTGATTCAGTCGGAAATATTTCAATCGAATGGTCGATGCGCGCCGTTGTGCGCATTCGTTAGGGTGGGTTTCGTCACAACAGATGCTTATTAGCTGCTCCCGAGTACAGCGATGCTGTCTCTCGGCTCGCGGCTCTGTGGGTCTGCGGGACCATCTTTATTGCACGAAAGAAAGAACGAATGACCTCGATTCTGCCCCGCCGCACATTCCTTCGCGACATGCACTCCGACAAGATGCTTCGCTTCGCCTTTCCTCTCCTCCTGTTATTCCTCAGCGCTCTTCCTTTGCGTGGACAAGGTTGCATCCTTGCACGCAGTCCTGAGCAGACGGGTCTTCCGACCGATCAGGGTGGCGTTCTTCAGCCCGGGCACTTCCAATTCACCATGGGCGAACGCCACCAGTTTTCTTACCAGCACTATGTTGGGGATGTTTATCAGGAGGTTCGTGCCCAAGCCCACACCGAAGTTCAGAACCGCATCAACCTGGTGACGATGAACCTGACCTACCAGGTAACGCCGCGCATTAGCGTGGAGGTCGACGCACCCTGGCTATTTGCCTCGCGCAAATCGGAGAGCTCTCCTATCGAGTACCAGTCCTCGGGCATTGGCGACACCATCATCGGCGTCAATTCCTGGCTCTTCAATCCTGAGCATGTCACCAAGGGCAATGTTTCGCTCGGCATCGGGCTGTACATTCCGAGCGGCAATGACGATGTGCAGAACACTACGAACACGAATACGACGGGTGTCGGCGCGGCTGTCAATGTTACCGGGCCGGTCGACTACTCTATCCAGCCCGGCAGCGGCGGATGGGGCGGCGTCCTGCAATGGATGGGATATCGCCGCATCTCGCACGACCTTACCGTGTACACCGATGGAGATTACATCGCGATGCAGGGCGGGACCAACGGCGTGCAGCGATCAACGAGCACTACGACACCTCTCAATAATTTCGTCGCGATCTCTGATCAGTACCTGGTTGAAGCTGGCCTTGAATTCCCCGTCAGCAAGGTCAAGGGTCTCGTCGTCACCGTCGGCCCGCGTTGGGAAGGCGTTCCTGCTTACAATCTCTTCCCTGTGAGCAACGATGGCTTCCGCCGCCCCGGATATGCGGTTTCCGCCGGCCCTGGGCTCGAGTATGCGCGCAACCATAACATCCTGAACATCGGCATTGATAAGGCGCTGCATCGCGATCGTACGGGGAGCTATCCGGACAGTGTGTATCACACGCACGGGGACGCCGCGTTCGCACAGTATGTTTGGCTGGCTAGCGTCACTCACCGTTTCTAACAGTTGCGGCACCCGCATTTCGCCCTCCCCGGGGTGCCGCGCTTTCCCATCTACTTCACAAGGAAACTCTGTATGCGCCGCTCTCTCCCAGCTTTGGCCCTGTTGGTCGTTGCGTTTCTCTCATCGTCCGCGGGTGCGAAGCCTGCACCGGACCTGAAGTTCCACGACCTCGCTGGCCACGACCATCACCTCACGGATTTGCGCGGCTCGCTCGCGGTGATCAGCTTCTGGGCGACGTGGTGTGCGCCGTGTCGCGAAGAGTTGCCGCGGCTTTCGCTGCTTAGCCAGCAATACGCTGCTCAAGGCGTGCGTTTCATCGCGGTCTCGGTGGATGACCCGAAAGACTTCCCCAAGATCCAGCCCTTCCTTCAGCAGCAGCATATCGCTCTCGATGTATGGACTGGTGCAACCATCGACACGCTCGATCGACTCAGCCTGGGCGACGTTGTTCCGGCAACGATTGTGCTTGATCGCAACGGCGAGGTCGTGGGCCGGATTAGCGGAGAGGCACAGGATCCTGACGTCAAAGGGTACCTGGACTGGCTGCTTGGCAATCGGCAGGGGACTGCTCCGGCTCCCAGGTTGAAGCGTAGCTGATTCGCTCCGCGGGCAGAGGGTCCAGCCAGGGTCCGTCGTGGGAACCCACATCTCAAAAGCGAGATGTGGGGCACCCGAATTCTCGCCGGACTCTCGCCGGATTTTTGGCGGCGCTAGTGGGCGGCGGGGCGGGAGTTCGTCAGGGCGCGGTTGCGGCGCAGGAGGACGACCAGGGCGAGGCGGAGGTAGTGGGCTAGCAGTGGCATGGTGATCGCGGCGATTACGGCCCAGATGATGAGGGCGTGCCATTCCCATTGCCAGATGTTGTGGAAGAGGCGGAGGGGGTGGTGGCTGAGGTGCTCGAGTTGGCGGCGGTCCATTGGAAGCTGGCGGGTGTGGAAGAGGTGGACGCCGAGCTCGATGAAGGGGATGAAAAGTAGCAGGTGGATGGGGGCTACGGCGTGGACTCCGATCTGCGAGGCGATTTGGTTGAGGCCGAAGGTCCAGGCGATCAGGATGCAAATGACCGTGGTGAGGCCTACGGAAGGGTTGATGCCGATGACGAGACCGAAGGCGAGGCTCCAAGCGAGGCGGCGCGGTGTGACTCCGCCGCGAAGGAGGCAGAGGAGTGGGCGGAGAATTTTGCGGCGAAAGATTTCGTGGATGCGCTGGGAGACGAGCACAGGGAGTTGGATGCGCCTGAAGGCGAATTGGGGAGGGCCGGTTCCGCCGAAGGGGTTGTGGGAGTTCTGATGGGCTGGTTGTACCCGGTGACGTGGCACTGACGGTGGCTCTTTCCCCACGTCTTGATCAGGAATATTGTGCGGGGTGCGTGGGCTCACGCGCCTTACGGCGTGGCGGGGTTTTGTGGGAATGAGGCATCTAGCGTGTGGGCGGCGGTGGAGAGTTCGATGAGGCGGGCGGGAGTGAAGGGCTCGTGTGTCTGCCAGCGAACTTTGCCGGAGCGATCGACGAGGAGGATGTAGGCGGCGTCGGGGGAATCAGGGGAGAAATTGGCGACTTGTTTCCAGGCGGATTCGTTGGTGGTGAGGGGAAGGAAGTGGGGCTTGAGTGCGTCGGGGATCTGCTTGCGGATGTTGCGGAGGATGAGGGGGCGGATGAAGGAGGGCGCGTCCTGGAGAAAGGGGATGTCGTAATAGTCGATGGCGGGGGTGGTGGCGAGGCTGGCGCGGATGGGCTTTTCCCAGGCGGTGGTGCTGTCGGCTGACTTGTGAGAGAAGCCGAGGATGAGGATGGTGGCGGGGGCAGTAGTGGGCAGCGTGACCGTGTGGCCGTCGAGTGCAGTGCCGGTGGCGGAGGGGATGGTGGCGGCGGTGAGGGCGAGGAGGAGGGCGAGCTTCATCTTGCTTATTTGAGACGCTGCGGAGGCGGGCCGGAGTGGAGGTTTGGTGGGGGTGTTGATGCGGTGAAGGATTCGTAGGAGAAGCATACCTCAGGGCTAAAGCCCGGGTTTTTGTTGGGGGATGGTACCCGAGGCTGAAGCCTCGGGTACCTGGAGATGTGGGGGTACCTGGAGTTTGGAGGTATTTTGAGTTTTGGCGCGCATCTTTGTTTCTACCACTCATGACGATAGAGCCATCATGAGTGGGGCACCCGGCAGGAAGTGGCGGGCGTTCTCGTCTTCACCCTCATGCGCAAGCGCGCCTGCGTGGGAGGGTGAAGACGCCTTGAATTGATTGGCTTTGGCTAGTGGACTCCGGCGGCCTTGGCATTGTTTAGATAGATCCCGACGTTCACGTTATCGACGAGGGCGGTCCCGGTGTCGATGAAGACCGGAAAGGGCGAAAAGGGGTCGACGGTGTAATTGGGTTTGAAGGGCGTGTGGGGGTATTGATGAACCTCGGCGAGTGCCTTGAGGCCGACGTATCCCATGGAGTAGGGCTTTTGGGAGATGGTGGCGGCGATGCTTCCGTCCTGGATGTCGTCGAGCGTGTCCTTACTGATATCCATGGCGATGAGCGTGCGGTCGGTGGTGTGGGCGCGCTTGAGGACCTCGGCGACAGCGATGCCGGCGTCGGATTCGAGACAGACGAAGGCGTCGATTTTGTCGGCGCCAGTTTTGGCGAGGTAGGCGTTGGCGGCGTCGAAGGCATTGTTGGAATTGCCCTTGATGTCGACGACGTCGACGATCTTGAGGCCGGGGTGGCCGGAGATTTCGTCTTCGTAGCCTTCGAGGCGTTCGGCGAGGTTGGGTTGTTCGGGATAGGTGAAGAAGACGACGTTGCCTTTGCCGCCGAGCTTCTCGACGAGGCGGCTTCCGCCGAGCCTGCCGGCCTGAATGTTATTGGTTCCGATGAAAAACAGGCGGTCGCTGGTGGGTGCGTCGGAATCGACGGTGATGACGGGAATGCCGGCGGCGATGGCGGAGTTAATGTCTTGACGAAATAAAGCGGCGTCCGCTACGGAGACGAGGATGCCGGCCGGCTTCTGTGCGACGGCCTGGCGGAAGGCGGTGAGCTCCGCGTTGGGGTCGAACGTGTCGGGACCACTGACAATCGGTTTGACGCCATACTCGGCGGCAGCTTTCTCGAATCCGGCGTCGACGGTCTGCCAATAGGAAAGCTTGAGGTTGTTGGCGATGAGGAAGTACTTCTCGGACATGGAGTGGCTGTGGCAGCCGATGGCCGCGAGGGTAAGGGTTAGGGAGCAGATCGCCAGATAGGTCTTGAGCCTTTGCATACGCACCGCCCGATCTTGAATTGTGGTGCAGGCCGGGAGGGTGGAACCGCGATATTTTTTGGTTGAATGCGGATTGCGACCCGGCCTAACGGCAGGAATATACTCCTGTATTTTCTGGGAGCGCAAGGGGTTTGCGCTGCGGTCGAGCGGACGATCGGTGTAGGGAGAAAAAGAAAGGGCAACAGCTTGCGCTGTCGCCCTTTCCTTCTTGCGCTAGAAACTTATTGCGCTGAGTGGTTGTCGCGGGTTACTTGGTTAGGTGGGTTACGTGCCAGACGGAGCGGCTGCCGTCGTCGGTTACGTAGAGGCTGCCGTCTGCGCCTACGGCTACTCCTACAGGGCGGCCCCAGACCTGGCCGTCGGGGGTTACGAAGCCGGTGAGGAAGTCGTCGTATTCGCCGGTGGCGTGGCCGTCTTTCATGGGAATGTAGATGACTTCGTAGCCGGCGCGGTTGGCGCGGTTCCAGCTGCCGTGCTCGGCCGCGAAGGCTCCTCCGTCGTAGGTTGAGGGGAAGGCTCCGTGGGGTTGGGTCTTCGCGGTGTACTCGGGATAGAAGTTCATCTCGAGAGAGGCCATGTGGGGTTGGACTAAGACGTCAGGGGTTTTGACTTTGCTGGACATGTCGACGCGTTTGCAGTCTTTGGCGTCGGCGTCGGAGAGAGGCTTGGAGAGGCCGGGGTTGGGGCCGGTGCCGTTGGCGCAGGGTTGCGGAAGGCGTGGATCCTGGTGCCCTCCCATGTAGTACCAGGGCCAGCCGAAGAAGCTGCCTTGCGGGACAGAGCTGACGTAGTCGGGGACGAGGTGGTTGCCGAGGTTATCGCGCTCGTTGGTGGAGCACCAGAGGGAGCCGGTGACGGGGTTGATGGCCTCGCCTACGCAGTTGCGAAGGCCGTTTGCGTAGACGGTGACGAACTTGCCGTCGGGGGTGTACTCGAGGACGTCGGCGCGGTGGAACTCGCGGGGGTGGGTATCGGCGTCGTCTACGTTGGAGCCGGAACCTACGGACACGAGCATGTACTTATCGTCCTTGGTGAAGACTACGTCGCGGGTCCAGTGGCCTCCTCCGCGGAGTTGAGCGTAGCCGGGGATGTCGGGGACCAGAGTTTCAGGCTTGGGGTTGGTGGCGTGGAGGTCTCCGTTTTTGTAGGCGAAGCGCTGGATGGTGGTGGCGTTGCCGATGTAGACGTACTGGGGGTTGGGGCCGGAGGGGTAGAAGGCGATGCCGAAGGGGTGGTCGAGGCCGGTGGCGAACTTCTCGATGGTGGCGGCCTTGCCAGAGGGAGCGATGCCGCGGAGGACGAAGATGGTGCCGGCGCCGGAGTCGGAGAGGAAGATGTCGCCGTTGGGCGCCGTGGTAATGTAGCGGGGCTCGGTGAAGGTGCCGTTGCTGAGCTTCATGTGCTCGGTGGCGGCGGAACGCTGGAGGGGGACGGAGTCTCCACCCGCGTAGAGCGTGACGCTGAAGCTGGCGGGCGCGATGGGCCAGGCGTTGATGGGGCGGGGAATTACGTTCGGACCGTTGTCTACGGCTTCGGAGGGGTTGGGGGCGGGGAGGTCGCCGACGGTTATTTTGTGGCGGACGCCGGGGCGCTGCTGGTTCCAGTCGGTGAAGGCGGATTGGCCCGTGAGGAGAGGTGCCTGGTTGGCTGGCGCGGGAGTCTTCTGGGCGAGAGCAGAGGAGGCGGCGCAGAGGGCGAGAGCTAGTAGGTTGATTCGCGTGTTCATGGGAATCCTTGGTGGCGATAGTAGGAAATAGGAAGTAGTGAAGGCCCGAGGCAGGGACAGAAGCAGATCCCTGCGGGATGACAGCCAGAAAAGCAACAGCAACGGCAGGTGCAGAAGCAGAGCCAGCGGTATTACGCGACGGCGAAGGAGAAGTGACGTGCTACAGGGTTCGCCTAGTTGGACGCAGGACGGGGCGTTTGAGTCGCATGGCGGGACTTATGGATCGGGGCCGGGGGTGTTGGCGTTGAGGCGGGGTCGAAGGACGACGGGGTCAAGGGGGAGGTGGCTGGGTTGTGGGTGGTGGTTAGAGTTTTGAGTTGGTCGAGGGTGGCGGTGGCGTTTAGCAGAACGCGGGCGTCGTTGTGGGTGAGGGTGACGGAGTTTAGGATGGCGTTGCTGGCGGCGGAGGATGCGTCAGTCTGCTGGGAGGTGGTCTGCTGGGCGCTTAGGCTGCGGATCAGGTTGAGGAGGTTGGTGAGCGTGTCGACTGTGCTGGAGGCAGAGGCGGCATCGGGGGCTAGCTCTTCTACGCGGAGGTGGACGGCACCTCCTGAGAGAACGGCGGTGTAACGGAGGCTGGCGACGAAGTCGGTGTCGGTGCGGAGGGGGAGTTGGAGGCCGAAGGCGCTGATGAAGTCGGGAGAGGATCCGGGCTGGTCGGGGTCGGCGGCGAAGGGGAGGCCGATGTGGCCGATGCCCCAGGCTTCGGAGAGGATGGGGACCTCGTGATAGCGGGCGGCAAGCAGCGAAGAGCCGGGGGTCGCGAGGGCGCTGGCGCGGGAGCGGTCGATCATGGAGTGGATCTGTTCGGGGGTGGGCATGTTGGAGGCGGCGAGGATGTCGTAGCCGACTTGGGCGATGCGGAGGTGGCGGCCGCCGTCGCCCACGGGGATCGTGTAGATAGTGCGGTCGGTGTAGGACTCCTCGGAGGAGGCGATGGAGTGGAGGTAGGCGGCGAGGCGGACGCCGTCGAAGCGACCGACGAAGACCTCGGAGTAGGCGACGGGACCGTTGGGGCCGTTGGGGTCGCTCATGCGATGGAGAGCGAGGGCGATGGAATCGAGGTCGCGCTCGGGGACGATGCCGGTGGCGTCGATGAAGTGCTGGAAGTCGGGGCTGCGGTCGATGGGGGACTTGTCGAAGTGGGTGACGGAGCGGACAGCTTTGAGGTTCAGGAAGACAATGGCGTCGGACTCGGGGAGGAGCCGTGCGGCTTCCGGGGGAGCGTTGGCGCGGAGATAGACGAGAGCTCCCAGGGTGCAGAGCAGGAGGATGGCAATGACGAGGGGGATTAGCGTGCGTTTGCGCATGTGCCTTTGTGTGGGACGGGTGGGGCGAGAGGGGTGCGCCGCTGAGGGTGCGCAGCGGGCGGAGGTATGGGTGCGGGTGTGTCCGTGACCATGGGAGCCATGCTACCACTGCGCGTGGGGCCACTACGCGCTGGGGTTCGGGCAAGCAGCGAAGAGGCGCCGGTTAGCGGCGGCGGACCGGCGATGTGTCGAGTGCTTAGGCGGCGGCGAAGGCTGTGGCGGCTTCTAGCTTTATGGCTCGGGGGAAAAGGATGTTGTTTTCCAGGTGCATGTGTTGACGGAGGTCGCGCTCTAAGTCCTGGAGGCCGGTGTAGAAGAGGCGGTAGGTGAGGCAGACGCCGAGAGGGGCGGTGAAGTTGTGGCTTAGCTGGCGGATGTGGGAGAGTTGGGCGCCGACTTCTTCGTGGTCGTGGGAGAGCAGGGCAACGGGGTCGGGGAGGAATCCGTAACAGCTGACAGGGTCGAGATCGGGCGTGGTGAGCGAGCGTTCGAGGTTGACGATGTAGGGGAAGAGGACGGACTCCTCTTTGGCGAGGTGGTCGTTGGTGTCGAGTTCGAGCTGGGAGAGGGTGGCGTGGATGGCGGCGAGCTCGGGGCGGGGGCCACCGTGGCGGGCAAGGACCGTGGAGGAGAGTTCGAGGAGGCGGGGGAGCTCGCGGCGCGCGAAGGCGTGGTGCTTCACGACGAGGTGAGCGCAGAGGAGTTCGAGGGACGCCTTGCCCCAATCGGGCGCGGGGAGGGAGGGGCAGCCGGCAGCGAACTCGAGGGCGAGCAGGACGGCGCGCGTGTCGAGATGGACGGCGGCGCAGGCGGACGCTAGGGTCTGGTTGCCGCCGCAGCAGTAGTCGATCCCGAGATGGTCGAAGACGCGGATGGCGGTGGGCTGGTGGAGGGCGATGTCGCGCACGGTGGGGGTGGCGACGAGGTACTTCGCGACGTTCGGGGGTGTGGGTGTGTGGGTCTCGGTGGACGGCATGAAGGGCTCCCTTTGATTGAACTTAGAGGGGAGCGCGGGTTTCCGCTGCGATTGAAATCACATGTGGGGAATTTATTTTTTGAGGCTCAGCGATTTCGGGGAAAGAGTGGGGATGGGAGAAATTCGTGCGGCTGGGAGGGCGGCATCCTTGGAAGAATGCCGCCAAATCTGAAGGCTAGAAATTAGAACCTGAGTGCTGGCCTCTAGTGCAGGTGAAGCTTGGTGATGTCGTTGAAGAGGACGAAGAAGGCAAACAGGATGATGCAGACGAAGGCTACCTGGTAGACGACTTCTTTGAACTGCTGATTGACGTCGCGGCGCATGACGCTTTCGACGATGAGGAAGAAGATCATGCCGCCGTCGAGGAGGGGGAAGGGCATCAGGTTGAGGATGCCGAGGTTGAGCGAGATCACGCTGACGAGGTTGAGGAGCGACCAGATGCCCATCTGGGTGGCGATATCGATTTGCTGCGCCATGCCGACCGGGCCCATCATCTGGTTGACGGCGACGTGGCGGGTGAAGAGGCCTTTAAGGACGCGGAGGATGAGCATCGAGCCTTCGCGGGTGTCCTTGAGGGACTGCTTGAGGGCCTTGCCTGCGGGAAGGCGCTCAACGTCGGCAGGTGGCGGACGGTAGCTGAAGCCGAGGCGGTACTGGTCTGCCGAGCCCGGGGTTTCCATTTTTTCAGGCGTGGCGGTCAGGGTGAGCGGCTGGCCGTTGCGGAGGACGCCTAGAACGTCGGGTGCTCCCTTGTTGTCCTTGAGGAAGGCGAGCAGCGCGTAGACGGAGTGCGGGTGGAGGCCGTTGATGCTGACGAACTGGTCTCCGGCCTTCACGCCTGCACGGTCCGCTGGCGAGTTGGCGGAGACGGTGAGGACGTTGATGGGGCCAGGATCCATGCGCGGGATCAGGCCAGCGGTCATGAGGTCGTCGGGGCCGAACTCGGTGTTGGCGGGGACGGTGATCGCGAGGGTGCTGTCGCGGGTCTGGCCGTTGTGGATGAAGGCGATGGGGAGGGGCCGATTCTGGTTGAGGGCGGCCTCTTCGAGAATCTGCTGCCAGTTGGGGTTGGGGATGTGGTTGAAGCGGGTGATGGTGTCGCCAGCCGAGACGCCGTCGCTGGCGGCGGGAGTGCTCTGGGGTACGTAGTCGACGATGGCGGGGCCGTTGAGGTACTGGTCGACTTCGTGGTGATAGTGGGCGATGAGGAAGAGAAGGAAGAAGGCGAGGACGAAATTGAAGACGGGGCCGGCTACGGCGATGAGAACACGCTGCCAGCGGGGCTTGGAGGTGAGGTCGCCGAGGGAGGCGCGGTCGATCAAGCCGCCGCCACTTGGTAGCGCACTGGGAGTGGGAACGCCGTCGCCGCCGAGTTCGCCGGCCATTTTGACGTAGCCGCCGAGGGGGAGGATGGAGATGCGGTAGTCGGTATCGCCGTAGCGGAAGCCGAAGAGGCGGGTTCCGAAGCCGATGGAGAAGGTTTCCACGCGGACGCCGCAGGCTTTGGCAACGATGAAGTGGCCTAGCTCGTGGATGAGGACGAGGAGGCCGAGAACGATGGCGAATTCAATGACGACGAAGAGAAGATGCATGGGGGAGGTGGCGGGCCTTTGGATGCTGCGGCGATTCGGTGAAGCAGATCCTCCGCCTGCGGCGAAGGATGACAAACTTTCGAAGGGTCAGGATGACAAATTACGAGCCATCAGGAAGAAAGAACGTGAGAGGCTGCGACGAGTTCGGAAGCTTGTTCGCGGGCTAGAAGGTCAGATGCAAGAACCTCCGGGATGGACGCAGGGGAGCCGTGGGTGGTTAGCGCCAATACCCTCTCGATTGTACGCGGGATGCCATTAAAGGGCAGTTGACCGCTGAGGAAGGCGGCTACGGCGATCTCGTCGGCGGCGTTGAGTGCAATGCAGTGATTTTGCGAGGCTGCGGCGGCTTCGTAGGCGAGGCGGAGGCAGGGGAATCGGGCGAAGTCGGGGGTCTGGAAGTCTAGGTGGGAGAGCGCGGCAAGGTCGAAGGTCAGGTCACTGGCTACGCGGTCGGGCCAGGAGAGGGCGTAGAGGATGGGGAGGCGCATGTCGGTGACGGAGATTTGGGCGAGGATGCTGCCGTCAATGTACTCGACTAAGGAGTGGATGGTGGATTGGGGGTGGACCGTGACTTTGACGCGGTTGGGGGGAAGGTTGAAGAGACGGCAGGCTTCGATGATTTCCAGGCCCTTGTTGAGCATGGTGGCGGAGTCGATGGTGATGCGCTGGCCCATGACCCAGGTTGGGTGCTTGAGGGCCTGAGCGGGGGTGATGCGATCGAAGTCGGCTAGCGGTGTGTTGCGGAACGGGCCGCCGGACGCCGTTAGCCAGATTTGCTTGACTTCGTTGGCGGCTCCGGCGCGGAGGCATTGGTGGATGGCGTTGTGCTCGGAGTCGATGGGGAGGAGGTTGACGTTGTGTTCGCGGGCGGCGGCGAGGATGAGGTCGCCCGCGGCTACGAGGCATTCCTTGTTGGCGAGGCCTACGGTTTTGCCGGCGAGGACGGCGGCGTAGGTGGCTTCGAGGCCGGCTACCCCTACGATGGCGGCGACTACGAAGTCTACCGCGGGGAGGGTGGCTACGCGGACCGTGCCAGCTGTGCCGTAGACGACTTCTATGCCGGTGATGCCGTTTTGTTTGAGACGGGTTGAGAGCTTGTCGGCGAGGGGTTCGGTAGCTACGGAGACGACTTCTGGGTG
>Ga0302319_10010025_pt1 | contig 18117 bp, 14 predicted proteins | sample Bog_T0_2_FD_203319 | JGI IMG/M metagenome (GOLD analysis project Ga0302319, IMG submission 203319) | Peat permafrost microbial communities from Stordalen Mire near Abisko, Sweden - Bog_T0_2 | ecosystem: Environmental > Terrestrial > Soil > Wetlands > Peat | place: Sweden: Abisko, Stordalen Mire...
TGGCCTACAACCTGACGCGGCTGTTCGCCCGAAGGCGGGCTGTGTAAACGACAGCAGTTCCGCGCGAGACGAAGGTGTGCACTTACAAATGTGCGGGGTACCGACAGCAGGTTCTCACGCGCACACTAGAGAGCCGGGGCGGCTGTCCCCACACGATATTTTTGCAGACTCCACCACTTCCCACGCGGTTCCCGCACTCGCCAATCCCGTTCGCTTCCGGCGCGTTGTAAACTGACGCATACTTTGCCATGAGCCCTACTCCTCCGCGCGCGGATTTGCCGGATGTTGCGCCAACGGTGCTGCAGGACGTAGCGCGGCTGGCGGCTTCGCCGGAGGTGCGGTCGGCGATCAACTGGCTGCGGGCCAGGGAGCCGCAACTGGCGCAGTGGCAGATGGAGATGGCGCGGATCGGGGCGCCTCCGTTCAGCGAATCGCCGCGCGCGGCGTGGCTGGCGGAGCGCTTTCGCGAAGTGGGGCTGGACGACGTGCGCATCGACGATGTGGGGAATGTCTTCGGCACAAGTCCCGGACTTGGCCAGCGCTATGTGGCGTTGAGCGCGCACATCGATACCGTGTTTCCGGCGAACACGCCTTTGAATATCCGGCAGCAGGGCAGCCGCATTTACGGGCCGGGAGTTTCCGACAACGGCGCGGGAGTCACGGCGATGCTGGCCATCGCCGCCCTGGTGCGCGCGGTGCGGCTGCGGCATACTCTTCCGTTCGTATTTATCGGGAATGTAGGAGAAGAAGGCGAGGGCGATCTGCGCGGCATGCGGCACATATTCTCCACGCCGCGCTGGAAAGATTCGATCGCTTACAGCGTGGTGCTGGATGGAGCGGGCGCGGACACGATTGTCGCGGAAGCCCTGGGCAGCCGGCGTTTTGAAGTGATCGTGCGAGGGCCCGGTGGGCACTCGTGGAGCGATTTTGGGGCGCCGAATCCGGTGGTGATTCTGGCTCGCGCGATCGATACGTTTACTGCGACGCCGGTGCCGTCAACGCCGAAAACTACTTTCAACATCGGGGTGATTCGCGGGGGGACGTCGGTGAATTCGATTCCGGAATCGGCCAGCATGAAGGTGGATATCCGTTCGACGTCGATGAGTGAAATGGAGCGGCTGGAGCAGACGTTGCGGCTGGCGCTGACTCGCGCGGTGGAGGACGAGACGATGGCGGCGGAGATGCGCTCGCCGATGCAGAAGCGGCCATCGGGCGTGAGTTGCGAAGTGGTGGCGATTGGGAATCGACCGGCCGGAGAGTTGGCCGTGGGCGCGCGGATTTTGCATGTGATTCGGGCGGTGGATCAACAACTCAATAATGCTGCGCAGGTGCAGCGGGCTTCGACGGATGCGAATATTCCGCTGTCGCTGGGGCTGGAGGCAATCGCCATTGGGGGCGGCGGGACGGGCGGAGGGGCGCACACTTTGCAGGAATGGTTTGACAGCAACGGGCGCGAACTTGGGCTGAAGAGGATTTTGCTCACCATGCTGGCGCTGGCGGGAGCGGGAGAATGATGGAGAGTTTCGCGACCTGGGGGGCTGAAGCCCGTTCCAGTTTAGTGGTCTTATTTGCGGCGCTGAAGCGCTGCTGCACGCGAACGCTGGGCGCAGTTTTCGTGGTTTCCTGTGCGGCGGGTATGGCGCAGAATGCGGCGTCGCCCGCGCCGAGCGCAGCTTCCGGGCCCAGGGCCGATCTGATCTTCATCCATGCCAATGTTTATACCGGGCTGCCGACGAATACAGCGTTCAGTTCCACTTTGCGCGAGGAGGCGTTTGCGGTGCGCGGCGACCGCATTCAGGCGGTGGGAAAAAATATTGACATCCTGAAACTGAAGAGGCCACAGACGCAGGTCATCGACCTGGGGGGGCATTTTGTGATGCCCGGATTCAATGACGCGCATGTGCATTTAGCGGTAGCCGGATTGCAGAAGCTGAACGTCGATCTGACCGGGGTGAAAACTCTGGATGAATTTCGCGAACGGGTGCGCGCCAAAGCCGACGCCGCCAAGCCCGACGAATGGATCCTCGGGGGAGGCTGGGACGAAACCATGTGGCCGGTGCAGGCAATGCCCAGCCGCTGGGATCTGGACGCAGTTTCGGGCGGGCATCCGGTGCTTCTGGATCGAGTGGATGGCCATATTGCCGTCGCGAATACGCGGGCGCTGCAGTTGGCTAGCATCACTTTGGCAAGCCGCGATCCTCAGGGCGGGCACATTGATCGAGATGCGGAAGGGCAGCCGACCGGCATTCTCCGCGATACCGCGTGGCAGGCGGTGCGCGCGGTGATTCCGCAACCGACGCACGAACAGCGGCGGCACGAGATCGAAGTTGCGTTGGCGGATCTGGCGAAGCACGGCATCACGTCGGCGCAGGATTATTCGCCGGAGTGGGAGAATTTTCAAATCTATGAAGATCTGGAAAAGGAGGGCAAGCTCACGGCGCGGATCTCCGAATGGCTGCCCTTCGACGAATCCATCGAAGAACTCGAGAGCAAGCGCGATTCGCACCCGCCATCCGATTTGATGTTGCATACGGGAATGCTCAAGGCTTTTTTGGATGGCTCGCTGGGCGGGCACACGGCGGCGCTGCTGGAGCCTTACGCGGACGATCCCAAGAACTCGGGCTTGCCGAGATACGATGCGGAGAAGTTGAATCAAATGGCCAAGGAGCGGGTGTTGGCGGGCTTCCAGCTGGGGTTTCACGCGATCGGGGACAAAGCCGTGCAGATGGCGCTGGATGCATTTGCCGAAGCGGAAAAGGCAGCGCGCGAGCAAAAAGTAAAAGCGCCGAACGGCGGCGACGATTTCCGGCTGCGCATCGAGCACGCGCAGGTGGTTACGCCCGGCGAGGTTACGCGCTTCAAAGAATTGAAGGTGATCGCTTCGATGCAACCGAGTCACGTGGTTACCGACATGCGCTGGGCGCAGGATCGGCTGGGCCCGAAGCGGGCGGCGACTTCGTATGCGTGGGCAGCGTTCCTGAATAAGGGGGTGACGCTGGCGTTTGGCAGCGACGATCCGTATGGGCCATTGTCGCCATTTCGCGGGCTGTATGCCGCGGTCACGCGCCGCAGCGAAGACGGCAAGCAGGAATATTTTCCCGAGCAACGGTTGACCATGGATCAGGCGATTGCGGCTTACACCACGGGCTCCGCCTTCGCCGAGTCCGAGGAAAAAGAGAAGGGCAAGCTGGCGCCGGGAATGCTGGCGGACTTTGTGGTGCTCGACCGTGATGTGACCGCGGCGGCGGCGGAGAAGTTGGCGGAAACGAAAGTCCTGCGCACGGTGGTGGGCGGGAAAACGGTTTACGAAGTTAAGTAAATTATTACTCCTGTAACGAAAGCATCGATTCGCGCGTCTAAACAGACTGAGAGGTCGAGCTGCGCTCGACGGACAGCCGAGGGCGGCCGTCCCCACATAAATCTCTTGTAACTGCACCACTACTTGCCCCCTCGAACTGCGCTTGATGGGCTCGGCAAACGAGTATAATTAGGAGCGCTTATGGTTTTTGGAGGAGAGCAAGATATGGATTCGCGGGGGTTTTGGCTGCGGTTTAAGAGCCGGCGGTGGGGATATTCGTTGAGCATTGCCGCAACACTGGCACTCGGAATTTTAATCGGTACCGTGGTTTCTTTCGGCGTGAAAGGCAAGGAAACGCAGAAGTCTTCGGACGCGACTCCCCTCACGGTTCCTTCGCCGAAGCAGCTGTCGAATGAGTTTTCCCGGATCGCCAAAGAGTTGGGGCCGAGCGTGGTCAACATCAATACCGAGTCGACGATCAAGAATCCGCACCGGCGGCGGGGGCAGAACCCGGACGATGATGACAGCGGCGGCGGCAATGGCGGCATGGATGACTTCTTCAACCGCTTCTTTGGTGGACAGGGCGGCCCCGGTGGCAACGGGAACGCGGACATTCGCGAGCGATCGCTGGGCTCCGGCGTGATCGTCGACCCTAAGGGTTATATCGTGACCAATCGCCACGTGGTGGATAAGGCGGACCGCATCCGCGTGCGCTTGCAGGACGATCCGCCGGGTGTGCAGCACGACGCTAAAGTGGTGGGCGAAGATCAGGAGACCGATCTGGCGGTCATTAAGATCGACATGGATCGTAGCGTCCCGACGGCGAAGCTGGGAAACTCCGACAGCATGCAGGTTGGCGACTGGGTTCTGGCGATTGGCAGCCCGTTCGGCCAGGTGGGCACAGTGACGGCGGGAATTGTTTCGGCAAAAGGCCGGGACATTGTGCCGGGGCGCCAGTTCCAGACTTTTATTCAGACCGACGCCGCCATCAACCCCGGAAATTCCGGCGGTCCGCTGGTGAACATGGATGGCGAAGTCATCGGCATCAATACCGCTATTTTGAGCGAGACCAACGCTTACGCGGGGGTGGGATTCTCGCTGCCTTCGAATACTGTGGCGGAAGTTTATAACGCGCTTATCGGACCGGAGCATCGAGTGGTGCGCGGATCGATCGGCATTATGTTTGACGCCGTGGAGAATCCCGCCATCACGCGAGTTTATGGTTCCGGCAGCGGAGTAACGGTTTCCAGTGTCGTGCCCGGCAGTCCGGCAGATCAGGCTGGCCTGAAGGTGGGCGACACGATCACGACCGTCGACGGCAAGAAGGTCACCAAAGGGGCGGAGTTGGTAGCCGACATCGCTTCGCGCAAACCGGGCGCGAAGGTGCAGCTCGATTTCCTGCGCAATGGCAAGAAGCAGGATACGACCGTGACCATTGCGGATCGCTCCAAGCTATTTGCGGCGCGGCTCAATGATGACGATTCAGGAAACGATGAGAGCGCGCCCAAGCAGGATAAGTTCGGGATCACCATCCGCCGACTGACGCCTGAAATGGCCGAGAAATTGGACATGCCGGCGGGCAAGGGTGTGATTGTGCAGGATGTGAAGCCGGGCTCGTTTGCGGAGGACATCAACCTGGGCCGGGGCGACGTGATTCTTGAAGTCAACAAACAACCAGTGAACAGCGAAGAGGATTTCGCCAAGGTGGCCGCGGGCCTCAAGAGCGGACAGGATGTGGTTTTCCTGGTTCGCCCGCGCGGGTCGACGCGGCAGGATGGAACTATCTTCGTAGCCGGCACACTTCCGTAACCTAGGAGTTCGCCAACGGGAACTGGCGCAGCGTCATCCTATAGTGGATGATTGCAATGCCGGCTCTGGTTGGCCTTTTGTTCAAGCTGGTCGGCAAGCTCGGAAGTTAAGGAAGACTCGAGGATTTGCCGTTGGAACAGCCCTACTTAAAGGCTTTTTCGCGATGGTTGCGCGTCTGCGTGATTGCGGGTGCTTGTGTATGCCTGTCGGCCGGTGGGTTCGCGCAGGGGGATACCGCCGGAACCAAATCTCCGGCCAAGAAAACGCCTGGCGCGAAAACAGCAGGTTCAAAGCACGCGAAGACGGCGTCTTCCGGTTCTAAAGCGGGTGATTCGAAAGCAACTGCTTCAGGAGCAACTGATTCAAAGGCTACTTCGACTGGAGCGGCAAAGCGCTCGGCTTCGCGGCTAGCGTCGAAGCATGGTTCGTCCCGTACCAACACAGGGGCTCACGGCGCCCACAATTCGAAGATCGCAGACGCGCGAGGGGATTCCGCGAAGATTTCGAAGAAGCAAGGTTCGAAGAAAACGATAACCGCGCAAGGCCAGCACTCGAAAGGCCAGCAAAAGATCGATCCCGCGCGCGCCCAGGCCATTCAGGAAGCCCTGATTCGCGAACATTACATGGACGGCGAGCCGGCCGGATTCTGGAATCAGGAAAGCGAAGAGGCGATGCGCCGTTACCAGGCCGATCACGGATGGCAGTCGAAAGAAGTGCCGGATTCGCGCGCTCTGATCAGCCTCGGACTCGGACCGAGCCACGATCACCTGCTCAATCCGGAAAGCGCCATGACTACAGGACCAGACATTTCTCACTCCGCATCGGTGAACTCCTCTCCGGCATCGCGTCCCGCGTCGACCGCTGATCCCATCTCTGCGCCTTCGGAGCATGATCCGGCCGGACCGCAGTGAATTCATCGGCGCTCGGCAGATAGCAATTGGCAGTTAGCAGTTGGAAGTTGGAAGTTGGAAGTTGGCAGTTGGCGCGAGCTTTCCCAAACAATATCGCGAACGGATTTCGATTTGAGGTTCGCTGATTCGGAGGCTGGGAAAAAATCGCGGCGCGGGAGGCTTATCTCGGGCGCTAAAACGCGGACTGATTTTAGATGACTTAACGGCACGACTGAAGTCATGCCCTTCCCGAGCCTTCCGCAGATCGAGTTTCTCAGCGACTCTGAGGTCCCCTTCCCGAGAGCCTTCCGCAAACAGAGTTTTTCCAGTCTCTGAGGGTCGTGGCCTTCCGAAAACGGACTAACGCGACCGGTTCGCGCGAGTGAATTGCCAATGGCGAATTGCTAATTGTTATTCTTCCGATAGCTGCCCGCCACTGGCCGGGGAAAATACGGGAGCGGCTGGGAATGAATAATCGCGGCCGGATTGCTTTCCACCAGTGCCTCCGCGACTTCTTCGCCGCAGATTTCGGCAGCGGCATCGCGCGCCGCGGAAAGGATAGGCACGCGTTTCTCGGTGTCATGCGCATCGGTCGCCAGCACGTGGACTGCATTGTGTTCCAGCAACCAATGGGCGGCGCGGCGCACGCGCTCGCCCCAGAAACCAGTGAGTGCTCCGCCCGTCACTTGGATCACGCAACCTTGCTCGGCCCACTCCACCACGCGTTGTGGGCTCTCGCGCAAAATCGGATTGCGCTCGGGGTGGGTGATGATCGCGGTAATCCCGCAGTCTCCCAACTTGGTAAAGCATTCCGTAGTCTGCTGGGGGACGCTGTAATTGCTTAACTCCACCAGCATGTAATGTGTGCCTTCGATGGCATAGCGCGCGGGATTCGCCAGCACATCCTGAAGATTATCGTAGGAAAGGTGAAAGTCGCAGCCCAACCCCAACGTGAGCGTATTTCCAACGAGTCCCTGTAAATGCGCGACCAGCCCGTGCAGATATTCGCGGTCGTAATGATAGCGATCGTTGGCGTGGGGCGTTGCAATCTGATGCGTGATGCCGTCGGCTGCGGCCATCCGGCACATGGCAACGGAGGTCTCCCACGATTTCGATCCGTCGTCCACTTCCGGAAGAATGTGAGAGTGAATGTCGACCACGATTGTAGAAACACCTGCAGCGCAACCGGGTTGCGCATTGATTTGATTTAAGCAGATTCGCGGGGAAAGAGAAAGCTCAAGAAGATGGAGGTGGTGCTGCAGCGGCTTGATTCCGCAATGAGAATGGTCATTTACGGCGCGGCCGAAGAGGTGCAGAAAAAAATCTTCGCGCCTTGAACATTGGGCCCTGCGGCTGAAGCCGCTGTTATTTTTATTGTGACTTCTGCGGCGCGACTAAAAGTCGCGCCCTTTCAGAGCGGTCGCACAAGGACTTTTTCCGCAACCTCTAAAGTCGCGCCCTTTCAAAGCAAGCGCACCAAGACCAATCTATGAAGCCGTGCCCTTTCAAAACAAATTCAGAACCGCGTGAATCTATAGAAGAGATCGAGCTGCGCTCGAGGACAGCCGGGGGCGGCTGTCCCCACACGAACATTGTCCCGATTTGCTCCGCTAATTTAACGTCAACTTGAATACCGTTCCCTGTCCGTTCGGTCCGCCGACCCAGGCGGTGCCGTAGAGGTTCCCCGCGGAGTCCCGCGCCAGCACTCCGCTGGGCACGAATCCATCCGCGGCACCTTCAAATGTATGCAGCACGGTGAGCTGCCCCGCGGGACTGAGTTCGAAGACCGTCCCGCAGCCTACGGGCTTGAAACAGGTGTCGTCGCCTCCAAAACTGGCTTCGCCATAGAGATTGCCCTTGGAATCCAACAGCAAAGTCGCGGAGGGCTCCGACCCGTCCGCTCCTCCGGTAAAAGTGTAGAGCACGCTGAACTTGCCGCCTTTGGTCACTTTGAAGATCGTTCCTTCGCCGAAAGTTCCGCCCGCCGACGCCGCTCCGTAGAGATTGCCCTGCTTATCCTCAACCAGTCCGGCAAAAGAATAGGATCCGTCGCTTCCCCCGGTGAAGCTGTGTAACACACTGATCTTGCCCGCGGCCGTCAGCTTATAGACGGTCCCATAACCCGCGGCTCCGCCCGATTCCGTGGTGCCGTAGAAGTTCCCCTCGGCGTCTGCAATCACTCCCGAGTACGGCCGGAATCCGTCGGTCCCCACAAAGTTGTGGAGCACCGTTTCTTCCCCGGATGGAGTCAGCTTGAGAATCAGTCCGCACTCCCCGCCGCAGACGGTTTCGATCGAGCCGCCGTAGGAAGTGTTTCCATAGAGGGTTCCCTCGGCATCCTGCCAAGGGGGCGCGAGCGAAAAGTTCCCATTCTGCCCGTTAAAGTTGTAGAGCACCGTTTCGGTCCCGTTGCCGGCAACTTCGATGACAGCTCCGTAGCCGTCGGTTCCGCCTTCTTGCGTGACGGTGTAGAGATTTCCTTTCGTATCGCGGATCAGCCCTCCATAGAAACCCTGTCCGTCATAACAGCAAGGAGTGTCGAGAATGGTTTCGGTCCCATTCGCGCTCACCTTAAATACAGCCCCGCCTCCGATCCCTCCCGCCTCCGTGATGCCGTAGACGTTACCCTTGGCATCGACGGCGATGTTTCCCAGCGGGTTGGCGCCGTCGTTTGTGCTGGAGGGAAAAGAATGCAGCAACGTAAAAGTTTGCGCGGATGCGAACGGTGCGCAATGGGTGACGATGAGAAAAGTAGCGATGAGCGTAACAGCCGTTTTCAGACTTAGGGTCCTCACAGGTCATCCTCCGGTGAATTGAAATGGTGCGCGGCGCGCGATGCGAGCCGATGGTTAGACAACTCTGAACCGTAAACGTCGGAAACGGTCGGTCCGGATCTGTGGAAGGAATTTTTTTCGGCGGAGGGAGCTGGCGTGCCGGCTCTGCTCAACTCGGTTGTAAATCATTAAGGATCCTCACCAAATCGTAGGCAGGGCCCGCGATTTGCGAATCGCGCGATCGGCGGTGATCAATTTAAGGCCCTCGACCAGCGCAGTCGCCCCGATCACCCGGTCTACAGGATCATTCGGATACGAGGAGGGAAGGTCATAAGCGCGGATGCATATCCGGCCACTCATCGGGAGTACGACAAAGCGCGTCTCCGCTTCCGCCAGAAATTCCTCGAGATTGGGATTTAAATCAACGCGGCCCGATCGAGAGAGTCTGGCGATCTCCAGAAGCGTGATATCGGAGATGGCGATTCCTGCGTCGTCTCGCCGCGCTTCATCCAAAGCGGTTCTGGCATGCTTCGAAATCCTCTCCGGATTCATGGCGATCCACAGGACCACATGCGTATCCAGCAGAATCAATCGAGGTCGCCCCATTCTTCCGGACTGATCGCCGGAGAAATTATGTCGCCGACAATCTTGCCCTTTCCGGCGAAGAAGCCAAAGAAGTCGTCCTTCTCCTTGTCCACCGGGACCAGCTTCGCCACCGGTTTGCCGCGCTTGGTGATCAGCAGCGCCTGCTGCTTTGCTTGCACTTCATCCATCACCCGCAAGCAATGAACTTTGAACTTTCCCGCTGCCATGGTTTTCATCGCGCACCCCACTTGATCATAGTCATTATACTATGGTCATTTGAGGATGGAGAGCGGAAAAAACAAGGAGTGAGCCAAGAAGCCCACTCCCAGACATTCACTGTGAAATTTAGACTCCGCGCTGGCTTGAAGAACCTTAGTTTGCGGTGATCGCTCCAAACACTCCGGTCGAATAATTCCCGCCACCGTTGTAGTAGAGCGTGTTGGTCGGCCCGGAGAGTTTGTTGCCGTCGCCAAAAGAAATTCCCCACAGGCCAGGGATCACGATCGGACTCCCCGACGAATCTTCCAGATAGCCGGCGAACGCGCCCGAGGTTGGATTGAAAGCCGCGATCTGCCCGCTGGTGGTATTGCCGACCAGCAGCATGTTACTGAAGGCGCCAAAATTGTCGGGAGCCATGGCCACGCCCCAGGGTTCGTCCAGCGCGCTGTTCGCCAGGCGCACTTTGCGATTCCCGTTGGTGTCGAAGGCGTCGACGTAGCCTCCCGATTTGCCGTTAAAAAAGGTCACCCAAATTTCCGAGCCGACGGTCTGAATGCCGTAGGCCTTGTAAGACGACGGTATGTGGGGATCGGTAAACGTGCCCTTCAAAGTGACCGGAGCGAAGGTAGCCGCGTTATAGGCTTCCACTCCACCGGCGTTGTTGGCGGCATAGTAAGTTGGCGACTTGGTGGTTGCGTTAGTCGCTTCCGCAAGGCCGGTATAGATCGCGCCCTTGCTGGAGTTATTCACAAAGATCGTGGTCGTGGTCACGTGGCACTCGTAACATCCCGTGCCCTTTTTGGTCGGTCTCGCGCCGGCATTCCAGTTGGAGATGGTGCCATCGAGCGTGGCGAATGCGAAATTATCCGCGCCCGGACCCGGCCCCACGGAGGAGGTATAAGCCGTTCCGGTTGGAGTGCCGTGCACGATTCCGTTCGCCGAGGGGACCGTAATCACAAGCCCAGCCAGCGATTGCACGCCGCTCTTGTCGGCCAAGTATAAAGTTGTGTAACCGGTCGCGTTATCCGAAACCCACCACTCGTTGTCGTTCGGAGCCGAAGACGCCGGCCGCGAGAGTCCCCACGGGTTTACCAGAAACGGATCCTGCGTATTGTTCACGATGGGCGTTACGGTGTAGCTGTTGGTCTGAGCGCTTGCCGCCAGACAAGCCAATGTAAAGATAACCAACGCAGAAGCAACTTTCATATTTTTCTCCCCGATCGACCCGTGTTCGATTCCCGGCACAGCCGATGGTAACGAGCAGAGCTTGATTCCTGGTAAAAATGACGTTAAAAGGGTGGGTGGTTTGCATCAAGAGAAATTTAGTTGGAATATTTTGTCCGTGCATTCAATGAAGCGATCCCCCGGGCCAAACGTCATGTGAAATCCGCTTGCTCGATTTTACCCAAGTATGGATCATGCATTTCTCGCCTACGTTGCGAGAAGTGCGTCTTTCGCCGGTATTCACAAAAACAACTCGGCCGCCTTTCTCCGGAGGGCGCGTTAACGCGCGTTCCCTTGCCGCACCTCCCAACCCTTCTGTAGCATCAATACGTAAACACCTATAAGAGCTTAGAGAATAAGGAGCAATAATGGCAACCGATACCCTGGCGTCTCCCTCGAGTTTGGGCTACAACCCCACCAAGGTTTTCAAGAATTTCATTGACGGCGAGTGGGTGGAGTCCTCGACCGGCGAAACTTTCGAAAACCGCAATCCCGCGGACACCCGCGATCTGGTGGGAATTTTTCAAAAATCCGGCAAGCAAGATGTCGACGCAGCCGTAGATGCGGCGAAACGCGCTTTCGCGAAATGGCGACTGGTGCCGGCGCCGCGCCGCGCCGAAATTGTTTTTCGCGCCGCGGAAATGTTGATCGGCCGCAAAGAAGACTACGCCCGCGACATGACCCGCGAGATGGGCAAGGTTCTCAATGAGACGCGCGGCGACGTGCAGGAAGCCATTGATGCCGCCTACTACAACGCCGGCGAGGGCCGCCGCCTGTTCGGTCCGACGGTTCCTTCTGAGTTGCCCAATAAATTTGCCATGGCAGTTCGCCAGCCCATCGGAATCTGCGGCATGATTACGCCGTGGAATTTTCCCATGGCGATTTCTTCCTGGAAGTTACTGCCCGCCATCGTCTGCGGCAATACTTGCGTGATCAAGCCGGCGCAGGATACTCCGCTGTCGACTTTTAATCTGGTTCGCGCGCTGACGGACGCTGGTCTGCCGAAAGGCGTCATCAACATCGTCGCGGGATACGGGCCGGAAGTGGGCACGCCGCTGGCGGAACATGCCGAGGTCCGCGCTATCTCGCTGACTGGATCTTCCGCCGTCGGCCGCATCATCGGCGGCATCGCGGCCAAGAGTTTTAAGCATTGCTCGCTTGAGCTGGGCGGCAAGAATCCTATGATCGTGCTCGACGATGCGAATCTCGAGCTCGCCATCGAAGGCGGACTGTGGGGCGGCTTCGGCACTACCGGACAGCGCTGCACCGCGACCAGCCGCATCATCGTGCAGAAGGGCGTTTACCGCGAATTCATCGATCGCTACGTCGAGCGCGCGAAGAAATTAAAAATCGGCAACGGCCTGGATGAAACGGTGGAGATGGGGCCGGCTATCAACGAAAAGCAATTGCAGACCGATCTGAATTATGTCGAGATCGGCAAGAACGAAGGCGCGAAGCTGATGTGCGGCGGCAATCGGCTCGACCAGGGCGCTTACCAGCATGGCTGGTTCATGGAGCCCACGGTCTTCGCCGATGTCGATCCGAAGATGCGCATTGCGCAGGAAGAAATTTTCGGTCCCGTGGTTTCGATTATTGCTTGCGACGATCTGGAAGACGCCATCGAGATCGCCAACGGCATCGAGTATGGACTCTCCTCCGCGCTCTACACCAAAGATGTGAATAAGGCGTTCTCCGCCATTCGCGACCTCTACGCCGGCATCACCTACATCAACGCGCCCACCATCGGGGCGGAAGTGCATTTGCCTTTCGGCGGCACCAAAGCCACCGGCAACGGCCATCGTGAAGGCGGCATCGGCGCGATTGATTTTTATACGGAGTGGAAGTCGGTGTACGTGGATTATTCGGATACGTTGCAGAAGGCGCAGATTGACCGCGGGGAGTAGGCAGCATTCGCTTGCCGAGAGCGCCACATTCGCCGGCGCTCTCGGCGAATATTTTCCACAAACCCACTTGCCCTAGGGACTATCCTCTGCTTGTCCTTCGTCCCGATGCGTTGTAAAGTACCAACTCAGTCGGGGGACCATCCATGAAAAAGCTTTCTGCCTTTACCTTGCAGCAGTTCGCAGCCATCGTATTCGCCTCCACATTTTTCTTCGCCGCGGCCGCGCAGGCCGAGCAGCGCCCCATCATGACGAGCCACGTTCCTGAAGCCGTCTCCAGCGGAGTTGCGCCGCTGGTCGGCCATCTTCCGAGCGAACAGCGATTGAGCCTCGCCATCTCTTTGCCGCTGCGCAATCAGACCGAACTCGATGATCTTCTGCAGCAGATTTACGATCCGCAGAGTTCTAATTACCACAAATATTTAAGCGTGCAGGAATTTGCCGCGCGGTTCGGCCCATCCGAATCTGACTATGCTGCGGCGCTAAGCTTCGCGCACGCCAACGGGTTGGCTGTAGTCGATACGGCGGCGAATCGCATGGTGCTGGACGTCGAAGGGCCGGCCGCAAGCATTGAAAGCGCGTTCCATGTGACGCTCGGCGTCTATCAGCATCCTACGGAGGCTCGAACTTTTTACGCGCCGGATCGCGAGCCTACCGTCGATCTCGACGCGCCGGTGTTGCATATTTCCGGACTGGATAATTATTCGTTGCCTCATGCGAAGAATATCCGGGCTTCGCTAGACAATTCGCAGCCGAGGTCGCAAGATGCTGCCGGTAAGACCACAGGCTCCGGTCCGGGCGGGGACTTCATCGGCAGCGATATGCGAGCCGCATACTATGGTTCCGGTCCGCTCAATGGAAAAGGCCAGTCGGTTGGGCTTTTCGAACTGGCGGGCTATGAGATCAGCGACGTCAAGAATTATTTCTCGAAGGTGGGCCAGCCCCTCAAGGTTCCGGTGAAAGGCGTGTCGCTGAACGGCGTGAGCCTGAAATGTCCTCCGGCAAGCTGTGACGACTCTGAGCAGGCGCTCGACATTGAGATGGCAATTTCCATGGCGCCGCGACTGGAGCAGGTGGTGGTTTACGTGGGGAGCAACTACGTCTCCATCTTCAACCAGATGGCGGTCGATAATACTTCGAAGCAGCTGAGCTGCTCGTGGGGATGGTCCGATGACGAGAGCCAGCTGGATCCGATCTTTAAGGAGATGATGGCGCAGGGTCAGAGCGTATTCGTCGCCACCGGAGATAGCGGATCGAGCACTCCAGGGGATGTGGTGTGGCCGGCCGACGATCCGTATATCACGGCCGTTGGCGGAACAGATTTGACGACGACCGGTCCGGGTGGAGCATGGAAGTCGGAGACCGGGTGGAACGGGAGCGCGGGCTCGCCTTCCAAGAATAAAATTCCGATTCCTCCCTACCAGCAGCTTCCGGGCGTGATCACGGCGCTCAATCATGGGTCGACGACCTTGCGCAATTATCCGGATGTTGCCGCCGAAGCGAATACCAACCAGTACAGTTGTTACGACGGTGGCTGTTTCGAAGGTAATGGAGGAACGAGTTACGCCGCGCCGCAGTGGGCAGGCTTCACGGCTCTGGCGAATGAGGAGGCAGTGGCTAAGGGCTTACCGACGCTCGGCTTCCTCAATCCGGCGATCTATGCAATCGGCGTGGGATCGAGCTATGACAGTGACTTCCATGACATCACCAGCGGCAGCAATGGCGGATATACGGCAGTAAGCGGATATGACCTGGTGACCGGATGGGGCAGCCAGCAAGGCACGGCCCTGATCGATGCGCTGATTCAATCAGAGAAACCCGAGTAAACGGTTTTTAATCTCGCTGCTTCCGGCAAATGCCGGTGACCTTAGTGACCTTGTCGCTGGAGGCGATGTGACCTAACTTCATGGTTGCAGTTCGACTCGTTTTACTATCGAGACTGGTGTCGCTTGGGCAAGAATCTTTATTCCGAACCATCGGTAAAAGCAGAACGGCAACAACGACGGCCATGGGGAGGAAAACAGCGCCTCTTCGCCATCGTTATGGCGTTGGCGCTCTTCCTCGCTAGTGGGTGGGCCCCAACCTTGCTGGCCCAGAGCTCTCCTAGGGCCGATCGCAGAATTTTGACGATGGTGAAGCCGGCGTATCCGCAAACCCTCAAGAGTCTGCATATCGAAGGCCTGGTGCGGCTTACCGTGGTGGTGCAGCCGAATGGAAGCGTGACCGATATCGACGTTCACGGGGGAAATCCGATTCTCGTCGAGAACGCGGTGAAGGCGGTGAAGAATTGGAAATATGCTCCCGGGCCTGCTCAAACCAAAGAAGAAGTTGTGCTTAATTTCAACGATCGATAGCGAGATCGCCGCACAGCCTACCAAGTCTGTCCCCTCCCGGGTTTCCAATTTCAGGCGAGCAGCTTGTACAATCGCTTGCGGAAGCATGCGATGATGCCGACCATTCCGGTTCACGAAATTGCCGCGGCGAAACGGCTCGACCAGGTTCGCTACGCCATCCGCGATCTGGCGTGCGTGGCCGACGAAGTGACCAGCCAGGGACACAAGGTTCTGGCGCTCAACGTTGGCGATCCACTGATCTTCGACTTCCAGACTCCAGCACACATTATCGAAGCCGCGTATAAAGCCATGCGCGACGGGAAGAACGGCTATGCACCGTCGCCGGGGATTCCAGAGGCGTTAGAAGCGATCCGCGGCGAGGCTGCGCGCAAGGGCATTACGACGGTGCGTGATGTTTTCGTCACGTCGGGCGTGAGCGAAACGGTTGATCTGTGCATCTCCGCGCTGGTAAATCAGGGCGAGGACATGCTTACTCCGAAGCCAGACTATCCGCTTTATTCCGCCGTGCTGTGCAAGCTGGGGATTGCGCTGAACGCCTACGATCTGAATGAAGCCGACGCGTGGCAACCGGATCTGGCCGACATCGAAAGCAAAATTACGCCACGCACGCGCGGCATCGTGCTGATCAATCCCAATAATCCTACGGGCGCGCTGTGCTCGCGCGAGATGCTGGAGCAAATCGCGGACATTGCGCGGCGGCATAATCTGGTGGTCTTCTCGGATGAGATTTACGACAAGCTGATTCTGGACGAAGAAACTCCGCACCTCGCGTTTGCCGCGGTTGCGCCCGACGTGCCTTGCATCACCTTCGGCGGCATGTCGAAGAATTATCTGGTTCCGGGATGGCGCATTGGCTGGGGCATTGTCTCCGGCGATGCGGCAGCGGTCAAGTCGTATACCGAAGGGATTCACCGGCTGCTGCGGGCGCGTCTGTGCGCCAATCATCCCGAGCAGTATGCCATCCGGCCGGCGCTCGAAGGGCCGCAGGATCATCTCGTCGAAGTGCGGCGCAAGCTACGCTCGCGTCGCGACCTGACGCAGCGCTGGTGTGAAGCCACGCCGCGCGTGAGTTGCGTTGCCCCTCGCGGCGCGTTCTATGCATTCCCGCGCATCGCAATCCCGGAGAGCGATGAGGTCTTCGTGAAGGAGCTTATTCGCCGGAAGTATGTGATGGTGGTGCACGGTTCGGGATTTGGTCAGAAGCCTGGGACGCAGCATTTCCGCATTGTGTTTCTGCCGGATGAGGCTACGCTGACCAAGGCTTACGCGTCGATCGCCGAGTTTATTGCGGAACGTTATTGAGGGCTAGCGGAACAATCTTCCTGATATTCAATTCTCCCGCTGTTGTGAGGAAACTATAAGGTGGTGTTCCGCGGCCAAACCGAGCTCACCTCAATGCGCTTTCGTTCGTCGCTCGATGGTTTTCTTCGGCGGAAGTCCGCGAGTCTTCCCAAATCCGTCTGAAAGCTCCCCGACAATATTTTACAAAGTTCTGACATCCGTAGCGGGAGGGAGTTGTAGGCTTTCGCTGGTCAGGAACCGGCGACAAGATTCTCTGGCAAATGGAGAATACAAATCATGAAATGCAGAAACGTTTGTCTTTCAGTTCGCTTGGGGACAGCAGCTTTGATCTGCCTCTGGGGAATCGCAGGGCCTGCACAAAGTGGGGCGCAATCGGCTGGGCAAAAGGTCGTTGACACGCGTAGGCCGATTGGTGCGGGAAGCACCATTGTGCACAGCAAGTTTGGCGGCCAGATCTTCGGCTTTGACATCGATCAGAACGGTACCGAAGGCGTGCTGAGTGAAGACAAACTTTTGGAGAATGGCAAGGTGCTGGCGGCGGTGGAAACCTTCGATCAGGCGACCGGCAAGATTTTGAAAGTGGTGTCGAAGACCGAGACCCAGGACAATTTTCTGACGCTGGGCATTGAGGGCAACAGCGTGGGATTGGTGGAGCATGAGCATGTGGAGGGCGGCTTCGTGACGCAGCGAATTTATGAAGTGCTGGATCCGCTGGCTGCGAACAAGTTCACCAGCAAGTGGACGCCGCCGCTGGCGAGCGACGACATCATTCTCGGGGTCAGTCGAAATCAGGCTTCCACGACTTCCGCAGTCCTTGCTTTCGTCAATGACGGCAACAACTTTTCTTCTTTTGTGTTCGGCACGAATGTCGGGGAAAACACTTCGCAACCTTTCATTAATCTAGTGAACACTGTGTTTGGCGACGGCGATGGCCCGGTGGTGGCCTATGACAGCCAGACGAATGAGGCGGTGGTGGCGGCTTCCACGGGCGAGGTGGGAGGGCCTCCGCCGGTCATCGCGCTGGCGAATCTTACCACCGGGACGGTGAACGAGTTCAATGGGCTTCCAGGGCCGCCGCCGTTCCGCGCAGGCTTTGTGAATGGGATCGCGGTGGACTCCGAGGACGGGATTGCCTGCACGACGACCGAAGTCGATTTCCGCGTGGAGTTTTACAATCTGGCGACGCAGACTGGATTCTCGGTGGTGCTGCCGGGGGCCACGAGCCAGCTTCAGAGCGGGTCCGATGTGGAATACGATCCTGTGCACAAGCTCTTCTTCGTGGCGCAGTCGGTGTCGAGCACAGCCCTGGGCAGTAGTATTCAGGTCTACAACACCAGGGGTGAGTTGGTGGAATCGCTGAATGGATTTAATTTTTCCAACGCTTTCAACGTAGTCTTTACGCACATTGCGTTGAATCCGAGTAACCGCAGCGGATACGTGGATGGTCCCGACTCTGGAGTAACTGAGATTCAGTCTTTCACTTACTAAGTGACTCAGTAGCGCGTGTGGATTTTGCAAACAGCAGGTTCCAATGCTCCGGCCGGAATGACAAAGGCAGTTAGGTCGCCCGCATGGTCTCGTCGGAGGGACGGGCATCGAGGTGCTCTTGCGCGTGACCGACTATCCCTAACAGTGGTGACGTAAATTCGATTGTGTAAAAAGCGAGAGGGTGTAAGTTGGTTTCTGCCTCACAAGCGGAAACCGAATCCTAGAAAGGAGACTTACACCCGATGGCGAAAGTAACACCGATCACCGAGCATT